>ERZ761609.2761-NODE-2761-length-12487-cov-7.936937_pt1 | contig 12487 bp, 5 predicted proteins | sample MGYA00511163_ERZ761609 | MGnify/ENA primary metagenome ERZ761609 (study PRJEB28899, sample SAMN02445070) | bioreactor sludge metagenome | biome: EBPR sludge | place: Australia: Brisbane, Thorneside Wastewater Treatment Plant | collected 2011-12-16 ... | reverse complement strand
CGGTGCAGGGTCATCCGCCCCTCGTGATCTCCCACCTGGTACACCAGTTCCATCCGGTTGGCGTCCGCACGGCCGGTGACGGTGTAGTTGCCGAACAGCCAGAGCGATTTGTCCCCCCGAACGAGGAAGTCCCCGGCGCTGGTGGGCGTCAGGACCAGGGTGGTGTCATAGGCGGACCTGAACACGCGCCACCAATGGCTCCGGGCGGCGAACCGGTACAACTGATCACCGGTGCGGGTCAGCACGGCCTCCACCCGCCCACCATGGTCCGGCCGCTTCGCATCCTTCCATTCGCCCGTCCAGAGGCCCTCCACGGGCGTGGGAGGCGTTGCCTGTGCACGAGCCAGGCTGCGATCCTGCCGGAAGCTGGCGCAACCGGAGGCGAGGAGAGTGCATCCAAGGGCGACGAGGAGAAGCAGACGGCGGGTGTGGCTCATGGCCCGAACGTACCAAGCGGCGCGCGCGGCTCAAGTGCGGCGCCAGATCCGACACCTTGGAGTTGCACGCCCCTTCCCAGGACTGCCCCCGTGCTCACGGCGGCGACGACTTCGAGACCGACCCGCTGGCGTCGGGTCCGGTGTCAAACTGGGTGACCCAATCGCGCCGGATGATCCCGATCATGGTGGGAGCGCCGAACTCCTGGAGGAGGTCGGCGAGGATTTCCGCCCTGGCGCCGGTGGTGAAGCCGGGCGGGCCGCCAAGCACGAGCTCCAGGCCACGGCGCAGGGTCGCGGGATCCGCCACGTGGTGCGGCACGCCTCCTGCCTCAGAAGCGTCCTTCCCCTGAGCGGAAGCCATGGCGATGTGCCCTGCTGCGGCTGCGCCCTGTGGATGCCAGGAATGGCCGTCCGCAGCTTCAAGGCAGAGCCGATGTACGGGTGGCGCCGAGGCGGCGGGATCAGGAGCGACTGGCTCCAGGCGAACGACGCCCGCGGGGTCTGGGACCGCGACGAGGCCGACCTCGAGGCGCACGCGGAGACCCGGTCGGTGGCCCCTTCTCGCCAGCAGTCCATCGAACTCCCCGATTACGCGCTCCACGGCAGCGAGATTCATCCGCCTCCTCTGGACCGCGAAGGGGTCTGGAGTCAACCGCGGGCTGCAGGTTCGCGTCTCGAGCCGCCGAGCCGCCCGCAGCGCCCGCTCCGGGACGCGGCGGGAGGCGGATTTTCCCTTCCCCGCCCCTGCCCTGTGCGTAGCCTAGGGCCATGATCCACGTCGGCATTGGGTATGACGTCCACGCATTCGCCGAGGGACGGAAGCTGGTGCTTGGCGGCATCGAGATCCCGCATTCGCGCGGGCTGGCAGGCCATTCGGACGCGGATGCACTCCTTCATGCCATCTGTGATGCGATCTTTGGGGCGTTGGGGGAGCCGGACATCGGGCACTTTTTCAAGAACACGGATCCCCGGTGGCACAACGTGCCCAGCAAGGTCTTCCTGCAGGAGGCCGCCCGTCAGGTCGCGTTCCACCAGGGGCGGCTGATCAACGTTGATGCCACCGTGCTGGCGGAGGCGCCGAAGATCGCCCCTTACATCCAACGCATGAAGTTCCATGTTGCGGAGGCCTTGAACCTGAACGTGCGCCGGGTGGGCATCAAGGCCACCACCAACGAGGGCTTGGGAGCGATCGGGCGGGGCGAAGGCATCGCCGCCATGGCGGTGGCCTCGGTCGACCTTCCCGAGTAGCGGATCCGCATGGCCATCAAGGCGGAGATCTCCTGGGTCCGGAAGGACCCCGACGGGAACAAAACCCAGGTCAACGCCCGGAAGATTGGCGGCGACTGGCGCTTCTATCACCGTGCCGCGCGGCATGAAGTCTGGCTCCCCCTGGAGCCGGCACCCCTCGAGGATTGGCTTGAGTTGCTCGACTCCATCCGACGACGCATCCCGCGGCGCCTCATGACTCCGGAGGACGAGCGCCGCGTGATCGAGGCCATTCGCCGACACCACCCCTCGGCCCAGCTGTAGAGGGGCCCAGCCCCTGGCGCCGCCGGTTTGTCAGACCGCCGGAACTTCCCGCGATCGCCTCGCGGCAACCCTAGAACACGAGGCCCGACCGGCTGCAAAACCGGCGCAGCCGGATTGCCGTCCCTCCACGGGCGCCGCCGGAGGCCGACGGGATGCCGAGGCCGAAAAGAAAAAGGGGGTTGGGCCGTAGCCCAACCCCCTTGTGTCAGCTGCAGCAGCTCAGCGGCGATTCACACGGAAGAACTTCGCCGTGCCAGTTGCAGGCTCCGAGTACGAACCGCTGGTGTTGCCGGTGCCAATCCACGGGCCCAGAGGGCTGTCCGCATACTCGAGCTCACCGCCATTGGTCCAGGCGACCGTGAGCGTCGGGATGCCATTGACCACCGTGATGGTCGGCATGGCGAGGGTCGGCGGATCCTCGGGCTCGGCCTCGCCCACGGAGAGGGCGAACGTCTGCGAGACCGTGTTCTTGCCATCGTTCACCGTGATGGTGACGGTGGACAGGCCGGTTGCGTCCTTCACCAGGTTCACCGTTGCGACAGCCGCACCCGAGGACGTGTCGACGGTGACGCCGGCGACGAGGTTCGGGTTCGACGCGCCCGAGGTGTAAACCAGCTCGGACAGCGCCGTATCCGGGTCGGTGAGGTTCAGCGTGATCACAACCGGCTTGTTGGCCGTCGTGGTCTGATCCGGGATGGTGCCGAACACCGGCGGCAGATTGGGCTTCTCAACCACCGAGAGCAGGAACGACTGGCCTGCGGTGGAGCGCCCGTCATCCACGAAGATGGTGACCGTCGCCTGTCCGAGGGCTCCCTGGACCGGACGAACGGTGGCCACGACATTCGTGCCGCCGGCGATACCGAAGGACACGTTACGCACGATGTTGGTGTTGGACGTGGTCCATGTGAACACCAGGGCGCTGATCGGGGTGTCCGCGTCCTGAACACCGAGGGTCACGAGCACCGGGGTGTTCTGGAACGTGGTCTGCGGTGCGATCGGCGCGATGGTCGGCGCATTCAGCGGAAGGACCGTGACCACGAAGGTCTCGGTTCCGGACCCAAGGCTGTCCTGGGCGGTGAGGGTGATCTCGGTCTGGCCGCTGCGGTTGAGCAGCGGGCGGATCGTGGCGACGAAGTTCGTGCCGGATCCCGAGATATCCACGCGGCTCACGAGGCCGGTATTGGAGGTGGCGCCTGTGAGGGTCACGGTGCCCACGATCGGACCACCGATCGAGGAGATGGTGACCGGGACATTCAGGACACCATTCTCGTCCATGGACTGGTCGTTCACCGGGGAGACCACGAGCAGGTACGGCGCGGTGACCGTGAGCGAGAACACATTGGTGCTGTTTGCCACGCCATCGCTGGCGATCACCGTGACGAAGCCCTGACCCTGCTCGCCACTGGGGCGGAAGGTCAGCTCGCGCTCCGAGGTGGTGCCGGCGACGTCCAAGGTGCCAAGGCTGGGCTTGGACAGCGTGGCGCTCACCGTGACGGCGCTGATGTCGGAGTCGCGGTCGAACACCGTGAAGGGCATTCGAAGCTCCACGTTCGCAGGCGTCAGCTTGTCCGTGAGGCCGCTGATCTCGGGTGCCTGATTCACCGCACGGATGGTCAGCTTGAAGGTGGACGAGGCCACGTTCGGGCTGCCATCGCTCACCGCCACCGTGATGTTGCATTCGCCGCTCTGGAACGGAGTGGGCGTGATCACCAAGGTACGATCGTTGCCGGTTCCGTTGATGGTCAGGCCCACAAGGCTCGGCACATCGCTGGTCGCGGAGGTGATCAGATTGGCGGCCGGGGTGTCCGCATCCTCAACCCGGAACGGAACGCTCAGCGTCACGTTCTCGTCGGTGGTCTGGTCCGGGATCACCGAGATGGTCGGGTTGGTGGTGAAGATGTTCAGGATCCAGCCGCCAGCGATGCTGCCGGCGTCAGGGGAACCGTCATCCACGACGTACAGCGACCAGGTCCCGTTCGGATCGGTGCCGGCGAAATCGCCGAGAACCGCACCATAAGGACCGCCAGGGGCGGGCGACGGGAAGGTGTCCGCACCCTGGTGGTTGGTCGGCTTGTAGGTCCCGCTGAGGATGGCGCTGGACGGGTTGAACGGAATGACGTCCGTGGCGCGGTCATCGAAGGTCAGGCGCACATTGTCGAGACGCCCGCTGCCTGCGGCGTCGCTCATGAGCACCACCTTCTGCCCGCGAGGCCCCACGATGAGGATGTCCACGTCAGCGGGGTACGGGTGCGAGACCTCGGCGAGGGTGACCGTGACACGTGCCACCGTGCCGCTGACCCCGCTCACCTCGAGGGTGGACGGGTACAGGTCGGCAGAGGTGTTGTCTCGGATGGTGACCTTCGCCGGGTTGGCGAACTGCGGGTTGAGCGACGGCAGCACCGTGACGGTGAAGGTCGTCGAGGCCGTGAGGCCGGAGCCATCAGTCACCGTGAGGGTGATGTCGGTGATCCCGCTGAAGTTACCCACGGGAGCCACCACCAGAGTGTTACCCAGGACAAACACATTGTTGGTCGGGATCAGCCGGGCATTCGAGCTGGTGATGTCCAGCTTGATGTCCTTCTTGGCGGTTTCGGCGTCACCGTAGTTGAACTCGATGGACGGCGTCCGGGTGCCGGCGAAGATCAGCTGATCGGCGACGTCCGTGATGAACGGACGGTCGTTCTCAGCCGAGACGGTCACCTTGAACTTGCCGCTGAACTCCTGGGCAAACTGGTTGCGTCCGATCACTTCGATCTCGGTCACGCCCGAGGCGTCCGTAACCGGGGTGCCGCGGATCGTCCAGTTGGTTCCGGAGCCACTCACGACGAGGTCGTTCGTACGAACCACGGCCGTGTTGGTCGAAGTCGTGCGCCAGGTCACGTCGATCGGGACGAACGACTCCTCCACGAGGAAGAAGTTCTGGCGGAACTCCTGATCCTCCACGATGGCGAGGTCCGTGAGACCGACGACGCGGGGCTTGGTGGTGATGTACAGGGTCCAGCCACCGTTGATGGAGCCGGAGTCGGACGGAGTGTCGTCCATCACGTAGAGGCTCCAGGTGCCGTTCGGGGTCTCTCCAACGAAGGTGGCGAAGCTCGTGGCGTAGGGTGAGGCAGGGGCGGGAGAGGCGAAGCCATCCGCGCCTGCGTCGAAGTTGCTCGGCTTGTAGGACCCGGTCGCCAGCGGTCCGTTGTCCGGTGCGGACGATTCTGCGCCGTCAGCGAAGGTGATGTTCAGGTTGGTGCTGAACACGCCGCCGCCGGCGTCGCTCATGACCAGGGCCTTCTTCCCGCTGGGCGAGACGAGCAGGATATCCACGTCATCCGGGAACGGATGGGCGAAGCCGCTCAGCAGCACCCGCACCTGGGCGACCTCACCGGCCAGGTCGGACACGGCGATCGTGGACGGATAATCCGTGGCCGCCCCGTTGTCGTTGATGCTGATGCGACGGTTGTTGCTGAAGCTGCGCTCGCGGCTCTCGACCACATTCACGCGGAACGTGGTGCTGGCCGAGGTCTGGCCGTCGGTGGCCGTCACGGTGATGACAGCACTGCCCGTGACCGCGGATTCCGCAGTGACGCGGATCGTGCGGGCACTCGACGTGCTTTCCACCGGGTTGATGACGATGTTCGCGTTGCGGACGAACCGCTCATCCGACGACGAGGCCGTCACGCGGACCGAAGCAGTCTCGGGGTCCGTGACTGTGAAGGCGATGTTCGTGCTCGTCGCGCCGGACGCCAGGGAGATGTCCGCGATGGCCGAGATCGTCGGCGGATCGTTCCGGTCGGTCACGCGGACCCGGAACGTGGTCGAGGAGATCTGGCTTGGCGGCAGCGTGGACTTGTCGGTCACCGTGATGGTGATGTCCGCGTTCCCGATCTGGTCCGTGTTCGGGATGATGGTGAGGTTGACCTCGTTGGACGGCAGGCTGGTCAGACGATTGGTGGCCTGGCCGTAGAACTGCAGGTTCGTGTTCGCCACGACGGTGGTGTTCCCGGAGGTCGCAAGAATCTCCAGATCCCTCGGCAGCGTATCCACATCGGAAACCACGAAGTTCACCGTGATGGGGCGATCCTCCTCCGTCACGCGCTCCGTGATGCGGGAGATGAGAGGCGGATCGTTGATGGGCACCACAACGTTGGTGACGTTGGACGATGCCTTCGCGCTGTCCGCCTTGCGGGTCACGGTGAAGGTGAGGGTGTTGGTCGTGCGTACGCTGTCCTGCGGCTGGTTGGTTCCAGGCTGGACGCGGGCGATGTAGGTCAAGCCGCTCGCGACATCGCCGCCGGTGCGAGTGAAGGTCACGTTCTCACGTGGAACGAGGGCGCCGTTGGCTGACACGACCGACGGGAGCAGATCGTCGGCAGGCGTCGTCGGCGTGTCCGCGTCGGCGATGAGGAGGTTCACGAACCCGGCCTCATCCTCGTTGTGGATCAGTTGGCCGGTCGGGGATGTGACGGCGATGGTCGGGGCGGTGATCACGTTGAGTGACCAACCCTGAGCCAATGACCCGGAATCCGCGGACGTGTCATCCGCCACGTAGAGCCGCCAGATACCGTTCGGGTTGCTGCCGATGAATTCGCTCAGGCTTCCCGCGTACGGCGGAGCAATGCCGCTCAGGTTGTCCTCCGGCGGGTAGTTGCTGGGGCGGAACACACCCGAGGTGATCGGGCCGTCGTCCGGAATCGGGCCAGCGGCTCCGTCATCGAAGGTGATGCGGCCGTTCACGACGGCGATCCGGCCGCCGGCATCGGTCCACAGGGCGACCTTCTTGCCGTCCGGGCTGACCAGGACGACGTCGATGTCATCCGGTGCGGTGTGATTGATGCCCTCGAGGGTGACCTTGACGCCCGCGACGGCACCGGCGAGTCCGGAGACATTGATCTCGGAGGGATACGGCTGGGCGGTGTTGTTGTCGCGGATGGTGATACCCGAGGTGTTGGCGAAGACCTTGCCCGGGGCGGCCGTGACGTTGACCTGGATCTGGGCGGTGGTCTTGGCGGTGCCATCGTCGACCTCGACCGTCACGGTGACCGTGCCGGTTCCGGTGCCGATCGTGGTCAGGTTCATCAGGCGAGCCTCGTTGGCGCCGCCCAGCACGATGTTCGCGTTGGGAAGCTTGCTCTGGTCGCTCGACGTGGCCTTGACGATCAGGTTCTTGGCCGGGGTTTCCTGGTCAGCGACGGTGAACGGAATATCCCGCAGGGTCCCGCCCGCGACCACGTTGGTGGTGGAGGCAAGCCCGGTGATGGTCGGGAGGTTGTTGATCGGATTGACAACCAGCTTCACGACCCGGGTCGAGGTGGTGGTGCCGTCGCGGATGGTGAAGGTGAGATCAGTCTCGCCGTTCTGGAACTGCGCGGGGATCACCCGCACGGTGATGTCACTGCTGGTGTTGACCGGGATGCTGTTGGCGCCGGTGACCTGAATGTTGTCCGGGCTCTTGTTGGGCAGCAGGGTGGCGTTGCTCGAAGTGGCGTTCGCGTTGGTCACGCTCAGGGTCGAGTCCACGTCGGACACCGAGAAGACGATGTTTGTCTGAGTACCCTCGTCGATCTTCACCACGTTCGTCGCGGTGTTGATGACCGGCGGGTCATCGACCGCCTGCACCGTGAGCGCGAACCGGGTGGAGTTGGTCGTGCTGCCGTCGGCGACGTAAACGTTCACCCAATTCGTGCCGCTCTGGTTCAGCGAGGGCTTGAGGGAGAGTGTCCGCTCGTAGGTCGCGCTGGGGGCCCCGTTGGTCGGGCTCACCACGATGTTCGTGGGGTTGATCAGGTTGGGCACCGACTCGTCGGAGGTGTCGGCCCAGAGGATCAAGTCCTTCGGCGCGGTATCCTGGTCGCTGAGGAAGATCGGGACGTTGAGCGTCACGTCCTCGGGCGTCGTCTGGGACGGGATCGGCAGGATGGTCGGCGCGGTCTCGATGATGAGATTCCAGCCGCCTTCGATCGAGCCGGCGTCAGTGAAGGTGTCGTCAATGACGTACAGCTTCCAGTCGCCGTTGGGGTTGACCCCCTTGAATCCAGGCGAGGCCCCGGAGAGAGACGCGCCGTAAGGCTTCTCAGGAGCGGGCGTCGGGAAGTTGCCGCTGACGGTCGAGATGCCGAAGTTGCCGGGAGCGTACGTCCCGCTCGTGAGCTTGCCATCGTCGGTCAGCACTGCGCCGGCGTCGTCGAACACCAGAGTGATGCCGCTCACTGAGTTGGTCGGGGCGCCGCCGCCGGCGTTGGACATGAGCACCACCTTGCGGGAGTTGTCAGGCGAGACCACCAAGGCCGCCACGTCATCCGGGAAGGGATGGCTGAACCCGCGCAGGACAACCTTCACGCGGCTGACCACGCCGTTGATCCCCGACACGTTGATCACGGACGGGTAGGGGGCGGCGGTTGCGTTGTCGCGGATTTCGATGGGCGTGGCGTTCGCGAAGCTCAGGTTGCGTTCGAACACCATGTTGAAGCCGCGGGAGGTCTTCAGGCCGTTGTTGCCGGGCTCCTTCACCGTGATGGTGATGGTGCTCTGACCGACCACGTTGCCGTTCGGGATCAGCGTGATGCTCCGGTTGGCTCCGCTGCCACCCAGGATGATGTTCGCGCTGGAGTTCGGAACCACGGACGGGTCCGAGGAGATCGCAGAGACCTCAAGGGTGTTCAGGTCGGTCGTCTCCACGTCGCCGATGGTAAACGAGTACGGGCCGGCGATGAGGCCGGCGGGCGACTTCTTCTCCGTGATCTCGCTGATCGTCGGGGAATCATTCACCGCGTTGACCGTCAGCTTGAAGGTGTCCTGGGAGGTTTCACCGTTGATCGTCACCGAGACGGTGATGATGGTCTCACCGGATTGATTGAGTTGTCCCTTCAGTGTGAGGGTCCGGTTGGCGCCTGAGCCCGAGAAGGCCGACGCAGGAATCGGAGACGGGATCAGCGCTGTGTTCGAGGAGGTGGCGGCCATGATGACCGGGATGCCAGGCTGCTCGTCGCCGATGGTGATGGGGATGCGCTTCTCCGTATCCTCGTCGGTGACCTGATCAGGGATGTTGGTCAGGGCCGGAGCGGTGACGAAGTTGATCATCCAGCCGCCGGCGATGGTGGCGCCCTTGGTGTTGCCCGTGTCATCCATCACGTACAGGCTCCAAGTGCCATTGGGCGTGATGTTGAAGTTCGCGTAGCTGTTGAGCGTCGTTCCGGTGGTCCCGCCGCCCGGCACGTTGAGGAAGGTGTCCGGGTCGCCGCCGTCATAGTCGCTCGGCCGGTAATTCCCCGAGACGATGCGGCTGAACTGCGGGAGAGGCGCGCCATCGTCAGTGAAGAGCAGCTGGGTGTTTGAGATCGGCAGGTTGCCGCCGGCATCGCTCATCAGCTTGACCTTGTGGTTGTTGGGTCCGACGAGGAGGATGTCGATGTCCTCGGGCAGCGGGTGCTGCAGACCGAGGAGGGTGACCTTCACCTGCTGGATCTCACCGACCAGGTTGCTGATGGTGATCTGCGAGGGATAAACATCCGCGTTCGTCGCGCCGCCGCTGGCCCCCGAGTCCTGAATGACGATGGGGGCGGTGTTGGCGTACAGCGGGCTCGCGGGCACGAGCACCTCAAAGGTGAACGAGGTGGTCGATTCACCCACGGGACTGCCGGTGTCGCGGACGGTGAGAGTCACGCTGACGGTGCCCGGGGACGGCCCGACGGGGTAGAGACTGACCGTGCGGGTGGCGCCGGTGACGTCCGTTCCGTCGACCCCCAGGATGATGTTGCTGTCCGGAAGGAGCTTCGTGTTGTTGGACCGCGCAGTCACTTCCAGCTGGGCAGGAGCCGTCTCGTTACCCACGTCACGCACGGTGAACTTCACGTTCTCGAGCGGAATGCCGGCGTAGGTGATCTGCTTCGCAATCGGATCGATGCTGGGCGTGTCGTTGACCGAAGTAATCCGGAGGGCAAAGACCGCGCTCGCCTGGATGCCGTTGTTGTCCGTGGCCACGATCGTGACGTTGTTCGTGCCGAACACATTGGCGACCGGCGTGATCTCAAGGTTGAGATTGGTTCCGGCGAACGCCGCCTTGAAGGTGGCGAAGCCAGCGGGCCCCACCGCGGTGACGTTGGTGACGTTCCCGTCATAATCCGCCACGGAGAAACTGATGGTGGTCTTGGTATCTTCCGGCGTCGTCACCGTCGCAGCCAGGCCATTGATCACGGGGCCGAGGCGGAAGCGGAGGACGAAGCCTCCGCGGATCGAGCCTGCCTCGCCGGTGGCACGGTCCACTGCGTACACGGACCACACACCGTTGGGGTTGGTCCCGTTAAATGCCGTCAGATCGGGTGCGTAGGGGCCGGCGGGCGCCGGAGACGGGAGGTCACCGGGTGTGTAGTCGGCGACGCCGTAGGTACCGGTGGTGATCGCACCGGAGTCTGGAATCGCGGTAGCTCCGTTCGCAAAGGTGATACGCCCGTTCACGACGGCGTTCGCGCCACCAGCCTGGCCCATGAGGACGACCTTCTGTCCGCCCGGACCCACTAGGAGTACATCGAGGTCCTCCGGACGGTTGTGATTGAGGTCGGCCAGAGTCACTTGCAGGTCGCCAACCAAGCCAAACGCGTTGGAAACGGTGACACTGGAGGGATAGGGACTTGCGACCGCGTTGTCCGCGAGGGTGATGGTCGCGGCGTTGCCTGCGAGGAGCTGCTGGATCGGATTGATGGTGACCGTGAAGGGCACCGTGTTGGTGATCCCACCGTCGGAGACGCCGATCTCGATGGTTGCGGTTCCGGACTCAGCCCCGCGGGGCGCGATGGTGAAGAAGTTGGTGCCGGCGGTGCCGCGGGTGAAGAAGACGTCGTTGGGGGTGACCAGGTTCGAGTTGGAGGTCGACTTCACCAGCATGGTCAGGGTGTCGACGTTGTTGTCGACATCCGCGACCTTGGCGAACAGGACGTTGGTGGTGAGGACGCCGGCGTTGGAGGTGACCGAGTTCTGATTGAGGGCGATGGTCGGCCCGTCGTTCACCGCCTCGATGACCACGCGGAAGGTGGTGGTGATGGCGGAGGCTTCCTTGGAGATGGAGTCCTCGAGCTTGAGGGTGACCGTCACTTCCCCGTTGGCATTGGGCAGCGGGGTGAAGGTGATGGTGCGGGTCTTGCCGGTGGCGCTGACGTTGAACGCCGTGTTGGTGATGATCGTCTGGTCGCTCGAGCTGGCGGAGAGCTTCAGCTGATCGGCCGGGGTATCGGAGTCATCGATCTTCACGGTGACCGAGAACTGCGTGTCCTCCTTGTTGGTCACGCTGGTCGGGACCTCGGTGAAGATCGGCGTGGTCCAGACACTGACGGACCAGCCCTCGACGCTGCCGGCGTCCTGGTTCTTGTCGTCGACGATGTACAGCTCCCAACCGGCGTTGGGATGGCTGCCAGCGAGGCTGGAGAGGGCGACGAAGGACCCGGCAGGCGCGGGTGCCGGGAATGCGTCGGCGTCACCCCCGTTGAAATCGGTGGACTTGTAGCTGCCGGAGGCGACGGCGCCGGCGGCGGGGAGGCTGTTGGCGGCGGCATCGTCGATGGTGAGCGTGACGCCGCTGAAGGGGAAATTGAGGGCGACGTCACTGAGGAGTTTGATGCGGGCGCCGTCGTTGGTACGGACCAGCATCACGTCGAGGTCTGCCGCATACCCGTGGGTGAGGTTGGGCAGGGTGACGGTGACCTTCTGGACGGTACCGACGAGGTTGGAGAGGCTAACGCGTCCTGGGTAGGGGCTTGCAGCGCGCGGCACATGCTGCCCCAACTCGAACGCTGCGTCGTTGATCGTGATGGTCCCCGACTGGGTGACGCTCGAGCCCTGTCCAAGAGCGGGCAGAGCGAGCAGCACACCGGCGAGTGCCGCCCAGCGGCCGACCGCTTGAGCTATTGAACGTGGGAGTTGCTTCACAGCGCTATTCATAGATGTTCCTTAACGGGACAGCTTCAGTGGGCGGGAGTTAACTTGTCAGGCAAGCCTTTGGCAAGACGAATTGTCTGAATCCCAAGGGCCTAGGGCGACCTCTCGGGCCGCCAGCCCCTGGGACTTCTCGCTGCATAATGTCAGCTTCTCGTTCAGCCACTCAGTTCAAGGCCGGAAGCACATCTCCAAGGACCCATGTGCGGGCCCGGTTCCTGAACCCGGCCCCCGATCACCCTGCATGGGCGTTCTCCAGCCATATAATGGTTGTACTCAAAGGCCCCCGGCACACCGCCTCCATGGAACAGGCCTTGCGCACCGGGGCTCTTGCGACCTTCCAACAGCTTTGAAGAGATGGTAGGGGGACGTCCTAAATCGTGGCAAGGCAAATTATGCCAGTGCCTACACAAGATTTGGAGACGGCGCGCCTCATGCCTACCATCCCTTGGTGCGCAGCCCAAGGCCCAGCCCTGTCAGAACGCCATCGGCACCCGCGCTTCCAGGCTTAAGAGGCGATTGTACTTGGACAACCGCTCGGAGCGGGTGACCGACCCGACCTTGATATGGTCAGCCCTCCACCCCACCGCGAGGTCCGCGAGCCA
>ERZ761609.2760-NODE-2760-length-12493-cov-5.134668_pt1 | contig 12493 bp, 12 predicted proteins | sample MGYA00511163_ERZ761609 | MGnify/ENA primary metagenome ERZ761609 (study PRJEB28899, sample SAMN02445070) | bioreactor sludge metagenome | biome: EBPR sludge | place: Australia: Brisbane, Thorneside Wastewater Treatment Plant | collected 2011-12-16 ... | reverse complement strand
GCGCTGCGGCGCGATGGCCAACCGGTAGGCGTCGGGCCGCGGGGCGTCCGATTCACAAGTCGACGGCGCCTGCCGGCGGCGTCGACCACGGGGCTAGGCGAACGCGAAGGGCGGCAGCGCGCCAGTCATCATTCGCCAGGCGGCAACTCCAAGGTTGCACCCCGAACACACTGAAGGCCAATATCACGGTTGGTCATGGATGCCGGGCGGGGCTGCAGGCGGATGGATAAGCGAGCGCTCTCGGAGCGAGACATCTGCTCGAAGCTGATTACGCCCAGCGTTTTGGCCGCTGGCTGGGACGATCAACTTCAAATCCGCGAGGAAGTGAGCTTCACCAAAGGCCGCATCATTGTGCGGGGAAAGCTCGTGACCCGAGGCAAGGCCAAGCGCGCCGACTACATCCTCTACTACAAGCCCAACATCCCGATCGCTCTCATTGAGGCGAAGGACAACACGCACAGCGTCGGCGATGGAATGCAGCAGGCGCTTGAGTACGCCGAGACGCTTGACATCCCCTTCGTCTTTTCGAGCAACGGCGACGGCTTCCTATTTCACGACCGCACCGGGCTTAGCCCCACCAAAGAAGCCAACGTCGCCTTGGGCGCCTTCCCATCTCCAGCGGAGCTGTGGGCGCGTTACCGGCAATGGAAGAATCTCGGAGCCGACGCCGAAAAAATCGTCCTCCAAGACTACTATGACGACGGTAGCGGCAAGGCCCCGCGCTACTACCAGGTCAACGCCATCAACGCGACCGTGGAGGCGATCGCCAAGGGACAGAACCGCGCCCTGCTCGTCATAGCAACGGGCACCGGCAAGACCTACACAGCATTTCAGATCATCTGGCGTTTGTGGAAAGCCAAGCAGAAGAAGCGCGTACTCTTCCTCGCTGACCGCAACGTCCTCGTCGATCAAACGATGGTCAACGACTTCCGCCCGTTCGGCCCCGCTATGGCGAAGCTGAGCACCAAGTCCGGCACTATCGAGCGTGCAGACGGCTCAACGGTCGAACTGGCTACGGCAATCGACAATCAGCGCCGCGTCGACACTGCCTACGAAATCTATCTCGGCCTCTATCAAGCGCTGACCGGCCCCGAGGAGCGCAAGAAGCTCTACAAGCAATTCTCGCCCGGCTTCTTCGACCTCATCGTTATCGACGAATGCCATCGTGGCAGCGCCGCCGAAGACGCAGCGTGGCGCGAGATTCTCGATTATTTCTCAGCGGCGACGCAGATCGGCCTGACTGCTACCCCAAAGGAAACGGCATACGCCTCGAACATCAACTACTTCGGCGCTCCGGTTTATTCCTACTCATTGCGCCAGGGCATTCGCGACGGCTTCCTCGCGCCCTACAAGGTCGTTCGGGTCCATATCAATGTTGATATCGAGGGTTATCGCCCCGAAGCCGGCGCGGTCGATCGCGACGGTGAAGAGATAGAGGATCGCATCTACAATCAGCGCGACTTCGATCGCACGCTGGTTCTCGACGACCGAACCAAGATCGTCGCCAGAAAGGTATCTGATTTCCTCAAGGAAAGCGGCGACCGGTTTCAAAAGACCATCGTCTTCTGCGTGGATGAAGAGCACGCCGCGCGGATGCGCCAGGCGCTGATCAACGAGAACAAAGACCTCGTCGATCAAAACCACCGCTATGTCATGCGCATCACTGGCAGCGACAACGAAGGTCAAGCTCAGCTTGGCAACTTCATTGACCCAGAGTCCAAGTACCCGGTCATCGTCACCACCTCCCGCCTCCTATCAACGGGCGTGGATGCGCAGACCTGCCGCGTTATCGCAATTGATCGCGCTGTGGGCTCGATGACCGAATTTAAGCAGATAGTGGGCCGTGGGACGCGCGTCCATGAGGACACGCGCAAGTTCTACTTCACGCTGATCGACTTCAGGGGTGCGACCAACCACTTCGCTGATCCCACGTTCGATGGCGACCCCGTGCAAATCTACGAACCCGGCGACGACGATCCCGTTGCGCCACCGGAAGACGCTCCAATCATCGACGACGAGGACGATCCTATTCCGGCTCGCCCGGACCTGGACGAAATAGTCCTAGACGCGCCGGAACCTCCAGACATCGACTTCGGCGGCGGCGTTCAAGAGCGTCGCAAGATCTACGTTGACGGCGTTGACGCCCAGATTGTCGGCGAGCGCGTCCAATATCTGGATGAGCATGGCCGGCTTGTTACTGAGAGTTTGCGGGACTTCACCCGCAAAGCCTTGAAGCGGCACTTCACTTCGCTCGATGACTTCCTGAAACGTTGGAAGTCAACCGAACGCAAGCAAGCCATCATCGACGAACTGAACGCGGAAGGGCTGACGCTTGAGGTACTCGCCGATGAGACCGGCAAGAACCTCGATCCGTTCGATCTGATTTGTCACATCGCCTTCGACCGCCCGCCCCTCACGCGCAAGGAGCGCGCCGAGAACGTTCGCAAGCGGGACTTCTTCACGCGCTACGGCGATCAAGCGCGCGCGGTCTTGAGCGCATTGCTTCAGAAGTATCAAGACGAAGGCGTGCTCAATCTGGATGACGCAAACGTCCTCAAGATTCCGCCCATCTCATTTCTCGGCACGCCGGTTCAGCTCATTGGCGCCTTTGGCGGCGTTGAGAAGTTCGAGCAAGCCGCGCACGAGTTGCAGGACGCCATCTACGGCGAGACGCAATGACCGATGCGTCTCTAACGTCGCTCCTCTCATACTGCACCGAGAATGGGCGCGTTTGTCCGAAACCCATTCCGTGGCATGACTTCTGGGAGACTCTGCCAAACAAGCGACGGGTTTCGACTAATTGGGAGCCGCGGCTTCCTCTTGTCCTGGGTGCGTGGCACGTCACTAGCGACGCCGACAAGGCGCAATGTCTCGCCGAGCACATTGAGTGGGCACACGCGAACGGCGCGCTAGAGTCTTCTGCGCGACATCTGCGCGCCCTTCCCGAGAACAGCTGGCATCATGCCGGCGAACCCCTTTAAAGCTACGCACCATGTCCGTTCGCACAACCGTAAAATCCATCCAAGACATCATGCGCCAAGACAGCGGCGTTGATGGTGACGCACAGCGCATCTCGCAGCTCTGTTGGATGTTCTTCCTCAAGATCATCGACGACCAAGACAAGGAGCTAGCTCTTCTCGACAAGACCTATCGCTCGCCAATCCCGGCCGAACTCCAATGGCGGGCTTGGGCTGCCAATTCCGAAGGCATAACGGGCGAAGAGCTACTCAGCTTCATCAACGGCGAGCTATTCCCGAAGCTCAAGAACCTCGCGCAGTCCGGCAAAGGCGGCGATCGTCGCCGCGTCGTGCGCGATGTGTTCGAGGACGCCTTCAACTACATGAAGTCCGGCCAGTTGATGCGGCAGGTAATCAACAAGATCAACGCCATCGACTTCAACAATCTCTCGGAGCGCCAGCACTTCGGCGACATCTACGAGCAGATCCTCAACGACCTTCAAAGCGCCGGCAACGCGGGGGAATATTACACACCCCGCGCCGTCACCGCGTTCATGGCGGATCGCATCGATCCAAAGCCTGGCGAAATCCTGCTAGACCCAGCCTGCGGCACAGGCGGCTTTCTCACTTGCGCCATTCGGCAGATGCGCGATCGCTATGTGAAGCGTCCCGAGGATGAAGCGAAGATGCAGGCGGCATTGCGCGCCGTCGAGAAGAAGCAGCTCCCGCACATGCTGTGCGTCACCAACATGCTGCTGCATAACATCGAGAACCCGAGCTTTGTCCGGCACGACAACACTCTCGCCCGTCCCTACATCAGCTACACTCAAAGCGACCGCGTCGATGTCGTACTCACCAATCCGCCCTTCGGTGGGCGCGAGGAAGACGGGATCGAGTCCAACTTCCCGCAGCAATTCCGCACCAAGGAAACGGCTGATCTCTTCTTGGCGCTCATCGTGCGCCTACTGAAGCCAGGCGGGCGCGCGGCAGTGGTGCTTCCGGACGGCACGCTCTTTGGCGAGGGCGTCAAGACCAGGCTCAAGGAACATTTGATGGAGGAGTGCAATCTCCACACCATCGTTCGCCTGCCAAACTCAGTATTCAAGCCATACGCCTCGATCGGTACCAACCTACTCTTCTTCGAAAAAGGCGAGCCGACAAAAGACATCTGGTTCTACGAGCATCGCGTGCCCGAGAGTCAGAAAGCCTATTCGATGACGAAGCCGATCCGCTTCGAGCATCTGCAGCCCTGCATCGATTGGTGGGGCGGCAAAGAGCGCAAGGGCCGTCAGGAAGGCCCGCAAGCCTGGCGCGTGACCTTCGAAGAGGTGAAGGCGCGCGGCTATAACCTCGACTTCAAGAACCCGCACGCGGTAGCCGACGATCACGGCGACCCCGAGGTGCTACTGGCGGACCTCGAAGCGGCAGAACGGGACGCCGCGAGCTTGCGCGATCAATTGAAGACGATCCTCGCCGAGGCGCTCGCGCGATGAACGCGGAGCGCCTGCTTCAGCACTATGAGCGCATAGCTGAGGCGCCTGACGCAGTCGCACGTCTTCGGAAGTTTATCCTTGATCTTGCCGTGCGCGGCAAACTTGTCCCGCAAGACCCCGACGACGAACCAGCATCGGAACTATTGAAGCGCATCGAGAAGGAGAAGTCTCGCCTTGGGATCAAAAGCGGCAGCACTCCGCTAAGCGCCGCAGAGGCTCCTTTCGAACTTCCTCGGGGATGGTGCTGGAGCCGCATTGGCGAGATTTGTTCCAAGACTGGATCGGGCAGCACGCCTCGTGGCGGTCGAGAAGTCTACAAGACGTTTGGCATCCCATTCCTACGATCGCAAAACGTCTATGACGACGGCCTTCGCTTGAGTGATGTCGCCTACATCGACTTCGCCACGCATCAACGCATGAACGGAACGCGCGTTTTGCCCGGCGACTTACTCCTGAATATCACCGGGGGCTCGATAGGTCGCTGTTGCCTGATGCCCGCAGACTTTGAAGAAGCAAATGTCAGCCAGCATGTGGCCATCATTCGCGTGGCGTTGAGGGGGATTGAGAGCTTTCTTCATCGCCTGGTCTTGTCACCATACTTCCAAGCGTTCGTTTCTGACGAGCAAACGGGTGCCGGCCGCGGCGGACTTCCAAAGAACCGAATGGATCAAATCGCGGTGGCGCTCCCGCCGCTCCGCGAGCAGCATCGCATCGTCGCCAAGGTCGATGAATTGATGCGCCTCTGCGACCAGCTGGAGGCGGCACGGAATACACGAGAAGCAACGCGCGACCGACTTGCAGCGGCGAGCCTCGCCCGCCTCACCCGATCCCGAAACCTTTCAAGCCGACGCCCGCTTCGCCCTCGACGCGATGCCCGCCCTCACCACGCGCCCCGATCAGATCAAGCGCTTACGCCAAACCATCCTGAACCTCGCCGTACGCGGCAAACTCGTGCCGCAAGACCCGAACGATGAGCCCGCATCCGAACTGATGAAGCGGATCGAAAAGGAAATGTCTTGCGGACGACGCCGTGACGTTCCGCAATTAGGCGATTCTGAAGATTTCGCCGACATGCCGCCGAACTGGATGCTCGTTCCTCTAATTGCGCTGGGATCGTGGGCCATCGGTGGCGGTTTCCCCAAAAATGAGCAGGGTTCTATTGATGGGGAGTACTTCTTTCTGAAGGTGAGCGACATGAACCTTCCAGGGAACGAGAAGTACATCACGACCGCCAACAATTTCATCGATGCCGCGGCTGCGCAACGAATGCGCGCGAGAATTCACTCGCCGGGAACGATCATCTTTCCAAAGATTGGCGGAGCCATTGCAACCAACAAGCGCCGCATCCTCACTCGCCACGCCGCGATCGACAACAACTGCCTCGGAATTACATTCGCGAGCGTTATTGATGTGGAATGGGCCTATCTACTGCTGACCACTCTCGATTTTACCAAGTACCAAGCGGGCACCGCCTTGCCCGCGTTGCAACAGGGTGTCCTCGGCGAGATTCCTGTAGGATTGCCTCCCTTCGAGGAGCAGCGGCGCATCGTGGTCAAGGTCGGCGCGCTAATGACGCTCTGCGACAAGCTGGAGGCTAGCCTCACCACCATCGCCAACGCCCGCCGTCGCCTGCTTGATGCACTGCTCGCCGAGGCCCTCGCGCCCACTCAAACGCTCGAACTGGAAGCCGCGGAATGAGCACCACGCCGATCGACGGTAATGCGCTAAAAGGCGCATCACCAGAACTGCGAGCCCACTGATGCCCATTCGTCACGCCATCTGGACCGTCGGATCGCAGCCGATCGAACTTAAGGATGCGACGCTGCCGTCCGAGCAAGTGCTGGAAGCGATGATTGTCTCCGCACCGCGCATTCTCTCTGACGAGTGGATGCTGATCGGGCGACAGGAAGATACAGGGTACGGTGGGCGTATCGACTTACTCGCCATCGCGCCGGACGGCTCGCTCGTTCTCATCGAGTTGAAGCGCAGCCGCACGCCGCGCGAGGTCGTGGCGCAAACGCTCGACTACGCCTCCTGGGTGGACGCGCTCGAAGCAGACGACATCGCTCGCATCTATGGCCGCTTCAAGCCGAACGGCAATCTTGCGGAGGACTTCAAGGCCCGTTTCGGCCGCGTGCTTGACGAAGATACGCTCAACGAGAGCCATGAAATGGTGATTGTCGCCTCTGAGCTTGATCCTGGCACCGAACGCATCGTGCGCTACTTGGAAGAGCGAGGCATCGCCATCAACGTGCTCTTCTTCCAAGTCTTCCAGAACGGCAAAGATCAAATGCTGAGCCGCGCTTGGCTAATCGACCCGGCCGAGACCCAAGCAAACGTTGCCGCGAAGCCCAAGGGCGAAAGCGAGCCGTGGAACGGCGAGTTCTACGCAAACTTCGGACACGGGTCCGCGCGCTCGTGGGCCGAAGGCATGAAGTATGGCTTCATCAGCGCTGGCGGCGGCACTTGGTATTCCAAATCACTGGGTCTTCTGAGAACCGGCGACCGCGTGTGGGTCAACGCGCCTGGCAACGGATATGTCGGCGTCGGCATTGTTAAGGGGCCAGCGCAGCCGATTACGAGCTTCACGGTGGAAACACCCGAAGGCGAGAAGCCAGCGGCCGAGGTGCTGACAGAAGGATCCTATCATCGCGAGTTCATCGATGATCCCGAGCAGCGCGAATACTTCGTCCCGGTCCGTTGGCTAGATGTGACGCCGCTCGACAACGCGTTCAAAGAGATCGGGCTCTTCGGAGTGCAGAACACGGTTTCGAAACCGGTGAAGCCGAAATGGCGGCACACGATTGAGCGGTTGAAGGCGCGCTTCCCGAACTTCGATCGCAACTAAAACTCGCGATCGTGCTCACGCTAACCATTGCGGACGGCGGTCGGGCATGAGCCCGCACAACCGCGGCCCTTTATCCACAGGTTTGTGAGCGTCGGTGGTTTGGTAGCAAATTGGTAGCAACCTGTGGATAACCGGCTGCGCGCCGGCTCTGCTACCACCCCGAATTCGGCGTAAGCCGTTGATTTTATTGGGTTTCCTTGGAGCGGGCGATGAGATTCGAACTCACGACCCCAACCTTGGCAAGGTTGTGCTCTACCCCTGAGCTACGCCCGCATCCGTGGGGTGGCCGGTCCCGAGGGCCCGGCTGAGGGGCGCTCCTATCGCAGAGACGCGCGGCCAAAGCAAGGGGGCGGCGCCGGCCTTAACCTACTCCCCCTTCTCCGCCTTCCTTGGCGGTTTCATCCGCCGGCGGTTCACGTGTCCATCCGGCGCGACGTGGCCTTCGGGCGTGCGGCCGCGGAAATAATCGCGCTGCCAGCCGTGCTTCACCGCGTCGCTGTCCTTGTCGGCCAGCTTATCGAGGAAGTTGGTGCGGCTTTGGCCCCAGGCTTCGTATTGGCGCTTCAGTTCGGGATCGTCGTGGATCGATTTGATGATCGGCTGGAACTGATCCATCTGCTCGTGCGGCACGGGGAAGAGAAAGCAAAACGGCTCGCCCTTCTTGAACGAGATCATGCCCGGACGCGTGAAGCGCCAATTCATCGTGAAGGGAAACGGCAGCCAGTAGGTTTCGACGACGCCCGCGAGCGGCTGGATTCCGTCCTTGATGTGATTGGGCGGCCCGCCGATCCACAAATCCCAGCCAGGCTCGGTGCGAAACAGATAGCCGGTGTGAAACGTCAGCACGCCGCCCGAGAAGTGCGACACCGCCCAGCGATCCAACAGCGCACGCGGCGTATCGTCATCGGGATCGAGGCGGATGTCCTCAATTCGCGGCCCGCCATTCCATGTGGCCGTGAACGAAACTGGCGAGAGCAGCGCCCACCCGGTCGTGTTGGCCACCACCAGCGGCAGGCAGCGATAGGGATGGCGATCGGAAAAGCGATCCATCCATTCACGATCGGGCGAGCCTGGAACCATTTCCGCCGGCTGCGGATCAACCTGGAAGCACGTCAGTTTCATGTGGTCCCTTACTCGTCAGCCGGGCGCGGCGCCTTCAGCCTGCGGCGATGGATGTGATCCTCGGCCGCTGCTTCCCCGCGCGCGGTTTTGCCCGCGAAATAGGTGCGCTGCCAGACTTGTTGCTGCGCTTCTTTGTCTCCCGCGCGCACGCGGGCGATGAAATCACTGCGCCCTTGCACCCAGGCTTTGGTCTCCGCCTCCAGCGCGGGATCATCGGCGAGCGCTTTGATCACCGGCTCGCATTGATCAATCGCCGCATGCGGCACGGGCATGATCATGCAGAACGGCTCGCCCGCTTCGAAGCTGACGGTTCCCGGCGCGGTGAAGCGCCAGTTCATCGTGAAGGGCTGCGGCAGCCATGAGGTTTCCACGATGCCGGTGAGCGCTTGGATGCCGTGCTTGAGATGATTGGGCGCGCCGCCGACCCAGGTGTCCCAGCCGCGCTCGGTGCGGAACAGCCAGCCTGTGTTGAACGTCAGCGTGCCGCGCGCGAACATCGACATGGCGAAGTGCTTATGAATGTCGCCCTCGCTCTCGAGCGTGACGTCGCTGAGCGCCGAACCCCCGTTCCAGCTGGCGCGAAAGGGCGCGGGCGTCAGCACCTCCCAGCCGGTGCAATTGGCGATGGTCAGCGGCAGGCAGCGATAAGCGTGCCGCTGGGTGAACTCATCCATCCAGCCGCGCTCGGGCTGACCGGGCCGAATTTCGGCCGGGCGCGCTTGCATCGGGTAGCAAGTCAGCTTCATCGCGGTGTTTATAGGCCCGCCCATGACCACCCCGCCAGACAACGCACCCCAACCGCGACCGCGCGCCAGCGAGGCTGACCTGTTCGCCCTGTTCGATCGCTTGGGCATCGCCCACGCCACGCACCGCCACCGCCCCGTTTTCACTGTGGACGAAGGGGCCGACATCAAGGCGGCCCTCCCGGGCGGCCACACCAAGAACCTGTTCTTGAAGGACAAAAAGGGCGGCATCTGGCTGATCTCAGCCATCGCCGAAACCCAGATCGATCTCAACGCCGTCTCCAAATTGCTGGGCGCCCCGCGCTTCAGCTTTGGCTCGGCGGAGCGGCTGATGGAGTATCTGGGCGTCACGCCCGGCTCGGTGACCATTTACGCGCTGATCAATGATCGGCCCGCGCGGGTGCGCGTGATCCTGGACGAGGCGCTGTTCGACCATGACCTGGTCAATTTCCACCCGCTCAGCAACGACGCCACCACCGCGGCCAGCCCCGCCGACATGCTGAAATTCGTCCGCGCCACGGGGCACGAACCCACCCGCCTCCGCTTTGACGCCGCGGGGGTTCCGCGCTTGATTGAACCGGAGGCGTGAGCGGCCCACATAGGATGCTCACGCAATCAGAGGCCTCTATGACTTTTATCGACGGCGCCGCGCCGCCTGACTCCGACATTGTGAAAGACGGCTCCGATCAGGCCTTCATGGCCGATGTGATCGAAGCGTCCAAAGGCGCGCCGGTGATCGTGGATTTTTGGGCGCCGTGGTGCGGGCCGTGCCGTCAGCTTGGGCCGCCGCTGGAAAAAGCGGTGCGCGCCGCGGGCGGCAAAGTGCGCTTGGTGAAAATCAACATCGATGAAAATCCAGGCGTCGCCGGCCAGCTTGGCGTGCGCTCGATCCCCGCCGTCTACGCGTTCGACCAGGGCCGCCCGATCGATGGCTTCATGGGCGCGATCCCTGAAAGCCAGATCAAGCAATTCGTCGACCGCCTCGCCGGCGCGGATATGACCGCCGAGATCGAGCCGCTGCTCGAGCAAGCCGCGGAATCGCTGAAGCTCGGCGACATCGGCGGCGCGGCCCAAGGCTACACCGCCGTGCTGCAGCTCGATCCCCAGAACGTCAAAGCCATCGCCGGCATGGCGCGCGTGGCGCTGGCGGCGGGCGATCCCGAACAAGCGCAGGAAATTCTCGCGCACGCCCCGCCTGAAAAGCAGAACGATCCCGCCATCGCCGGCGTGCGCGCAGCGCTTGAGCTCAGCGCCAATGCGCCGGCGGCGAGCGAGTCCGACGAATTGGCGCAAAAAGTCGCCGCCAATCCGGCTGATCTGCAGGCGCGCTACGATTACGCCGAAGCGCTCTCCGCGCGCGGCGATCTGGAAGGCGCAAGCGACCAATTGCTCGCCATCATCGAACAAAACCGCGAATGGAACGAGGAAGCGGCGCGTAAGCAGCTGTTGAAGGTGTTTGAAGCGGCGGGGCTCAGCTCGGACATCGCCAAGAACGGCCGCCGGCGTTTGTCGACGATCCTGTTCTCATGAGCGCGTTCGGCTATCGCCGCCCATCAGACTTGCCGGGCGTGCTGCCGCTTTTCCCGTTGCAGGGGGCGGTGCTCTATCCGCGCGGCGTGCTCGCGCTCAACGTGTTCGAGCCGCGTTACCTCAACATGGTGGATGATGCGTTGGGCGCCGAGCGCCTGATCGGCATCATCCAGCCCGCGATCGGCGAAGAGGATGAGCCTACGCCGCAGCTTTCCGACGTCGGCACCGTGGGGCGCATCACCACGTTCTCGGAAACCGATGATGGCCGCTATCTCATTACGCTCACCGGCGTGTGCCGCTTCAATCTGGGGCCGGAGCTGGAAAACGGATTGCCCTATCGGCAAACGCGCGCGGCCTATGACGCGTTCGAAACCGATTTCGCGCCCGCCAGCGACCGCACGATCGATCGCGGCCAGCTGATGCGCTCGCTGAAGACCTACGCGACGCTGCATGGCTTCAACGTGGATTGGAATTCGGTGGAGGAAGCCCCCACCGAAACCGTCATCAATGTCGCCGCGCAAATTTGCCCGTTCGATCCCGCCGCCAAGCAGGCGCTCTTGGAAACGCTGGCGCTCGATGAGCGCGCCAAGGCGCTGATCGCGCTGCTCGAATGGGACAACGCCGGCGAAGGCGAGCGCCCCGGCGGGCCGCTGCAATGAGCGCCGCGCCCGATCCGAAACTGCTTGAAGTTCTCGTCTGCCCGCAGACGCGCACCCCGCTGCGCTATGACCGCGAAAAGCAGGAGCTGATCAGCGAAACCGCGCGGCTTGCGTATCCTGTGCGCGACGGCGTGCCGATCATGCTGATCGACGAAGCGCGCGAACTGGGCGCCGACGAATGAGCGCGCGCGCCTGGCCCACCGATCTGGTGTTCGACCGCGCCGCCAAGGCGCTGACCATCGCCTTCGATGATGGCGCGCATTTCGAAATCCCGTTCGAGCTGCTGCGCATCGAAAGCCCCAGCGCCGAAAACAAGGGCCATGGCCCCAATCCGCCGCCCCCGCCCACCGGCAAAGCCAACGTCAACGTGACGCGCGCCGACGCCGTGGGCCGCTACGCCGTGCGCATCAGCTTCGACGACGGCCACGACACCGGGCTTTATTCCTGGGACCTGCTCTACGATCTCGGCGCCCACAAGGACGAGAAGCTGCGGGTTTACCGTGAAACACTGCGCCTCAGGGCGCTGCGGGATGAAGCTTGAAACCAAAGCGGCGCGCCGCACGTAGAGGCTGACATGATCCGCCGCGCATTTTTCGCCGCCCTCGGTTTCCTGCTCGCCGCGTGCAGCGCTGAAGGCCAAAGCCAAGCCAACGCCCAACCCATCGCGCCCGCCACGGAGGCCGGCGTGGCGGAAGCCGTGTTCGCCGGCGGCTGCTTTTGGTGCATGGAGCATGACATGGGCGCCATTCCCGGCGTCCTCTCCGTCACCAGCGGCTACACCGGCGGGCGCAACCGCAATCCGAGTTACGAAAACCACCCTGGCCATTACGAAGCCGTGCTGGTGCGCTTCGATACGAACGTGATCAGCTATGCCCAGCTTTTGGAGCGCTATTGGCCGCTGACCGACCCCACGGATGCGGGCGGCCAATTCTGCGATCGCGGCCATTCGTATCTGCCGGCGATTTTCGTGACGCCCGACCAGCGCGGAATCGCGGAAGCCTCCAAACGCGCGCTGATCGCCAGCGGGCGCGTGAACGGCCAGGTGCGCACGCCTATTCTGGACCGCGCCGATTTCTGGGAAGCGGAAGAATATCACCGCAATTACGCGCGCCGGAATCCCGGCCGCTACGCGCAATATCGC
>ERZ761609.2758-NODE-2758-length-12498-cov-5.845455_pt1 | contig 12498 bp, 10 predicted proteins | sample MGYA00511163_ERZ761609 | MGnify/ENA primary metagenome ERZ761609 (study PRJEB28899, sample SAMN02445070) | bioreactor sludge metagenome | biome: EBPR sludge | place: Australia: Brisbane, Thorneside Wastewater Treatment Plant | collected 2011-12-16 ... | reverse complement strand
CGCCTTGCCGCCGTTGGCGGGCACGAAACCAACATCGAGCGCGCCAACACGGCCGGCCGCGGTGTGCAGCACGCCGAAGCCCGCCCAGCCGTCCGCCACCGCGCCCGCTTCCTGCGCCAGCGACAGGGCAGCCGCAAACACGGCGTCACCATCTGCGCGGCAGAGGGCCGCTTCGCCGTCGACGATCATCGGCTTCTTGGCGCCCTTCAGGAACTCACGGACTTCCGAAGATTTCAGAGCGTCCGGCGAGTTGCCCAGATGCGCGTGAGGATATGTCAAGTCAGCTGCCTCGCCGACAATGCTGACCTTCAACTCGCCCCAAAGCCAGGATTTGCGGATGCGGGCATTCCAGACTGCTGCTTCCTTGCGCGGATTGGTGCCGATCAGCAGCAGCGCGTCTGCATCTTCGACACCCATCAGCGTGGGGTTCAGCAGGTAGTGCTCACGCGTGCCGTTGGTGCCGTATTTGGCACCTGCGGGGCGGCAATCCGTGTTTGCAACGCCAAGGCCGCGGAAGAAATCCAGAGCAGCTTTCGCCTGCTCGACCTCAATCAGGTCGCCAGCAACAACGCCGATCTCCGCAGCGGGCACTGAAAGTGCAGCCTTCGCCGCTTCAAGCGCCTCTGCCCAGCTTGCGGCGCGCAGCTTGCCGTTTTCGCGGATGTAGGGGCGGTCAAGACGCTGGCGCGCGAGACCATCCCACACGAAGCGGGATTTGTCCGACAGCCACTCTTCGTTCACTTCCTCGTTCGTCTCAGGAAGGATGCGCATTACGGCATCGCCCTTCGCATCGATCCGGATGGAGGCGCCCATCGCGTCCATAACGTCGATGGACGATGTCTTGCGCAGCTCCCACGGGCGCGCATTGAAGGCGTAAGGTTTCGAAGTCAGCGCACCAACCGGGCAAAGGTCGATTACGTTGCCGGAGAGTTCAGAGGTCAGCGACTTTTCGAGATAGGTCGTGATCTCGGCGCCTTCGCCGCGCGAGATCATGCCGATTTCCTCGACGCCGGTCACTTCGGCCACGAAACGAACGCAGCGCGTGCATTGGATGCAGCGCGTCATTATCGTCTTGACCAGCGGACCCATGTTCTTGTCTTCGACGGCGCGCTTGTTTTCGTCGTAGCGCGAGGTCGGGCGGCCATAGGCCATCGCCTGGTCCTGCAGGTCGCACTCGCCGCCCTGATCGCAGATGGGGCAATCGAGCGGGTGGTTGATGAGCAGGAACTCCATCACCCCGTTGCGCGCCTTCTCGACGTAGGCGCCCTTGGTGCGGATCACCGGCGCAGAACCATCCCGGTTCGGACGAAGGTCACCAACCATCTGCGCACAGGACGCAATCGGCTTCGGCGCGCCTTCCCACTCGACAAGGCACATGCGGCAATTGCCGGCCACCGACAGACGCTCGTGATAGCAGAAGCGCGGGATTTCAGCGCCCGCTTCCTCGCACGCCTGCATCAGCGTGTAGGATCTCGGTACTTCGATTTCCTTGCCGTCGACATTGACTTTGAAAAGGTCGGACATGGGCCTCTACTCCGCCGCCACGATAGATCCCTGCACCATGGCGCGGGGAAGTCTGTAGCGGGTAATGCGTTCTTCGATTTCGTGGCGGAAGTGGCGGATCAGGCCCTGGATCGGCCAAGCGGCTGCATCGCCGAGCGCGCAGATTGTGTGGCCTTCCACTTGCTTGGTTACATCCAGCAGCGTGTCGATCTCGTCGTGCGTGGCTTCGCCTTTCACCATGCGCTCCAGCACGCGCCACATCCAGCCAGTGCCTTCGCGGCACGGCGTGCACTGACCGCAGCTCTCGTGCTTGTAGAAGTATGCGAGGCGCGCGATTGCCTTGATCAGGTCGGTCTGCTTGTCCATGACGATCACGGCCGCCGTGCCGAGACCGGATTTCAGATCACGCAGCGTGTCGAAATCCATGTAGGCGTCCATGATCTGCTCAGCCGGCACCATCGGCACCGACGATCCACCCGGGATCACGGCTTTCAGGTTTTCCCAACCGCCAAGAATGCCGCCGCAATGCGTATCGATCAGTTCACGGAAGGTGATCGACATCTCTTCTTCGACATTGCACGGCTTGTTCACATGACCCGAGATGCAGAACAGCTTCGTGCCGGAATTGTTCGGCCGGCCGAAGCCAGCAAACCATTGCGCGCCGCGGCGCAGGATCGTCGGCACAACCGCGATTGACTCGACATTGTTCACTGTCGTCGGGCAGCCATAGAGGCCTGCATTCGCAGGGAATGGCGGCTTCAGGCGCGGTTGGCCCTTCTTGCCCTCCAGGCTTTCGAGAAGGGCCGTCTCTTCACCGCAGATGTAAGCGCCGGCGCCGTGATGGACATAGAGATCGAAATCCCATCCGTTCACGTTGTTTTTGCCGATCAGCTTTGCCTCATAGGCTTCCTTCACGGCCTTCTCGAGCGCGTGGCGCTCGTTGATGTATTCGCCGCGGATGTAGACGTAGCAGGCATGCGCGCGCATCGCCCGGCTCGCCACCATGCAGCCTTCGATCAGCAGGTGCGGATCGTGGCGCAGGATTTCGCGGTCCTTGCAGGTGCCAGGCTCGGACTCGTCCGCGTTCACGACGAGATAGTGCGGACGATCACGAACTTCCTTCGGCATGAAGGTCCACTTCAGGCCTGTCGGGAAGCCGGCGCCGCCGCGGCCACGCAGGCCCGAGGCCTTGATCTGGTCGCAGAGCCAGTCTGGACCGAGGTCCAGCATTTCCTTCGTCAGGTGCCATGCACCGCGCTTTTTCGCAGCCTCAAGATCCGGCGAGTGCGCGCCGTAGAGGTTTGTGAAGATGCGGTCTTTATCCTGCAGCATCTCAAGCGTCTTTCTTGGGTTCGGAACCAGGCAGGTTCGGAAGGACTGAAACAGCGTTGCGGCTGCCATCAAACAGCGACGCTTCAGTAAGCGATTTCGCGCCGCCTTCAGGCGCGCTGTTGACCCGGTCAATCTGCGGACCCGGCGCCGCATCCGCGCCATTGCGCAACCGCCCGAGGATCGCCGTCAGGCTGTCCGGCGTCAGGTCTTCGTAATAGTCGTCATTGATCTGCACCATCGGCGCATTCACGCACGCGCCGAGGCACTCGACTTCTTCCCAGGACAGGCGCTGGTCATCTGTCACGAACATCTGTTTGCCGATCTCGCGCTTGCAGACTTCCTTCAGGTCTTCCGCGCCGCGCAGCTGGCAAGGTGTGGTGCCGCAGAGCTGGACGTGGAACTTCCCGACCGGCTGCAGACGGAACATGGTGTAGAAGGTCGCGACTTCGTAGACGCGAATGTATGGCATCTCGAGACGATCAGCGACTTCGCGCATTGCCGGCTCTGACAGCCAGCCGCCATTGTCCTTCTGCGCCAGCCATAGCATCGGTATGACGGCCGAGCGCTGTTTGTCTGCCGGGTATTTGCCCCGCCAGAACGCAATCTTCTCTTCGGTCTCAGGCTTGAAAGAGAACTTGTCTCCGCCCGCCTCGAGATCAAACCGGCGCAACGCCATCTACTGCTCCCTCGCCGGCACGGTGACGTGCCCTGCTGAATCGATTGGCCAGAAGGGATTGAATGCCACTTCCCAGGCATTCCCTTCCGGATCTGCAAAATAGCCGGAGTATCCACCCCAGTATGTCTTGTGCGGCGCCTTGGAAACGGTCGCGCCACGAACTTTCAGCGCATTGAAGATTCCATCCACTTCGGCTTCAGACCGCGCATTGTACGCGAGCGCAAAGCCCTTGAAGTTTCCGCCGCGGTCATTCCCGACGCCCGCATCATCTGCCAGCTTCGCCTCGTCCCAAAGGCCGAGAACAACGCCGCCCATGTTGAAGAAAGCCACTTCGCCCTTCACGCCGCGATCTTCCAGCCCCAAAACGTCCGTATAGAAACGGATCATGCCCGGCAGATCCCGGACACCGACTGTGATGGTGGAGAAACGGGGTTCGGGCAGCACAGCCATCAGACGGCCCCCGCCCGCACGAAGTCAACGCGCGTAATCTTGCCAGCCTTGATCGTATAGATCGCAGCCACTTCAAAACGGTCGCCGCCCGGCGCGCGCTCAACCTGCTCGTGATCGATCACGGTGGTGCCGAGGTCGATGCGGTTTGCGAGTTTCGCGTGGTTCTTCGGGAACTCGTAAAACAGGTCTTCGTGCCGCTTGCGGATCGCGGCGAGTCCGCGATGCGTGATATCGCCGTTAAGACCAGCGAGCACCGCATCCTCTGCGTAGCAAGCGAGGAAAGCGTCAATATTCTGGTTGTTATAGGCGTCCAGCTGGCGCTGAACGAGCTCGGCAGAAGCGCTCACCGGTCGATCTCCCCGAACACGATGTCGAGAGAGCCGAGAATAGCCGAAACGTCCGCCAGCATATGGCCCTTGGACATGTGATCCATCGCCTGAAGGTGTGGATAGCCCGGCGCGCGGATCTTGGCGCGGTACGGACGGTTGGTGCCGTCTGCTACGAGGTACACACCGAATTCGCCCTTCGGCGCTTCGATGGCCGCGTAACACTCGCCAGCCGGAACGTGGAAGCCTTCCGTGTACAGCTTGAAGTGATGGATCAGCGCTTCCATCGAATTCTTCATTTCGGCGCGGCGCGGCGGCGACAGTTTGGAACCGGCAAGCAGGACCGGCCCAGGGCCTTCCTTCGCGAGAAGTTCGATGCACTGCTGCATGATCTTCGTCGACTCGCGCATCTCTTCCATACGGCAAACATAGCGGTCGTAGTTGTCGCCGTTGCGACCAACCGGAACCTTGAACTTCAGTTCGTTGTAGCACTCGTAGGGCTGCGAACGGCGCAGATCCCATGCGAGTCCTGAGCCGCGCACCATCACGCCAGAGAAACCCCAGTCCATGATCGTGCGCTGATCGACAACGCCGATATCAACGTTGCGCTGTTTGAAGATGCGGTTCTCGGTGATCAGCCCTTCGATCCGGTCGAGCTTCTCGGGGAACTGTTCACACCAGGTCGCGATATCGTCGATGAGACGCTGCGGCAGGTCCTGATGGACGCCGCCGGGGCGGAAATAAGCGGCGTGCATGCGGCTGCCGGAAGCGCGCTCATAGAACACGCACAGCTTCTCGCGCTCCTCAAAGCCCCAGGTGATCGGCGTCAGCGCACCGACGTCCATGGCCTGCGTCGTCACGTTCAGCATGTGCGACATGATCCGGCCCATCTCTGAATAGAGAACGCGGATCAGGCTCGCGCGGCGCGGCACTTCAATACCTAGCAGCTTTTCAATCGCAAGGCACCAGGCGTGCTCCTGGTTCATCGGCGCGCAGTAATCGAGCCGGTCGAAATACGGCATGCCCTGCAGGTACGTCTTGTACTCGAGCAGCTTTTCCGTGCCGCGGTGCAAGAGACCGATATGGCTATCGATGCGCGTCACAACCTCGCCGTCGAGGTCCATGATCATGCGCAGCACGCCGTGGGCCGCAGGATGCTGCGGTCCGAAATTCAGCGTGAACTTGCGGTCTTCGACTTCCGTCAGGTGGGCGGTGTCAGCCATGTCCGTCAGCTCCCGCTCGCCTTCTCATCGCCGGGAATTTCGGCAGTCATACCTTCCCAGGGCGAGAGGAAATCAAAGTTGCGATATTCCTGCGTCAGTTTCACGGGCTCGTAGATGACGCGCTTCTCGAGATCATCGAAGCGCACTTCATAATGCCCGGTCAGCGGGAAATCCTTCCGCAGCGGGAAACCTTCGAATCCATAATCCGTCAGTATGCGGCGCAGGTCCGGATGGTCCGAGAACTGGATGCCATACATGTCGAACGCCTCGCGCTCGAACCAGTTGGCCGCCGGCCAGATCGGCACGCAGCTCACAACCGGCGTTTCTTCATCCGTGCGGATGCGCACGCGAACCCGGTGGTTCATCCGCATCGACAGGAGGTGATAAACAACCTCAAAGCGCTCACCGCGCTCCGGATAGTCCACGCCGCAGATATCGATCAGCGTTTCGAAATTGCACTGCTGATCATCACGCAGGAAACGCAGGAGCGCCAGGATATGGTCGCGCTCTGCGAGCACCGTGAGTTCGCCCACCACGATCTGGGTCGAGCGTACCGCATCCGGCATCCGGCTTTCGATATGAGCGGCAAGGTCAGCAAGGTTCTCAGTCGACATGTCCGCCCCTATCGCTCCAGCGAGCCTTCTCGGCGGATTTTCTTCTGCAGCTGCAGGAAGCCATAAACCAACGCCTCAGCGGTCGGCGGGCAGCCCGGAATATAGATGTCCACCGGAACGATCCGGTCGCAGCCGCGCACGACGCTGTAGCTGTAGTGGTAATAGCCGCCGCCATTGGCACAGCTGCCCATCGAGATGACGTAGCGCGGCTCCGGCATTTGGTCGTAGACCTTACGCAGCGCCGGGGCCATCTTGTTGGTCAGTGTACCGGCGACGATCATCACGTCAGACTGGCGCGGCGAGCCCCGCGGGGCCATTCCGAAGCGCTCAAGGTCATACCGCGGGTTGCCGGCGTGCATCATCTCAACCGCGCAGCACGCGAGACCGAATGTCATCCACATCAGCGAGCCGGTGCGTGCCCAGGTGATCAGGTCGTCCGCAGCGGCCGTGAAGTAGCCCTTGTCCGCGAGTTGGTCCGACAGGCCGGTATAAAACGGGTCGTCGCTGCCAGGCTTGTAGCCCCCTTCAACGCCGGCTCGGGCCGCGCCCAGTGCATAAGGTTTGTAGGATGTGTCTGACATCACTCCCACTCCAGCGCACCGCGGCGCCACTCATAAATGAAGCCGACCGTCAGCACCCCAAGGAAACCGACCATCGACCAGAACCCTAAAATCCCAATGTCACCCAGGCTGACCGCCCAGGGAAACAGGAACGCGACCTCCAAGTCGAAAATGATGAACAGGATGGCGACGAGATAGAAGCGAACGTCAAACTTCATCCGTGCATCGTCGAATGCGTTGAACCCGCACTCGTAGGCCGAGTTCTTCTCCGGATCCGGCTTCGACGGCGCCAACAGCACCGATCCCACGACGAACAGGCCCGAGATCACCGCGCCGAGCACGAGAAAGAAGATCACGGGCAAGTAGTCTAGGGCGAGACGTTCAACTTCCGACATTGGTTGCCGCTCCCAAATAGGTCCGCCGCCCGATTAGGACGGTTTTGTGTGCTGCGCAACTGAGCCACGCGCCGGTTTCCGACAGATTTACAGTATACCGGCTGAAGCCCGCTATTCACGGTATTCTCGCTGCGGCGGTGCGTCACGCATGGACAATAAATGGCGCCGCGTTACGATCGCTCAGCAGCTGGAAATCTTTCAAGAATGCAGGGACATAACGCCCCAATCGAGCGAATAGTCATCCTTGGCGGCGGGTCTGCCGGATGGATGGCTGCCGCCGCTCTTGCGAATGGCTCGCAAGGCTCATGCAAGATCACGCTGATCGAGTCCGAAGAGATCGGAACGATTGGAGTCGGCGAAGCAACGATTCCTCCGGTGCGGCATTTCAATGCACGACTGGGAATCGATGAGGCAACTTTCCTCAGGGAGACCAGCGGCACCTTCAAGCTAGGCATCGAGTTCATCAACTGGACCCGCGAAGGCCACGCCTACTTCCACCCCTTCGGCCAATATGGCGCCGAGTTCGATGACCTGCCCTTCTATCAGTACTGGATCCGCGAAAAGGTCGCCGGCCGCGCTGGTCCGCCGGACGAGTTCTCGATGGCCTGGGCCGTCGCCAAAGCCGGCCGGTTCGAACACCCCTCGAAGGACCGGCGCCAGATTCAGTCCACTTTCGACTATGCCTACCATTTCGATGCGGGTCTTTATGCCAAATATCTTCGCGGCTATTCCGAAGCGCGCGGCGTCAGCCGGGTCGAAGGCCGGGTCGTTTCGGCCACCCAAGACCCCGCAACCGGCTTCATCCGGTCCGTCGCCCTCTCGGACGGTCGCACCTTCGAAGGCGACCTGTTCATCGATTGCACCGGATTCTTCGGCTTCCTGATCGAGAAGACCCTGCAGACCGGTTACGAAGACTGGTCTCACTGGCTGCCTTGCAACCGCGCCGTCGCGGCCCCCTGCAAATCAGACCAACCCTTGCACCCCTACACAAAGTCCACAGCCAAGGCCGCTGGCTGGCAATGGCGCATCCCGCTGCAACACCGTGTCGGCAATGGTTATGTCTACTGTAGCAGTTTTCTGAGCGCCGAAGACGCTGAAGCTGAACTGCGCCGTTCGCTGGACAATGAACCTCTTGCCGAGCCGCGCCATATCCACTTCGTCACCGGCAGACGGAAGAAGTTCTGGAACAAGAACTGCGTCGCTATCGGCCTTTCCGCCGGGTTCATGGAGCCACTGGAATCAACCAGCCTCCACCTCATCCAATACGGCATCCTCCGTCTGCTCGCCCTGTTCCCGGACAAGCAGATGTCGCCCCTGCTGATCGACGAGTACAACGCGCTCACGGCCGCCGAGTACGAGCGCATCCGCGACTTCCTGATCCTGCACTACAAGGCAACTGAGCGGCGCAGCGACGAATTCTGGCGCTACTGCGCGACCATGGAAATCCCGGACCGCCTGCAATACAAGATCGATCACTTCCGCAGCCACGGCATCATCGTTTCCGATGAGCGCGAGCTCTTCTCCAATCCCAGCTGGATCGCCGTACTGATCGGCCAGGGCATCATCCCGGAACGCGCGCCTGCACTGTCGGGACTGCGCAAGGATGTGCCTGTCGCCGAACGTATGGCACAGATCCGTGCCGCCATGACAGAAGCCGTCGCCGCCATGCCCGGCCACCGTGACTTCTTGAACGCCTACAGCCGATCTGACCTGCAGTGAGCTTCAATGAACTCTGAATGCCCCGGCAAGGATGCCTCCGCCCGGTCTATCAGCCTTCGGACATCCTTGAGAAAACTGGTCAGCTGCTCTGCCGACAAACGATCCGCCATCGCGTGATATCCTGCAGGCTCCAGCTCCTGACCGACCATCACCTGCACCCAACTCGACTCGCGGAACAGGTCCTCGGCATCCTTGTGCAGCAAGCCGTTCCCACAGAACAGCTCCATCTTCGCCGAAAGACTGTCCGGGATGTCCATGTTTGCGCAGTAGCGCCAGAACTCTGAATCTTCACGCGATGTCTGATGATAGTGAAGAATCAGGAAGTCGCGGATGAGTTCAAACTCATGCCCGACGCGCCGGTTGTACTCGGCTATCGCTGTCCGCTCAAAAGCGCGCGTCGGGAAAAGCTCGATCAGCCGCGAGATGTTCGACTGAATTAGATGGATCGATGTTGACTCCAGCGGCTCCAGGAACCCGCTCGCGAGGCCAATCGACACACAGTTCTTGTGCCAGAACTTTTCCCTTCTTCCTGTCGTGAAGCGCAACGGGCGCAGCTCGCCAATCATTGCGCCGTCAAGATTTTCAACCAGCGTTCGCTGCGCGGCTTCTTCCGAGAGGAAGCTGTCGCAGAACACATGGCCGTTGCCGGTTCGGTGCTGCAGCGGAATGCGCCACTGCCACCCTGCATCGCGCGCCGTCGCCCGTGTATAGGGCAGTAACGGCTCCACCCGCTCGCACGCCACAGCCAGCGCGCGGTTGCACGGCAGCCATTTAGACCAGTCTTGATAGCCAACCCCCAACGCCTCGCCGATCAGCATTCCGCGGAAGCCTGAGCAATCAATAAATAGATCGCCCGCGATCACATCACCCCGGTCGAGCGATATTGACTCAACAAAGCCCGTCTCGCTGTTCAGTGAAACCTTTTCGATCTTCCCTTCAATCCGCGTGACGCCTCCCGCTTCGGCAAACTTCCGCAAGAATGCCGCATACAGTCCGGCATCAAAATGGAACGCGTAGGCAAGCCCCGTCATTGATGAATTGCCGACGCGGTCCAACCGCCCGAACTTGTTCGCATACGCCACTTTGTGATGCAGCGAATAATCCCACAGGCTCGCTGTGCTGCCCTCCGCCCGCGCGCGCAGCCAGTAGTGATGAAAGTGAAGATTGGCGAGATTGATACCTGGGTCGCCGAAGGTGTGGATGTACCGGTCGCCGACCCTCCCCCAATTTACAAACTCGACGCCGAGCTTGAACGATGCCTGCGTCGCGCGGATGAACGCGTCCTCATCCAACCCCAGCGAAGCATTCAGACGGCGGATCTGAGGGATCGTTGCCTCACCAACGCCGACGGTCCCGATTGCCTCGGACTCCACCAGCGTGATGCGGATAGTTTTCGGCAGGAACTTCGATAGCGCAGCAGACGCAATCCAGCCGGCCGTGCCGCCGCCGACAATCACAATGCTGCGTATCTGCTCGTGCTGCATGGGCCTTCCTGACTTCGCTGCCGCCGCCTACGCCATTCTTAGCAGGCTGCAGCGTCTCTCCAAACAGATCGGGGCCCGCCATTCCTGGCGAGCCCCGGGTAGGAACTACCGCTTCACCGCAATCAGAACTTCTTCGAGATCGTGATGTTGTAGGTGGTGCCGTATTGTTCATGCCGACTGACATAGAAGTCGTTGGTCGGGATATCCGGTCCGCCACCTATCGGATCGTAGAACAGCTGGTTCTCGGTCCGGAAGGGCTCGTCCGTCAGGTTGTAGATTTCGAGGTTGATTGCGAAACCGGCAAGCGGGCCGTTTTCCCACTCATATCCGATCTGCGCATCCAGCACAGTCTCTTCCAGCGCCCGCGCGCCTGTCAGGGTGCCGTCAAACTGCAGGATCTCCGAGAGGAAGCCCGACCGGTAACGCGAGCTCAGCTTTGCCTTCCAGCCATACTTCTCGTAGTACACATCCGCCGACCAGACGATGTCAGACTGCCCCGGAATGGTGATCGTGTTGCCGTTCTCGTCTTCGAGACCATTCTCGGAGAAGGTATAAGCGCCGCCGAAGCCAAAGCCATCGAGCACGCCCGGCATGACATCATCCATGCTAACGCGGGCCGTCACTTCGTAACCGGTGATCGATCCTTCCGCGAAGTTCACAGGGCCAGAAAGCCGTGTCGACGCGATGCCCGGGTTTGCCGCGAGGAATGCGCCGAGGCCAGCGGCCTGATAGTAAGCTGAACCATCGACAACCATCGCACGGTCAAGCACCCAGTCTTCGAGATCCTTGTGGAAGAAGGCGAGTGAGACTGCCGTTGCCGATCCGAAGTATTTCTCGAAGGCAAGGTCGAACTGTGTCGACTGGTACGGCCGCAGGAACGGGTTGCCACCGCCGAGTGAGAAGCAGGTCTGGTTCGGCGGGTTATGCCCAATGATGGCATCCGGGACACCGTCCGAGTTGCCATCCGGACAGACAATCGAATTCCGGTCGAACGACTGGTTTGCTGCCAGCTGGTCAAGACGTGCGCGAGTGATCGATTTCGCCGCCGCAAAACGAACAAGCGTATCCGGCATCACTTCAAGGCTGAGATTGAGGCTTGGGAGGAAATCCGTGTACGATTCTTCCACCGTCTGCCGGCCAATCCCGGCCAGCGTGCCCGTCGATTTCTGTGTCGTGTCGATATACTGGAACCCGACGTTGCCGGTCAGCGGCATCGCGCCGAGCGAACCGTTGAGCTTCGCCATCCCGTAAAGGGTCGTGATATCTTCCTCGACCGTCCATTCCGTTTCGACACAGCCCGGAACAAGCGAGCAGTCCTGCACGAAATAGGTGCCGTCTGTCAGGAAGCTCGACGGATCATAGGCAATGATGTTCTGTCCGATAGAGCCGCTATTGGTTTGGCCAAGGATCCTGTTCGCCGGAATCGCCAGAGATCCACCCACGAATTGAGCCGACTGCCGAAGGAAAAACGGATTGTCATCAAACGTCTTCTCACGGTCCGTTTTCAGAACACCACCCGTGATCCCGGAAATGAATCCCATGTCGAGATCATATTCCGCCTCGATCCGGATCTGCGTCAGCTCGTCTTCGATATCCGTGTTGCGCAGGAAGCCGACCTGGCCCCAGCCACCCGGATCCGTCAGAACGATCAGCGCCGGGTCGGTATAGTCCAGCAAACCGGATATGCTGTAATCGCCATCAGGGCGCAGTGTGAAGGTCTGAGTATCCTGTGCGCCCGAGCGGCCCGGACCCGTGCCGGCATAGGACTCATAGTCCGTATCCGAACGTTCCAGTTTCGATCGGCTGAGGTCTCCCGAGATACGGAACCGGTCAGTGACCTCATAGGAGCTGTTGATGCCGAAAGAGAAGATTTCAGCCGTCGCGCCTTCCGTATCAGTGCGCAGGATCGGCACGACATCCGTGAAAGTTGCCGTGTCAGCAAACACACCGCTGCCAGTTGCACCGGCGAACTGCGCGCCGCTCCAGGATGCGATCGGGGTTTCAACGCCGCGGAAAATGCCTGCGTCTTCTGTATCGGTGTAGAAGGCATCTATTGTCGTCTGGAACCGGTCCGTCGGTTCAAACTGCAGCGTGCCGACTGCCGAAGTCCGCTTGAATTCGCGCGAGACAACGCCCGTGCGCGGGTTATCAGACGGATAGATGATCCCGCCGCCCGGTTGGGTCGACGATGTCTGGCCAGCATTCGTTTTCAGTTC
>ERZ761609.2757-NODE-2757-length-12503-cov-9.288721_pt1 | contig 12503 bp, 12 predicted proteins | sample MGYA00511163_ERZ761609 | MGnify/ENA primary metagenome ERZ761609 (study PRJEB28899, sample SAMN02445070) | bioreactor sludge metagenome | biome: EBPR sludge | place: Australia: Brisbane, Thorneside Wastewater Treatment Plant | collected 2011-12-16 ... | reverse complement strand
CCGACGACGGCTGGACTCTAACTTGATTCCTGGCATCGCGATGGGGGGCTGGGCAAGCGCCAACCAGATGGGCCGGATACTCTCTTAGATCGGACCCTCAACAGTCCCGAAAACCCTGACGACGGATACGGAGCTGAGGGCAGTGAGAAGTGGCTCGGCGCGGCATCCCATAAGCCGACATTGAGCGAGGCGCAGTCGACAACGTGGAGTGCTCAGCCGACGACTTGCGCTTCCGGAATGACGGCGGCCGCGCTCAGATCTCGATCTGCTCGGCGATAGCGTCATCCACATCAATGCTGAGGTAGCGCTCGGTGCTTTCAATTTTCGAATGTGCAAGCAATAGCTGGACTGCCCGTGGATTGACGGCTCGCGGGTAGATCGACATTGTCTTTGCGATGGCACGCTGGCGGTAAGTCGGCGCAGTTAGCCCTGTTTGCGCCCGTTGTGAGGTGCCGCCGAATTGACTTTACATTTTCATCCGTCTTGTGTCGCAATCAGCACTGATATCCGCAGTAACTCACGCGCGATGGATCGGTAGCATGGCTAAACTGAACGTGAATGGAAAGTCTCTCGACCTGAAGGTCGACGGTGACACTCCGCTGCTATGGGCGCTCCGCGATCAGGCAGGGCTGACCGGGACGAAATACGGCTGTGGTGTCGGTCAGTGCGGCGCCTGCTCCGTTCATGTGAATGGTGAAGTGCAACGCTCCTGCGCCATCCTCGTCAAGGACCTGAAGCCGGGCGACAGGATCGTCACCATCGAAGGTCTGTCGCCGAGCGGTACGCATCCCGTCCAGAAGGCGTGGCTCGAACTGGAAGTCGCCCAATGCGGCTACTGTCAGACCGGTCAGATCATGGCGGCGGCTGCATTGCTGAAGAAAAAGCCGAAGCCGACCGACAAGGACATCGACGACGCCATGACGAACATATGCCGCTGCGGCACCTACCAGCGCGTTCGGGCTGGCATCAAGATGGCAGCGAACGGCGGCAAGAAGGTCCCGGGCTGAGGGAGGGCACGATGACGAAACCGATCAAACAGGGTGAACCTGTCACGAGACGCGTCTCCAGGCGTGGCTTCCTCATCACCGGGTTCGCCGCTGGCGGCGGACTGGCTGTCGGCCTGACGCCCGGCGGCATGACGGATGCCCTCGCGCAGAAGGTGCTCGGCACCGCGGGCGACGAAATCGGGGCCTGGGTCGTCATCAAGCCGAACGACGACGTGGTGATCCGCATTGCTCGATCTGAAATGGGCCAGGGCACGCTTACGGGTTTGGCACAGCTTGTGGCCGAAGAACTCGACTGCGACTGGAAGAGGGTGAAATGGGAGTACCCGACGCCGGGTCAGAACCTCGCCCGCAATCGCATATGGGGCGACATGTCCACCGGCGGCTCGCGCGGCATTCGTGGCTCGCATGACTATGTGCGCCAGGGTGGAGCGGCGGCGAAGCAGATGCTGAGGCAGGCCGCGGCCGACCTCTGGAAGGTACCCGCCGAGGAAGTCACAGCCGCCAACTCGATTCTGCAGCACGAAAAATCAAAACGCAGGACGACGTACGGTAAGGTCGCGGCGGCCGCCGCTAAACTGCCAGTGCCCGACCTCAAGACGATGAAGCTCAAGGATGCCCGGGACTGGAAAATCGCCGGCAAGTCGATGAAGCGTCTCGACACACTCGACAAGCTGACGGGCAAGCAGGTGTATGGCATCGACCTGAAGCTGCCCGGGATGCTCTATGCGTCGATCAAGGATGCGCCCGTCCACAAGTCGACACTGAAGAGCTACGACGACAGCAAGGCGAAAGCCATGCCCGGCGTAAAGGGTGTCTACAAGGTTGGAGATGGCGCGGTCGCGGTCGTCGCCGATACCTGGTGGCAGGCCAACAAGGCGCTCGAGGCCGTTACGATCGTCTATGACCATCCATCCACCGACGGCAAGTCACACGATACGGTGACGAGCGAGTCGATCACCGAGTTTCAGCGTGGCGGCCTCGATGCGACGGACAACATCGTCGTCGGCAACAAGGTCGGAGACGCGGCTGGCGCGATTGCGGGCGCGACGAAGAAGATCGAGGCCATCTACACGGCACCGTATCTCCACCACGTCACCATGGAACCGATGAACTGTACGGCCAAATGGACGGCGGACAAGTGTGAGGTCTGGGTGCCGACACAGAACGGCGAAGCCTCGCTCGCCGCGTGTGCTGCCGCTGCCGGTCTGCCACCGGCCAAATGTGAGGTCTACAAGATCCACCTTGGTGGCGGCTTTGGGCGGCGCGGACAGCAGGACTACACGACCAAGGCGGTCCTGCTGGCAAAGCAGATGCCGGGTGTTCCGGTGAAGCTGCTCTACTCGCGCGAAGAAGATATGCGGCGTGGATTCTTCCGCCCGATATCGCAATGCAAGCTCCAGGCGGGTCTCGATGCGCAGGGCAATCTCGTCGGTCTTTCGGCGCGCATATCTGGGCAATCGATCTTTGCGGGCATCCTGCCGCAGGTGCTCGCGCAGAATCAGGGACAGGACTTCCTCGCCTTCCAGGGCCTGTGGCCGATCGATGGCCCTCGCGCGGCGGAAGGCGGCTTCGGCTACACGATCCCGAACCTGTCGATCGACTATGCGATGCGAAATACGCACGTCACTCCGGGGTTCTGGCGCGGCGTCAACAACAACCAGAACTCGGTCTACATTGAGTGTTTCATGGATGAGGTCGCAAAGGCGGCCAACAAGGACCCGGTGGAGTTCCGCCGCGCGCTCATGAGCAAGGATCCGCGCACCGCAAAACATCTGCGCGTGCTCGATGCCGTCGTCGAAAAGTCGGGCTACGGAAAGCCACTGCCTGCCGGCCAGTTCTATGGCGTTGCACAGCAGATGGGCTTCGGCAGCTACACGGCAGCCTGTGCGATCGTATCGGTTTCCGATCGCGGCAAGGTCACGGTGCACCGCCTCGTCATGGGGACCGACTGCGGCCACGTCGTCAATCCCGATCAGGTCGACGCACAGGTGGTCGGCTCGGTCGCTTATGGACTTTCGGCGACGTTCTTCGAGGAGATCACCATCAAGAACGGCGCGGTCGAGCAGGAAAACCTCGACACCTACGAGATCCTCCGCATGGCCGACTTCCCGGAAAAAGTCGAAACGGTCACCGTGCCGTCGGGCGGGTTCTGGGGCGGCGTTGGCGAGCCCACCATCATGGTCGCCGCACCCGCCGTTCTGAATGCGATTTTTGCCGCCACCGGCAAACCGGTGCGATCGTTGCCGCTGAAGAATGTCAAGCTAAGGACCTGAGGTGCGGTTGCGCTTACCAGCAACATCGAGGCACATCCTGCCGCTGGCCGCGATCTGGTTCACGGCAAGTCTCGTCCCGGCCGCCGCAGGAACAGAGACCGCATATGAGGTTGTCGCCGACCGTATCGAGGCGCCGCTCGCTGGGCTCGTCGGTGATGCGGAGCGCGGGCGGCGCGTGGTCCTCGACCGCGCCGTCGGCAATTGCCTCATCTGCCATACGGTCCCGGAGCCGAACGAGCCATTCATGGGCAACCTCGGCCCGCCGCTGGCCGGCGTCGGTCGCACACTGTCGGTAGCGCAGTTGCGGTTGCGTGTCGTGGATGCCGCCCGATTGAACGAGAAGACGATAATGCCGCCGTACCACCGGACGTCCGGCTTGAACCGCGTTGCGCCTCAATATCGTGGCAAGCCAATTCTATCGGCGCAGGAGGTCGAAGATGTGGTCGCCTATCTGGTATCGCTGCAGTAGAGGCATCAGCGCGCGATGAACGGAACTCGCACATCGTTCGACCGTCGCGTGGTGGCCAGTGGAGTTGCGGCACTCGCGATCGCGCCGGCGCTCGGCTCGGCGGCGGTCGCCGACGAGAACGCACTTGCAAAAGCTGCCCTGGCGAAAATCGCAGCCGGCCGGCCTATGCAGAAGGGCCGCGTCACCATCACGCTGCCCGAACTCGCGGAAAACGGCAACTCCGTTGGCCTCACGATTGCGGTCGATAGCCCCATGACCGCGGGCGACTACGTCAAGACCTTGCACGTCGTCTCCGAAAAGAACCCGATCGCGGAGGTGGTGAAGTTCCATCTCTCACCAAGAGCCGGGCGCGCGCGCGTCTCGACCAACATTCGCCTCGCATCCACACAGACGGTGACGGCGATCGCGGAAATGAGCGACGGCACGCTCTGGTTCGGGACCGCATCCGTCATCGTTACGCTCGCAGCCTGTGTCGACGGAGGGTGAGCGTCATGAGCACGACCCGCATCGTGATGCCTGAAACGGCGAGGAAAGGCGAGGTGATCGAGATCCGCACGCTCATTCGCCATGAGATGGAGACCGGCCATCGACGCGACCATACCGGCAAGCCGGTGCCGCGAGATATCGTACACACCTTCACGGTGACCTACGCCGGAGACGAGGTGTTTCGTACGGAACTCTTCCCGGGCGTGGCGGCCAATCCCTACATCGCTTTCACGACAGTTGCCGTGGCGACCGGCGATCTGGAGTTTACCTGGCTTGACGATCAAGGCCGTCGCACCGTCGAAACCCGCAGGTTGAGTGTGACATGACGCGGTGGGGCGCAACCCTCCTTTGCCTCGGCATCGCGAGCGTGCTGTCCGTTTCAGCGCGTGCCGAACGGCCAGCGAAGCCGCAACCGGGACGCGATTTCCAATCGGCCGAAACGCGCAAGCTCGAAGCTGACGAGGCTGCGAACCCTGCCTATTTGTGGCTCGAGGATGGTCGGAGGCTCTGGCGGCATCCGGCGGGTGCCGCGAACCGGTCTTGCGAAAGTTGTCACGGTGCGAGCGAAACGGCATTGACCGGTGTTGCGGCGCGCTATCCGCGCGTGGTGCCCGGCACCGGCAGGCTCGTCAACATCGAGAGCCGGATCAATGATTGCCGCGTCACGCGACAGGAGGCTCCCGCCTTCAAGGCCGAAAGTACCGAATTGCTCGGGCTCACTCTGCTCGTCACACTTCGCTCACGTGGCATGCCGCGCCAGGTCGTCATCGACGGTCCGGCCGCTCCGATCTTCGAGCGGGGACGGACGTTATGGATGACGCGTCAAGGCCAGACGAATCTCGCATGCTCGCAATGTCATGACGACAACGTCGGAAAAAGCCTGCGCGGCGATCGCATCAGTCAGGGTCAAAGCGATGGCTGGCCGGCGTACCGCCTCGAATGGCAATCGCTCGGCTCGTTGCATCGGCGCCTGCGTGCCTGCAGTCTCGGAACACGGGCCGAAGTCCTGGATTATGGTTCCGACGACTACCTCGCTCTCGAATTGTACCTCGCCTGGCGTGGGGGCTCGTTGCCGATATCGTCACCCGGTATCCGCCGTTAGCCGGAGCGCGCCCAGACTACACGACCCCATCCGGCACTACAGCGTCGACAGTTGACTCCATCAATTCGGATGTGATCGCTCTTGCTGATCATTTTTGCCCGTTCCTTGACGCCCAGCGGTCATCTTGCCTTGCCTTTTCCGTCAAAGGAGGAGAGTCCGATCCGACATCCGCTTCCTCTGCTTTGCGCGAACGCCAGTCAGTTCGTATCGCTTCGCGCAAGACGTGGTCGAGTTGGCTCAACGTGAAATAGGCTCGACGCGGCGCGGCTTCTTCCGTTGCCCCCACTGTCACAAGATGCCATCGGCCGTGCGAGCGATGGTATCGCTGCTGCCGGCGGCGACAGCAGTGACGTTGTCAAGGATCTGTCGCGGGGCGGTGCCGAAGCCTGCTCGCCAGATCCAAAGTTAATTGTATCGGCGTATGGCTGCCGAATGCGAGGCACCCGTGGCGACGCCCTTTGCACCATCGATGATCTTGCCCCACCTCGTTGCTTTGTTGCCAAGTCCATGTGTCGAAAGCGGGCCATAAATGTTGCCGCCCGTACCGAACACGTCGCCGGTGCGAGAGAGATAAATGGCATGACCTGTGTGCGCTTTCACGTCAGCAGCGTCGGCCGCAGTCCTTAAGACTCGACGGTCGGCAACAGGCGTCCATCGCCATACTGCCCTCGGTGGGCATTGCATTTCACATATAGGCTGCCGTCAGACGTGATGTAGTAGTCGGCGCCATCGCCGATTGATGCTGCGACCACGTCCGTGGCGATTCGTTGTGGCGTGTTGGAAATGCCGACATGCCAAGGCACCTGCATGGTGCCGATGGCAAACACGCCGGTTTGACCGGATGCAAAGGAAGAGACGCCAGTCATGACTTGCTCGGAATCACGGGCTTCACCGGTCCATCTCAGCAGGGAGCCGTCCGTCCTGAGCGCGAGATAGGTGTCCTTCGTAACGCCGACCTGCTTGACGTCGTCGAGCAAGCGTCTGGGCCGGCTGGAACCCGTCCAGCCGAAAGCCGCTCCATCGATGATGGCCATGTGGCGATCGTAGTACGAGGCAAGTCGTGGATCTGAGCTATCAGCAAGGCATGGTTGGCTGGCGGCCAGCATTGCCGCAATAGCTAGGAAAAGTTGAGCGCGCATCGACGCAATCCCGTTGTCGACAGTCACAGCTATAGCAGATCAAAATCGGCGACCTCCGACTGCGGCAGTGCTTGCCGGAATAAGGGTGAGCTCGGTTCTGTTTACCCCTATCGATGATGACAACATTAGGCCCATGTCGTCCAGGGGCTGGCCGCTGGCCCCTGTTGGCTCACGGAGGCGCATCTGTCGCGCTTAGCAGGACCCTCGCGATCGGATGCCTGCGGTTTGGAACAGCAGCTTTCTCTGCGTCGTGCCGCCATAAGCCGTGATGGCTGCCATTTTCACTTGCTGACAGGATCCAGGACTACTCCAGCCCCGGCCCCTGTCCGATTCCGTGCACACGGTCGGTCAGAGATGGAAAGCGGAAGCGGCCAAGGCGCCGCGTCGCTTATGATCGACGAACCGACGATTGTCCGCTACCTCTGCAAATCGACCAAGTCGCAAACCTTCGCACTTGCCAGCCGTGCAGCCTGACTAAGCGCTGTGAGCGCCGATAGTCTGCTTGGCAAGCCGGGAAAAAACGCTCACGCGAAGAGTAACTGCGCTTCAACGGGCACTACTTCGGTGTCGTGCCCCACGAAACCTACGTTAGCTGACGTATCAACACTCAGCTTTCGACTGGATGCCAACATTTCTAACGGGATCTCAATTTTGTGGTCGCTAGATGGTCGCTAGGCAACCTCGAAAGCGTCTCGCAATTTGCTAAGTTATTGATTTCATGGAGCGGGCGATCGGGATTGAACCGACGACATTCAGCTTGGGAAGCTGACGTTCTACCACTGAACTACGCCCGCGACAGGGTGTCTTTTAGGGCGTATGGGTGCCTGTCGCAAGGGGCTGGTGCGAGGGTCGACCGGCCCGACCGATCGTCACATCGTCACCGCTCTCGGGGATGGTCCGGAGAGGCGCGGGATGTGCCGGGGCGTCACCGTACCCGCCTGGGTGCGGCGAAGGCGCGCATTCGGCAAAGGCGGCGACGGACCCGCGGGCGGCGCGCGTTTCACGGTTATGCGCCCCGTGATGCAGGGCGATGAACCCTGGAGGAATTCGGCATGCTGTTCCGCGCATTTTTCGTGCTGGCTCTTTCGATGTTCGCAGCTGCGGTTCGTGTCAGCGCGGCGGAGCTTCCGCGTCCGGAGCTTTACGCCGAAAAATGCGGCAATTGCCATTACGAGAACGGCGCGGACATGGCCAGTCTCAAGATGTCGTTCAAGGGATCGGGGATTATCGTCAACTCGACCGGCAAGTCGGTCGATGCGCTGCTCAAGAAACATCATGGCGTGAAACTTACCGCAGCCGAGGCGACGGAGCTCATGGAACTGTTCAGGCGCGGGCTCAGTTGGGAATCTGTTTACAGACAGAAATGCGAAAGCTGTCACGGCGTCGCGATCACGTTCGCACGCTCCGAACTCAGCATGGTCGATGGTGTGGCGTTCGCGCCGAAACGGAACGCGACGGTGCGCGACGTGCTCGCGGCGCATGGCGGGGCGACGACAGAGGAGGCCGACGTGCTCGCCGACATGATCCGTTATCAGATCGGCATCGGGACGAAAGCACCTTGACAGGCCGCACGGTCAGGCCTGGAAGGCGCGATCGATGAGTTGGTCGGCGTCGGCGGTGTCGATATTGGCCGATCCGTAGAACATGGATGGTAGTCCGAGCAGGCGGATGCGTGCGTATCTGCTTGCCGCGGACGAGCGGGCCTCGGCGAGGGCGGCTACGGCGGCGATCTTGCCGAGGGTTTCGGCGGTGGCGCGGGCCCGTGTTTCGGCTTCGCCGCTGCGGATGGCGTGGTTGAGCTTTGCTGCGAGGCCGCCGAGGTCGCGGTCTACATCCGATGCTGCGCGAAAGAGGTCCGCCACGACGGCGGCGGCATCATCCGACTGGCGGGCAAATGCGCGCAACATGTCGAGCGCCATGACATTGCCGGAGCCTTCCCAAATGGCATTGAGCGGGGCTTCCCTGTAGAGGCGGGCCAGCGGCAGTTCTTCGACGTAGCCGTTGCCGCCGAGGCATTCCATCGCTTCATAAATGAAGGCGGGCGCGCGTTTGCAGACGAGGTACTTGACGACGGGCGTCATGAGGCGGGCGTAGGCGGCATCTGCGGGCGAGACGTCCTTGCGGTCGAAGGCCTGCGTGAGCCGGAAGACGAGGGCGACGATGGCTTCGAGTTCGAGGGCCATGTCGGCGAGGACGGCGCGCATGGCGGGCTGGTCGACGAGCTTGCGCTGGAAGACGGCGCGGTGGCGAACATGTTGGATCGCCTCGGCGAGCGCCATGCGCATGAGGCCGGCGCTCGAGACGGCGCAATCGAGGCGTGTCCACTGCACCATCTCGATGATCGTCGCCACACCGCGCCCGGGCGCGCCTAGAGGGACGGCATGGGCGTCGAAGAATTCGACTTCGGACGACGCATTGGAGTGATTGCCGAGTTTAGGCTTGAGACGCCGGAAGCGGAGACCGTTCGGCTGGCCGTCAGGACGATGACGCGGGAGGAAATAACAGGAGAGTCCGCCCTCGCCCTGTGCGAGCACGAGAAACGCATCGCACATCGGAGCGGACATGAACCACTTGTGTCCGGTGATCCGGGCTTCACCACCTGAATGCTCCGCGCGTGTGGTGTTGGCGCGGACGTCTGTGCCGCCCTGCCGCTCGGTCATGCCCATGCCGACGGTGATCGCGTCCTTTTCGAACCAGGGCAATGGCCGGCTGTCGTACTTCCGCTTGACGAGGAGAGGCAGCACGCGCTCCCTGAGATCGGCAGGTGCCTGAGTTTTCAGAACCGGGATGGCCGCGTGTGTCATGGTGATCGGGCACATGTGTCCGGCCTCGACGCCGACCGCCATGTACTGGCGAGCGGCGCGTGCGCTGACGGCTGCAGGTTCCCGCTCGTCGTCGCCCTCGAATGCGGAACAATGCAGGCCCGTCGTCGTGCTGCGTGTCATCAGGGCGTGATAGCTCGGGTGGAATTCGACGAGATCCAGCCGGTGGCCCTTGGCATCGGACGTGCGCAGCTTCGGCGGGTTTTCATTGGCGAGCCGGCCGTCCTCGAAGGTGAGGGAGTAGCCCCAGGTCCTGCCGAACTGCGCGAGCGCCTTCGTGTTGGCGCCGGCACGGTTCACGGCGTCCTGCAGTGGCCCGTCGAGCGTGAAAAGGTTGACGTCCTGGAAAATCGGCGACTGGTTGAAGTTGGCGTCGTCGAGCGGGGAAAATGCAGGGGCGCCGGTCATGGTGGGATCCTCGGACGGCCAGATCATCAAGAATGCTATTCCCAGCGAGGAAGCATGTCACGGGGGCGCGTCGTCCGTCAGCGTGCGCGGACGAGCCAAACGCCGAGACCCGCGAGAGCCATGCCGAGCAGGGCGAGGGGTGGGAAGGGTTCGCCCAGCAGCAGCCATGCGATCGCCGCCGAGCCGGGCGGGACCAGAAACAGCAGCGCTGATGCACGCGTCGCCTGACCGTGGCGAATCATGGCGAGGAGCAGCGTCATGGCGATGATCGAATTGCCGATAACGAGATAGGCCAGCGAGAAGATGAAGGGCCACTCCCACCGGACGACGAGCGTTTCGGTCGGCAGAGCGACAGCGAGAGCGATGAGGCAGCCCATGCCACACTGGACGAGGTTGGCGACGATCGGGTGCTGGGATGTGCCGAAACGCTTTTCCCATACGGTACCGGCGGTAATGAACACGAGTGCGACGCCGGCCGTCGCGATGCCCGCTGCGGTGGCGTCGCCGACGCCGGATTTCGCGAGGATGACGATGACGACACCGGCCAGGCCAAGGACTAGGCCGAGCCAGGCTTTGCCGGTGACGCGCTCGCCGAGGATGCGGGGCACGATCAATGCGACGAGGATCGGCTGGAGCGCGAGCACGATGCCGAGACCGGCGGCGGAGGCACCGAGCTTGATCGCGACGTTGGTCAACGTGAAATAGACGCCCTGAATGAGCGCGCCGACGATGGCGAGATGCAGCCACGCGCGGCCGGTGCCCGGGAGGGGCGGGCGGACAATAAGGTAGGCCGGGACGAGCAACGCGAGAACGCACATATAGCGAACGGCCATGAAGAAGATCGGCTCTGCGTACGACAGTCCGATCTTCACGGGCGTATAGCCGCCGCTCCAGAGCGCCACAAAAAGCCATGGCGCGAGCCATAGCCACTTCGGTGTCGCGCGCGGCTGTGCCGGGATCGCGGACGGCGGATGTGGTTCGGGGGGGATGGCTGCGGATGACATGAAAGGGAGCTAGCAGAGCGGCGTGAGGTGGTCGATGACTGAGACGCCGCGCAGGCGTGCATAAGTTCCGGTGTCAGGAACTGCGTCTCGTCGTGGCCCTGTCGGCGGTCGATCGGCGACGCGCGAGTTCGCGGTAGAGCGCCTCGCGGGTCACGCCGAGTTCGGCGGCGAGGTGCTGCCATGTCCCCCGGGCTGGCAGATTGCCGGCGGCGCCGAGCCAGGCGTCCAGTCTTTCGGACACGGTGCGGAGCGTACGGATCTCGGAGCGCAAGCGTGCCGACTGGACGGAGCGCGCCAGGTATGCGGACCAGATCTCCGACAGGGCGGGGTCTCTGGAGACCGTCTTGCGGAAGGTTTCGACGGGGATCGCGCGCACACGGGACTCGGTGGTCGCGACGGCGTCGCAGTGGTAATGCCGCGCATATGCCGAGGCTTCGGCGATGATGGTGCCGGGTGTGGCGCGCTGCAGGGTCATGGCAGTGCCGGACGACGTATGGCGTTGCAAGACGATGGCGCCTGTGACGACGAGAAACATCGTGACGACGCGGTCGTTGGTTGCGAACAGAACCTGATCGCGTTTCAAGCCGAGGTCGCGGCCGGCTTCGAAAATGGACGGCAGGAGATTGCACATGATCATAATCATATAGGGACGACGGCAGAAATGCCATCAAGGCGATCCGAAATCGTGGTCCAGTCCAGAAGAGGAATACACATGCACTTCCTCCGCGTGTTTCTTGTGATTACCCTGCTTGTTGTCCCGATTACGGGGGTGACGGCGCAGCATGCTCCGGGACATCATGGCCATGGCCCGTACGCGGGAATGGAGCGGCGCGAAATCAAGAGCCTGTCGAACGAGGATATCGCGGAACTCAGGCGCGGTGGCGGGTGGGGTACGGCCCTGCCGGCCGAACTGAACGGGTTCCCCGGGCCGGCCCATCTTATCGAACTCAAGGACAAGCTCGGCCTGTCGGGCGAGCAGGTGCATGCAATAGAGGCGATGCATGCACAGATGAAGGCCGACGCGATCGCGGCCGGGGAGCGTCTGATCGCCGCTGAAAAGGCGCTGGATGCGGCGTTTGTCGCTGGTGGTCTCACGAAGGAAAAATTGCGCACGTTGATCACTGCGGCCGAGGCGGCGCGGGCGGACGTGCGGTTTGTTCACCTATCGCGGCATCTCGAGACGCCGCCGCTCCTGAAGCCGGAGCAGATCGACCAGTACAACCGACTTCGCGGCTATGGCTCCGACCCTTGCGTATCCGTGCCGGCGGGGCACGATCCGGTCATGTGGCGGCGGCACAACAACTGTAAATGAGGCTACGCTAGCAAGGCCTGCGCATCGACGTCGCAGGCCGTAATCGCTGTGTCGTCACATCAATCGAAGTAGTCACGGCATTCGCGATACTTGCGCCACCAGTAACTCGAGCCGGTACGACGCGCGATAACAAAGAGTTCCCGGCATTCGTCATAACTGTAGATGTAATTATTGCCGGCGATGAATACGGGTAACGGAACCCAGATGCGGCGTGCGCCGCGCCAGCGCCAGTGGCCGCGCCGTCCGTGCCGTGTCACGACCGGGCCATCGCGATTACCGCGACGCGCGCCGGACCCATCGCCGTCACCGCCACGACGTCGCGCGCGTGCGCCGTCGTCACCACGTTTCCCTTCCAGAACGCGCGGGGTCGATCTCGCGGTGTCGTCGCCTCCCGATCTGGCTCTCGGACCGTCCGTGAACGATCTGGGGCCGTCCGGCCGGGCGCGGGGGGCGCCATCCGAGCGAATTCGCGGGCCAACGC
>ERZ761609.2755-NODE-2755-length-12514-cov-5.553656_pt1 | contig 12514 bp, 12 predicted proteins | sample MGYA00511163_ERZ761609 | MGnify/ENA primary metagenome ERZ761609 (study PRJEB28899, sample SAMN02445070) | bioreactor sludge metagenome | biome: EBPR sludge | place: Australia: Brisbane, Thorneside Wastewater Treatment Plant | collected 2011-12-16 ... | reverse complement strand
CTCGCCGTCCTTCGGTACCGGCTTCATGGTCTTGGGGTTCATCACGGCAAGGTCTTCCAGCACCGGATATTTCACCCCCTGGCGCGCCTTCATCGCCGCGCGGTCAGCGGGCGCAAGACTGTCCCATTCCTTGTGCCAGGCATTTACGGTGGAGGGGCCATAGGTTTCGGTCAGGCCATAAAGATGCGTCACCGCAAATCCGGCTGCGTCCATCTTGGCAAGAACGGCGGCAGGCGGTGGCGCTGCGGCGGTAAAGAACTCAACGCGGTGCAGAAACGCTTTGCGCTCCCCATCCGGCGCATTGATCAGCATGCCCATCACGATGGGCGCGCCGCACATATGCGTCACGCGATGCTGGGCAACGGCGTCATAGATGCGCTTGCCCTCGGTCTTGCGCAGGCACACATGCGTGCCCGCGACGATGGAGAGCGACCACGTAAAGCACCAGCCATTGCAATGAAACATCGGCAGCGTCCACAGATAGGTCGGATGCTGCGGCATCGAGGCGGTGACGATATTGCCCATGGCGAGCAGATAGGCGCCGCGATGGTGATAGACGACGCCCTTGGGATTGCCGGTCGTGCCACTGGTGTAATTGAGCGCGATCGCGTCCCACTCATCTTCCGGCATCAGCCATTTGAACTCGGGATCGCCCTTGGCGATGAAGTCCTCGTATTCAATCTCGCCCACCATCGCATTGCCCACGACGGCGGGATCATCAATGTCGATCAGATAGGGTTTCGCCTTGCACAGTTTCAGCGCCTGTGCGGCAAGGCCGGCGAATTCGCGGTCAACCGCAAAGACCTTCGCCTCGCCGTGATCGAGGATGAAGGCGACTTCCTGTGGCGACAGCCGGAAATTGATAGCGTTCAGAACCGCGCCCGCCATGGGCACACCATAATGGGCATCCAGCATCGCGGGCGTGTTGGCGGCAAGAAACGCCACCGTATCGCCGCGCTTGATGCCCTTTTTGGAAAGGGCAGAGGCAAGGCGGCGTGCGCGCACAAAAAACTCTGCATAAGTGATCGTGCGCTCGCCATGAATGATGGCGGGATGATTGGGATGCACCCGTGCCGCACGCTCCAGGAAACTGATGGGCGTCAGCGGCTGATGATTGGCGGCATTCTTTTCAAGGCCGATGGCATAGGGGTTGACGCCCTTGGGCGCCGAAACCTTTGCCGGCGTCTTGGTCGCCATTGCTGCAGCGGCTTTTTTGACTGGCTTGGCAGGTTTGCGGGCCTTGGCGGCCGCCAATTTGCGCTTTGCAGTCTTCGCAGGGGCCTTCTTGGCGGGCTTCCTGGATTTCGCAGCAGTCTTGGCCATGGGAACACCGGTCGTGAGGGGGCAAGTGCTTGCCCGATGCATAAAGGTTGACGGAGGCTTAATGAGCCTGCCGGACAGGTCAAGCGGCGTTAGCGCCCTCTTTACGTCCCTCGCCGAAACTGGGGGTGCGGGCAAGGGTGCCCGGCAAGCGGTGAGAGCACGGCCATGACCCATTTTCTGGTTTCGGACAAGAACCCGAAAGGCTTCAAGCTGGAGGAAGTGCTTGCGGCAGTCCGCAAGGACATCCTCTATCGCGCCAACAAGATTGTGGACGATGCACGCCCCGAGGCGCGTCAGGTGCTCGACAACAACATGCGCATCCTTCAGCTGGTGACGGAGGCGATCCACATCGCCGAAAGCTCGACCCGCCTGCTCGACAAGGCCTTCGGCCCCTCCCAGTCGCTCTATGGCGGCGGCCCCCGGATCGGTGCGGCCTGACCTGCGCGCCAGCTGAAATTTCACGAAAACCCGGCTTTTCCGGCGCTTCGCAGCCGTGCTAGCTTCCCGCCCCGTGATGCGGCGAGGCGGTGATTCCGCTTGTGTGCCCCTGTTTGTGATGATCCCGGTGGATGAAGGAGCCCCCGAAAATGCTCGACTCATTTTTCAAGTTCGACAAGCTGATCACCCCCACGATGATCAAGATTGTCTTCTACGTTGGCCTTGCGCTCATCGTTGCCCTCTCGATCTATTACATCGTTGATGCGTTCCGCACGATGAATGCGGCGGTCGGCACCGGCCTGATGAACTTCTTCATCACGCTGGCTGCGACGCCGTTTGCGCTCATCATGTGGCGCGTTGTCATCGAACTGATCCTTGTTTCCTTCCGCAACAATGAGCGCCTGACGGAGCTCGCCGAGAAGGGCAAGCACTGAAAATCCCGCGATTTGCCGGATGGAACGGCGTCCCGGGTCAACCGGGGCGCCGTTTGGTTTTTGGGAACACCTGCAAAGTCTGAAGATGAGAGACAAGCCCGTCGCCCGCGCACTTTTCTTCCCTCTCCCCCGCTTTGGGGGAGAGGACGCGAACACTTGCGAGCGGGTGAGGGGGCCGCTTGAGTGTCATTGCCCCCTCACGAATTTTGCTTTGCAAAATTCTGCTCTCCCCGAGGGGAGAGCGGGAATGCGGATCGTGTCCATCGGAGCCCGCGCCCATGCGTGACACGCTCAAGAGCGTTCTGCCGCTGCTGGCCGCCACTGCCCTGATGCTGACCGGCAACGGCCTGCATTTCACGCTGACATCGGTCGTTGCCGGACAGGCGCAATTCGGCGCCGCGACAACGGGGCTGATCGGCGCCGCCTATTTTGTCGGCTTTCTGGTCGGTGCCCTTGGCGCGCCATGGGCATTGGGCAAAACGGGCCATGGCCGGGGCTTTGCAGCTCTGATGTGGCTCACTTCGGCAGCCCTCGTGGCGCAATGGGCATTCGTAGAACCGTACGCGTGGGCAGGTTTGCGCTTCCTGATCGGTGTGCTTGCGGCAGCAGCCTTCACAGTCATCGACAGCTGGTTTCACTTCACCGCACAGAATGCAAATCGCGGCCGCGTGCTGGCGATTGCTGCCATCGTGAATTTGATGGCGCTGGTAGCCGGCCAGCAATTGCTCAATATTGGCGCAGCGCCGTCGCCAGAGCTCTTTCTGCTTTCGGCAGGGATTCTCGCCTTATCGGTTGTGTCACTGCTGGTAACGCGGCTGCAGCCGCCGCCGGCGACATCAGCGCGCCTTCCGCGCCTGCACCTCCTGGCCAGAGCTTCGCCCGTGGGTGTGGCGGGCCAGGTGGTGGCGGGCTTTGTCAATGCGCCCTTCTGGGTGCTCGCGCCGGTCTATATCGCCTCTCTTGGATATGCAGAGGATACGGTTGCCCCCTTCATGTCGGCAGCCATTCTGGGCGCAGCCATCCTGCAATGGCCGATTGGCCACGCGTCCGACCGGCGAGACCGCCGTCTGGTGGCGGTGGTCACGGCCATGGCGGCTGCAACGGCGGGCCTTGGCCTGACATTGGGCGCCGATGCAGGTGAGTGGATATTGTTTGCGGCGGCCTTTGCCTTTGGCGCCTTCGCCTTTCCCACAACAAACCTTACCAACGCGCATCTGAACGACCGCATGCCCAAAGAGGCCATGACCGAGACGGCCGGCGGCCTTCTCGTCTTCTATGGGCTCTTTGCAACAGCCGGTCAGCTGGCGGTGTCGGGCCTTGCGGAACTCGTTGGGATCGGCCCCTTTTTCGTCTATACCGCTTGCGTCCACGGCGCGTTTGCGGCCTTTGTGCTGTGGCGGATCGGGCGCCGCGCGCCAGCGGCGCACAAGCCCGCAGAGCATGTTGACCTTCAGGCCCCCTGACGCAGGGCAGGTGCGGGCGCGGAGCAGACCTTGACGAGCCTTTCCGGAAAAATTGCCATCATCACCGGCGCGTCGCACGGCATCGGCCTTGCGTGCGCGCGGCGCTTTGCGCGTGACGGCGCCAAAGTCGTGCTCGCCGATGTGGACGAGGAGGGCGGCAAGCGCGCCGCCAGCGAAATCACTTCCAAGGGTGGTGTTGCGCGTTTCATCTATTGTGACGTGGCCGAGCGCCTCGACATCCACAATCTTGTCGCCGCAGCCCTTGACGAGTTCGACCGCATCGACGTGCTGGTGAACAACGCGGGCATTGCCGACGCCACGAACTTTTTCAAACTTGATGATGTCACCTTCGACAAGGTGCTGCGTGTGAATGTGAAGGGTGCGTTTCTGGCAGCCCAGGCCGTGGGGCGACAGTTCATCCGCCAGATCGAGGCTCAGGGCGAGCCGCGCCGTCTGCAGACGCGCCAGCCTTATGCCATCATCAACATGAGTTCGATTGATGCCGTGATGGTGAGCGAGGATCACGTCGCTGCCGCCGTCTCCAAGGGCGCAGTCAATCAGCTGACGCGCGCGCTGGCGGTTGCGATGGCGCCGTGGGGCATCCGCGTGAATGCAATTGGCCCCGGCACGGTCTCAACCGGCTCGGTCGAGGGGCTCTCTGGCGGCGACGCCGAGGGCGCGCTGGAGCGCACGCCTCTGGGCCGCTTCGGCGCGCCAGAGGAAATTGCCGCGATTGCGGCCTTCCTCGCCAGCGATGACGCCAGCTACATCACCGGCCAGTGCATCTATGCCGATGGCGGGCGCCTCGCGCTGAACTTCACCATGCCGCAGAAGGGGTGAGGGGGGGCGCACTTTCGCCTCCCCCTTTTCATGGGCCCCCGGATTCACACATCTCAGAAATCCGAAGCAATGCTTGCTGCTTCTTGCGCCTCCGCCCGCAACTTGTTGCGGGGGAGGCCAGCGATGCGCTTGCATCGCGGGTGGGGGAAATCGGCGGAAACATAAGGCCCCCACCCGGATTTGAGTTCGCGCTGCTCACTCAAATCCGACCTCCCCCGCAATGAATTGCGGAGGAGGTTGAGGAGGTGTGCGCACGATCGCAGCTTGTTTGGTGCGGAAGGAAGTTGAACCTGCATTTCTTCAGCGCGTGGTTCGACGAAGGCTCACCATGAGTTAATCCGTATACTGCTTATATGCAGTTCACAAAGTTCCTCACCCTGAGCGCATTGCGAAGCAATGCAGTCGAAGGGCGCACCGTATGTATGCAGAGCTTGTTTGTGGTTTGGCCTGTGCTTGCGCCACCGCCCCCTCACTCGGCGCTTTCGTCACCCGCCTCAGGTGCGTCGGCCTCAACCTCCACCGCTTCCGGCTCGGCAATCGTTTCCTTGGCGGGGCGCAGTGTCTTGCTCACCTTTTTCGGACGCATGGCGCGCGCCTTGGCGCGGGCAGCCTTCTCGACCGCAAAATCAAGATCGATCTGCGAGCAAAGGCCCAGCGTCACCGGATCAACAGCCTTGAGATTGGCCGTGTTCCAGTGTGTGCGGTTGCGCACGCTGTCGATGGTCGATTTCGTCGTGCCAACAAGACGCGCAATCGTGGCGTCCGGCAATTCGGGATGGTTGCGCAAGAGCCAGAAGATCGCATCCGGCCGCTCCTGACGGCGCGACACGGGCGTATAGCGCCCCTTGTTCTTTGAGCCGGCATTGGAAAGCGCGATGCTGGACTCTTCGAGTTTCAGCCTGGCTTCCGGATTCTTTTCGCAGCGCTCGATTTCTTCCTTCTTGATCTGGCCGGTTGCAACCGGATCAAGCCCCTTGATGCCCTGCGCAACATCGCCATCGGCAATGCCCTTCACCTCAAGCGGGTGAAGGCCGCAGAACTCGCCGATCTGGTCAAAGGTCAGCGCGGTGTTTTCGACAAGCCACACGGCAGTGGCCTTGGGCATCAGCGGTTTGGACATGATCGTTCTCCATGGGGATCACGGCTGTCAGCCGGGTGATCCACCCCAGAAAATGGGGATAGCGGAAGGGTGGCGCGTCTATAGCCGATGCGGCCGCCCCTGCCAAGAACTTCAAGAAGGTTTCAAACGGTCAGGATGATCTTGCCCGCATGTGTGCCCTTGGCCATATGGGCCTGGGCGGCGCCTGCCTCTGCCAGCGGATAAGCCTTGTCAATCACGGGCTTGAAGCGCCCGTCTTCTACCAGCCCCCAGGCCCAATCCTTGATCCCCTCGGCAATCGCCGCCTTCTGGGCTGCCGTGCGGATGCGCAAGGTCGAGGCGGTGATCGTCAACCGCCGCAACATCACCTGCATCAGGTCAAGCTCGACCTTTGATCCGTTCTGATAGGCGATGTTGACGAGGCGGCCCTCAACGGCAAGCGATGCGATGTTCTTGGTCACATAATCACCGCCCACCATGTCGAGGATGACATCGACGCCGCGCCCGGCGGTCTCCGCCTTGACGATCGCGGCAAAATCCTCGGTCCTGTAATCGATGGCGCGCGTCGCCCCCAATGATACACATAGTGCGGTCTTCTCGGGCCCGCCTGCCGTCGCGAAAATCGCGCCAGCATAATCGCGGAAGATCTGGATCGCTGTCGTGCCGATGCCGCTGGCGCCGCCATGGATCATCAGCGTCTCGCCGCGCTTCAGCTGCGCCCGGTCGATGATGTTGGTCCACACCGTGAAGAAGGCCTCAGGCAAAGCGGCAGCCTCGACCATCGAGATGTTGGATGGGACGGGCAGGCACGATCCCTCATCGGCCAGCGCGTATTCGGCATAGCCGCCTCCCGCCATCAGGGCGGCAACCTTGTCGCCCGGCTTCCACATGGTGACGCCCGCGCCAATGACGGCAATTTCGCCCGCGGCTTCAAGACCTGGCACGTCAGTCGTTCCCTTGGGCGGCGGATATAGCCCCATCGACTGGAGGAGATCACCGCGGTTCAACCCCGCCGCATGCACCTTGATAAGCACCTGTCCCGCGCCGGGCTTGGGCATTGCGCGCGGCTTGAGCACCAGCCGTGCTTCCATGCCTGGGCTTTCGATGGAGATGGCATTCATGGTGGAGGGGAGCGGCATGGCGCGGAACTTCTCGAAACTGATTGCGATGAGGTGACTATGCAGTTCATCATTGCCCGAGACAACGGATGAGGGTGCCATGGCCATCGATCCCGAAGAATTGCTGCCATCCAAGGGAAAGCCGCTTGATCTTTACGGTCTCGGCATCGGCGAGTTGAAGGAGCGCATCGCAGCCCTTGAGGCAGAGATCGCGCGCTGTCTGGCCATGATCGAAAAGAAAGAACGTGAAAAGGCCGCCGCCAGCCAGTTCTTCAAGAGCTGACTGTCAGCCTGTGCGTGCCATCACGAAACGCGCCGCACGCGCAACGCGCAGAAATCCGCGTGATTCATCTTCGTTAATTGTGCGGTTTTGGGAAATTTGGGATTTGAGGCTACGATTTTTGCCTTGACACGGTCCATGCGAAGGCCTGTGGGAACAGCGCCCCAAACATGGACATTTTCATGCGGATCGTCATGCCCGCCTCTTCCGATCTTCAGGTTACCGGCCCCGTCACCGAGCGCGCACGCGCCTTTGCGCTGTCGGAACTTTTCCAGCGCACGTTCCGCGAAGGCATGGGGCTGGTTGAAGAAACCGCCACCTATCTTGATGGTCCCGGCCGCAATGAGTCACGTGATCTGCCGCGGCGCGCCGCACTTGCCTATGCCGGCGAAAGCATGCGCCTCACGACGCGGCTGATGCAGGTGGCCTCCTGGCTTCTGGTGCAGCGCGCGCTGGCGAATGGCGAGATGTCACCGGGCGAGGCCGCCAACGACAAATACCGCCTTGGCGCCAAGGAAGTCTGCCGTGGCCGCCGCCTTGAAGCCGCCGAACTTTTGCCCGCGCGTCTTGTGAACCTGCTGGAGCGCTCCGAGCAGCTTTATGAGCGCATCGACCGGCTTGACCAGTCGATCTATGTCGAGGAACCAGCCGCCGGTGAAGTGCACGGCGCGCGCGCCCAGCTTTCCGCGCTGGAAGCGATGCTGGCAAATCCGCGCTGAGACGTTTCAGGAGATGACGAGCGACCAGCAAAGGCGGCGCGGGCCGGAAAGCCCCTCAGGCTTGCGCGTGTCGTCAACCTCAAGCGCCGAGAGCATGAGGCGGCAAAAGAAGCTGTCCTCAATCGGCTTGTGCTCGACAAGTCCGATCATCGCACCTTCTGCCTGATCGATTTCAAGCCGCACCGATGACGTGCCGTCCGATGCTTCAAGCATGCCTTCAGTCATGCCGACGCCCGATTGCGCCGAGACGAGATAGGAAACCGGCGCACCCAGATTGACACTGTGGCCCGCAAGCCGGCACGTCTCCATCGCACCGCCATTATGCGTCGAAAAGGAGAGGCGGCTTGCGTCAAACGCATCGGGCTTCAACGTCACGTGGCCGAGGCGCAGCGATCCCTTGCCCAGCACCGGCCAGTCGAAAACCGTCTCGCAGCTGACCCGCGGCTCACCCGCGTGAATGCGCATCGTCTTGGAAATCGGCCCCAGCCGCGTGTCGATGACGCCGGAGATGAGCGCGTCGCCGGTCGCCGCATCAATGCGGATGTCCGGCGTCAGCGGTTCAAGATCTGTCACCTTGGCCTCGCCCGGCACTTCCAGCACGGCATTGCCCGTGTACCAGTCAGCGGCCAGCGTAATGTCATCAATCGCGCCATGCGGCAGTCCGCCAACCAGCGGCTTGGCACCGGCAAAGCCCATCGCATCAATGGCAAGACCGCGCCGCGCATCCAGGCGGACGCGCATGACACCCGTATCGACATCAATGAAGCGCCCGTGCTGGGAAATCCCGGCGTGGCGCACCGGCGGCGCTGCGGCCGTCGCCTTGGCAGGCGGCGAGGGCAGCGTTGTGATGAAATGGTTCAGCCGCTCCAGGAATTCATCCCAGCGCTTGCGGGTGATGTGCGTGCGAAAGTCGCTGGACCAGAGATAGAGCAGCTCACGCCAGTGATCGACGGTTGCATCGGGATTTCCATCAAGCGCACGAAACGCCTTCCAGCACAGCGAATTGATGAGGAAGTCATCACGGCCCGAGACAGCCCAGCGCGTGATGTTGTATTTGAGCTGCTTCTTGACCGGCGTGGGATTTTCCGGCGTCTCCAGCTTCAGCCGCTTGCCGCCCTGCGGATGGGCAAGAAGCGGCAGCGCCTCGCTGGGCCGCACGAACGCAATTCGCGCATCTTCCTTCATCGCCGCAAAGGCGCGTGACAGGCGCGCCCACTCACCCTCGCCGTGAATGCGCTCCTCGGTCATGAAGCGGCCGGGCCGGAAATCAAAGCACTCGGCATCATTCGTATAAAGCGCCAGCGTGCGTGGCTGCGCATCGGCATGGCTGGCCACATAGTCGAGATAGGCGTCAAGCGTGATGTCGCCATGGGCATAACGCTGCAGCTTCTGGAAGGCGATGGTGTTCGACCACAGGACCGGGATTTCCGCACCGTCGGCGCCGCGCGCGATCTGCGGATAATAGCGCCACAATTTGGGCCATTCGGCATGATGTTGCGCGGCATTATCCCAATCGGCGATCACGGCGGAAAAGCCCGCATCGCGATAATGCGCAACAATGCCGCCCGACCACGCCTGCTCATTGACCAGCGCAATGGCTGGCGCAACGCCCAGAATCCGCGCGACGGTTTCCTGCCCCATCATCAGATTGCGCCGCACGGCTTCGGCGGGCATCAGCGGCGCAATTGTCTGCGCATAGCCGGAGCCGATCAGCTCAATGGCGCCGTTGCCCGCAAGACGCCGCATGCGCCTGATGACATCGGGCGCAAGCGCATCAATGAATTCAAGGGTAAGCCCCGTCGCCTCAATGCCCACTGGAACATTGCCGTGCTCCGCCAGATCAAGCAGCGGGCGATAGCAGCGGTCGATCACCGTGCCGCGCGCTTCCGTCTCGATGGATGAGAACATCAGATTGAGGTGAAACACCGCATAGGCGGAAAGTGGTGTGACCCGCGCAGCACTGGCCGCACCCTCAACGGGCAAAAGGCCGCCACTGCCCGCCGCCTGAGGCGGCAACAGATCGGACGATGGCTCCGAAGGAATGGTGCGGAGTTGCGCGCTCATGATTTAGAGGCTCTGCGTCTCCACCTGGATAAGGGCGGCGGCGCGGCTTGCGCTTTCGCGCGCTGCGATGATGGTATCGCCCGTTGCAAGGATCATTGCCGCGCGCGCCGCACTGGAAGTTGCGCGAGGGATTTCATCGCCCGCCCGCGCGCTGACAACAATCTCTTCAATGCCGGGAATGCGCCGCGCCTCGTCAACCCCGCGGATGGAGGCAACACGGCCCGCCTGGGGAAACACATAACGCTGGATCACCGGGCGGATGAAGCGCGGCGTCACATCTTCCGCTGTCACCTTTTCGCCCAGCGCCAGGCGGATGACGCAACCGACAAAATCAACGCCGGTGTTGAGCGGGATCTCGCGCGTGCAGAAATAGCCACCCGAAAGGCGGGCCGCGAGTTCGATCACATGCGCCCGGCCCTGATGCACCACCATGTCGCCTTTGACATTGTGATTGTCGATGCCAAGGGCCGCCGCCGCATCACCCACGACGCGCTTGACATCCTCCTGCTGCACCTGCGGCAGGAAGCTTGGCAGGTCGCCGCCATTCTCGATGAAGAAGGGCTGATAGCGTTCCAGAAACTCGTAATTGCGATCAGAAAAACCCGGCGTATGGCAGACGCCGTCGAGCACGATCGACTCGGTCGAAACCTGCGGCCCGTCGAGAAACGCTTCCACCATCACGCGCTTGGTGGGCGATTGCGCCTCGGCGCGCTCATAGGCCAGAACCGGATCAACGCCGGAATTGAGGCGCTGCACGCCGCGTCCGCCGCGGCTGTCCACCGGTTTCACCACAAAGTCGCGGCCCTTGCGCGCGACCAGGGATGAGAGCCAGCTTGCGTTGGGCACAGCGTCAAACCACGGAATGGGAACGCCCGCCGCCGCAAACTTCTCCTTCATCAGAAGCTTGTCCATCGCGGCACGCGCAACATCAGGCGCAAGGCCGCGCAGGCCGAGTTTGGCAGCAACTGCCGAAACGGTGTGCGGCACATCGGCGCCACAGCAGATTACGCCGTCAATCGGACCCGCTTCGCGCGTGTAGTGGAGGGCTGCTTGCGCCGTGCCCTCGGCATCATAGGTGGAGCTGACAATCGCGCCATCGGCCAGCTTGAAACCGGGCGCCTGCGGGTTGCCGTCACTGACGACGACTTTGAGGCCCATCTCCCTGGCGCGCGCAATGCCATGCGTTGCCTCGATGCCGCCGCAGATGATGAGGATGGTTTTTGTCATCGCCGCCTCAGAAATAAAGTCCGCCATTGACGTTGATCGTCTGCGCGGTGATGTAGCTGGATGCATCGCTGGCCAGGAAAACGGCGGCGTTCGCCACTTCCTGCGTGGTGCCAAAGCGTTTCATCACGATCTGCTCGGCAGCGGCCTTCACGGCGGGCGACTGCATGCCCGCATCCGCCATCTCGGACGCTATCAGGCCTGCGGCGATCGTGTTGGAGCGGATGTTCGATTTGGCGCCAAAGCGCGCAATCACCTGCGACAGCGAGATGAGCCCGGCCTTCGACGCAGCATAGTGCGCCGTGCGCGGCCCGCCATATTGCCCGCTGACCGAGCCGATCTGGATGATGGAGCCGCCGCCGCTTTTCGCCATCAGGGGCAAAGCCGCCTGCGCGCAGATGAACGGCCCTTTGAGATTGACGCTAAGAATATTGTCCCAGTCTGCGTCGCTGATCTGATCGAAGTCGGTGGGCTTGTTGATCCCGGCATTGTTGACAAGCACGTTGAGGCCGCCGAACTGCGCCTCCACGTCTGACAGGGCGCGCATCACGCTGGCGCGATCTGTCACTTCCATAGCCAGAGAAATGGCTTCGCCGCCCTTCGCCTTTATGGCGGACACAATTGCCCCGGCCTTGTCCTTCTCATTGCGGAATGTCAGCGCAACGCGCGCGCCCGCTGCGGCCATTGCCTCGGCAATGGCCTTGCCGATGCCGCGGCTTCCGCCCGTCACCAGCGCAATCTTGCCTGTAAGAACGCCGCTCATGCGCGCTTGCGCGCAATCGCGCGCTTGGCTGCGGCGGCAATAAAGGGCGCTGTCAGGCGGAAATGTTCGGCCAGTTCCTGCGGCTCGCCGCTTTCACCAAACACATCATTCACGCCGACAAATTCAACCGGGCAGGGATGCGTCTGCGCCAGCGCCTCGGCCACTGCGCTGCCAAGCCCGCCGTAGATGTTGTGATCCTCGGCGGTGACAATGGCGCCGGTCTCGCGTGCACAGCGTGCCACCAGCGCCACATCAATGGGCTTGATCGTCGCCATGTTGACGACGCGCGCCGAAATACCTTCGGCCTCAAGCAGGATAGCGGCATCGCGCGCGCGCGCCACTTCCACACCGCAGGCGATCAAGGTGACATCGCTGCCATCGCGCAGAACATGGCCCTTTCCGATCTCAAAACGGTGGTCGGGTCCATAGACATTCTCCGACGGGCTCCGGCCCGTGCGCATATAGACCGGACCTTTGAAGTCGAGAACGGCGCGTGTCGCCAGCGCCATCTCGGTCGGATCGGCAGGCGAGATCACAATCATGCCGGGAATGGGGCGAAAGGCCGCCATGTCTTCCAGCGATTGCGCCGAGCCGCCGTCCGGCCCAACATCAAGGCCGGGATGGCTCGCCACGATTTTCACATTGCGTTTGGTGTACGCGATGGAAAGCCGCGCCTGTTCAACCGCGCGCAGGCAGAAGACAGCAAACGTGGTCACAACGGGCACAAGCCCCGTGGCCGCCACGCCGCC
>ERZ761609.2754-NODE-2754-length-12516-cov-8.237942_pt1 | contig 12516 bp, 7 predicted proteins | sample MGYA00511163_ERZ761609 | MGnify/ENA primary metagenome ERZ761609 (study PRJEB28899, sample SAMN02445070) | bioreactor sludge metagenome | biome: EBPR sludge | place: Australia: Brisbane, Thorneside Wastewater Treatment Plant | collected 2011-12-16 ... | reverse complement strand
ATAACTACTTTCTGCTAAGCCTTGGCTGTTCCAAAAACACGGTCGACTCGGAGAGCATTGCGCAGGTGCTGAACAACAGCGGCATGCGCGGCGTTGGCGATCCGCGCAAAGCGGAAGTGCTTATCGTGAACACCTGCGGGTTTATCGACGCGGCCAAAATGGAATCGATCGACGCGCTGCGCGAACTGGTAGAACTCAAGCGCGGTAACCAGATGGTGATCGCCGCGGGCTGTCTGTCCCAGCGCTACGGCTCGGATCTGATCCAGCACGTGCCGGGACTCGATGGCGTGATCGGCACGCGCCGCTGGATGGACATTTTTGATCTGGTGACGCGTCTGCGCGAACGCAAACACCCCGAGCCGCTGTATCACCTGCCGACCGACGCGAACGTTGTTGGGCTGGATGAGCGCGGCGTGCTGCGTGCCAGCGTGCAGGGCGCAAGCGCCTACCTCAAGATCGCGGATGGCTGCCGCCGCCCGTGTGCGTTCTGCGCGATCCCGCGCATTAAGGGCACGGCCGTGAGCCGTCCGGTCGCGTCGATCGTGAGCGAGGCGGTGCGCCTGCAAGAGTCCGGGATCAAGGAACTGATCCTGATCGCGCAGGATACGACCGATTACGGCTATGATCTGGGGCTGAAAGACGGTCTGGCGCATCTGCTGGAGCAAATCGTCACTGCGGCGCCTGACATCCCGTGGATTCGCGTCATGTACGCCTATCCGGGCTACGTCACCGACGGCCTGATCGAGGTCATGGCGAAGCACAAGCAGATCCTGCCGTATCTGGATATCCCGCTGCAGCATGGTCACCGCGAAACGCTCAAGCGCATGAAGCGTCCGGCCAAGATCGAATGGGTCTACGAGACGCTCGGCAAGCTGCGCGCGGCGCTGCCCGATCTGGCGGTGCGTACCACGTTCATCGTGGGCTATCCGGGTGAGACCGACGAGGAATTCGACGGGCTGATGCAGTTTGTGCGGGATCTACGCTTCGACCGGGTGGGCGCGTTCAAGTACTCGTATGAGATCGGCACGCCCAGCGCAGCGCTGCCGGATCAGGTCGCGGATGATGTCAAGCAGGCGCGCTATGAGCGTCTGATGGACATGCAGCAGGGGATCAGTCTGGCGCGCAATCAAGCGCTGATCGGGCGGACGCTCGACATTCTGGTGGAAGGCCACGGCGTCAGCGAGGACGAAGACGGCGAGTCGACCGGCGAATCGTTGAGCCTCGGCCGCAGCTACCGTGACGCGCCGGAGATCGACGGTTACGTCATCGTCGAGGGCGAACTGCCGGTGGGTGAGATCGTGCCGGTGCGCATCACCGGGGCAACGACGTATGACCTGTTCGCGACGGTTGAAACGGCGGGCCCGATCGTCATCCAGCCCGGCCAGATCTTCGGCGAGGGTATGCTGTCGGTCGACTAGGTCACGCGCTGACCGCCTTTCCTATCCACAACGCCTGAGAAACAAGAATCGGGCCAGCAGATTGCGTGCTGGCCCTTTTGATTCCGCCTGTTGCGGGGGGTTATGCCGGAGGATGGGGACGGAACTGCCCGCTCAGGTGGAGCAGCGCCAGCATATACAGCAGATTGTCGTAATAGCGGTATTGTCCGACGTTGAGGTCAGACTCCCAGAAGGCGCGGACGAACTCAAGCCGGATCGGGTCGTCGGCGGCGAGTGCGGCGACCGCGTTCATAGCGATCAAGCCTAGTGAGCGGTGGCGCGGGTCGAGCGGCGTACCGTCGATGGTGAACTTGGTGGTATAGCGGTTAATCCCCTGATCATAGAAGAACCGCAGCCAGCGATTGCTCTGTTCCACCTGCCACTCGTCGGCCGCGAACCAGCTGTAATCGACGGCGATGTGCATGGCCGTGCGCCAGGCATCCGAGTAGAAGACCTCGCTGTAGCTGTCAAAGACCGCTGGTTCGCCGGTGAACTCGGCATAATTCGGCACGAGACCGGTCTCCGGGTGCGCGGTCGTCGGCCAGAAGGCGCGGCTGGCGGCCGCCGCTTCCGTCCAGAAGTCGTGATCTTCAGCCGCCCAGCGCGCCCACAGTTCGTAGAAGTAAGGCGTATGATACGAGGGATCGGTGAACTGGCTGACGCGGCCAAAATCCGGCACGAACACGACCATCTTGTGCTCAGCGTTGAACATATTGGTCGCGCCGGAACGCGGGCTTTCGGTGTGCAGCATCGCGTGCAGGATGGCGTTGGCCTCGGCCTCGTAATTCAGGATGCCTTCGCCGTTCCCCCAGCGGCCGGCGGCGAAGAACAGCGCCGTCGCCATCCAGATTTCGCCGTCCGGAGCCGGGTTGCGGTCAATCTTGGTGCCGTCTGGTCGGTTGTGCCACGAGAAATAACCTGTGTACTGGCCGGACTCATGGTACATGTAGGTCTTGGCCCAGCGCCACAGGCGATCGAACTCCTCGCGATGATCGGTCATGACGGCGATCATCATGCCGTAGGACATCCCCTCCGAGCGGATGTCGTTGTTGGCGATGTCCATCATATACGCCATATCGTCGCCGACCGGGAAGTAGACGCGCTCGGTGTTATCGTCGCCATAGAACAGCGTCTGAAACACGGCGTCAATCCGCGCCTGAATCTCTGCGTCGGTCACGCCGATTTCGTGCAAGACGTTCGGGTATTCCCCGGTGAAGAACGCACCACGCATGGGAGTCTCCTGTGAGAATGTCAGCGATGTGAGGAGCATGAAGAGGGTAAAAACAAGCAGAATTTTGCGCATAATCAAGCCTTTAGGGATCGGGCGCAGGTCGTAGCCTGCGCCCGTGCGTCTTTTGATGGTTATACGGCTCGGTTCTTACTGCACTGTCACGTCGGTGAAGAAGACCTGCTCGACCTCAACCGATTCGCCGGTGATCTCGAAGCTGCCCGTCAAGCGGATGTCGTTGGATGCACTGCCGACCTTGACGTGGATCATGCCCGGCTCAACCTGATAGCGCATGGCGATGTCATAGAAGGCAAGGTGGCGCACATCGAGCGTGAAGGTCACGGTCTTGCGCGCGCCGGGTTCGAGCGTGACGCGCTCGAAACCCTTCAGGGCGATGACCGGACGGGTCACGCTGGCGACCGGATCACTCACGTAAAGCTGCACGACTTCGTCACCTGCGCGCGCGCCGGTATTGGTGAGCACAAACGACACGCTGATGACGCCCCGTGCATCGGTTTGCTCGGGTGTCACGCGCAGATCGCTATATTCGAACTGCGTGTAACTCAAGCCGTGGCCGAAGGCATACAGCGGCGACGTACTCATCTCGACGTATTTGCCGTGCCAGTGTGAGCGACCGCCTGACGGCTTGTGATTATAGAAGATCGGCACCTGTCCGACGTGGCGCGGGAAGGTTACCGGGAGTTTGCCGCCCGGATTGAACTCACCGAACAGCGCATCGGCGATGGCAGCGCCGCCCTGTTCGGCGGGGAGCCACGCCACCAGCACCGCCGGGATATGCTCGGCAATCCAGCCCAGGGTCAGCGCGCGGCCGTTGGTGATGACGACGATTGTCGGTGTCCCGGTTGCGTGGATCGCTTCGACAAGCTGCTGCTGGACACCCGGCAGGTCAAGGCTTACCCGGTCGATGGCTTCGCCGGTTGTACAGCCGAGCGCCAGGCCGCTCTTGTCGCCGACCACGACGACAGCAACTTCGGCATCACGGGCGGCAGCGACCGCCGCGGCGAAACCTGTCGTGTCCGGGTTCAGGATGTCACAGCCGCGCGCGTGAACAATCTCGGTCTCCGGCGACACAAGGCGCTTGATCCCCTGCAAGACGGTCACCGATGGGGGAAGCTGCTCCGCCCAGTTGATGACGCCATCCTGTACCGGCGTGGGTGCTTCCGGGCTAACGTTCGGGTCAAACATCTGCTCCATGTGCGATGGGTAGTGATAATCGCCCTGCAGCAGTCGTGCACTGTCCGCGCTTGGGCCGATCACGGCGATTCTCTTGAGCGACTTCGGCAGGGGCAGCAGCGGGCCGTCGTTCTTGAGCAGCACCAGCGACTGCTCCGCGATGCGCCGCGACAGCGTCACCGCGTCCGGATCGGCAAAGACCTCAACCGCGCGCCCCTCATCGACAAACGGATTCTCGAACAATCCCCAGTTGAATTTGGCGGTCAGCACCCGCTCGACGCAGGCGTCAACCAGGGTGATATCAATGCGGCCGCTCTCGATGCCCTGGAGCAGGGGTGCGCCGTAGCCGTCGGGCGTCGGGAGTTCGATGTCCATGCCGGCTTCCAGCGCCAGACGCGCGGCTTCACTGCGGTTGTCGGTCACGTGATGATAGTCGGCTAGCTGGGCGATGGTGAAATAGTCGGAGACGACCAGGCCATCGAAGCCCATCTCACCGCGCAGCAGATCGACCAGCAGTTCCTTTGAACTGCCGCACGGGATACCGTCAAGTTCATGGTAGGCATTCATGACGGTCGCCAGTTTGCCCGCTTGAATTGCGGCCTTAAACGGCGTGGCATAGATCTCGCGCAGTTCGCGCGCGCCAATGTGCGCCGGCGCCCAGTTCATACCGCCTTCGCTGGCCGCGTATCCGACGAAATGCTTGGCGGTCGCGGCGATGCCGTGCTTGAGGTCGTCACCCTGCAGGCCGCGCACGTAGGCCGTACCCAGCGCACTGACGAGGAACGGATCTTCGCCGTAGGTTTCCTCCATGCGTCCCCAGCGCGGATCGCGAGCGATATCCAGCACCGGCGCGAGCGCGTGATGTGAACCGATCGCGCGTAATTGGGCGCGCAGTACCCGTCCCATTTCTTCGATCAGCGCCGGCTCCCAGGTCGCCGCCTGACCGATCGTCTGCGGGAACGTCGTTGCGCCGCGCATCAGCACGCCCGCACAGGACTCCTCGTGGATCATGACCGGGATGCCGAGGCGGGTCTGTTCGATAAAGTAGCGCTGGATCTGATTGGCCAGCACCGCGACCTGATGGGGCAGCACGAGGGCATTCGCGCCCAGACGTGAGATCTGGCCGACGCCGTGCTGCAGCAGTTCGCGTTTGCGTTCCGGCGCAAAGCGGCGCTGCTCGTCGAGCAGGGCAATCGCCCAGATGCCCCACAACTGCGCGGCTTTCTCGGCCACCGTCATCTCTGCCATCAGCATCCTGACGCGCTCAGTGACGCTCAGTGTGATGTCCTGATGCTTCATCATTGCGAAAAGTCCTTATCCCTTGAGTTCGCCGCCGGTCAAGCCGGTGACGATATAGCGCTGCGTCAGAATGTAGAACAGCACGGCGGGCACAATCAAGAGGGAAACAAACGCCATGACGCGTCCCCAGTCGGTACCGAACTGCCCCTGGAACTGCATGATGCCGAGGGTTAGCGGCCACTTGGCGTCGTTGGTCAGTACCAGCAGCGGCAGGAAGTATTCGTTCCACGAGACGATCGTCTGCAGGACGATGACCGCGCCCAGCGCCGGACGCGCCAGCGGCAGCAGCACGTACCAGAAAAATCCGAGTGTGCCGCAGCCATCAATGTAGGCGGCGTCTTCAAGTTCCGACGCGATCGCGCGGAAGAACCCACGCAGGATAAGCGTGCTGCCGGGAATCCCGAACGCCACCAGCGGCAGGATCACGCCGAAGTGGTTGTCGATCAGGCCCATCTGCCGCACCTGAATGAACACGGGCAAAAAGGCGATGGTCACCGGAAAGAGTAAGCCCAGCGTGAAGAAGTTGAAAATCAGTTCGCGTCCGGGGAAGATCAGGCGGCTGAAGATAAACGCCAGCAGTGCCGATGTCGCGACGGTCATGCTCACGGTTCCGGCGACGATTAAGGCACTGTTGCCCAACTGCGTCCAGAACGATTGACTGGCGAGGACGCCGGTATAGTTCTCCCAGCGCGGCGTTGTCGGCAGTCCGAACGGCTGGGCATAGAGTTCGCCGGTCGTTTTGAGGCCACCCAGGACGGCCGTCATAATCGGGCCGAGGATGATCAGCGCCAGCGAGATCAGGATCGCGTACTGCAGAATCCGCGCGGAAATGCGCTGCCACGGGATACTACGCGCCGGGGCCGATGGTGTCGAGGTCACTGCTGCCATGACATCTCTCCTTAAGCCGTGCCCGCGTAGTCGCGGTGCATAATGGCGCGCTGGTAGCCGATCGAGAAGATCAGGGCGATGGCGAAGATAATCACGGCGACCGCGCTGCCGTAGCCCAGGTTAAAGCTCTTGATGCCGAAGCGGAACATATAGGAGGCCATGACCTGCGTCGAGTTGGCCGGGCCACCGGCTGTCAGTACCCAGATGAGGACGAACTGGTTGAGCGATCCCAGCACGGACAGGTAGATCGTGAGGCGGATGGTGGGGGCGAGCAGCGGCAGCGTCATGTAACGCAGCACCTGCAGCTCGCTCGCGCCGTCGATGCGCGCCGATTCTTCGATCTCGGTGTTGATCGACTGCAAGCCGGCCATATACAGGATCATGTGCAGGCCGAAGTACTTCCAGGTGATCACGATGAAGATGGCGATCAGGGCGATATCGCGATTCGCCAGCCAGCCAATCGGTTGATAACCCGGGACAATCGTCCCGAGTACAGTATTGAGCAGTCCACCCCCCGGATTGTAGACAAATGTCCAGATGATGGCGGTGATGATCTCGGAAAAAACGTAAGGCATAAAGAAGATACTGCGGAAGAAGAAACGCCCCGGCAGCTTGCGCCCGACCATCAACGCCAGCATGATCGCCAGGGGAAGCTGAATCAGCAGCGACAGCGCGGTGATGATCAAGCTGTTGAGGATGGCCGTCTGGAAAATACTGTGCTGGAAGGCGCGCTCGTAATTATTGAAGCCGACAAAATCGGTCAGCGGGCCTAGGCCATTCCAGTCGAATAAGCTGTAGTATCCGGCCTGAAGCATCGGTACGATGAGAAAAAGTGTGTAAATGACGGCACCGGGAATGAGAAACAGCGCGATGGTAAACAGCTGCTCCTTGCGGGCCTGGGGACGCTGAGCAGCGGCAGCGACGGCCTGCTCACGCGCGATGAACCGGAAGCGGGTAGGCGCACGACTTCCCATGGGGTTTCTCCTTCACCAAGGACGGGCATTGAGCATTCCAGGGCGGGGAACGCAGACTGCTTCCCCGCCCTGAATGTGATCGACTAGTTCAGTTCGAACGACGCGACGTCCTCGATGGCCTGGGCTGCTTCTTCGGGCGTCATCGTCCCGACAAGCAGGGCCTCAACAGCGTCCAGCACACCCTGCGCGACGGCCGGGGGCAGGAACTGATCGTAGTACAACTGATAGTAACCAGCTTCGTTGCGGGCAGCCATGACCGCCTGCAGCAGCGGATCAGTCACTGCGTCTTCGGCTTCACCGATCGTCGGCACGTGGCCGGTGCCGAGCGCCACATAGCGTTCCTGGACTTCAGGCGTGGTCAGGAACTTGAGGAAGTCAATGGCCGCATCCGGGGCATTGACGCCCACGGCGAAACCATCACCACCGCCGAGCACATCGGTTGCACCACCGGCGCCGCCTTCAATCATCGGGAAGGGGAACCAGCCCAATTCACCTTCAGGCAGACCCTCACCGCTTTCGCTGTTGCCCATCTGCACGCCGGGGGCCCACTGACCCATGAGTTCCATCGCGGCCTGACCATTGCCGACCAGACCTGCGGCCTGACCGTAGCCCATCGCCATGAAGTCGGTCTGGAAGGGTTCCAGGGCGGCGAGTTCAAGCAGGCGCTCACCGGCAGCGATGAACGGCGCATCGGTGAACGAACCGCTGCGGGTGTAGGCAGCTTCGAAGGCATCCTGACCACCTTCACGGATTGCCATGTAGACGTACCAGAAGTGCGACGGCCACTTCTCGCGGGCGCCGATGGCGATCGGGGTGATTCCGGCGTCCTTAAGCATCTGCACGGCCGTCAGGAATTCTTCCCAGGTCTGCGGGGTGCTTTCGATTCCGGCCTCAGCGAACAGACGGGTGTTGTACCACACACCGACGACGCCGAAGGTCATCGGGATGCCGTAATAGGCGCTGTCGTAGCTGTACAGGTCAAGCGCGGCCTGCGTCGAGAAGGAGTCTTTCCAGGCGCTGTCATCCGCCGTCAGTTCAGGGGTGATATCGCGCAGCAGCCCGGCTTCGGCGTAGTTCCACATCACGCCGCCGCCCCAGCTCTGGAAGATGTCCGGCGGGTCGCCCGCCTGCATGACGGTCGCGAGGCGCTCTTTGAACGCTTCGTTTTCGAGGTGCGTGATTTCGATGGTGACGTTGGGATTTGCTTCCATGTATTCGGCGGCCAGCGTTTCGGCCAGAGCGGTGAGTTCCGGCGGGGTGGTGTAGATCGTCCACCAGCGGACGGTAACCTGTTCCTGTGCGCTGACTACGCCCAGCGACAGGACGAGCAGCAGCAGCACTGCCATCAAGCGAGCCAAACGTTGCGTGTTCATACCATTCTCCATAAGTGATTAGTTGAGCAAAAGCCGTGTTGATTGGAGGTCAGGCTGAGTCGATGGCGGCTCCTTTCATGTGCTTCAATCCTCGTCTTCGACGGTGATGGATCGGCAGGATTCGCGTTCTACCAAACGGGTAGCCAGCGTGACCCGCCGAGGGGTGCGCTCTTGACTGTCGGTCTGCTCGATCTGTTCGACCAGCAAGCTCACCGCGATGCGTCCCATCTGTTCCAATGGTTGACGCACGGTGGTGAGCTGGGGATGTACCATCGCGGACTGGGGGATGTCGTCAAACCCAACCAGCGAGATATCTTCCGGGATGCTTAAGCCGCGTTCACGGATCGCCTGCATTGCCCCGAGCGCCATCAGGTCATTAGCCGCGAAGATGGCGGTCGGCCGTGGTGTACGCTCAATCAACCTGCGGCCTGCTTCGTAACCGCTCGGGTTGAAGAAGTCACCGTCCGCGACCAGTGTGTCGTCAAGGTAGAGATCATGATCCGCCAGGGCGGCTTTGTAACCGGCGAAGCGATCCGCTGCGCTCTGGAGCGGTTCGAGTCCTTTGATGAAGGCGATACGCCGGTGACCGAGGCCGATCAAATAACTGGTGGCGTCGTACGCGCCCTGCCAGTTGGTCGAGTCCACCACGGAGCTGTGGAACTGCGGGTCGATCTGGTCAACAACGACGTACGGGAAATTGTGGTCACGCAGGGAGTTAAGGTATTCGCGGTCGAGCAGGGGAACAATCAGGATGACGCCATCGGTCAGGCCGTTGCTGATGGTCTTGACGTAGTGCGCCTCACTCCCGACGCGGCGGCGAGTCGTGTAGAGCATGAGATCATAGTTGAACTTGGCGATTTCTTCGTCAATGCCGCGGACGATCTCGCCAATGTAGCCGTTATCCAGACCGGGTACAACCAGACCGATGATGCGGGTCTTGCCGCCGGCCAGGCTGCGCGCTTGCATGTTGGCGACGTAGCCGAGTTTGTCTGCGGTGGCGAGGACTTTGGCGCGCGTTTCTTCCTTGACGAAGGCGAAGCCGTTCAGGACTCGAGAGACGGTCGAATACGATACCCCGGATTCGCGGGCGACGTCATGGATGGTAACTTTGCCGTTCTTAGTGCGATTGGCCGCCATAAGTGCATGCTTTCCAAAATAGGTCATCTGTCGATGAACTATATATACCGCAGACGCTTGCTGGAATTAAGCACCAGTTAGAATTGCAAGCGTTTGCAAAGAGCGTATCATCATTATGCACGTGAGTCAAGAAATTCGTAGTAAGTTGGGGGAATTACACAGAGATGACGCACATTACGTAGAAGTAATCGGAAATGTAGGCTCAGGGAATGCTCATTCTGATATGAAAACGATTGCAAGAACGTTCTGTCAGGGGCGACCGAATCACCCGCGAAGCTGCGGAGCGTGATGTTGGCCTCGACCGCTGAAGGTTGATTTGGTGTTGTGAGCTTTGTGCGAGAGCGCCGGGAAGTGCACGCTAGCGGTGACCTTCCCGGCGCATTTAAGCGCATGGAATAATGCGCGGCTTAAGCCGGGTCTAGCTCACGTGAGACCAGCAGATACATGGCGTGCGTCCACAGCAGAGGATTAGCGATTGTGCCGCGCTCGGCGACCCAAGGCGCGTAATGCTCAGGTGCCAGCATCGCCGTGTTGACCTGCTCAGGTAGGTGGCCGTCCGCGTCGGCGGTCGACTCGACCCATGCCAGGATCTGGCGGGCGGTGTCGCGCTGGCCGAGTTCGACGTAGTACCAGGCGCGCCACAGGTCGAGCAGCACCCACGCACCGCCGCCGTAATAGACATCCTCCACGTGGCGATGCAGCCCGCCGGTAACTGCCAGCAGATCACGCTCGATGCGCGCCAGCGTCCGCAGCATGATGGGGTCATCTGCGGCGAACATGCCGTGGGGTAAAGCGACCGTCAACAGATTGGCGTCAATTTGATCGAGGCCGGCAGATTTGGCCAGCTCACCCGCAGGGGTCAGGCAGTGTTCAAGGACAAAGGCGCGGATGTCGGCACACGTCGCTGTGAAGTCCAGTTCGGGAATCATGACCTGCACAGCCTTGAGTCCGGCGTAGATGGCGCCGAGTGTGCTCGTATGGATGTCCTCTCCGCGTTCCTCCCAGCAGTCGTAGCACGGAAAGCGCCAGAGGGCCGCCAGGTAGTGCGCGGTCGTGATGACGGCACGCTCCCATTCGTAGGGCAGTGGCGTGAAACGCGTGGCCTTTAGGTATTCGGCGAGCGACCAGAGCCACGTCCCTGCGCCGTCGAGCTGGAATTCCGGCCACTCCTGCGGGCCTTCGACGCCGTCGGCGCGATAACGCGCGTTGAGGCGATGTTGGGGCGCAGGTTGTTCTCCGCTCAGACCGCTTGCGACGGCCTGCGCCAACGACGCTTCGCGTTCGTTGACGCGCTCGGCGCACCACGAATGAAACTTATAGGCCGACTCCCACTGCGCGGCCATGCTGTAGTTATGGTCGGCGCTGGTTTTGAGTCCGTCGACTGTTAGCGCATAGGCAATATAGGCGCCGTCGCGAAACCACGAGAATTGGTAGTCTGGCATCACCGGGCACGCGAGATAAGCGCCCCCGGGCTGCTGATTCTGCAGAATGACGGTCAGGCTGCGTTCGAGAAGATCGGTCACCACAGGGTTCATTCCGCGTACTCCACTACAATCATCGTCCAGTAGCTGAGGTGAGGCACGACAAAGCTGATCTGCCTGTCGCTGAGCGTGAACGGGAGCGCTTGCAGCGACAGACTCGTATCCGGGGATGCGGCGTATAGGCGCACAACAGGGCGTTCAACCTGGATACTCACGTTGATGTCACGCTGCGGCGTCGGCGCCTGGGTGATCGGCGCGTCCCAGCGCTCGCCGTCAATGCCGATCAGATTGATCAAACTGAAGGTTTCGGTCCTTGCTCCCGCACGGACGATTGTCACCACCCGGTCGCGGGCGCGTGTCCCGGCGGTCGGAATGCCTTCAAGCCGGACTGCGTGTGCCCGTTCAGCGGTTGCATCACGCGTGTCGAGCGCCAGCAGGTTCTCATAGCGCACGGCAAAATCGTAGAGGCGCCGCATGACCTCCTGCATGTGCGCGTCCATCACACCGAATTTGGGGAAGTAGGGATCTGCCAGCATCGTGTTCGGTTCGCCGAGTTCGATGTGAGCGCCGCCGGATGCGAAGATGAGCGCGCTGGCGAGGCGCACGTTGACTTCAAGCTTGGGCGGGATGTAGGCGGCGAGGATCACTGGTTTGCCGCCGCTAAGCGTCTGCGCTTGAGCGATGATCCGATACAGGTCGAGCAGATCGCGATAGGGCTCCCAGACCTCGATGTAAACGGCGTCCTGACGGGAGGGTGCAACGGTGACCAGCGGCCAGTTGCGCACCAGATTGAAGATCACCGCGCCGCGTTCCCCGCGTTTTGCGTCGACGAGGTCGGCGGTCGCGTCGATGAATGACGGGAAGGCATCCTCCAGTTTGACCAGACGGTTGTCGCTGTCCAGTCCGCGCATCGGCGCGCCGTACTGATCAATGTGGATTCCGTCGAACCCGGTCTGGTCAAGTACCTGCGCGTACTGGTCGAGCAGGTACTGCGTCCAGGGGGTGTCGGGCGCAGGATTCATGATCATCAGGTAACCGGCGCCGAACAGGTAGGGCTTACCAGGGGCACTGAACAGCGCCCAATCCGGATGCTGCTGGTAGAAGTCCGGGGACGCGCCATAGATAGCCGTGTAGGGCATGGCTGCGATGCCGCGTGCGCGGGCTGCCGAGATCAGCGCCTTGACGACCTCCAGCGACATCTCGCGGCCGAGCAGGTCACTGTACCGGTCGCTGCCGGCCGGGGGCAGAAGCTGCTCATGCCGGTACTGCCAGTCGTAGAACTGGAGCGCGTTCAAATGATAACGTGCGGCCCAGCGCATGGTTTCGTCCGGGTCAGCGCGCTGATGGGTGAATTCGCTTAGAAAGCCGTAGCGCGGCGCTTGCGTCCAGTGGACGAGGACATCGAAGGCCGTTGATGTGCGGGCGAGGACATCACCAGCGGCGTCAAGCAGTTCGACCTCGACACCGTAACAGATCGGAAGAGCACACGTCTGAACTCCAGTCACT
>ERZ761609.2753-NODE-2753-length-12523-cov-35.807427_pt1 | contig 12523 bp, 15 predicted proteins | sample MGYA00511163_ERZ761609 | MGnify/ENA primary metagenome ERZ761609 (study PRJEB28899, sample SAMN02445070) | bioreactor sludge metagenome | biome: EBPR sludge | place: Australia: Brisbane, Thorneside Wastewater Treatment Plant | collected 2011-12-16 ... | reverse complement strand
ATGACTCAGGATACTATATCTTGTGCGTGACCACGGGAAATCCCAAAGAGCCTCAAGTATCTTAAATAAATATTTTACTTCATCGTTGCTTGAGTAAACTGTCTCGATAAAAGTCTCATTGAGTAAATCAGTATTGTAATTTAAAGATTTAACTTCATCTGGTATATCGTTGCTAGTTTTTTTATTGCGCTTAAAATAAAGCATTTCAGTCATATATCAAAAGAATCGCATAAAGGGTTTGTCAATGGTACGATATGATTTGTCAATAACATCTGGCTCTGTGTATTCTAAATTCCAGAAAATATCAAGCCATGTATTATCAATACTATCCGAAAAACGTTTTTTTAAGCTGTTTTCTTCATTATTTTTCAGGTTATCATCGATTTTTTCCAGATGTTTTTCAAAAAATGCCTTGAAGTTTTCAAAGGGGGTGAGTTGTACGCCTCTGGCATTCATTTTTAAGTATAAGTCATCGCTTAACTTAAAATCACCCATGTTAATAAAATCGAATGTGATTTTGTCTAGTTTGTCCTTTGTTATAGTTCGTTGGTGAATTGCATCCAGCATAATCAACATTGCAGCAATGGTTGGGTCATTTTCCCAAGAGGTGAAGAACCACGCACTGTTTTTAATAGCTTCGCTTAATGCAGTTACATTTTTCTTGCTCTTTTTGTCTTCCTCTGTTGGCAATAATGAGGAGATTGTTAATTTATCAATGTTGTCAACCAAAGCCTGCGTAAAGTCAGTGGAGCTGGTGCGTGTTTCATAACGGAATTTCTTTAAATTATTTTTATCAGTACTGTCTTTTTTATCTGCTTTTGCCGCAATATACCAATGCAGTAAAAACAAGGTGGTCAGGCGTTGTTGACCATCTAATGGGATGAAAATTTTACGTTCGTCACGTTCTTCAATATAACCATAAACAAAGTCAAACTTTATTGGTTTTTTATCATCAAAATTTATCTTGTCTAATAGCTTGTCACGAATTTTTTCAGCATTTTCATCTTTTCTGCCTTGTGCATAATCACGCTGAATCATTGGGATGGCGATTTCATATTTTTCAATTAAATTAGAAAACGAAATGGATTCTAGCTTCATTATATTTGCTCTTCGGTTGTAGTTTTCTCTGGTAAATAATCTTTTAAAGTTTTCTTGATGGTCGTCACATAATCATCAGCATCTTGTTTGCTCCAATAGTGAAACTGCTCTGGTTCATTAGTAAAGGCTTTTAAGAAAGTCATAAAGGTACATGGCAATATAAAAACTGGTTCCCTTTTTTTATTAACTCCGGTTTTATATAGTGTAACTATTTCTTGGCTTTTTTGTTTAAAGTTTTTATTACTAACACTTCCAGATTGATTTGTTGAGCTGTCAAGCAAAGCTAAATTTTCAATGCTGTGTATATCAAAACCCAGCAGCTCCATTGCATTGTTGTCTAATTGTTTATATTGCGTGATTTTTTCCGGGTCTTCAATGGCTTTTGGTTCGGTGTAATTAAGAGACTCCTGCTTGGTTTTTTCAATATAATCATTTTCTAATGCTTTAACTGTTGAGGATAGCATCTTAATCATTGATTCTAATTTCTCACTATCTTGATTGTGATAGTCTTTTTTTTTAATGCGCTCTAAAACATCACACTGCATTTCCAATCTATCTTTCCAATCTTTAACTGTTTTTATATTCTCCGGTGTTTGTGGGTAAATATGTTCTATGTGCCAATTATGCTTCATATATAAGAAAAATGGAAAGCGACCACGCAAAAAATCACCGCCATTATCTGGAGTGTAGTTCTGTAAAATATTAAACAACAGCAAAGAATTTTTTAACCCCTCATTGTTTTCGCCATATCTTAAACTCAGAGGGTCAATTTTTTTGATTTTTTCAATAATATTGGTTTTCAAAGATTCTTTGAATTTATGTTTCGTATTGCGTATATTAATATAATCCTCATGTTTTTCTTGAAGCGAGATGGTTCCTGCGTGAGTTAAAAATCCAATATAGTGATACAGTTCGATGTCGTTATACCAGTCTACAAAAGTTAGATAATAATCGCGTACTTCTTTCCACAGTTTACTAATAGCCTTGTATAAATCATCGCCTTTTTTATCCTTAAGTTCTTTATTATAAAAATGTCTAAAGGCATGATCTTTGTCTTTGCTATCTGTTTTCTTAGAAATAAGATCAAAAATAAACTCGATTTTTGTAGGGCTTTGGCACTTTTCTTTGTTGAGGAAATACCAGAATTCGTCATTTTGCAGGGTGTATTCAATTTTATCCCATTCCATTGCAATCTCAAGTTGTTTGCGTTGAATAGTTTGTTCATAACCTGCAAAGTTTTTTCTTTGCAAAAATAAAGCCTTAATCAATTCAGCATTGCTGAGTGGGATTTTTCCCGTATTAATCCGAGTAAATACTTCCCGCGAGTCTTCTTTTTTAATGTCGTGCCAAATAAACTTGATATTATTCAAAAAAACGTTGCAATCTAATGTTTTATTTTTCATGAACCAATCTTTTATTGCTTTATAAGCATTGAACATAAATAAATAATCAACATTTTTTTCGGCTTCTTCGCTAGATTTTTCATGAATTTCTGTTAGGAATTTGTGGCTATTATGCCCTTCGCCTTCTCTGGTTTTGTATCTGATTTCAAACTTATTGTTTAACTGTTCTTTACATTTATCAGTGAGCTTATTATTGATTTTAAGGTAATGTAGAATTAAATAGATGGTGGTGAGACGTTGTTGTCCGTCAATGACTTCCCACTTACCTTTTTCATCAGTGTTTTCCGGTGCATTAACAACTAATGGTTGTAAACAGTAATAATTTTCGTCGGGTTTTTCCTCCAATTTTTTATCAATGAGATTATCAGTGAATTCTTTGATGTCGTCTAATAGTTGGGTGACTTGCTCGTTTTTCCAGCGATAGCCGCGCTGATAGGATGGGATAAAAAACGTACTGTCATTTTGCAGTAAGGCACTGATGGATTTTAATGCTTCTGTTGATGCGTCTGACATAGCCCCATTTTCCGTCAAGATGAATGTAAAATGAGCACTTTATCATCAATTAACGGATATTTTCAAACATAATTAATTCTTATTTTTAGGCGTGTCAGCGTATTATCCAATAAAAAAAGCCCAAGGTTTTGGGCTTGAGCCTTCGAATAATGGCAAGTCTAACTATTTGTTAATTATATGATTCTGTGATCAACTCCTCCGCCCAACACCCCAACGACAACCCCAACGTCCCGCTTTCATCCTCAAACTGCACCAGATAAAACTCCACATCCGGGTATTCCTCATAATGCCCGGTATTGATCAGCACGCCGCGTGTACCCGCTTTGACCACCAGCGCACCTTCGGCGTAGCCCGGAATGTCGCTGTCACTGAACAAGTCAGCAGCCGCAAACACCATGTCACCGGGTTGAATTTGAGAAATATCTATGATGTCTCCGATACAAAAACAAACTCTGACTCCCCCTCGCCCCTTGAGGGAGAGGGGGCAGGGGGGTGAGGGGATCTTCAGGCATACGCCGGAGCAAACGCCTTTTCCGGCTCTTCCAGCGGTGCGTTGTTGACGTTATCCCAATACGGCGACAGCTTGCGCAGTTGCGCAATAATCGGCGGAACGGCGGCGATGACTTTCTCAATTTCCGGCATATTATTGTAACGCGACAGCGAGAAGCGGATCGTACCGTGCGCAGCCGTATAAGGAATGCCCATCGCCCGCATCACGTGCGAAGGTTCCAGCGAGCCAGAGGTACACGCCGAACCGCTCGAAGCCGCGATGCCCTGCTTGTTGAGCATCAGCAAAATCGCTTCGCCCTCGATGTATTCAAACGCGATATTGAGCGTATTCGGCAGGCAATTGTCCGGGTCGCCGGTCACGAAACAGTTGGGAATAGCAGCCAGCAAACCTTCTTTCAAACGGTCGCGCATGGCACGCACGCAAATGTTTTCGTGCTCCATATGCTCGAACGCCATTTCCGCCGCCTTACCCAGCGCGACGATGGAAGCAGCATTTTCCGTCCCCGCACGCCGCCCACGTTCCTGATGCCCACCACGCAACAGCGGACGGAAACGTGTACCCCGGCGCAAATACAACACACCAATCCCCTTCGGTGCGTGCAATTTATGCCCAGACACCGACAGCATGTCGATCTTGGTGTCTTTCAAACTCATCGGAATCTTGCCGACCGCTTGCACCGCATCGGTGTGGAACATCACACCCGCCGCGTTCGCCATTTCAGCCATTTCCACCACCGGAAAATACGTGCCACTTTCATTATTCGCCCACATCGCCGACACAATCGCTACGTTGTCGGTCAGCAGCTTGGCGTATGCATCCAGATCCAGCCGACCTTTGCCGTCCACCTTGAGGTAATGCACGGTGTAGCCGTCTTTTTCCAGATTTTCGCACAGGGTAAGGATGGCAGGATGCTCAACCACCGTGGTGATGATTTCCTTGCGTTCCGGCTGCGCTTTGAGGGCGGAGAGGATGGCGGTGGAATCGGATTCCGTGCCGCAGGAGGTGAAAACGATCTCGGAATCGTGTTCCGCGCCCAGCAGCTTTTGCACCTGCTTGCGGGCAGCCTTGATTGCCAGCCCGACCTTGTTGCCGAACTGGTGGATGGAGGACGGGTTGCCGAACTGCTCGGTAAAAAACGGCAGCATGGCTTGCACCACTTCTGGCGACACCATCGTAGTCGCATTGTTATCGAGATAAATACCTTCACTCATCACACCACTCCTTAAAACTTGCCCATTTCAGTCGCAGGCAGCACACGGATGAATTCGCCCAAATCTTCCATGACGCGCTGCTGCACGCCGCCCAACGTCGCCGCAGCCATCTGGCAACCGGAACACGCGCCACTGAGGTTGACGAAGGCGATTTTCTTGTCGAAATCGACCTCCACCAGTTCAATGTCGCCACGGTCGGCTTGCAGTTGCGGGCGAATCGCTTCCAGAGTGTGTTCGATGCGGCGCATCCGTTGCAGGTTGGTCAGCGGGGCTTTGGCAGGTTTGACGGGTTCGGGGGGCGGTGCGACGACTTCTTCCTCATCACGTTCCAGCATGATCTTGTTGAGGATTTCTTCGATGCCCTCAAAACACGCGGAACAACCGCCGCCCGCTTTGGTGTAGAAAGTGACTTCTTCCACCGTGCTGAGGTGGTTGGCACGAATGGTTTCTTCGATCAGCACCGCGTCCACGGCGAAGCATTTGCAGATTAACGCGCCTTCTTCGTGGTCGTCTTTCCACTCTTCGCCACGGTAATTAGCAACGGCGGCTTGCAGGGCTTCGCGCCCCATCACCGAGCAGTGCATCTTTTCCGGTGGCAAGCCGTCGAGGTAATCGGCGATGTCCTGATTGGAAATTTTCAGTGCCTGATCAACCGTCATGCCTTTGACCATTTCAGTGAGCGCGGAACTGGAGGCGACCGCCGAGCCGCAACCAAAAGTCTGAAAGCCCGCGTCTTCGATAATATCGGTTTCCGGGTTGACCTTGAGGGTCAGGCGCAGTGCGTCACCGCAACTGAGTGAACCGACATCGCCAGTGGCATTCGCATTGGCAACGGCCCCGGCGTTACGCGGCTTGAAAAAATGGTCTTGTACCTTTTCTGAATAATCCCACATGGCTTGGGTCTCCTGTTGGCGTGGCGTCGTGGATCAGGCAGCGAATGATTTGCCGCAACCGCAGCTATTGGTGGCATTGGGGTTTTCAAACTTGAAACCGCTGCCATCAAGACCGTCGATGAAATCCACGGTCAGCCCTGCCAGTTTCGGCGCACTTTCCGGGTCTACGAACACGGTCAGCGCTGGGAAAGGCACTTCCAAATCACCGTCGGCTTTGGCTTCCACCAGGCTCATGGAGTATTGCAAGCCGGAACAGCCGCCGCCGGAAACGCCAATGCGTAAACCTGCGATGGGTTTTTCTGCGCCTTGAATGAAGCGTCCGAGGGCTTTCTGGGCGTTGTCGGTCAGTGTGATCATGCGTTATCTCCCGTTGTATGCGTACTTGGGGAGAATGTTGCAAGCCCTGTGCCAAGTTGCTTTCTGATTGATTTATTGGGAATTATTTGATTATCGCAGGCTTTGTGTAGGATTTGGCACAGGGGAAATCGGCCGGGCTTGTCGCTAAGCAGACATTCCGCTGCGGACACTGTGGGCAGGAAACATACTGGCAATGTAGCTACTGACCGAGTTTTCCGCCTGCCGGGGGCTGCGACCGCTGTTGGCACTGACAAAATCCGCCAGCGTCATGTCAGCGAGAAAATCGCGGATACGGCGGTTGAGTTCCTGCCAGCCGTGCATGGCTTCCAGCCCCGGCAAGCTATCGGTATCTGGCACGGCTTCATCCATTGCCTCATTCAGTGCATGGGTGGCGTAGAGGATGTCGGCAATGCTGATCTGGTAAGCAGGGCGTGCCAGCCGATAGCCGCCCCCTACCCCGCGCAAGCCCTCCACCAGGCCATGCTTGCGCAGACCGCTGAACAGGTATTCGAGGTAGGAAGTGGAAATGCCGAGTGTTTCCGACAAATCCGTCAGGCTGACCGGATCAGCGTAACGGTCATGGGTTGCCAGCGACAGCATGGCGACGATGGAATGTTCGTCTTTACGGGATAGTCTCATGGGGAGTGTCCTTGTTGTGCCAGTTGGTAAAGGGCGCGTGCCTGTTCTGTACAGCGGCTGCGGATAGTGGGGTCTAGCCGTTGCAGCCAGCGTGGGGGAATGCTGTCTTGCCCGTAACAAGCCCCTGCCACCATGCCGAGGATCGCGCCGGTGGTATCGGCATCGCCGCCCCGGTTGACCACTTCCACCAGTGCGGCTTCAAACGAAGCGGTGGAAAACAGTGCCTGGAACACGGCTTGCAGGGTGTCAACGATGTAGCCGCTGGGGTTGTCGCGGCGGCGTTGGCGGTATTCAAACACGGGGTAAACTTGCACCAGTTGGTACGCAAACAATTCCAGTTCTGCCAGTGGTTTGCCGCGCAGGGCGGCTTGCACCATCTGGATAATACATTCGGTGCCTGCGTCCGATACCGGGTTGTTATGGGTAGTGTGGGCTTGCAGGCGGGAAGCGGTTTGTACGTTTTCCCACGGGCTATTGAGGGTGGCGAGGGCAACGGGCAGGCAGCGCATACACGCGCCGTTGCCTGCGTCGTGTTCGCTAACGGGCATTTCGGTTTGCCCGGTGCGGCGGAATTGCACAATGCCACGGCGCACGGTGTTGCCGATGTCCTTGGGTTTGCCGCGCATCCAGTCGCTGAAGGCTTCGGCGACGCTGACGGGTTCGACTTTGCCTGCGCTGAGGATGGCATCACCGAGGGCAAGGCTCATTTCAGTGTCGTCGGTGATCTCGCCGGGTTTGAGTTTCAGCCAGCCGCCGCCGACCATGTGCTGGTGTGTGCCGTATTCGTGGCGGATTTCTGCCGGGGTCATGAATTCGACCGTTGCACCCAGCGCATCGCCGACCGCGAGACCGAAGTAGGCGGCTATTCCCCGAAACATGCGGCGTAATCCACGCAAACTTCGCAGGAAGGTGAACGGCACACGTAGATGCCTTCACCGATACACATTTGTTTGTAGAGGAATTTTTTCCACTTCATGTCTTTGTCGTTTTGTTCTGCCAGCGTGCGGAAATTATCATACATCAGCGCGGAAAGGTCTTTGCGCGACCACAAACCGAGGTCTTGCCACAGGTGATCATTGCCGGTGCAGCCTGCACAGAGGATTTCGGTCATCCAGCCTGCGGTGGGGGATGGCTGGCTTTGGTGCTGCTGCAATAAGGTGCGCAAGTCGTCAAGTTCCGGCAGGCGGCTGAAATCCAGCGGCTGTACATGGGCGGGCAGTGGCACAGACGGCAGGGTCGGGAAATGGTGTTCCATCATGCTGCGGAAAATGTCCAGCGGCAGGCCGAGGTGCAGCGGCATTGCGCCTTGTCCGCACAGGGCGGAGGCGTACATGGTTGCCAGCAGGTGGTCGTTGGTTTCACCACGGCGGTGCTGCATCAGGTGGTTGTAATGGGTGTGCAAGAGGGTGGTGGTGTTGGGAAGCGTGGTGGTCATGGCTGTTTTCCTACAATGGGCATTTTCGGAAACATCATTCAATAAACGTGCCATGTGGGGAGATGGTGGGTATCGCCTGCGGCTCCACCCACCCTACGGATTAATACTCGACCAGAATATCCTCGTCACGCGGGATGAACTGGCACGCCAACCGCCACTTGCTCGGCAGGTCGTTGACGATCATGTCTTCCATCTCGCTTTTGGTGATTTTGCCGAGTTCCAGCAAGATAGCCTTTTCCTTTTCTTCGAGGTGATAACCCATCGGGGCTTTGTCGCCCAGTTGCGTGACCTTGACCACGCAAGTGCCGCATTCGCCATCGCCACAGGAAAACTGGATGGGAATCTTGTTGGTCTTGGCGATTTTCAACACGGTTTCGGTGAAACTGCCAGCCACCGCATACACGGTTTTGTCCTTGTATTCGGGGTTAGAAAACGTAATTAATGCCATGTTGTTGCTCCTTGAATCAGGCAGGTTTAACTTTGCAGTCGCCGAGGATTTGCGCTTGGCACGCCAGACGGTAATGACGACCTGCCATGTTTTCGCGCAGGACTTTTTCTTCCAGTACGGAAGGTTCGGTCAGGTTGTTCCAGCCTTCGGTGACTTCCATCATGCAAGTGCCGCAATCGCCTTCACGGCAACCGTAGATAACGCCCGCACCAATCTTTTCAGAGATTTCGATAATGCGTGTTCCGGCGGGGACACTGACCGTCTGGTTGATGTCCTCAAAGGTAATTTTTGCCTTTGCCATGTCTATTTCCTTCAATCATTGCTAAAAATTATCAGGTAGTTGGGGAGGTCAGGTGAGGTCACTGAATTCAATAACCCCGCGCTGCACTTCCTTGCCGACCAGAATGTTGGCTATTTCTCTACCAAACCCTGTGCATTCATCCAATTCTTCTTGTGTTGGAATCAGTTTGACGCGGATACCTTCACGCGGAACCCGCATTTTCAGCCCACGCATCCGGTCTTCGACCATGCGCACGGCTTCGCCGCTCCAGCCATACGAGCCGAATGCCGCGCCGATCTTGCCTTTGAGATTCACCACCGCCAGTGACGAGAGCAAATCCCACACCGGCTTGACCGCATCGCCGTTGATGGTGGGGGAACCAAACAGCAGCGCGTCGGCATCCTCAATCAGATCCACGAAAGGCGCGACTTCGCCGCCTTCGAGGTCGTACAGCGACACGCGCACGCCTTCGACAGTATCCGCACCTTGGTAAATCGCTTCTGCCATGCGTGCTGTATTACCGTAGGAACTCATGTAGAAAATGATCAACGACTTATTGGTATCGCCCAATTCGCGGCTCAAGCTGGAGGTAGACAGCTCGCGGTAATGCGCCACGTAACGGCGCGGGCGTTCGCGCAAAATCGGCCCGTGGGTAGGTGCAACCACCTTCAGTTTCAGCGGTTCAATCAGGGCAAGGGCTTCCATCACCCACTGCTTGAACGGGCGCATGATGTGCGCGTAGTAGTAATCGAACGAAAAACGGAAATCCCCCACCCGGTCATTGAACAGGCGTGAATCGCAGTAATGGCAGCCGAATACATCGCCGGAAAACAGCACCTGTTGCTCTTCCAGATAGGTGCATTGCGTGTCCGGCCAGTGCAGGAATGGGGTGTGCAGGAAACGCAAATGGCGGTCGCCGAGGCTCACGCGGTCGTTGGTGGTGACGGTGGTGTATTCAAACGGCTCTTCGCGGTTGGGGCGCAACAAGGCTTTGAGCATGGTGGTTGCGCGGGTGGAAATGTACAGGCGTGCTTGCGGGGCGCGGCGCATCAGTTCTGGCAATGCACCGCTGTGGTCGGGTTCGAGGTGATTCAACACGATCACACGGATTTCGTCGTAACGTGCTACCGATTCGAGGCGGTGGAAAAATTCGTCTTCAAAACCTTCCTTCACCGTGTCGATGATGGCAACACCGCCGCTGCCACGCACCAGATAGGAGTTGTAGGTGGTGCCGTTAGCGGTTTTGAGGATGATGTCGAAGGTGCGCAAGGTCGGGTCGAGTGCGCCGATCCAGTGGACACCGGGGGCGAATTCGACCGCCTCCTTCCATGTCGCAACGTTGAGGGTGTCAGCCATGACGGTTGCCTGCAAGACTCATGCTCAGCAGCGCGGAATGGCGTTTGAGCAAGTAGCCGGGCAGACCGGGGTAGGCGCGTTTCAGCGCCGGGTCGATCTGCGGGATGCGGTGCAGGCTGAACAGTAACTTGAGTAAACGTGATGGCATGGCTGTGTCCTCGTGTGGAATGGTGTACTCCGAACTTACCCCTCACCCCAACCCCTCTCCCTCAAGGGGAGAGGGGCTAAGAGACTATCTTTCTTGTTCCCCCTCGCCCCTTGAGGGAGAGGGGGCTAGGGGGTGAGGGATTCTTTCCTACCTCGCCTGTATCTCCGCCCGCACCTGTTCCCACCGCTCCGGCGGAATCCCGGTCAGCGAACCCGGCGGGTTCAGGGCAATACCCTGACTGTCCACGATGGCTTCCTCGATCGGGCAGATGCTGGCGCATTGCTTGTCGGCGTAGTCGCCGTCGCATTCGGTGCATTTCTTGGCGTCAATCAGGAAATGCGGCAGGGCGGCGTAAATGGCTTGGCTGGGGCAAAGCGGTTCGCACGCCCAGCAGTTCACGCAGCCGTCAACAATTTGTAATGCCATGAGTCAGCTCCTTACGCGGTGGCGCGTTGCTTGGTTTCCGGTTTCTTGTCGAGCAAGCCTTTTTCGCCCATTTCCTTGTAGACGGCGGCAACCGCGTCTTCGATGGCTTCCAGCGCGTGTTCGCCGTTCGGCATGATTCCGGCTTCTTCCAGCATTCCCCACGGCTCGTAGCCGATCTTGGAACACAGCACCACCTCGCAACCTTTCAGCGCGTTGATGGTTTTTTGCAGGACGCTTTCGCCGTCGCCGCAGGTGTCATCGCCGCTGCAATACAGGTCGGTTTTGCGGTGGCTGATGAAGCGCACGTCGTAGGCATTGGCTTCGTAGATCAGGAATTCGCGGGCATGACCGAAGTGCTGGTTGATGATGCCGCCGCCAGAAGTGGCAATCGCCATCAGGACTGGGCGGGATTCCTTTTTCGGAATGCTTAAGCTGGACAGCGAGATGAAGGTTTCATTTTTCTTCTGCTGTTTGGCGGCGAGGGTGGCTTCGATGGCGGCGTGGACTTCGGCGCGTTTGATCATTGCGGCGGCGTAGTCGACTTCTTCGGCTTCGATCTTGTCCATCGTGAATTCGTCACCACGGTCTTCTCCCAGCATCCCGACCGCATCGGCGCGGCATTGGCGGCAGTGGCGCATCATGTTCATGTCGCCTGCGCAGACGTCTTGCAGGGCTTGCAATTCATCGTGGGTGGGGCCGCGTTGCCCCATCACGCCAAAGAAAGTGCCGTGTTCGGCTTCGGCAATCAGTGGCATGACGTTGTGCAGGAATGCGCCTTTGGCTTTGACCGCCTTGCTGACTTCTTCCAGATGCTTGTCGTTGACACCGGGGATCATTACCGAGTTGACCTTGACCAAAATGCCGCGATCGACCAGCATTTGCAGCCCTTTTTGCTGCTGCTTGATGAGGATTTCCGCACCTTTGCGCCCATAGACACGGCGGTTTTTCCAGAAAATCCACGGGTAGATTTGTGCGCCGATGTCGGGGTCAACGCAGTTGATGGTCATGGTTACGTGGTCGATATTGTGTTTGCACAGTTCGTCGACCTGTTCGGGCAGTGCCAGACCGTTGGTGGAGACGCACAGCTTGATGTCCGGTGCTTTTTCGGTCAGTTGGCGGAATGTTTCAAAGGTGCGTTCCGGGTTGGCGAGCGGGTCGCCGGGGCCTGCGATGCCCAGCACGGTCATTTGCGGGATGTTCGCCGCCACCGTCATGACCTTTTTCACCGCCTGATCGGGGGTGAGCAGCTCGGACACCACACCGGGGCGCGATTCGTTGGAACAGTCGTATTTGCGGTTGCAGTAGTGGCACTGGATGTTGCAGGCCGGAGCGACCGCGACGTGCATCCGCGCGTAATGGTGGTGTGCCTCTTCGGAGTAGCACGGGTGGTTATGCACCTTGGCGCGGATGTGTTCCGGCAGGTGGTTCAGTTGGTCGTCGTTGCTGCCGCAACCGCTGGAGGCGCATCCCCCGGCGGCAGGTGCAGTTTGGCTTTGCCCTAAAACAGTCAGTTCCATGCGTGTTCTCCGTGACGAAAAGGGTTTCGTGTGGGTGTTTGCATGGGTAGTTCAATTTGCGTGCCAAGTAACGGTTGTTGGTGATTTTTCTTTTATTTACAGTTGGTTGGGGTTTTGTTGTTGGGTGTGCGACAAAGGGGTTTGAGGGGGAATGTCGGGAATGTGATGTAGGGAATGTTACATGCCGTTCTCCAACAGAAATTGGTGTTGCTAAGTGAGTAATGTAAATCTCAACGGGTGTGACCGGAAGTGATGCATGGTTTAATATCTGGTAACTATCCCCATTAA
>ERZ761609.2752-NODE-2752-length-12524-cov-5.370278_pt1 | contig 12524 bp, 7 predicted proteins | sample MGYA00511163_ERZ761609 | MGnify/ENA primary metagenome ERZ761609 (study PRJEB28899, sample SAMN02445070) | bioreactor sludge metagenome | biome: EBPR sludge | place: Australia: Brisbane, Thorneside Wastewater Treatment Plant | collected 2011-12-16 ... | reverse complement strand
CCGCACCCGCTTTTTTTATGTTGTAACAGGTTCACCGCCGCGTGATGTGATAACAAGCCTTGGCAGTTCAATTGGGCAAGCGAGGGAGTGCGGCTCGTACGTAGTCGCTGGCAGTCCCATTGCTGGACAGCAAGAAGCGAGCTGTCAACCGGAGATTGGGAAAGCGGTTTTCAACGGCTGTGGCCGAGACTTGTCATGGCACTCGGGTGCTCTCGTGGCCTCTGTGCCTCGAAAGGTGACAGCGTCGTTAGAATCGGAATCCCATACCGATCATCGGGCCGGTCATGACCGACTCGAACGAACCGTCATCGTCACCTGCATCGATGTCCATGTGGCGATATCCGAATCCGATCTCGGAGTGTTTAGTCATGCGATAGCGGAACATGGCGACGGCATTCCAGGTCAAGTCGGTCCCCACGCCGAACCCACCAACATCGCCACGCAGGGTGAACGCCCACCGGTCGGTCAGTTTTGTGACGTAACGGCCTCCGACGAACGGATCGAACCAGTCCTTGTCGGCACCCACGCCAAGAGGCCCGACATCGACGTCCGTGCCCATGTAGATGTATCGACCGCCGCCGAGGAGATCGAACGCGTGCTTATCTCCGCCGAACCGGTAAAACCCACCCGCTTCAGCGAGCGTCTGCTCAAAATCAACTTTTACGTCGATGTTGAGTCTTTTCAAGCCTTCGCCCACGCGCTTCTCTGTGGCTTCGCCCAGCTTGGCATAATTGAGGTCGGCAAAAATGCCCCAACGCCCGTTGCGCGCTTCGGCATGCAAAGTACCGGCGAATTTCAGGTGGTCCAACAGGTCGCCGAACTTCACATCGGATTCCGACGTGGTGTCTCCGATCGATATTTTCGATTTGATCGCCGACGCCCACAGGTATTGCGAAATCTCGAAGTCCCATCCGTCCGAGTCGATCAAGGATTCGTGGCTAAATTTGCTCGCGCGAGATTCGGTTGCCTCTGGCGCCGCTGCGGGCCTGGCGTCGTCCTTCTTGGCGTCGGTCTTTTCCTCCGCTTTCGCTGTTGCCAAAATAAACGCAGCAGCAAGAATGAATGTGAAAAACCGGTACCCCATTGCAGAAGCTTCGTTAAACACAGCACACCCCCGGTTATTTGGCGCGATACCCTGCGAAAAAGGATACCGACACCCCAAGACTCGAAAAGATAGCTAAAGCGACCCAGGATCCAGTAAGGCCCCCGGCGAGAAGGTATTTTACCTGCGGGACGCTGGAAGCTCAACAATGGCATTTTCCCCCTAAACGCTCGTGACTCAATCTTTATCAGGTTTGTTAAACCCGTGCATGAAGGTTTGCCGCGACGAGATGCTCAGGGTAGGGGCGCTTTCGACTGCGGGCGGCTACAAGAAATGACCAGGGTATAGGCGCGTCTTTCATCAATTAGCGCAACGGCCGGGGCAAGCGGGTAGTTTGCTTGATGCACTTGGGGCGCTCGCAAACGGGCATAACAGCACGAAATCGACAAGGTATGTCCGAGTCTATTGCTTCTGGGTCTGCATTCCTATTCATTGATCCAGGTTCTAGCTTTTCCGATATCGGCGCTATCGAAAAATTCTATCGGAAACCTTCGGAGTCCGCTCCCAGTGAAGAGGCGGGCCGTGTCTTCCCATTTTCTGTTTGAAACAATCGCCATTCGCTCTATGTCGCCATCGTGGGCCAACTGAAACGAAACATCGTTCCAATTACCCCCTTTTTCCCAACCCTCAAAATCTTCCGCGAGAATGAGAATGCGAACCTTACCCGCTTTCAAGATCGCATCGGAGATCTCCTTTTGAGAGCTGGTATATTCCTCGTTCGATAGCGTCCCGCTAATTCTGAGCGTAACAATCCCTTGATCTACGTCGACCACCCTTGCACTCATGCGTATAAGCCCCCGATTTTGCGTTGCAGTATTTCGTGCTTACTCTGTTCGCGACCACGACGCGTTATTCTGCCGCGCCCAACCTCGATGCTGCAACCGAAAAACAGAAGCGGCCGTGGTTAGTCCGGGTTTTCACACGCAGATGCCGTAACTTGGGACGCCTCAAACCGAAAGGAGATTTGGAGAGTCAAAACCACCAACGACGCCAATGGGCAAGGGATCCGGCATCATTTTGCGCCTTTCTCATGGCATTTGCTATTCTAATATTAGGTTGGTGGAGACATATGAAGTTCCTTGTTCAGGGCCTGATTCTTGTCCGGCTCCGAAGAACGGGATATGTCTGCTCGGCTCTCACAATGAAGGAACGCATTCGTATGACCAAAAGTATATTCGCCCGATCGCTTTGTCTGCTCGCTGCGGGAGCGCTGCTGCTGGGGAGTGCGGGCACGGCCCACGCTCAAAAGAACAAGCAGCCGAATATTGTTCACATCGTTGCAGACGATTTGGGTTGGAAGGATGTCGGCTTCAATGGCGCCACGGATATTAAGACGCCGAACATCGACGAACTTGCTACGGGTGGCGCGAAGTTCGAGCAGTTTTACTCGATGAACATCTGCACGCCTTCGCGCGCGTGTTTAATGACGGGCCGCTATCCGTTCCGTTACGGCTTGCAAACGATCGTCATTCCCGGTCCGGCGAGTTACGGCCTCGATACGAGCGAGTATCTTCTGCCGCAAGTGCTCAAGGACGCGGGCTACAACACCGCGATCATCGGCAAGTGGCACCTCGGCCACGCGGACACGAAGTATTGGCCGAAGCAGCGCGGCTTCGACTACGCGTACGGCGCGAACATTGGCGAAGTGGATTACTTCACGCACTCCGACGCCGGCGTGCTCGATTGGTATCGCAACAACGAGCCAGTGATAGAAGAAGGGTACACCACCCAGCTCATCGGCGCGGACGCGGTGAAATATATTAACGAGCAGCGCGCGGACAAACCGTTCTATCTCTACCTCACCTTCAACGCGCCGCACACGCCGTATCAGGCGCCGCAGGATTACATTGACCGATTCGCGAATATCGAAGATCCCACGCGCCGGACGTACGCGGGCATGATTGCCTGCCTCGACGATGAGATTGGCCGGGTCGTAGCCGCGCTTGAAAAGAAGAAGTTGCGCAAGAACACGCTGATCATTTTCCACAGCGATAACGGCGGCACGCGCAACCCAATGGCAGCCGGACAAATGGCCGACGTAACCAAGATCAAATTGCCGTGTGACAACGGCCCATTTCGCGAAGGAAAAGGCACTCTCTTTGAAGGGGGCAGCCGCGTTGCTGCCTTCGCCAACTGGCCTGGAAAAATCAAGCCCGGCACGGTGGAAGGCATGGTCGCCGGCATTGACCTCCTGCCAACATTCGCCACGCTGGCGGGGGCGTCCACTGCAAAGTGCAAGCCACTCGACGGCATGAACGTCTGGGAGACGATCGCCGAAAACAAACCCTCTCCGCGCACGGAATACATCTACAACGTCGAGCCGTTCCGCGCGGCGGTCCGGCAGGGCGACTGGAAACTCATCTGGCGACCGCTAATCCCCACGAGCGTTGATCTCTTCGACCTCGCCAAGGATCCATACGAGACGACCAATCTCGCCGCCGCGCACCCCGACAAGGTCAAGGCGATGCAGGACCGCCTCAACACGCTGGGCACGGAGGCCGCCAAGTCGCTCGGGCTGATTTATATCACCCAGACCGGGTTGGCGCACGGCACGCCGGTCATGGGTTCGATAGACGGCAAGGGCGCGGTGATGGTCTCTCCCGATGGACACTCGATCACCGACGAGGCATTTGGCGAAAGAGAAGCCCAGCCCGACAAAAAGTAGTTGATGATCGCGTCGCTTGCCTGAGGCGAAACGCGCGTCGAATCAAGTTGTACTCGACCCGGTTAATACCCGGGTCGAGTTTTTTTGCGGGTGATCGCAGCTGTTCGGTGAAAACGCGCAAATCGATGCGGATAGTCGCGGCGGGAAGAATTCACCGCGAAAGCACGAACGACACGACGAAATGCAGGGAAGTATCAAACCACGAGGAGCACGGGGGAAAAGACCAAAGCGGGGCCTTTCAAAAGCGCGTTACCAGGCAGAGCCGGGTAACAAGTGGAAACGCGCGGCCCATGACAGGCGCGATCATCGACAGGATTTTATCCCGAAGGGATGAAGATACGCTGGAAATTCGGGACAGGGGAAATTCAGGGACTACAATTTAGATTCTCTTGTATGGTCCACTTCGCCAGTTGATCTTGCATTGCGGCCTCGCCGACTCACGGATAAACCGCCGGCCCCTCGTTGCGTGATGTGGTGGATAAGCCCACTTAGAACGATTCGGCCAATGCGGTTCATGGCTTGAAAGTTTGTGGAGCGAACGAGAAAACGCAGTGAATTCGTATTCCCTGAATTGCCCGGAATTCATCGACGCGTCAATGTTCGCAATATTGCATAAGTGGCTGTATATCCTGAAGCAAAAATAATCGTTGGGACGGACGCGTCTGCCATAGTTTTATGTCGTGAATTTGCCATGAAAGTGGCTACGAATGCTACTCCAAACATCAGGACATACATTTTAATGGCTGAAAATCGCTTCTCAGATGTCATTACCATATTCCAAGTCAATTCTCTCTGGAAAATAAGTAAGTGCCTCTAACAAAAGCTCAGTTATCCGCCCTGTTTACTCCATTCCGGCGAATCCTCTATAAATTCTACTCGATAATGTTTACCTCTTACGTACATCGTATCCAGGATACCATCGCCATCTTTGTCGTTATACCTGACATATTCAGTTGGATGGCCCGTGCGCCCTACTTCCAGTGTCAACCATTCCTCTAAGGCAGAGACTTTGATTCTTTGCCATTTTATCTCCCAGGGTTGCGTCTCAGATTCTGTAATGTGCCTCTTTATCGGAGTCCACTCGATGTGACCCGATCCGCCATCCCCGTCGTCGATGTAAACACTTTGCTTCCCAGCCCGGACCCCTTGAGTATGAGTGTATCCTTCAATCTTAAAAGGGCTTCCCCACATGGCGTAGGATATACCTTCGTCCTCGTAAAGAGGTCCGTAACCTTCATCTAGAGTTAACCAAGCACTCCTCCAACCGGCCGCCGCAGTGAACGCGCCAAAAAATAACAAAAGGCAGCACAACTTGAGCGGACCGACCGATATCTGTTTTTGTAAAAAACTGCATCGAAATTTAGACGCGAAGGATTTCAAAGATGACATCATCGCAATTGACCTCCGTTACCGGGCAGCCTCATGCTTCCTGAACCCACGTCGCCCCGTCTTCCACGAAGCCGGGCGGCGGAAAGTCCTTCTATAGTACACCGTCAACACCATCCCCACAATGGGGCACGGCACTCGATCACGGACAGTCGGCGGAACAGATTTCGACCTCCATTATCAAACCCACACGCGCCTCTCCCCCTCATTCTAGGTCGGTGGCGGTACGCCCGGTGATTCCCCCTCACTTGTGTAATTCTTACTTGATATTTATTGGTTTTTGTCCTATCTTAGATAAAGTCTAATATAAGTGTGGGCGCGGTAGGAAAGTTGTGGGCAAGGTGCAGTGATGGGGGAGCCGCCTTTTCCAAGTCTATTTGCGGGGCGCGCTGTGACCGACCTCAGGGGCGTGTTGCATCGAAGGCCGGGTTCACGGCGGGCAGTGAATTCCTACGCTGGGATTTCCATGCTTCCGATGGGGGCTCGACACCATTATCTTCTGCTGCCCAGATCGCTGGTTCTGCCAAGTCCATTGCTATCGATCGCAATATGGAATAAGGAGAAATCCCATGTTAACAAAGTTGATTCAAAGCGCTACTCGTACAGGGCGGGGGGACCCCTGGCGGTCTGCGAAGATGTTTAACCGCGTGAAATTCCCATTTTGGCTGGGCGCTTTGGCGTTTGGATGCGTCATTGGCTCTGTAGTGGGGACGGCGGCTGCCGACGACGCCAAAGCACAACCGCCAACTCAAGGTGGCGAGCAGGCGGCGAAATGTCCAGTAACAGGCCAAATGGCCACCGCGCATCGCCCGACTGCTGCGGGGGCGATGTCGGTGAATGACTGGTGGCCAAACCAACTAAACCTGGACATCCTCCATCAAAATTCCGTCGCTGCAAATCCGATGGGGGGAAAGTTTAACTATGCCGAGGAGTTCAAGAAACTCGACATGGAAGCATTGAAGAAAGACATCAACGCGCTGATGACTACGTCGCAGGATTGGTGGCCCGCCGACTTTGGCCATTATGGGCCGCTGTTTATCCGCATGGCGTGGCACAGTGCCGGCACGTATCGCGTGAATGATGGCCGCGGCGGCGCTTCGGATGGTACGCAACGGTTCGCACCACTGAATAGCTGGCCGGATAACGCCAACCTCGACAAGGCGCGCCGGCTGCTGTTGCCCATCAAGCAGAAATACGGAAGCAAAATCTCGTGGGCGGACTTAATGGTGCTCACCGGTAATTGCGCCTTGGAATCCATGGGGTTCAAGACCGCTGGTTTCGCGGGTGGCCGAGAGGATGTATGGGAAGCACAGAAAGACGTGTACTGGGGACCTGAAAGCGAATGGCTCGGCGACAAGCGCTATTCCGGTGATCGGGAACTCCAAAACCCGCTTGCTGCCGTTCAGATGGGCCTCATCTATGTGAATCCCGAAGGTCCCAACGGCAACCCGGATCCGTTGGCTGCGGCAAAGGACATTCGCGAAACGTTTGGCCGCATGGCGATGAATGACGAAGAGACTGTCGCGCTGATCGCCGGAGGTCACACGTTTGGCAAGGCCCACGGCGCGGCGCCGCCAACCGGCAACGTCGGTCCCGAGCCGGAGGGCGCTCCGCTCGAAGAACAGGGCCTTGGTTGGAAGAACAAGTTCGGCAAAGGCAAGGGCGGCGACACGATCACCAGCGGGTTGGAAGGGGCATGGACCAGCGCGCCTGTGCGTTGGTCGCATATGTATTTCTCGAACCTCTTCGCCTACGATTGGGAACTGGTCAAGAGCCCGGCGGGCGCGAACCAATGGCAACCCAAGGGCGGCGCGGGGAAAGGGACTGTGCCGGACGCCCACGATCCCTCGAAGAGCCACGCGCCGATGATGTTCACGACCGACTTGGCATTGAAGATGGATCCGATTTATGGACCGATCTCGAAGCGTTTTTTTGAGAACCCTGGTGAATTCGAGGAGGCCTTCGCGAAGGCGTGGTTTAAACTGACGCACCGCGACATGGGGCCCATCTCGCGCTATCTCGGCCCGGATGTCCCCGCAGAGCCGCAGTTGTGGCAAGACCCCGTTCCTGCTGTAGACCATGAACTTGTCGGCGAGAAGGACATCGCGCTCCTCAAGGAGAAGGTCCTTTCTTCCGGGCTTTCGATCTCCCAGTTGGTTTCGACGGCGTGGGCTTCTGCCTCAACATTCCGGGGATCGGATATGCGCGGCGGGGCGAATGGCGCGCGCATCCGCTTGACGCCGCAAAAAGACTGGGCCGTAAACGAGCCTACCGAGTTGGCGTCCGTATTGCAGAAGCTCGAGAACATCCAGAAAGATTTCAATAGCGCCCAGTCCGGCGGCAAGAAGATTTCGCTTGCCGATCTTATCGTCCTGGCTGGTTGCGTTGCTGTTGAAGACGCCGCGAAGAAAGCTGGATTCGCTGTTCAGGTTCCATTCTCGCCCGGGCGCACGGACGCGACGCAAGAGATGACCGACGTGGCGTCCTTTGCCGTGCTCGAACCGAAGGCGGACGGGTTCCGCAACTACGTTGGAGCGGGAACGGATCGGCCCACGCCGGAGATGTTGGTGGATCGCGCGCAATTGCTAACCTTGAGCGCGCCGGAAATGTCCGTGCTTGTCGCGGGCTTGCGGGTCCTGAACATCAACACCGGGGACTCGAAGTCCGGCGTTTTCACGGACAAGCCCGAAACGCTGACAAACGATTTCTTCGTCAACCTGCTCGACATGCGCACGGAGTGGACGAAGTCAGCGAGCGATGAGCACGTGTACGAAGGGCGTGACCGCGGAACCGGCAAAGTGAAATGGACGGGCACCGCCGTCGACCTTGTCTTTGGCTCGAACTCCCAGCTCCGGGCCATTGCAGAGGTCTACTCCTCAGAAGACGCGAAGGAAAAGTTCGTCAACGACTTTGTGGCGGCATGGCACAAGGTCATGAACCTCGATCGCTTCGATCTATCGGCATGATTAAGGCCGAGGGAAAGTCCGATCGCGCGGCTTACATGAAGTCCCTCTAACGCTACAGCGGGCGCCCGGGGCTTGTGTTCCCGGGCGTCCGCGCCCATAATTTGGCCTTTCGGCGAGAGCTGTATTGGAGCAAGGAATGTCCACCGCCCCGGATGAACTACATCTGGCAGAACGGATACGTAACGCGGGAGTCCGCGTGACGCGTCCGCGATTGCTCGTGCTGTCGTTGCTGCATGAGATCGGTGGACACCGCTCCGCCGAAGAAATGGTGGATGTGTTGCGTTCGCGCCGCTCCACCTTGCCGCGCGCGTCGGTCTATAATGTGCTCAACGACCTTGCCGATCATGGTCTCGTCATGCGCGTGGATGCGGGACCTGGCCGCGCGCTCTATGAGGCGGCCTCCACCTGGCACCATCACTTCGTGTGCCGTGTGTGCCAGTGCATTTTGAACGTGCCCTGCACAGTAGGATCGAAGCCGTGCATGATGCCAGAAATCGAAGGGCTGGTTGTCGACGAAGCGCAAGTGATCTTTCGAGGGCTGTGCCCCTTTGCCTGTGAAAAACCATCCCTACAGCTTGGCCCCAAACCTTCCTGTTGTGAAAGCTGACAGTTTCCCGCTTCGCAACGCATCTTGCCTGCATTAGGTTCATTCAGTAGCCTAGTGCGCATTTCAAGCACCGAACTGCATACGTCGATTCAGCCCCTCCAAAGCGCCGGCACGCCATTCACTACTCCACAAAACTCGTGGTGGGGCGAGTGACTCGCCCCACCGCGCTGCGGACTAATTGGGCCGATCTTTTAGGATCAGCCAATTCTCGTCGAATGTTACGTGCTTGATGCTCCACCGCCGATACGTGTACGTGAGGTGAATCATGCCGTCGGAGGATTGGATGATGCAGGGATACGAAAATTCGCCCCAATCCTGCTCGATCACTTTGGTTTCGCCCCAGGTCTTTCCATCGTCGGTGGACTGAATGATGTTAAACGGCGTGCGGTCCCATTCGGGTGTGTTGTTGTATGCGAGGAGCACGCGACCGCTGGCGAGCTTTGTCGCGGCGACACCGGAGTCGGGGCAGTTCAATTCGGTGTTCTCCGGCGTTGACCACGTGTTGCCCCCGTCTTTCGAAACGCTTTGTTTTACGCGCGGGTGTCCGCGCATCAGGCTCAGCAATTCGCCGTTGTCCCGCTCGATCACGGTGGGCTGTTCGCCGCCGGGCATCAGCCCAATCCGCTTCCACGTGCGGTTGTTGTCTTCCAGCACCATGAGAAAACCGGCGTACACTTTGTCCACGTCACCGCTGACGGGTAGCACGAACCGGCCATCCTTCAACGTGAGCGCGGTATTACGCGGCAGCCATCCAAACGTATCCGGCAATTCATAGTCTTCCGTCCAGGTTTGGCCATTGTCCGAAGATGTACGTGCGATCAATCGGCAGGTTGACCATCCCGATCCCCGGCGCGTGGGGCGGCTGCCTTCCATGCGTCCCCAGATGATCCATACCCGTTTATCCGGCGCGGTGAAAATCACGGCATTGCCCGTGGGCGCTTCCGGATTCCAGATAAGCCGCTTCGGCTCGGTCCAAATGCGTTGGCCTTTCGGCAACCGCGAAATGTAAAGCGCCTGGTCCTCGGATGATTCGTAGCTTCCGGCATACCAGAGGCAGAGCATGTCCCCATTCGGCGCTTCGGTAATGGTCGAGCAATGGTGCACCGCCACCCCCGGAATCTTCGTAAAAATAAGCTCCGAAGAAAACGCCATCGTCCTGTATGGATCGGGAATCTCGCGTTTGGGGCCGGGCTTGTCGATCGGCGTGCCGCTCACGGCTACGGGGACTGCCGTAAACTTTTCTTTGGCGAGAACCGCCTTGATGATCGGCTCCAACCCATCGGCCGCTCCGCCCATGCCACCTGTGTAGAGGAGCTTGCCCTTGGTGTCGAGCATGTAGAACGAAGGCGTAACCGTGGCGCCGAACTTCTTCACAACTTCGCCGGTGATGTCCCGATAGATCGGAAACCTGCACCCCGTATTCTGTTGAAACGTACGCAGCTCTTCACCGCTCTCCTCGGGATTGGCCACTACGCCGACGAACAAGACCTCATCCTGCCGGTATTTCTCGTGAAGGGCGTTGATCGCCGAGAACTGGGCAATGGTCGTTTCGCAGCGCCCGGACAGAAAAACCACCACCGTGGCGGGCCGTTCGTCGTAGTTGTTCATGGTCCTCGGATGACCATCCAGCGTCTCGAACGTGACGGGTCCCGCGGATTTCCCCAATGAAAGGGCTGGCGCGGCGACCACCATGAATCCGATAGCGGCGATCGCGACTATCCACTTCTGCATACGTGTTTCCCCCTTATTCTCAAGTAGACATTGCACCGCGCGGATTGTAACCACTAGCGTCGGATGATTGCTAACACCTCTGAAAAGCAACCCTGGACGAGCCGAACATTGCGCTTACATTCGTTTGGCAGACTCATGAGGCATGGATCAAGCCACAATACCGCGCAAAGTAAGCAAAACGGCGCGACTGATGACTTTTCTCGCGTTCTTTTTAAGAGGTGATACGGAAACATGTGGCACATCCGGAGTGTTACATCCGAAAGGTACCGATTCGGTAACGCTTGTTCGTCTGCAAACGGATCGGTTAATATAGTGCCGTGTAGCAGTACGCCCAAGATTTCCGGGGTGGCGGTAAATTGATGCAGTACAAATGTGGCGATGGTGCCTTTGCGTCGCCGGTGACGGTCACCAAAATGGTGACCCGATGAACAGGGCGATGCAGTATCGCCATCAGTTGCAGCGCGCGCGCATGGCCGGACTTGGCCATACCGCGCATGCATTGCGGACGCGTCTGGCCCGGCGCCTGCGGGGCAACAACCTGCCGATGCAGGCGAACCGCGATGGCGCGCTTTGCGCGAGCCTGGGTATCGAATCCCTGTCGGCATGCTCGCTGCGCGAGAAACTCATCACGAGCAATCCCGGCGTCTATTTCCTGGACGAAGGGGCCGCCGCGGCGACGCTGTGCAAACTCACGTTCCCTTCAAGCGTGCAAGCCACGATTTCCCGCGCGGACGCAATCTGCCGCCACGCATTTACATTCCTGGGTAAAGAAGCCCACTTCGGGGAAATCATCGATTGGTTCTGGTGCCCGGAAACCAATGGAAGCTGGCCTTTAATCGAAGCTCAAGCGGAAAAAAGCATCGAGAATCTCCCTGGAAAGCCGGGGGACATCCGGTATCCGTGGGAGCTTAATCGCCATCAGTATTTCGTGACACTCGCTCAGTCGTACCTGTATTGCGGGGACGAGCGGTACGTGCGCGAAATCACGCGGCAACTCTCTCAGTGGCGCGCGTGCAATCCTTGTCCGCGCGGACAGAACTGGGTTTCGATGGTGGAAGTCGGCATTCGCCTGACTTCGTGGGTGAACACCTGGTGGTTGCTTCGGAAGACCCCTGCGTTCACGGACGAATTATGCGTCTTGCTCGCGCAATCCATATACGATGCAGCGACGTGGTTGAGCCGCAACCTGACGACATACTGGCTCATCCCCACGCACAACCTGATCGGCGAATCCGCGGCGCTTTTCCTCGTAGCCACACTGTTTCCCGTGTTCGAGGAATCGGAGCAATGGCGCGAACTCGCGCTGGACAATCTCGCGTCGCAGGTAGAAATGCAGATATACCCGGACGGTGTAAGCAAGGAACAATCCACCGGGTACCACCGGTTTGTTCTGGATTTTGTCTTGCTGGCCGTGGATACCGCCGAAGCGAATAATTTGGAAATCCCCGCGACCTTGAACGCGAGACTTCGAGCGATGCTGGACTACCAGCATCATCTGCTGCAGCCGGATGGCACCGCCCCAGGCTTGGGCGATTGCGATGGTGGCCGCGGATTCACCCTCGACGAATCGTTGCCGTTCTGGAACTTTCAGTCGTGGCAGGCAGTCGCCGCCGTACGCGAGAATAGGGGGTCGCATGTGCAAACCGCGGGCAATGGTTCTGCGGAAGCCTTGTGGTTCCTAGGTCCCAATCGGTGGGCGCGATTCGTCGCGTTGCGCGAAACGGCATGCACGGACCGCGAATCTATCCATTTCGAGCAAGGCGGTTACGCGGTGCTCCGCACCGGATCATTCGAGAACGAGACGTCTGTCGGGCTGCGGTGCGGGCCATTCGGCTTGGGTGGCGCTTCGGCATCGCTCTATAGCCATGCCGACATGCTGGCGCCGGTTATCGCCTGGAACGGAAAGCCGTTTGCAGTTGAGATTGGCGCCGCCGGAACAGGGGACAGCGCGGAATCTCACGATAGAATCCGGTGCACCAGCGCGCACAACACCTTCGCGCCCCGCGGGGTGGAGCAAGCCGATCGCGATCCCATCTACGGCTGGGAAAAAACACCCGACGCCAAGGT
>ERZ761609.2751-NODE-2751-length-12525-cov-8.652366_pt1 | contig 12525 bp, 8 predicted proteins | sample MGYA00511163_ERZ761609 | MGnify/ENA primary metagenome ERZ761609 (study PRJEB28899, sample SAMN02445070) | bioreactor sludge metagenome | biome: EBPR sludge | place: Australia: Brisbane, Thorneside Wastewater Treatment Plant | collected 2011-12-16 ... | reverse complement strand
CGATCGACCGTGTGCGCGAGCGCGCGGCCGTGACGATCAAGGACTGGTCGCCGGCGCGGGGCGATTAGGCCGCCGGGCGGGTTGGCCGCCGGACGCTGAAGCATCCGGCTTATGCTGGCCCCCTGAAGGGGGCCGAAAGGCGCGTCAGTCATCTGTTTTTGACCGGCTTCAGCCGGTCAGGACTAGCCCTGTGCTTTAGCGCGGGGCGATGTGGTGGCGCAAGCCGCCGGACGCCCGCAGGCGTCCGGCGGGATGATGCGAGCGTTACTGCTTGAATCCCTCGAGGATCTGGTCGAACTTGGTCAGGTCGATCTCGGGATGGTGCGCCAGCAGTTCGCGGAAGCGCTCCATGTACTCGACCATCTGCGGCTTGGTGTAAGACTCAAAGCGCAGCGTGACCGCGGGCTGGGTGTTGCTGGCGCGGACGATGCCCCAGCCGTTTTCGAACTGGGCGCGCGCGCCGTCAATGGTGCTGACCTCATAATCTGCGGAGAGCACGGCGCTGATCTCGTCAATGATGCCGAACTTGACCGCGTCCGGCGTCGACAGGATGATCTCGGGCGTCGCCAGCAGTTTCGGGATCTCCTCGAACAGCTCGGAGATGGTCTTGCCGCTGTTGGCGATCAGTTCGATAGTCTTGAGCGCGACCAGCGGGGCGTCGTCGAAGCCGTAGTAGTTCTCGCCGATGAACAGATGGCCGCTGACCTCACCGCCCAGCGGCGACCCGATCTCGCGCATCTTCTGCTTCATCAGGCTGTGGCCGGACTTCCACATCACGGGCTTGCCGCCGTGCAGCTTGATGAAGTCGGTCAGCGCCTGCGATCCCTTGACATCGTAGACGATGGCCGCGCCGGGCATGCGCTTAAGCAGGTCTTTCGCCAGCAGCGCCAGCAGATGATCGGCGTGGATGTGGTGGCCGTGCTCGTCAATGAAGCCGCAGCGATCCGAGTCGCCGTCAAACGCCAGACCGAGATCCGCGCCGACTTCGACCACGCGCTGCTGCAGGTCGCGGATCATCTCGGGATCTTCCGGATTCGGCAGATGATTGGGGAAGGTGCCGTCCGGCTCGCAGTACAGGCAGTCGACATCACACCCGAGCTTCTCGAGCACTTGCGGCACATACGAACCCGACAGGCCGTTGCCCGCGTCCAGCACAATCTTCAGCTTGCGGTTGAGCTTGACCATGCCGCCGATGTGCGCCAGATGCTTGTGGATCATGTCCAGATCTTGCGTGACTGCGCCCTGACCCTGCTTGAAGTCGCCCGCCTGAATCAGCGCCAGCACGTCGAGGATCTGGTCACCGGCCAGCGCCAGCGTCCCGAAGGCCATCTTGATGCCGTTGTAGCGCGTGTCGAGGTGGCTGCCGGTAATCATCACGCCCGCGCCTTTGCCCGCGCCCTTGTCGTAATCGGCAGCGGCGAAATACACCGTGGGCGTCAGCACTTCGCCGATGTCAGTGACAGGCAGACCGGTCGACGCGAGGCCTTCGATCATGGCGGCCTTGAGCGGGCCGGAAGTCACGCGGTTGTCACTGCCGACAAAGACGCGTTCGGTGCCGAAGTGCTGCGGCAGGTACGTGCCGAGTGCCTTGCCGACCAGCCGCGCTACGTCGGGCGTGAGCTGGGGACTGCTGCCGCCAGCCGTGCCGCGGATGTCATACTTGCGAAAGATGGAAGTATCCATACTGTGCGCTCCGTTCGAGTCACTTTGCCGAAAAGGTTACGGGATAAGTATAACGCTAAAGTTGCAGCGCGTCAGGCGGGTGATCGTCTGTTGTCAAACGGACTGCCGTCCATTACACTGGGTTTTCCACGTGATATGTGAGGTTGGATGCAGAATGGTTCGTGTGATACGTTTCCTCGTCCTCGTCCTCATCATGGCCGCGCTCACCGGCGCGGAGCAAGCCCAACAGCCCGCCAAACCCTTCATCATGCCGGTCAAAGGCGATCCGGGCACGCAGTCATGGCTGCTCGGCCAGCCCTACGGCAACACGGTCGGATCGTACAACTTTGGCCGCTACTGGTACGGCGCAGGACAGGGGCTGCACTTCGGCATTGATATCAGTATGCCGTGCGGCACGGAACTGGTGGCGGTGGCCGACGGTCAGGTGATGTTCGTCGATGACCTGGGCTTTGGCTCAGCGCCGCACAACCTGATCCTGTGGCACGAGGCCGAAGGCGTCACGACGCTCTACGGTCACCTGCTCGATCGCGCGCCGCTGGTCGCCGGCCAGAAGGTCTATCAGGGGCAGGTGATCGGCTACAGCGGCGACCCTGACCTGACGTGCCGGTCACGCCCGCACCTGCACTTCGAGGTGCGCTCGCTCAACTACCGCACGACATTCAACCCGGTCAGCTACATTGAGGCCGCGTGGCACTCGCTGGCGCTGGTCGGCAGCTTCCAGTATCCGCTGTTCGTCCAGGACATGCAGAACCCGCGCCGCTGGGTGTCGCTGGAGGATCAGCCGGACGTCAGCTTCGGCGGCGCGATCCTCAATAATTACACCGCCGCCGTGCCTGCGCGCAGCGCGGAGCGTCCACCGCAGTCTGCGCCGCTGGCGCGCGCGCTGGATCCGCTGCCTGAAGGCGCGGCCGTGAACCTGCGTCAGGCGACGTTTGACGGGTGCTGTCCTGCGCCGGAGTGGCATCCGACCGATCCGCTGCGCTTCTCGGCGATCGATGGTAACAGCAGCAGCGGTTCGTTCGTGGTCGATTGGCTGATTAACGCGGAGGACGGTGCGATCAGCGCGGCAGTGGCTGAGCCTGCGCCGCCGCCGTACTACAGCTCTGATCGGACACATGCAGTGCGCTTCGTGAATGGTCAATCGACGGTGACGCGCGTCAGCGACGGCGCGTCGTGGCCGGTGAACACCGCCGGAGTGCCGCCCGTGTTCAGCCCGAACAGCCAGCGCCTGCTGTGGATCGAGGCGCGCGGCGTGTCCGTACCCGGATCACCGCCGCCGCAAGTGGCGGTGCGCGTCAGCGATCCGCTCGGCGAGAATGCGATCACGATTATCGAAGGCGCGGGGATCAACGCGCAGTGGCTGGACGATACGCGCTTGCTGCTCAGCCGTACGGAGAACCGCATCAATACGCTGTGGACGGTGGACGTCCTCAGCGGGGCGCAGGTGCAGCTTGGCGCGTACTACAATCTGCGCGGGCTGTCGGTCGCGCCCGGGGGCGGACGCCTGCTGTTCTACCTGACGTTTCAGGAGGACGCGGCGCTCAACGGCATGTACACGATCGAAACGCGTGAGGGTGCGCAGGTGATCAAACTGCCGTGGTTTGGCGGGTGGCGCTGGCGTGACGCCGACAGCGTGTATTTCGTCCCGTTCGATTTCACAACCGACCGGCACACGCTGGCCTATTATCACTTCCCCAGCGGCGAACAGCGCACGCTGACGAATCCGGCGACGCTGCCCTTTACGATCGCCAACGGCGCCTGGGACGTCGCTGCGGATGGTTCCCGCATCGTATTCCAGAGCGCCGCTGACAACAACCTGTGGCTGATGGAGATTGTGCAGCCCGGGTCTTAGCCCTTATGTGACGACGACATCGGGGCGAGCGCCTCGACCGCGTCCATCATGGCGTTAAATTCGGCGATGCTCAACTGCTGTTTGGCATCGCTCATGGCGACCGGCGGGTTGGGGTGGACTTCGACCATCAACCCGTCGGCGCCGCTGACAGCAGCCACGCGCGCCAGCGGAATGGCGATGTCGCGGCGTCCGGCGCTGTGCGAGATGTCGATGATCACCGGCAGGTGCGACTCCAGCTTAAGGACGGCCACGCCGCCCACGTCGAGCGTCGCGCGCGTCCAGCGCTCAAAGGTGCGGATGCCGCGCTCGATCAGCATGACGTTGGGATTGCCGCTGCTGACGATGTATTCCGCTGCGTACAGGAATTCCTCGAGCGTGCTGCCGAAGCCGCGCTTGAGGATCACCGGCTTGCGCTGCTGGCCGAGCGCCTTCAGCAGGAAGCTGTTCTGCATGTTGCGCGCTCCCACCCAGAAGACGTCGACGTAGTCCTGCATGACCGTGAGCTGGCTCAAGTCCATGATTTCGCTGACGACGTACATCTTGTACTTGTCGGCGACCTGACGCGCGATCTTCAGGCCGGCCTCGCCCATGCCCTGAAAGTCATACGGCGACGTGCGCGGCTTGTAGGCCATGCCGCGCATCAGACGGATGCCGCGCGCTGCCAGTGCCGCCCCGACCTCGTCCATCTGCGCCATGCTCTCGACCGCGCATGAGCCGGCGATCACGCGGAAATCACCCGCGCCGATGGTGTAGCCATCCGGCATGCTGATGACCGTGCGCTCGTCGGGGGATTTGCGCTCAACCATGATGCGCGCCTTGGCCTGTTTCTCTTGCATCGCCAGTGATGCGCGGAAGATCTCGCGGAACAGCGCCTTGATCGTCTCGTTGCTGAACGGCCCTTCGTTGGCGCTCTCCAGCTGGGTGAGCATCTGGCCTTCGCGTGACGGATCGTAAAACGACGTGCCCAGTTCGGTCTGCACCGTGCTGATCTCGGTCACGACGCGGGCGCGGGCGTTAAGCAGTTCGAGCAGTTTGAAGTTGATCTCGTCGATCTGCGAGCGAAGCTCGTGCAGGCGGTTATCGGTCATAGTCCCCTCTTTGAACGGTCAAGATTCCGGAGCGGATTATACTGCTGTTGTCCGTGCCGGCAAAAAACGTTTATACGGGTTCGAGCATGTAGCGCGCCAGAAGATGTGCGCTGTGCAGCAGGCTGTCGCGGTGCGTGCGCTCGTAGCTGTGCGAGGCGGCGATGCCCGGCCCCGCCAGCGCGACGCGCGCGTCATGTCCCGCGCGCCAGTAGGACGTCCCGTCCGACGCGTAGTACAGGTAGATGTCCGGCCGGTGGGGGATGTCGTTGGCCGCCGCCAAACGGCGCAGTTTGTCCGTCAGGTCGATGTGATACGGGCCGCCGCCGTCCTTGACGCAGATCGACACCGAGTATTCGTCGGAGTTCTGTCCCTCGCCGATCGCTCCCATATCGATGCTCACAAGTTCTTCGAGGTTGGGCGGGAAGCCGGTCGCGCCGCCGTGCCCGACTTCCTCGTAATTGGCGATCTGGATATAGACGTCCTGCGGCGGGGTGATTCCAGCGTCGGCCAGCGCCTTGAGCGCCGCATACAGACAGGCCACGCCCGCCTTGTCATCCAGAAAGCGCGACTTGATAAAGCCGGTGTCGGTCAGTTCCACGCGCGGATCGACGAAGACGAAGTCACCGACGCCGATGCCCAGCGCTTCCGTCTCGGCTTTTGTCGTCGTGCGCGCGTCCAGCCGGATCTCCATGCTGTTCTCGTCGCGGATGGTCGTAGCGATCTGTGCGTTGACGTGCGTGCTGGTGTTGACCGGCACCAGCGTCCCGCGGATGCGGCGGTTGTCGAAGGTGCGGACGGTCACGCCCTCGTTTTCGCTGCCTGCCAGCAGCATCCCGCCGATCTTGTTGATCTTCAGCCGGCCATCGCTCTTCATCTCGCGCACCATCAGGCCGAGCGTGTCGGCGTGCGCCGTCAGGCCGATTGGCCGGTCATCCGACGCGCCCTTGAGCCGCCCCATGAGCGCGCCCTTGCGCGTGTGCCACAGGTCGAGCGTGCCGAGCGCCTTCAGCCGCGCCTCGACGAAGTCAATCGCTTCGTGATAATAGCCCGTCGGGCTGTGGATGTTGAGCAGGTCGACCAGAAAATCGACGGTGTCGTCCAGTTGAATCGTGACCACGGTATGTCCCTCGCGTGTGTGTGACGATCAGCGTGCCGCCGTGAGCGGCGTGTTGAGACTGTACCGCCGCCGCCGGATTCGCGCAAACTGCGCCGGAATTAACGCGGCGCTAAGGCCGATGCGCCATGATACAGGCTGGGTAGATTAATCCGATCATAGGAGATGACGCACATGCCCGTAGTAGGCGAGACCGCACCGGATTTTGAACTGCTGAATCAGGACGGCAAGGCCGTCAAGTTGAGCGATTACCGTGGCAAGAAAGTGATTCTGTTCGCGTATCCCAAAGCGGCGACCAGCGGCTGCACCGAGCAGGCGTGCGGCCTGCGCGACAGCTTCCCGCAGTTCCAGAACGCCAACGCGACGGTGCTGGGACTTAGCCCGGACGAACCCAAGGCGCTCAAGAAGTGGAAGGATGCGGAGTCGCTCCCGTACGATCTGCTGTCCGATCCGGAGCATCAGGTGCTGGAAGCGTGGGGCGTGTGGGGCGAGAAGTCGATGTACGGCAAGAAGTACATGGGCGTGATCCGCTCGCACTGGGTGATCGACGAGAACGGCGTGATTGTCGACGCGCAGGTCGGCGTGTCGCCCAAGGTGTCGGTGCAGGCCGCCGTCGATCTGGTGAAGTAGGGAGAACGCCAGCCTGAATCACAACGGGGCGACCATGCGGTCGCCCCGTTTGTTATGCTTTCGGCCTGCGCGGGTGGGTTAGCGTTACTCGCTGACCGCGTCGGCGCCGTCATTCAACTCTGCGCCGTCGATCAGGTCGCCGCCCTCGACCGGCGCCATCGCCACGATGACTTCTTCCTCGTCATCGACAATCGTGATGCCGACGATCTCGTCGTCATGGGCGACGTCCATCAGGCGGACGCCCTGCGTGCTGCGTCCCGTCTCGCGGATCTGGTTGAGGCTGGTGCGCAGCACCACGCCGTCGCGCGTGATCAGCATGATGCCGTCGGATTCCTTGATGCAGCGCATGGCGACGATCGGGCCGGTCTTTTCGTTGCGCGCCAGCGTACGGATGCCCGAGCCATAGCGCCCCTGAATGCGGTATTCGTCAATCGTCGTGCGCTTGCCGTAGCCGTTGCGCGTGACGACCAGAATATGCGTGTCGTCCGGCTTGATGACGTCCATGCCGGCGATCAGGTCGCCGTCGATCAACCGGATCGAGTTGACGCCGCCCGCCTGCCGTCCCATGACGCGCACGTTGTTCTCGTGGAAGCGGATCGAGTTGCCGCCTTCGGTGACGATCACGATGTGCTGGTCGCCGTTGGTGGGTTTGACCCAGCCGACCTCGTCGCCTTCCTCAAGACTGACGGCGATGATCCCGCTCTGCCGTACATCGGAGAAGTCCTTGTACGACACGCGCTTGATCGTGCCGCGCCGTGACATCAGCACGAAGTTGGTGTAAACCGGCGTGCCCTCGTCCTCGTTTTCGGCGTCCATGTCCGCATTGGAGGTGTTGTTCAGGTTGATGATCGCCGTGATGCGCTCATCCTGATCCAGCGGCAGCACCGCGTGGGCGAGCGTCCCCTTGTTGGCGCGGCCCGTCTCCGGGATCTGCCACGCCTTGCGCTGGTAGACCTTGCCCTTGTTGGAGAAGAACAGCACCTTGTCGCGGGTGTTGACCGTGAACAGGTCGAGGAGGGTATCCTCTTCCTTGGTGGTCATGCCCATGACGCCCTTACCGCCGCGATTCTGCATGCGGTACTCGCGCGAGGCGACGCGCTTGATGTAGCCGTTGGTCGTGAGCGACACAACGGTCTGTTCTTCCGCGACCAGCTTGTCCTCGTCGAAGTCGGCCTCACCGTAGATGATCTCGGTGCGGCGGGCGTCGCCGTACTGCTCGGCGACGTCGAGCATATCCTGACGGATCAGCGCGCGGATCTGGTGCGGCGACTGGAGCAGATCCTGCAGATAGGCGATACGCGCCATGACTTCGTCGAATTCGTCCTGAATCTTCTGCTGCTCGAGCGCCGCCAGACGGCGAAGCTGCATCTCCAGGATGGCCTCGGCCTGCGGCTGCGTCAGGTCGAAGCGCGTCATTAGTCCGTTACGTGCTTCCTCGGTATCCGACGAACTGCGGATCGTCTGGATGATCGCGTCGAGGTTGCTGATCGCCTTGAGCAATCCCTCGAGGATGTGTGCGCGGGCGATCTTCTTGTCGAGTTCGAATTCCGAACGACGCACGATGACCACATAGCGATGGTCGATGAACACCTGCAGGGCGCGCCGCAGGCTGAGCGTGCGCGGCTCCCCGTTGACCAGCGCCAGCATCTGGATGCCGAAGGTGCTTTGCAGCGCGCTGTACTTGTACAGCCGGTGCAGCGTCGCTTGCACGTTCGCGCCGCGCTTGAGTTCGACCACCAGCCGCTGGCCTTCGCGGTCGGATTCGTCGCGCAGGTCGCGCACGCCGTCCAGACGGCCCTCGCGCACGAGCTGCACGATGCGCTCAATGATCGACGTCTTGCCGATCTGGTAGGGGAAGGACGTAAAGACGATGCGGAACATCCCTTCGCGACCTTCTTCGATCTCGTGGGTGGCACGCATCACCACGCGGCCCTTGCCGGTCGCGTAGGCTTCTTTAAGTTCCTCATTGGCGATGACTTCGCCGCCAGTGGGGAAGTCCGGCCCCTTGACGAACTCCATGAGTTCATCGACGGTGATATCGTCGATCTGGTCGTAGCGGTCGATCAGGTAGACGATCGCCTGCGACAGTTCGTTCATGTTGTGGGGCGGGATGCTGGTCGCCATGCCGACGGCGATGCCGGTCGCGCCGTTGAGCAGCAGGTTGGGGATGCGCGCGGGCATGACCGTCGGTTCCTGCTGCGTGCCGTCGTAGTTGTCGTTGAAGTCGACGGTGTTCATGTTGATGTCGGTCAGCAGTTCTTCGGAGATGCGCGACATGCGCGCCTCGGTGTAACGCATGGCCGCGGGGCTGTCGCCGTCGATGCTGCCGAAGTTACCCTGACCGTCGACGAGCATGTAGCGCAGCGAGAAATCCTGCGCCATACGCGCCATGGCGTCATAGACCGCGCTGTCGCCGTGCGGGTGGTACTTGCCCAGCACTTCGCCGACGATACGCGCGCTTTTCTTGTAGGCCGTCCCCGGACGCACGCCCATGTCGTACATCGCAAACAGGATGCGACGATGCACCGGCTTGAGGCCGTCGCGGGCGTCGGGCAGGGCGCGGGCGATGATCACGCTCATGGCGTAATCGAGGAAGCTGCCGCGCATCTCGGAATTGATGCTGACGGCGCGGACGTTCCCCATATTGTCCGGCGGCTGATTGCCGTTGGTGAGATTCGGGTTGTCGGAGTCTGTCATAGGCCCTTCGATGTTCCTTTAGATGGTCCGGTGATTGCGATCGCGCGAACCAGAGTCCGCACGCAAAGCCCAGCCCCTGCTGGAACCCGCTGCTCCTTTCTACATGATGTGACCTGCACGACATGGGTTCGGCGGGAACACGACACGGCCGCACGCTGTGCGGTAAGGTGTTCCTGTGTGACTCTGCCGAACGATGAGAGGACGCTCAATAAAAAGATCCGCACTTGTATACCGGGTCTTTACATTAGATATTATACCATATGAACGGCCGATTCCTGTAGTGTGGAGTAGTGATTTGCACGAACTGCTCAGCCTGATTGTGGGCGCGATTCTGGCGCTGACCGGCATGCCGCCGGAGTCGCTGGCGCTGCGGGTCGCTGACCGTCTGGTGACGGCCTGCGACGGGCCGCAGACCTGTGCAACAGCCCATGCGCTGCGGGCACGGGTCTACGCCCACAACTTCGATTATGGCGCTGCGCTCGTGGATGTCGATCGTGCGCTGACGTATCGGCCCGATGACGGCGCGCTCTATCTCCAGCGCGGGCAGGTGAATCTGCTGCTGTATGAGTGGGATCGGTCGCTTGAGGACTATAATCGCGGGCTCGAATATTCACCTGATTCTGAGGAAATCTATTACTATCGCGGACTCTTGTATTATACTTGGTTACGAAGAGACGAAGCGCAGCGCGATTTTGAACGCGTGCTGCTGCTGGCGCCGCGCTCGGGGAAAGCCGCGGAAGTCCGGCGATACCTGCAGGCCATCGAGGCTGAGCGCAGCGCACTTGATAATTGACATGTCAGTTAAGATTGAAACTGGATAAACCTTAAAGGTTTAATCAATTATTCCGTGCTAGACTGACGTTAATGTTAAGGTGCTGCTGAAAACATCTATGGATCTACGCCGACCAAACCGCCGCTGGCAAGACTGGGCCGTGTTCACCATTCGCTGGGTGATGCTCGGCGTATTTCTGCTGGCCTACTATACGATCCACACGCGTCTGAATCCGCTGACCGATTATTCCGGCATGATCCTCGCGGCGGCCGTCGTCGGCGCGGCGAACCTGGCGCTGCTGCCTTTTATCCTGATCAAACGCGGCGCCGGCCTTTCCTCGTATGTCGTCATGCTCGGGGACTGGGCGATTGTCGCGGCGCTGGTTCACGTGGGCGGCGGCGATCCGCTGCTGCTGATTGGCAGCGTGGGCGTGGTGGCCGGGGTCGGTTTGCTGCGCTTAAGCTGGATGCTTGGCCTGGCACAGGCCACCGGTGTCTTAATCCTCACGCTGCTGGTGCTGCTGGTCAGCCAGCCTGAATACCTCAATCAGTTTGATATTCACGCGCCAGAATTGATCGTGACGCTGATGTTTGTCACGGCGATGACCGTCTGGACGTATATGCGCGACGATCAGGTGCGGCAGGACGACCGCAAATCGAACCGCATCCGCTCCGAATACGAGACCAAACTCAACGAACTGCGTGACAGCCAGCGCACGGTCAGTGAACTCGCCATGCGTCTCGGCGCGACGCTCAACTACGACAAGGTGCTTGACGCCGCGCTGGATATCGGCGACCTGTTCCGCAGCAACGATGGCCGCGTGGTGAGCGTCGTGTTCCTGCACCGCGCCGGAACCGAGATGCTGTACGTCGCCAATTCGCGCGGGCTGACGCAGTACGACGAGATGACCGAAATCCCGGGCAAACGCGGGATCATCGGCCGTGCCCTGACCGACGCGGTCGCCGTGCTCGGCGGGGCAGTCAGTGATGACGCCGAACTGCGCGAGTTCAACGGGCTGCAGTCGATGCAGTCGATGCTGTGCATTCCGCTGCGTGCCGACTACAACAACTACGGCGTGCTGCTGTTCGCCAGCATCCGCGCGAACGCCTTCCACGATGACCGTATCGAGACGCTGAGCGCGCTCGCCAATCAGGTGACGCTGGCGCTGCAGAACGCGGTGCTGTACCGCAATCTGCGCGAGGAAAAAGAGCGCATCATCGAGATGGAAGAAAACGCCCGCAAGTCGCTCGTGCGTGACCTGCACGACATCCCGACGCAGACCATCTCGGCAGTGACGATGCGCGTCCGCGTCATGCAGCGCGGCCTGCAGAAGGGCAAACTGGACGACATTCAGGGCGAACTCGACGCCGTCGAGGAGATGGCACAGCGCGCCACCGACGAGATCCGGCACGTGCTGTTCAAGCTGCGGCCGCTGGCGCTCGAAAGCCAGGGACTGGCGGCGGCGCTCCAGCAGTTGGCTGAAAAGACGCAAAAGACCTACAAGCAGCACGTCGTGGTACGTGTCCAGCAGGACATTGACCGCTACCTTGACCACCAGACGCAGGGGACGCTGTTCTACCTGATCGAGGAAGCGGTGAGCAACGCCCGCAAGTACGCCAAGGCCTCGCAGATCACCGTGTCGATCGGCCGCAAAGACGGCCTGCTGGCGGCGCGCATCGCGGACAACGGCATCGGCTTCGACCTTGACGCCGTCAACCAGAATTATAACGAGCGCGGCAGCTTCGGCATGGTCAATATGCGCGAACGCGCCGAGATGATCAACGGCCGCCTGCACATTGAGAGCGCCCCGGGACGCGGCACGAATATCACCGTGCTGGTGCCGTTCGGCGCGCAGGACTCGGTGCGCACGAGTTCGAACGTCAAGCTCAACGGCCACTCCGTCCCCAACTCGAAGCTGGCGGATGCGGCTGTCGGCCGCGTGGCCCGTGGGGCGCGCCGCTAAGCCCCTCCCTAGCGCTTCCCCGATGAGGGCTAGATGCTATTGCGTTTCGCGCCGGCGGTGCGTATAGTAGCCGCCGGAGCGACCGCGCGTCGCCCGCTGAATCCAAGCCAATCCTCAAGGAGCCGGGATGACGCACTCAGACAAGGCCGCGCTGCGCGGCGAACCCAGCTACGTATGGCGTTCCGGTCAGGAGCGCCGTCTGCAGATGATCGCCCGCTGGACGACGCTGGAGAACGCGCGGGTGCTGGATGTCGGCTGCGGCGTCGGCATGTACACGTCGAAATTCATCGAGCGCTACACGCCGTTTGTTGACGGCATCGAGTACGAGGAAGAACGCGCCGCCGAAGCGCGCTACACGACGCCGCGCGCGCTGGTGGCCGCCGCTGAAGCGCTGCCCTACCGTGCCAACACGTTTGATACGCTCCTGTCCCATGAGACACTCGAACACGTCGCTGACGACCGCGCCGCCGCCGCCGAGATGATCCGCGTGCTCAAGCCGGGCGGGCGGGCCGTGATCTTTGTGCCGAACCGCTGGTATCCCTTCGAGACGCACGGGCATTACTGGCGCGGGAAGTATCACTTCGGCAATACGCCGCTGATCAACTATCTGCCGGACGCGCTCCGCGACCGGCTGGCGCCGCACGTGCGCGCCTATACCCGGCGCGGCCTGCGCCGCCTGTTCGACGACCTGCCAGCGCGCGTGGTGCATCAGGCGCGGATCTACGG
>ERZ761609.2750-NODE-2750-length-12527-cov-58.368185_pt1 | contig 12527 bp, 11 predicted proteins | sample MGYA00511163_ERZ761609 | MGnify/ENA primary metagenome ERZ761609 (study PRJEB28899, sample SAMN02445070) | bioreactor sludge metagenome | biome: EBPR sludge | place: Australia: Brisbane, Thorneside Wastewater Treatment Plant | collected 2011-12-16 ... | reverse complement strand
CCTCGCTGAGCGCCCCCCAATGAGAACGCCTGCGTTTTGGAGATGTCCGGGCGGGAAGATGCCGAAAATCAGGAGCCCCGTGTGATCAACGCCCCTCGCGGAGGTGAGTTCGGCTTGGCCCGGCCTGACTCACTCCGGCCGGCGGCGGACGACGATCACAGCATTTCAGCCCGGCAGCAAATCCGGGACAATCCCGCGGATGCGCCCGCTGGCCCACCGGTTCTCACCGCTTGTTCTTCAGGCTGAACTGCCAGGAGACGCCATACTGGTCTTGTAACCAGCCAAACAGGGGGCTGAACTCATACTTGTCCAAAGGCATCGCCACTTCGCCCTTTTCAGACAACCGTTCAAATGCCAGCCTCAGCCTGCCGGCGTCGTCGAATTCCACAAACAGCGACATCGACGGAGTGAAGGTGAAGTCATGTACAGGAGGACTATCGTAAATAATCAGGTTCTGTCCCGCAAATGTCGCATACGCCAGCCGCACCTTCCCCTTCATCTCGCCGCTATCATGCAGCTCTTGTCTGTCCACGATGAATTCGGGGAACACTGACTTGTAAAGCTCGATCGCTTCATTTGCGGAGCCTTGAAACATCAAGTGCGTTGAGACTGAGGTCGTCAGTCTCTTGTCTGAGCACCCTCCCAGGAGCATCAGCATCGCCAGCGGTAATATCTTCATCTGCGGAATTCCGTCCTTCTGTCGCTTGAGTACGCCCGTGCACGAGACCCGGCCCGCTGAGAGCCGTCCCGGCGCCAGTCAGCCTCCCACTGACTGCTGCTTCAATCTCTCCAGCCTCCCTTTTCTCCGGACAATGTTCTTATAGTCCCATTGAATCGCTCGGGATTTCTTCAGCCACCGCCGCAAATCGGCATGATTGATCTCCGAAACATCATTGAAGAATACCGAAGCATCCCTGAATTTCGCCCCGAGGACTATTAGTCCTTCTTCCTCGAAATCGGCGCCACTCCAGAACATCAATCGGATACCCGGTTTCTGCTTGCTGTACCCGGCAATCGGATTGCCGTCCAGAAACCAGACCGGATGGCCGTGCCAGATCTTGCTTTCGGCGTCCGGAAGTCCCGTCTCGATCTCGTCCGCGAGGACTGCGCACACCTCCCTGTCGCCGGTCTTCTGCCGCTCGTTGTATTCCAGGATTTCCGGTTTCATGCCGGCCCTCCATCTGAATTCGACTTCCCGTGGTCATCTGCCTCAGCCAACACCGGATCGGACCGCGGTTGAGCCGCCCCCACTGAGCCTGCTCCCGCCCACGCGCCGGGCGCTGCAAATCCTGACGAGAGTATATACGATCCGGCCTCGAATCAGCCACCGCGCGAATCCATCTCTGCCGGACTGTGCAGGGAATCAACGACTTGCTGCTCCAAAAGTCAGAACACTCACCTCTCTCCCGCCAGCGATCGGTCCGCGCGTCGGACCACCTCACCCGGCGGCCCCGGCTCACTCCGCTGGCGATTCAGGAGACCGCGCCACCGGAAACTGCCAGCGGCGGTAGATGGCCAGCATTCGAATCCCGAAGCAGACCAGCGCGCCGGCGATCGCCAGGGGTTGCGGGGGAAGACCAAGAGTGTTGCCGGCAACGACGAGGCTCGCCCCCGCCAGCGCCGCGGCCGCATAGATGTCCGTCCGGAACACGACCGGAACTTCGGAAACCAGGACGTCTCGCACCACGCCGCCTCCAATCCCGGTCAGCATTCCGAGCAGGGCTGCCGGAATCGGTCCAAGGTGATAGGTCAGCGCCTTCCCGGCGCCCGTCACCGCGAACAATCCGAGGCCGATGGCATCGAAAACGAGCACGGCTTGCCGCGCACGGCTGACCCTCGAGTGCCAGAAGAACGTAACCAGACCAGCCAGCAAGGAAACGCCAACGTAGCGCCAATCCTGAATGGAGGCCGGGGGCAGCGCGCCGATCACCAGATCTCGAATGATCCCGCCCGACGTCGCGGCCGCGAAAGAGAGGACCAGGACGCCAAATATGTCGAGCCGGTGCCGGATGCCGGCAATCGCGCCGCTGATCGCGAAGGCGAATGTCCCAATCAGGTCGAGCACCGTGAAAAGGAGGCTGACAACGACATCTTCGCGGATGGGCATAATGGTCCGTGGCGCTTCTGAACAGCATAGCGGATCACCCGTGGCCACGATCATCCTCCGCCAGCCTCCCCTCCACCTTCTTCAGCGGTCCGGCCGTGCCGGATCATTCGCCCAAGTTAGAATCGAAAGAAGATTCCCCCCCCTCCACGCCATGAATCGACGTTCCTTCGTGACCACCGCCGCCGGGGCCTCCGCCTCCGCCTCCGCTGCCACCTCCCAGGCCTCCGCCAGCACTGCGGAATCTGCCCCCGGGCGTCCCGCACTCCGCTGCTCCAGCGACGGCCTGTTCCGCGTTCTCGCCATCTCCGACCTCCACTACGGCCCCGCCAGAGATCCCCAGGGCATCGCGCTCACCGAACGGCTCATCGACACCGAGAAGCCGAACCTGGTCGTCGTCAACGGCGATTGCCTCTCGGGCAAGGAGTGCCGCGACGAAGCCGGACTTCGCACCGCGATCGGGAACGTCGCCGCCGCCATGGAATCCAGGCGTGTCCCCTGGGCCATCACCTTCGGCAATCACGACCAGGAACACGAACCGGCCACCGGGATTGGCAAAGACGCCGTCCTGGCCATGTACGCCGCCTACCCGCACAACCTCAACGGGGGCGCCGCCGAGGGGTTGACGGGCGCCGGAAACAAGCACATCCTCATCTGGGACGCCGCCGGTGCAAAGCCCGTCTATTGCATTTGGCTGATCGACTCGAACGCCTATTTCACCGATGGGAAGAATCACCCCTACGACTGGATCCATTCCGACCAGATCCAGTGGTACACCCGGACCTCAATTGCCCTGGAAAAACAGCACGGGGCCAAAATTCCCGGCCTGATGTTCTTTCACATCCCTCTCCCGGAGTTCGCCGAAATGGTCAATAAGGCGAAGATCATCGGCGTCCGGCAGGAGCACGAGTGCCCGTCGCCGGTGAATGGCGGCATGTTCGCGGCGCTGCTCGATCGCGGCGACGTGCGCGGCGTGTATTGCGGTCACGATCACGTGAACAACTACATGGGACGCTGGCGCGGCATCGAACTGGGCTATGACGGCTGCATCGGCCATCTCACCTACCCCCGCCTGCCGCCTCAGGATCCCGGCCATCTGCACATCCGCGGCGGCCGCGTCTTCGAAATCACCGCCGGCGCACCGGCCCTCCACCGGACCTGGATGCGCTTCAAAAGCGGCGCCAAAAACTGGGAATCGGAGTCCGAAGCCCTCACGAAGGACCACATCAAGTCCTGAACCGGAAGCGCCGCAGCACGGCTCAACGCCTCCACTCCCCCCGCGCCGCGCCCATTCCGTGCCGGGGACCAAATTTCCGCCCGGCATTTTCCTCCGGTACTATTTTAACCCGCTTATTTTCAACAACTTCCCAGTGGTCCCCACCGTCACCCGCGAACGGGAGCCAGAAGCCCCCAACCCGGCCCTCAATCATATCAACAACTTACAGCCATAAAATAAGTACCGGAGCAAACTCCCCAACACGAAATCGGTCCCAGTCGCCGCCCACCCTCCAAATCAGGTCATTCCGGGGGGGCGTTGACCGATCTTCAAAAAAGTTATCTGTGCCAAATTCAATCACTTAGCCCAACCCTCCGTTCGGATCACCCCCTGCCCCTTCCTTTAATGGCAATCGAGGGAGCATACAAATGCCAATGACTGACCGATCCGAACGCGCCCGCCGCAACGGCGCCAAATCCAAGGGCCCAACCTCGAGCACCGGCAAACGCTGGTCCTCGAAAAACTCATTCAAAACCGGCCTCTATGCCAAAACCATCGAAGCCTTCCCCCAGGAACTCCAGGACCACTACAAGAAAATCCTGAAAGCCTACCGCGACGATTACCGCCCGTCCGACTCCATCGAAGACGACCTCCTCGCCCAAATGGCCTTCAATCGCACCAGATATTTCTACTACCTCAGCCTCCTCGGCGAAAATCTCGAGAACGGCGTAACCCTTGAAAAACTCCTCGGCCAACTCGAACGCAGCTACATCCGAACCCTGAATTCCCTCGAATCCCGCCGCCGCCTCCACCCCCAATTGGCCGCCCCTAGCGAACTCATCGTCCGCTGGATCGACCCCCGGACCGGCAAACCCTGGCGCCCCGAACCCGACGAACTGACACCAAAAACCGAAGGAACGAACCCACCAACTCCAACAAAACAAGAGCCCGAGTCCCGCCAGGTCCGCCGCCGCCGCGAACGCCTCGAGCGCAAGAAATCCCGCGCCAGCGACGATATCCGCGACGGCATCTACGGGTGAGCGGCATCGGCTTCCAGGCCCCAATTCACGGGTCTGCGCGGTTGGCTCAAGCTTTGGGGTAGAACTGTTCCTGGTGCCGCTGGGCGTAGTTCTGGAGCCGGGTGGCCACTTCGGGGTATTTTTCGATCACGTTTGTGGTTTCAAACGGGTCGTTTTCCATGTCGAACAGGCTGAGTCCGATCTTTTCCTGACGGTACTTGCCGGCGGCGCCGTCGTTGCCGGGTGTGACCAGCACGCGGTAGTTATGCGGTACGTGGAGTTTCCATTTGCCGTCGCCGGTGATCACTCCTTCAAAGTTGGGTCCGGTCGAGAAGGGGTAGTAGTCGTGGGGATTCCGGGCTCCGGGTTTGCCGGAGACCAGGTCCCAGACGTTCTTCCCATCGACGGGGTTCTTCGGCAGGGGCGCGCCGGCGAGGTGGGCGAAGGACGGAAGCAGGTCGAGCGTGGACCAGGTGCTGGACGAGACCGTGCCGGGTTTGACCTGGCCGGGGTGTTTGACGATGCAGGCGCTGCGGGTGCCGCCGTCGAACGAGGTGCCTTTGGCCTCGCGGAAGGGGGTTTGGCCGGAGTGGTTGCCGTAGGAGGTCCAGGGGCCGTTGTCGGAGGTCATGACGACGACGGTGTTCTTGTCGACGCCCGACTGCTTGAGGGCTTTGTTGATCTCCCCGACCGACCAGTCGATCTCCATCATGACATCGGCGTAAAGGCCCCTGCCGGATTTGCCCCGGAAGCGGTCGCTGCAAAACAGGGGGACGTGGGGCATGGAATGGGGGACATAGAGGAGGAAGGGGTCGTTCTTGCGGCGGCGGATGAAGTCAACGGCGCGTTCGGTGTACCACGAGGTCAGGTGCTGCTGGTGTTCCGGAGTGACCCGCTCAATCTTGATTTTGCCGTCGTCCCAGTATTGCAGGGGGTACTTGGTGTAAGCCTGGGGGTTTTCGGGATGGAACTCCCACATGTCGTTGGAATACATGAGCCCGGCGGATTCATCGAAGCCACGCGCGGGCGGGCGGGTGTCCTCCTGGTCGCCGATGTGCCATTTGCCGAAGACGGCGGTCTTGTAGCCGGCGGACTGGAGGACATTGCCCATCGTGGCGTAAGAGGGGTCGAGGCCGCGGGCGCGGGGACCGTGCGCGCCGAAGACTCTGGTCCGGCCGGGGTAGCAGCCACTGAGGAGGGCGGAGCGGGAGGCCGAACAGACCGCCTGGGGGACGTAGAAGTTGGTGAAGCGGCAGCCCTCGCGGGCGAGTTGGGCGACGTTGGGAGTGGGGTAGTTGGGTTTGGCGAAGGGGTGGAAGTCGGCGTAGCCGGAGTCGTCGAGGAAGATGACGACGAAGTTCGGGCGCTTGGCCTGGGCGGCCGGAGCGGCGAGGCCCGCGAGCCCGAGCGAGGCGGCGGAAAGGAAGTGGCGGCGGGAAGGGGTTTGCATGGTCATGGCTGCAGGTTCAGTCATATCACAACCGGGACCCGGAGGAAGCGGACTTGTGTTTTCAGTGAGTTAGGAGTTGGAGAAAATGCGAAGCAAGACGTCTCGCAAAGGCCTTCCGGCGGGCCGGGAGGCTATCTTTTCATGGTCTAATGTTGGGATGAAGATCTGGCTGTCCTTCCTGGTCGCGGCGGCCCTGCTGCCGGCGCAGTTCACTGAGGAGCATGTCGCCAAGGCACGGGCGAAGGGGGAGCAGTACCATGCCGCGGTGTCGGCGGCGGACCGCCTGCTGCATGCCTGGCTCAAACAGGCGGATCCGGTGACGCTGTTGTTGCCGGACCACACGAACCGGCCCGAGCGGGTCTACCGCCCGCACAATTCGGGCGCGGATCTGTATCCCTATCTGCTGCTGACGGCGCATTTGACGGCGCCGGAGATCTACAGCGGGCGGATGATGGACATGCTGCGCAACGAGATCCGGTACACGTCGCATCCGAATGGATTGCCGGGGAATTACGACCTGATCAAGCAGGAATTGGGGCCGCCGAGCATGTTTGGAGCGGCGGAATACGCCAAGGACGGGTTGCTGGCCGTGACGGAGCGATTGGGGCGGACGCCCTGGTATTACCGGATGGCCGATTTGACGGCCGCGGCCATGCACGCGGCGGAGGTGGAGACGGATTTCGGACGGTTGCCGGCCAAGGATTCGGAAGTGAACGGCGAAATGCTGCAGAATCTGGTCCGGATGGCGGCGATGACGGGCGACGGGCGGTATTTGCAGTGGGTTCGGAGGCTGGGGGATGCCTACATCCGGGAGGTTCTGCCCCGCAACAACGGACTGCCGGCGATGGTGTGGGATTTCAAGGCGCACACGGGAGACGGGAAGATCAAATTGCGCGACCACGGCAACGAGATCGTGGTGGGATTGATGCTGCATTTCGCGCTGGAAAGCGATCTGGAAGGGGAGCGGTCGGTGCATTACCGGCCGGTGCTGGCGAAGATGCTGGACCAGATTCTGGCGTCGGCGAACCCGCACGGGATGCTGTACAACACAATCGACACGAAGACGCTCAAGCCCGTGGACGAGCGGTTGTCGGACAACTGGGGCTATGTTTACGGGGCGATGTACACGTTTTATCAGGCGACCGGAGAAGAGAAATACCGGGACGCGGTCCGGCGGGTATTGAAGAATTTGGGGAATTACCGGAATTATGCGTGGGAGCCTTCCGGGAATGCCCGGACGAAGGAACTGGGTTCGTTTGATGGCTACGCGGATTCGCTGGAGAGCGCGTTGTACCTGATCAGCCGGGAACCGGTGCCGGAAGCGATGGACTGGATCGATTCGGAGATGAAAGTGATGCTCGGAATGCAGCGGGCGGACGGGCAGGTGGAGGATTGGTACGGCGAAGGGAACTTCAACCGGACGGCGCTGCTGTACGCGGACTGGAAGAGCGAGGGGGTGCATCCGGTGCGCTGGGAGAAGGGACTGAAGGTCGGGTCGGTGCGCGCGGGGGACCGGCTGCTGGTGTCGCTGCAAGGGCGGCCCGGATGGCGCGGGGCGGTTCGTTTTGATGTCGCGCGGCACCGGCGGTGGCTGAACTTCCGGAAGAATTACGTGCGGCTGAACGAGTTTCCGGAGTATTTCGTGGTGGACGAGAATACGCTGTACCGGGTGGCCCGGCGGAACGGGAGCGAGGAGCAGGTCCGGTTGGGGAGCGAACTGGCTGCGGGCGTCGAGTTGGGTCTGGGAGAATGGGTGGTGGAGAAGAGGTAATTGAGCCAGGACCTGAGAGAAGGAGTGCGCGCGGCCTATTCGCGCGCAGCGGCGGCGCCGGGAGAGATTCATCCGTTTCCGGTGGGGGCGGAACTGGCGGAGTCGCTCGGGTATGCGCGGCCGTTGTTGAATGACCATCCGCTGGCGGCGGACGCGTTCGCGGGGGTGTCGTGCCTGCCGGGTTTTGTGGAGGTGGACGGCCGGATGACGGTGCTGGACCTGGGCTGCGGAGCGGGACTCGATTCGCTGGCGATCGGGCCGCGGGTGAAGCGGATGGTGGGCCTGGATTTCAGCGCGGAGATGCTGGCTCGGGCCTCGGCGCACTTGCCGGTAGTACAGGGCGACGCGGAGCGGATGCCGTTCGCGGACGGCGCTTTCGACGCGGCGATTGCGAACGGAATCTTCAATCTGAATCCGCGGCGGGCGGAGATCTTCGCGGAGTTGGCGCGCGTGGTTCGCGTGGGCGGACGCGTTTGGGGGGCGGAATTGATTTTGACGGGCGCGCTGGACGAAGAGGCGCGATCACGCGCCAGTTGGTTTGCCTGAATCGCCGGAGCCAGGGAGGGCGGCGCCTTCCTCGACGAACTGCGGCAGGCGGGATTCCGCGAGGCGCGGATCCTGCAAACGATGCGGAATGCGCGGACGAAGCATCCGGCGGTCGTGGCGGCGGAGTGGGTGGCGGAGCGGTGATCCCGGCCGGGCTGTCATAGCGCTGCAACGCGGAATCGCGATAATGTGGGGCAACGTTCCAATCTGGAGGCTGGCCCCATGGTGTTGTTTCGATCGATGACGGTGATGATGGCCGCGGCGCTTCTCGCGGCCGGGCAGACGGCGGATCAACCGCGGCGCGCGGTGACCGATCCGGGCGTGGTGACGACGAGGCAGACGATCACGCCGGCGGGGGTCCCGGCGGTGTTTGACGGGCGCGTCTATGGCGTGGCGTTCGGGGCGAGCGCGGAGGAGTTGTGGGTGTTGAACCAGCGGGGCTTGTACCGTTTCGACTGGCGGAAGAACCGGGTGCTGGACCGGGTTCAGCCCGCGCCGCGGCGCGCTGGGCTGCAGGGGGTGGCGTTTGATGGGGTGACCGGGCGGGCTTTGTACACGGGCACGTCCAATGACCGGGATGTGTGGGTGTCGGCGGTCGAAGGGGGCAAGCCGGTGGAGTTGCGGACGAAGGTGGGGAAACACTTGTCGGGGGCTCCGGCGATTGCGCCGAAGGCGAATCCGAAGGGGGAGAGGCTGGCTGTGGTGCCGCTGGTCCACGACAATCTGCTGGCGGTGATCGATCTGAACGCGGCGTCGGGAGTCACGACGGTGGCCACGGGCATTGCGCCGTTCGGAGCGGTGGTCAACGACACCGGCGAGACGGCGTGGGTGTCGAACTGGGGCGGGCGCGTGGCGCGGGCCGGCGACCGGACGGCGCCGACCGGGTTGCTGCCGGGGGCGGACAGGGTAGTGGTGGACGAGCGGGGCATCGCTTCCACGGGGACGGTGACGAAGATCGACCTGTTGACGCGCAAAGCGGTGGCGGCGGTGGAGACGGGCCTGCATCCGACGGCGCTGGCCTGGGACCAGGGGCGGCACCGGCTGTTCGTGGCGAACAACAACGCGGATTCGATCACGGTGATCGACACGGCGGCGGCGAAGGTGGTGAACACGTGGAAGATCGAGCCGTTTGAAGAGAAGGCGCCGGGTCTGGCCCCGTCAGCGCTGGCGCTGACGCCGGACGGGCGGCGATTGCTGGTGGCGCTGGGGGGGATTAACGCGGTGGCGCTGCTGGACGCGGCGACCGGGCGCGTGGAGGGGATGATTCCGACGGGTTGGTATCCAAGCGCGCTGGCGTTGAGCGCGGACGGGACGAAACTGGCGGTGGGCTCGCTGCTCGGCGCGGGGTCGGGATGGCGGGACCAGCCGAATCAGCGGTTCGTGCATTCCTACCGGGGTTCGGTGGCGGTGGTGGACATGCCCGACGCCGCGCAACTGGCGAATTACACGAACGCGGTGGCGGAGAACACGCGGTTGACGCTGGCGGGGCGGGCGCAACTGGCTCGGCGGCCGGCGGCGCGGAATGTCCGGCCGAAGGCGATTCCGGAGCGCTCCGGGGAGCCGTCGCTGATCGAACACGTGGTCTATATCGTGAAGGAGAACCGGACGTACGATCAGGTGCTGGGGGCGCTGCCGCAGGGGAACGGGGATCCGTCGCTGGTGATGTTCGGGCGCGAAGTGACGCCAAACCAGCACAAAATCGCGGAAGATTATGTCCTTTTGGACAATTTCTATGCGACGGGCGGCAATTCGGGCGACGGGCACCAGTGGGTGACGCAGGCGAACGAGACGGCCTACTGTCTCTGGCCAGGGTATGAAGGGCGGTCGTACCCGTTTGACGGGACGGACCCGATTGCGTACGCGCAGGGGGGCTTTTTGTGGGACGCGGCATTGAAGGCGGGTAAGACGGTGCGCGTGTATGGCGAGTACGCGGGGCGTTTGACGGAGGCGCGGCCGACGGCGCGGGCTGACTACTTCGCGCGCTGGCGCAAGGGCGATGACTTTACGAAGGACTTCCACATCGTGGCGCCGATTGATCCGCTGAACAAGATTCTGGCGGCGAACTATCCGACGTACACGAACGCGGTGCCGGATGTGGTGAGGGCGTCGATCTTTCTGGAGGACGTGAAGAAGTGGAATGCGGCGAATCCGATGCCGAATCTGGTGATTCTGCAGTTGCCAAGCGATCACACATTCGGGGCGACGCCGAACGCGTCGACGCCCAAGGCGATGGTGGCGGACAACGATCTGGCGCTGGGTTTGATCATCGAGGGGCTTTCGAAGACGCCGTTCTGGCGCAAGATGGCGGTGTTCGTGGTGGAGGACGACGCGCAGAACGGGGTGGACCACGTGGACGGACACCGGACGATCGCATTCGTGGCGAGTCCGTACGCGCGCCGGGGGCACGTGGATTCGACGTTTTACGCGAACCAGAGCATCACGAAGACGATCGGATTGATCTTGGGGTTGCCGGCGCTGTCGCTGTTTGAGCTGATAGCGAATGACATGCGGGCGTCATTTCAGGACACGCCGGATTTCGGGGAGTTCGCGCACGTGGTGCCGGAGCAGTCGCTGGACGACCTGAATCCGGCGGTGCAGGCGTTGCGGGGGGAGGCGCGGCGGGCGGCGATCGACTCGGAGAAGATGCGCTGGGACGTGCCGGATGCCGCGCCGACGGAGCGAGTGAACCGGATCCTGTGGGGCATGCTGAAGGGGTGGAAGACCCCGTATCCGGGGGCGAAATCGACGGTATTCGCGCCGTTGTCACTGGAAACGGAGGACGAAGACCGGGAGGTGGGCGAAAAAAGATGAGAAAAATCGGGGGCGGCGGGCACTAAGACTGTAGTGATACCTCGTTGTCCGCTCCTTGCCTTGCTTGTGATGGCCGTTTGTCCCTTGGCGGCCAATCCACCCTCGGCGGAGGAGGAACTCGCGCATACCGAGCAACTCCTCCGCACTTTAACTGAGCTGAAGGTGCAGGTGGTGGAGATCCAGGGGAAGATTGACGAGATCACGCAGCAGTTGAGCGAGCGGAAGGGGGCGCTGGCGAACCGCCCGGCGCCCGCGCCGTTCGGGGGGGTGCTGGCGGCGCCGGGTGGGGCGATTCAGGCGGATCGTCCGGACGCGCGGCCTGCCCTGCGGCGCTGCGCTGCGCTCACGCGGGAGGGCGACCGGTGCTCGCGGCAGGCATTGGCGGGGTCGAGGTACTGCAAACAACACACTTTGGCGAAGATGAAGTGAACGAATCACGCCATTCCCGGTTATGATCGGGGGAACGACATTTCCCCGGAGGAGGGTTTGGGTATGTGGATTCTGACAATCGGACTGTTGCTGGCGGTGCTGGCCTCGGCGGCGGACGGGACGGCTTCGGGCAGGCTGACCATTCAAGGCAAGACGTTTGAGCTGAAGCACGTGTATGCGCGGGAGGTAGCGGATCCGTTCGACAAGGCGGCGAACGTGGTGGAGGTGGTGATCACGAGCGACCCGGTGCCGGAGGAGGCGCGGGGGGACTCGGGTCTGATGATGGATCTGTACAGGTTGGGGAAGTTTCACGGGGTGAAGTGCGAGTACAGACCGGACGGGTCGGGGGTGGGGGTGGTGATCATGTCCAATGCCTACGACGGGAGCATCAGCGTGAGCCGGAGCGGGGATTCATACGCGCCGAAGGTGTTGACGAAGGAGCGGATCGAGGGGGCGCTGGTGTGGGAAGAGAGCACATTGGGGCCGTGGACGTACTCGTTTGAGTTCACGTTTGCGGCGGACATCGCGGCGCGGGTGATTGAGCCGGAGCCGACGGCGGAAGACACGGCGAAGGCGCAGGGTCTGGGTTCGGTGAAAGCGTTTCTGGCGCTGATGGCGGCGCTGCACAAGGGGGACAAGGCGGCGATACTGGCGGCGATGCCGGAGGAGCAGCGGGCGATGATGGATGGTCCGGACTTCCCGAAGATGCTGGAGATGGCTCAGGCGATGACGCCGAAGGAGATCAAGGTATTGAAGGCGACGGAGGAGGGGGCGAAGGCGACGCTGGTGGTGGTGGGGGTGGATGACGGTCAGTCGATCCGGGGCAAGGCCTATCTGGAGAAGGATGCGTCGGGGGCGTGGCGGATGGTGCGGCAGAACTGGGGGGGCGAGTGAGCGGGGCGGCGGAGGTGTATCTGTCGATGGTGCGGGCGGTGCACGCTGGGGACTGGGAGGGGATTCGGGCGGCGCTGCCGCCGGGACGGCGGGAGATGGTGGAACCGGAGGAGTTGGAGGCGATGCTGGGGATGCTGAGACGGGTGACGCCGCGCGAGGTGGAGGTGGTCGGCGTGGAGGAAGGCGCGGGGAAAGCGGTGGTGATGGCGGAGGGGGTGAACGGGGCGGGGGAGCCACGCTGGCGTCGCCGCCAGGAGTGCCTGGTGGCGTCATGGTGTGGTTTTTGC
>ERZ761609.2749-NODE-2749-length-12533-cov-49.179115_pt1 | contig 12533 bp, 12 predicted proteins | sample MGYA00511163_ERZ761609 | MGnify/ENA primary metagenome ERZ761609 (study PRJEB28899, sample SAMN02445070) | bioreactor sludge metagenome | biome: EBPR sludge | place: Australia: Brisbane, Thorneside Wastewater Treatment Plant | collected 2011-12-16 ... | reverse complement strand
GACCACCGAGATCTACACTCTTTCCCTACACGACGCTCTTCCGATCTATCTCCGCAGCCCCCGCTCTGAATACGGTGTCACCTTTCTCGAGATAACCGTACTGAGGAATTGCCGTGTTATCCTCCAGGTAACGTCTCACCCGGAGGTAGGTCTCGAGTTCATCACGCGTGGGTTTAGTCATGATACGGTGTAAGATATCCTGATTTCCGAGCGCGTGCCGAGTTTCGCAGTTTCAGTGACAGGGCACGAGATCCCCAGACGCCCATCCTTGCCGCAACCAAGTCTGGTGAGTGAGCAATTCGGTTTCGGGGGCGATATACGAAATTTCCAAATCGTGATACGCCTCCCTGCCGCGTTCGCATCGCCAGACTCGCCGCACTGACCAAAGAAGCACCGTCAGCGAGGCCGGCCGCACCGCCTGACTGAACCCAACTATAAGTCCGTCCGGCCTCCGGCTGGTCCATAATCAAAGTACACATGATGGTTGGGAACAGCGAGGTCCAACAGGAGCAGATCTCCGAGTTCTGCCGCCGCAATGGTGTGCGCCGCCTCCTGCTGTTCGGCTCGGTGCTCACCGAGCGGTTCTCTGATGCCAGCGACATCGACGTTCTTGTGGAGTTCGAGCCTGGCGCGCGAGCCGGCTATCTGCGAATGGCCTCCATGGAGCGCGAGTTGTCGTCGATCTTTGGCGGCCGGAAAGTGGACTTGCGGACCCCCAACGAGCTCAGCCGCTATTTCCGGGATGAAGTCCTCCGGACCGCTCAGGTGCAGTATGTCTCCGGCTGACCGCATTCGTTTGCTACACATGCGCGACGCCGCTCGCGAAGCAATCACATTCGCCTCTGGGCTTTCGCCCGCGGATCTGGCTCAGGATCGTGTACGTGCCCTGGCTGTGGTGAAATCCATCGAGATCATTGGCGAAGCGGCATCAAAAATCAGCCCACAAACCCGGTCACAATACCCGGAGATTCCCTGGGCAGACATCGTGGGTATGCGCAACCGGTTGATCCACGCCTACTTCGACATCGACCTCGATCTCGTGCTCGACACTGTCGCAACCGACCTGCCCCCGCTCCTGGCAAGCCTCGAATCCGCTCTCGGCGAGGAAAGCCCCTGAGCGGGGCCTGTGGGGTCAATTGACCTCGGGTTTCGGGGATGCGAAGCCTCCAGACGCACGCACCAGTCGCAACCGGGTCTGGTGAAGAGGGGGGCAGGGACGGTGTCCTCAATGACCTGGTGCGGCGGAAAGTGTTTTTGCCGGGAACGCAGTTCTTGGAGAATCGCCAGAAACGCATTTCAATGTCATTGGCGGAGGCTCGGGAGACTTTTCACGAGGACCGGGACGGGGGCGTACTCGTCCTGGTCGAAATCGCCGGCGATTGGGGAGGTCTTGCAGAAGTCCGTAGTGGCGTAAGGTGCGACGGTGCGTCCGGACGAGGCAACGCGGGCACAGGTCACGAAGCAGTGGGTGTCTCGATCGAGTTCGAGGCTCGGTCTTCGAACTGACGGCGGAGTCAGACCCGGTAGTCATCCGCTCGCCAGGTCTTGATCGCCCGTTTGATCGCGTCAGGCTCCATCGAATCGGCTGCGGCCCTCGCGGCCAGTCCCACGAACTCCTCATCGGGCGCGAAGCGGAGAGCCACGATCTGTTTAACCGAAAGGCGGGGATCCATCAGTTTGCCGGTCAGAACATAATGCCGCAGGTTCTCCTCGGCGCGGATCGCGCGGTCCTGGGCTCTCAAGGCGAACACCCGGGCATAAATTCCAATCACCATCACCGCGAAGATCAGCACGAAGAGCAACGCGGCGCTGTAAAGCCGGGCATGGTCGCCCCACGATCGCCAAAGGTTCACGCCGGACCCGATCCACGCGGCTAACAGGATGGGGTAGAGAATTCTGTGAAAGCCCGTGACCAGCCGGGCATGGTTGGCGTAGTTTTGTTCAGGCATCTACGCCGTCTGCGCCGCGCAGAACTCGTCAAACGCCTTCGTGATGTCCGCCGCGATCTCCGGCGCCTGCCGGGACTCGATCTGGAAGCGATGCATGGCCCACACCGGCTTTCCATCGCGGAACAGCGCCAGCGAGGGCGACGACGGCGGCACGCCCACCGCCGCAAGGTACTTCTCGCGCAAGTGTGCCACGGCCTCCACATCGCCGCCTGCAAACACCGTCACTGCCACATCGGGCCGGTTCGCGTGCTGCAGCGCCAGACCCACGGCCGGCCGCGCCTTCGATGCCGCGCACCCGCACACCGAATTCGTCACCACCAGCACGGTGCCGTGCGCGGCAATCGCGGCGTCGAGTTCACTCGGGGTGCGGGTTTCCTCGACGCCAAAGCGGGTCAGGTCCTCACGCATGGGGATCAGAAGAGGTTCTGGGTATGCCATAAGATTCCAGCTTGTAAGGATGCCGGAACCTGGCGTCAGGATTCAGCGATACAGCCCGCGGAGATCATTCCGGCGCACCTGCAACGGGTCGAGAAACGCCTGAATCCCATTCCACAGGCTCACCTTGGTCCCCTCCACGTTATCCCACCGCACCGGGACTTCCAGGATGCGGAACCCATGCTTGCGCGCAATGAACAGGATCTCCACATCAAAGCCGAAGCTCTCGATCCGCTGCCGGCTGGACACCGCCTGCGCCGCCGCCCGGTTGAACAGCTTGAAGCCGCATTGCGTGTCCCGGTACGGCAGCCCCGTGATCAGCCGCATCACCAGATTGAAGAACTTCCCGCTCGTCTCCCGGAAGAACGACTGATGGACCCCAATCAGCGAGCGGTCCAGCGCGCGCGACCCAATCGCGCCATCCGCCTTCTGTTCCCGCACCGCGGCCCACAGCTTGTCCAGTTCCTCAATCGGCGCCGAAAGATCCGCGTCAGTGAACAGGACCCACTCGCCTTGCGCCTTCTGCATCCCGTGGCGGATCGCGTAGCCCTTGCCCCGGTTGCCGGGGTTCTCGAGCAATCGCAGACGCGGATCCCGCGCGGCGTGTTCGCGCACCACCTCGGCCGTCGCGTCGCGCGAGCCGTCGTTCACCACGATCACCTCGGCGAAAGGCGGGCGAATCGTATCCAGATACGCGGCGATGGTGGTCAACGTACCCGGCAGGCGCTGCTGCTCATTGTAGGCCGGAATGACGATCGAGAGGGACTGCAAACACCCAATTATAATTAGGTTTTACCCAAGGAGTCCGCTGTTGTCCCTCGAACAGGAATTGTTTGACCAGCGCTTCGCGCGCATTCGCGAGATTGAAGCGCTCGGGTTCAAGCCCTACGGGCACCGCTACGAACCAACCCACACTCTCGCCGCCATCGCGCAAGGCTGGCACGCCCGCACCGCCGAGGAACTGGACGCGGACAAGCCCCCGGTCCGCATCGCGGGACGCATCAAGACCATCCGCCGCATGGGCAAGGCCGGCTTCATGCACCTGCAGCAGGGTGGAGCGGCGCTTCAGATCTACGTCCGCAAGGATGCCGTGAGCGAGCGCGAATACTCGCTCTATCAGTTGCTCGATCTCGGCGATGTCATCGGCGCCGAAGGCTACCTTTTCCGCACCCGCACGGGCGAGCTTTCCGTCCACGTCGAGCGCCTCACCTTCCTCTCGAAGAACCTGCTCGGCATGCCCGAGAAATACCACGGGCTGGAGGACGTCGAGATCCGTTACCGCCAGCGCTATCTCGACCTGATCGCCAACCCCGAAGTCCAGCAGGCCTTCGAGACTCGCGCCCGCGTGGTCCGCAGTTTCCGCCGCCAACTTGAAGCGCGCGGCTTCGTCGAAGTCGAAACGCCTATGATGCAGCCGCTCTACGGCGGCGCGGCGGCGCGGCCGTTCGTCACCCACCACAACACGCTCGACATCGATCTCTACCTCCGCATCGCACCCGAGCTCTACCTGAAACGCCTCGTGGCCGGCGGTATGGAGCGCGTCTTCGAAATCAACCGCAACTTCCGCAACGAAGGCATCTCCACCCGCCACAACCCCGAGTTCACCATGCTCGAGTTCTACCAGGCCTATGCGGACTACCGCGACCTGATCGAACTGTCGAAGGCCCTGCTCCGGCAGGTCGCCCTCGACGCCACCGGCAACACCGTCGTGGACTACCTCGGGCAGCAACTCGACTTCGGCAACGTCCGCACCTACACCATCCGCGAGGCCGTGATCGAGTTCTGGAAGGGCGACGGAAAGCTCACCATGGACCAGGTGAAGGACCCGGCCTGGCTCGCGCAACACTCCACCAAACCCACGCCCGGCGAACAGCTCCTCGACATCTTCGAGCACCATTGCGAAGAGGCGCTCGTCCAGCCCACCATCATTTACGAATACCCCGTGGAGGTATCGCCGCTCGCCAAGCAAAACGCCGATGACCCCTCCATGACCGACCGCTTCGAGATCTACGCCGCCGGCATGGAAATCGGCAATGCCTTCACCGAGCTGAACGATCCGGACGAGCAGCGCCGCCGCTTCGAGATGCAACTCGCCATGCGGGAACGCGGCGACGAAGAGGCCCACCAGATGGACGAGGACTATCTGCGCGCCCTGTGCTACGGCCTCCCGCCCACCGGCGGCGAAGGCATCGGCATCGACCGCGTCACCATGCTGATGACTGGCGCCAAGTCCATCCGCGACGTCATTCTGTTCCCGCTCCTGCGCCCCGAAGGGCCCATCGGCATTGCGGACTGGCTCCGCGCCGCCTCGGAACGGCAGAGCTGAGCCGTATGACGCGCGCCTTCGAACTCTTCGTGGCCGCGCGCTACCTGAGGGCGAAGCGCACCCAGGCCTTCATCTCCGTGATCACCGCGATCAGCGTCGCCGGCGTCGCCGCCGGCGTGATGGCGCTCGTCATCGCCATCGCCGTCAACAACGGCTTCCGCAACAGCCTCGAGCGCAACCTGCTTGGCGCCACGCCCCATGTCGTGCTCCTCGAAAAAGAGCCGGGCAGCGGCATCGAAAACTGGCGCGCGCTCGCAAGCCGCCTCGAAAGCCTGCCGGGCGTCACTCAGGCCGCTCCCGCCCTCTATGGCAAGGTGCTGATGAGCGGTCCCATGCAATCGTCCGAAAGCACGCTCAAAGGCGTCCCGCTCGACCGTCTCAACCTCGGCCCGTTTCTGAAGGAAGGTTCGGTCGAAGCGCTCAAGGAGCCGCGTACCATCCTGCTGGGCACGCAACTGGCGCGCCGCACGGGCATGCTCATGGGCTCCTGGGTCACCGTCGTCAGCCCGCAGGGCGAACTTACGCCATTCGGCCCCCGCGCCCTCCAGGTGCGCTACCGCGTCGTGGGCCTTTTCGAAAGCGGGTTCTTCGATCTCGACAACCACTACGCCTTCGTCTCGCTCGAAGCCGCGCAGGCGCTCTTTCAGACCGGCGACGTGGTCAACGCCCTCGAGTTACGCATCGAGGATCTGCGCGCAGCCCCCGCGATTGCCGCCGAAGCGGAGAAGCTTGGCGGCGAAGCGCTCGGCGCCACGCACTGGATGGAGCAGAACCGGCAGTTGCTCGGTGCGCTCGAACTCGAAAAGCGCGTCTCCGTCATCACCATCAGCCTCATCCAGCTCATCGCCGCGCTCAACATCCTCACGGCGCTCGTCATGTCGGTGATGGAAAAGAAGCGCGATATCGCGGTGCTGGTCTCCATGGGCGCGCGGCGCGCGCAAATCGCCCGCATCTTCATCGCGCAGGGGCTGATGATCGGACTCACTGGCCTCGTCATCGGACTCGCGTTCGGCTACGGCCTCAGCTATCTGGCGGACGCGCAGCAGTGGATCGCGCTCGACGAGGAGATCTACTCGATGAGCTACGTGCCCTTCGAACCGCGCCTTTGGGACGCGGGCTGGATCGCCGCGATGGCGCTCGGCGTCAGCTTCCTCGCCACGCTCTACCCCGCACGCGCGGCGGCACGCATCATGCCGGTGGAGACTCTGCGCTACGAATAATGCCGTAGCGGGCCAGCGCGGCCTCGAGCGTCAGAATGCCCAACAGGCGGCTCTCGTCGCGGCGGTCCACCACTGGAACAATCGGATGCGCGCCCACCACATGTAGCGCCGCTTCCAGCGTCTGATCGGGATACACACACGGCACCGCGTCGCCCGCTTGATTGGCCGCGGGTTCCGTGCGCCAGCGCCGCGGTCCACACCAGATCAGGCGGTGCCCCGGAACGTCCACGGGCGCGCGCATCGCGTCCTCCACGCGCAGCGCCCGCTGCTCGCGAAGCTCTTCCTGCGAATCCAGGCGGATGCCCTCGAAGCCCGCGATGCGGTCGAAGAACGGCACCGGTTGCAGCCGCCGCGAAATCACATAGGCCAGCATGTTCGCCAGCATCACCGGCGCGATGATCTTGTAGCTCGCGCTCACTTCGAACACCATGAAGACGCTCGTCATCGGTGCGCGGAACACGCCCGCGAAAAACGCCCCCATGCCCACCAGCACAAACACACTGTCCGCGCTGATCGGCATCGGCCAGAACATCCTTGCCAGCCCGCCCAGTCCGCCGCCCACCATGGCGCCGATGAACAGCGTGGGCGCGAACATGCCGCCCGGCACCCCGGCTGAAAAGCACGCCGTGGTCGCCACCAGCTTCACCAGCCCGATCGCAATCAGGATCTGCCACGTGTAGCGCCCATGCAGCGCGCCATCCACCGGGCCATAACCCGCGCCCAGAATCTCCGGCAGCCAGAGCCCGATCACGCCCACGGCCAGCCCGGCGAGCGCGGGCTTCACCAGCGCGAACCGCGGATTGCCGAACCCCTGGATGCGGCCGCGGATGGCGATGATCGTCCGCGTGAACAGCGTCGCCAGCAGGCCCGTCACCAGGCCGATCACCACGAACACAGCCATCTCCGAGGGATGGAGGATGTCGAACGGAGGAACGCGGAACAGCGGATTGTCGCCCAGGAAGTAGCGGCTGGTCACCACCGCCGATACCGACGCCAGCACGATCGAGCCCATCGCCAGCGCGTTCCAGGCGCCGATCACTTCCTCGATCACGAACAGCACGGCCATGATCGGCGTGTTGAACGCGGCTGCAATCCCGGCGGCGGCTCCCACCGGCGGTATCAATCGCATCTGCTCGCGGCTGAAGCGGAAGGCCCGGCCCAGGATCGAGGCCACGCCCGCGCCCATGTGCAGCGATGGATCCTCCGGGCCCAGCGCGTTGCCGCTGCCGATCGAGATCGAACACGCCGCCAGCTTGCCGGCCACCCCCGACGCGGGAATCACGCCCTCGGGATGTGCCACGGCCGCCTTGGTCTGCACCACGCCGCTGCCGCGCGCGGCCGGCAGGATGCGGACCACGATCAGCGTCGAGATCACCGCGCCGAACATCGGCCCGAACACCGTACCCCACTGGCGCGATCCCGCGGGCAACCCCAGCACCGCCCACGACACCAGCTCAATGAAGTTGTGAAAGCAGACGATCAGCAGGCCCGCGCACACCCCGATCAGCACCGACAGCAGAAAGAAACGCTGGGCTTCGTCGTCCCTGACGCCGGCGATGAAACGCAGCAGCCGGTCCTTCACCGGGTCTCCTTTCCAAGACGCTGGAAGACCAGCGCCAGTGCTTCGGCTTCGCCGCGCGGCGCGTGGCAGGCCCCGGGCAGCAGCGCCCACACGCGCTCCGCCGCCTGGAGATTGCGCTCGAAGTCCGCCTCGGCGGTCGCGGCACGGTACGGCTGCTCGGCGTCCTTGCGTGCGGTTTCCAGGTGTTCGCCGATCGCATCCACCGCGCCACAGCTCTCAGCGTGGCGGATCGTGGATTCCAGCAGCAGGCGGCTGCGGCGATGGCGTTCGGCCAGTGAAATGCGGCGCGCCAGCGGGTCCAGCGCAAGCAGCCTTTCCACCATCCCAAGCCGCGCCGTTGCGCGCGGCTCCTCGGGATGCTGGCGCAGAATGGCGCGCAGTTGCGTCCGCGCGGTGAGCGGATTGCCGATCTGGAGTTCGGCTTCGGCCAGATTCAATTGCAGGTCCAGATCGTCCGGGTTGCTCTCGATCAGCCCTCGCAGCACACCAGCCGCCTCCTGCGCCATCCCCGTCTCAAGCAGCAGACGCGCGGTCTCGCGCCGGTGAGGCGAATCGTCGGGGAGTTCCCTCTGGAGGCGAATCAGTTCCGCCGCCAGCGCGCCGCGGTCCTGCCGTGCCGCGAGCAGACGCACCATCTCCATCCGCGCCCCGGCGCGTGCGTCCATCTGCTCCGGCGGCCAATAGCCATACACCGCGCGGTGAAAGTAATCGGAGGCCAGCGCCAGGTCCCCGGCCGCCCACGCCGCGCGCGCAGAAAGCAGGTTCACCTCGCTCGATGCGGGATCGGTCGCCCGAAGCTGGCTGAGCTGCGCCTGCGCTTCCGTCAACTGCTTCGAGCCGACCAGCACGCGCGCCAGCCCCAGCCGGGCGGAGAAAGAGCCCGAGTCGAGTTGCAGCGCGCGACGGTAGGCCCTTGCGGCTTCGCCATCCCGTCCGCCGGCCGCCGCTGATTCGGCTTCAGAGAGCAGACTCGCCAGCGCGTCCTCCTTGCGGTGCTCCGCCGACGTGGTGGTGACACGAGCGGCGGTGACCAGCGCGGCGAGCGACAGGGCGACGGCCACGGCCAAACGGCCATTGAGCCGTGGTTCTCCATCCATGGTCTGACTACCAGCATAAACTCGCCGCGCGCCGACGCGGCATTTTCAGGCGATCCGCTATCCTGAAAGATTGTGTGCGGCATCGCAGGATTCACCACGCTTGACCACGCCGTGCCGCGCGGACGCATCGCCGGCGCGCTGGCCGGCATTCACCACCGCGGCCCGGACCAGCACGGTTTCCATGAGTCGGATCTGGTCGCCCTCGGCACGGCGCGGCTCGCCATCATCGACGTTGGCCACGGCGACCAGCCCATGTTCGCCAACGATGGCGACGTCGTCATCGCCTTCAACGGCGAAATTTACAACCACCGGGAACTGCGCGCCGAACTCGAAGCCCGCGGCCGGAAATTCAACACCCGCTGCGACACCGAAGTCGTCCTCCAGGCCTTCCTCGAATGGGACACCGGCGCGTTTGCGCGCCTGCGTGGCATGTTCGCCGTCGCCCTGTGGACCGAATCCCAGCGGCGCCTCGTCCTTGCCCGCGACCGTCTCGGCATCAAGCCCCTCTACATCGCCCACCGCGGACGCGACCTCTACTTCGGCAGCGAACTGAAGACGCTCCTCCACCATCCCGAAATCCCCCGCCGTCTGGATTTGAACGGGCTGAGCCTCTACCTCTCGCTCAACTGGACCCCCGCGCCCTACACCCTCGTCGAGGGCATCGAAAAGGTCTGGCCCGGCGAGTGCGTCGAGTGGCGCGACGGTGAGTTGACCCGCGCCCCGTATTGGACACTGCGGTTTGAGCCGCTATCCCGGTGGACCCTCGAGGACGCGAAGCAGCGGCTCGACGAATTGCTGCGCGCCTCGGTGCGCGAGCATCTGATCTCCGACGTGCCGCTCGGCGTCTGGTCCAGCGGCGGACTCGATTCCTCCTCCGTGCTCCACTACGCCGCGCAGGAAGTGCCCCACCTGAAGACCTTCAGCGTGAGCTTCCAGGGCGCGAGCCACGACGAAAGCCCCTGGTTCCGCGAAGTCGCGCAGGCTTACGGCACCGACCATCATGAGTTCGACCTCAACCCCGAGCACGACCTCCCCGCCACCATCGCGCGCATGGTGCACTACCTCGATGAGCCCACCGCCGACGCCGGCGCGCTGCCCGTCTGGTACCTCTCCTCGATGACGCGCCGCCACGTCACCGTCGCCTTGAGCGGCGAAGGCGCGGACGAACTCTTCGGCGGCTACCTCACCTACCGCGCCGATGCCCTCGCCGCCCGCGCCCGTCTGGCGCCCGCGTGGCTTCGTCGTGCGGGATTAACCGCTCTCCGCCTGTGGCCTGTCTCGGATGAGAAGATCAGCTTCGAGTACAAGGCCAAGCGCTTCCTCGCCGGCACGCTGCTGGACCCCGCCTCGGCGCATCCCTTCTGGAACGGCGCCTTCGACGAGGAGACCAAGCGCGGGCTGTACCCGGCCGCGCGCTACCCCGCGCCGCGGCAATTGATGAACTCGCTTCCCACTGAGGCCTTCCAGTGCGGCGAGGTGAACCGCTATCTGTGGCTCGACCAGCGCTACTACCTCGCCGACGACATCCTCACCAAGTGCGACCGCATGAGCATGGCTCATTCGCTCGAAGTGCGGCCGCCGTTTCTCGACCACCGCATCGTCGAGTTCGCCGCCACGCTGCCGGAGGACTTCAAGGTCCGCGGCCCGGTGCTCAAGTTCCTCCTGCGCGAGTTGATGCGCGACAAGCTCCCGGCCAGCGTCCTCAGCCGCAGGAAGGAGGGCTTCGACATCCCCGCCCACAAATGGTTTCGCGGCGCGCTGCGGCCGATGATGGAGGACGTGCTCTCGGACCGCGCCGTCCGCGACACCGGCCTGTTCCGCCCCGAGGCCGTGGCCCGGGTCAAGGACGCGCACGTCCGCCGCCGCGCCAACCTCGGCTATCCGCTCTGGGGCCTGCTGATCCTGTTTCTCTGGATGAAGGAATGGAAGATCGATTCCGCTACCGCGCGCTGACCGCCGTCGCCATTGCCGTGCTCATCTATGCCGGGACGCTCCTCGCGCCGCCGCATCTGATGGACGACGTGGATGCCGTGCAGGCGCAGATCGCCCGGACGATGCTCGAGTCCGGCGATTGGGTCACGGCGCGGCTGAACGGCGTGGCCTACCTCGAGAAGTCCCCGCTCAAGTACTGGATGATGGCCGTGAGCTTCGCCGTCTTCGGCGTCAGCGATTGGGCCGCGCGCCTGCCCGTCGTGCTGTCGATCCTCGCCCTCGTGTGGCTGGTGGCGCGAATGGGCCAGTGGGCCTTCGGGGAGAAGGCGGGCTTCTATGCCGGGCTGGCTTTGGGCTCCTCCGTCGGCCTCTTCCTGTTCACGCGGATCCTCATTCCGGACGTGATCCTCACCGGCACCATCGCGTTGGCCCTGTGGGCCATGTTACGGGCGCTGGACGAGGACGAAGCCCATCCGCGCGCCTGGGCGGCAGTGATGGCCGTCAGCATGGGCACGGGCCTGCTGCTGAAGGGTCTCATCGCGCTCGTCTTCCCCCTGGCGGCCGGAGGACTCTGGCTGCTGCTCACCTCGCAGTTGTTCGTCCGCCGCACCTGGCAGCGCCTGCGCCCCTTCAGCGGCGCCGCCCTCATCCTGCTGGTCGCCGCGCCGTGGCATGTCCTCGCCACTCTCAGAAACCCTCCCTATCTCGACTTCTCCATGGAGTCCGGACCCGGCCAATACCGCGGCTTCTTCTGGTTCTACTTCTTCAACGAACACATCCTCCGCTTTCTTGACCGCCGCTGGCCGCGCGACTACAACACCGTCCCGCGCCATCTGTTCTGGCTCTTCCATCTGCTCTGGTTCTTCCCCTGGAGCGCCTACTTCCCGAGGCTCGCGAAACTGAGCTACCGCGGCCAGGACCGCGCCGCGCGCATGCGGCTGCTCTGCCTCTGCTGGGCCGGCTTCATCCTCGTGTTCTTCACCTTCTCGACTACGCAGGAGTACTACTCCATGCCCGCCTATCCCGCCCTTGCGCTGCTGCTCGGCTGCGCAATGGCTGAAGGCTCCGGCTGGATCCGTGCCGCCCATCGGGTGGTTGCCGTGATCGCCGCCCTCGCGCTCGGGGCGGTGGTCTTCATCCTCGCCAGTGTCTGGCATCTCGCCGCCCCCGGCGACATCTCCAGCGCCTTGACCCAGAACCCCGAACTCTACACGCTTTCTCTCGGCCACATGGGCGACCTCACCCTGCGCTCGTTCGCCTACTTGAAACTCCCGCTGGCGCTCGCCGGGCTGGCCTTCGCCGCCGGCGCCTTCGCCGCGGCCCGCCTCCGCGGCCATGCCGCCTTCCTCGGACTCGCGCTCATGATGGTGCTCTTCCTCAACGCCGCGCGCGTCGCCATGATCGCCTTCGATCCCTACCTCGGCTCCCACGCGCTCGCCGTGGCGCTGCGCGACGCGCCCCGTGGCCGCGTGATTGTGGACAATCAGTATTACGCGTTCTCCAGCGTCTTCTTCTATGCGGACCTGAAGCAGGCGCTGCTGCTGAACGGCCGCGTAAACAACCTCGAGTACGGATCCTACGCGCCGGGAGCGCCGCAAGTGTTCATCGATGACGTGGACTTCGCCCGCTTGTGGGCCGCCCCGGAAAGAACCTACCTGCTGGTGGAGAAGCCCGCGGTGGCGCGCATCGAAGCCCTCGTCGCCCAAGGCTCGCTCCATCTGGTGAAGGAGAGCGGAGGCAAGTTTCTGTTCGTGAATCAGGCGCCATGAAGCTGACCATCGACGCCTCGCCGCTGCTGGTGCGCAGCGCGGGGGTGAAAAGCCATCTGCACCACTGGCTCGGCGCGCTGCGCGCGGCCGCCGGTCCGCACCAGGTCATCGCCTGGCCCGGCGTCCCGTTCGATGCGCCCCTCGATCATGAGAAAAGCCCGCTGGGCGCGGTCCCAGATCGGAAGAGCACACGTCTGAACTCCAGTCACTGACCAATCTCGTA
>ERZ761609.2748-NODE-2748-length-12535-cov-5.679888_pt1 | contig 12535 bp, 11 predicted proteins | sample MGYA00511163_ERZ761609 | MGnify/ENA primary metagenome ERZ761609 (study PRJEB28899, sample SAMN02445070) | bioreactor sludge metagenome | biome: EBPR sludge | place: Australia: Brisbane, Thorneside Wastewater Treatment Plant | collected 2011-12-16 ... | reverse complement strand
TCATCACCTGGCGCTATCTGCAGGACAAAAATTCCGGCGCCTCGTTTACGACCTATGCCAGCTTCATTCGCGAGTACGGCCAATGGCCGGCGATGGATGCCATCCGCCGTAACGCCGAGCGTGCATTGCCAGGCAACATGCCGCCGCAGCAAATCGTCGCGTGGTTCGATGGCCGCGATCCCGTGTCGGGCTATGGCATGGTGAAACTGGGCCTTGCCGAAATTGCCATGGGTCAGAGCCAGCGCGGCCGTGAGCGCGTGATCGAAGGCTGGATCAAGGGCAATTTCGACGCCGCCGACGAAACCCAGATTTACGCGCGCATCTCCAGCCTTCTCACGCCCGAGGCGCACCAAAAGCGCATCGACCGGCTGATCTGGCAGTCAGATTTTGCAGCCGCCAACCGGGCGCTGACATGGGCCTCGCCGCAGGTGCGCAGTTGGGCAGAAATCCGCATGCGCCTTCGCGCCAACACGCGCGGCGGCGATCGCGGGCTTGCCAATGTCTCGGGTGACCTGCGCAATGAGGTTGGCCTGCTTTTTGACCTCTCGCGCTGGCAGCGGCTCTCGGGCCGCACCTCTGACGCCCTGGCAACGATGCTGAAGGCGCGACTGACACCTTCTTCGCAAGTTGATCCGGAGCGCTGGTGGGACGAGCGCGGCTACCAGACGCGCGAAGCGATTGAAGAGCGGCGCTTTACCGATGCCTATGCGCTGGCTTCCGGCAACGGGCTTGATCGCGGTGCAGACTTTGCCGACGCCGAGTTCCTCGCGGGCTGGGTGTCGCTGCGCTTCCTCAAGCGTCCGGATGACGCGGCGCGCCATTTCGAGCGCATGCTCTCGGGCGTCACCTTCCCGATCAGCGTGGCGCGCGCGCAATACTGGCTTGGCCGGGCCCACGAGGCGGCAGGCCGTGCCGACGAAGCACGCGCGGCCTACACCTCCGCCTCTACCATGCCGGAAACCTATTACGGCATGCTGGCGTCAACGGCGCTGAACCCGGATGCCATCCACACGCTGGCATGGCTCAAGCCTGACACATCAGCAGAGCGCGCAGCCTTTGAGGCACGCGCCGACATTCAGGCCGTGCAGATGCTGGCCTCGTTGCAGGAGCGTGAACTGCTCACCAGTTTCTCGCGCGGGGTTGCCGACAATCTGACGAGCGCCGAAGAATATGAAATGCTCGCCGCCCTGCTGGACCGCATGGGCTGGCGCGGGCTTTCGGTACGGGTCGCCAAGCGCGCCATGCAGAAGCTCATCCCGGTCGGCCATCGCTCCTATCCGGCGCCGTCATTGCCCCGCCACATCGGCGACAATGCTGCGCCCGAGCCGGAATTAGTGCTCGGCATCTCGCGTCAGGAAACGGAATTTGACTCGTCATCGGTTTCAGGCGCAGGCGCCCAGGGCATCATGCAGCTGATGCCCGCAACGGCAAAGGCAACTGCCCGCCTCCATGGCATTTCCTATGACGAAAGCCGCCTGCTTTCGGATGGCGATTACAACACCCAACTGGGTATGGCCCATCTGTCAGACCTGCTCTCGGATTATCGCGGCTCGTATATTCTCGTCGCCGTTGCCTACAATGCGGGGCCAGGCCGCGTGACGCAGTGGATTGAAGATTTTGGCGACCCGCGATCGCCGCGCATTGATCCGGTCGATTGGGTTGAGCGCATCCCCTTCAGCGAGACCCGCAACTACGTCCAGCGCGTGATCGAGAATACGCAGGTTTATCGCACCTTGCTGGCGGGCGGCTCTGCCCCCTTGCGGATCGCGCATGATCTGCGGCGCGGCAGCGGTGTTGCAGGCGCCTATCGCCCGTCGGACGATCAATCTCTGCTTGCACCGCCACGCTCAGGCGCTGCCGGCAATTGAGGCATCAATGAAGGGCCGTGCCCGGCTCTGGTCCTTCAAACATCGCCCTGAGACGCTCGCCCGCATCGCCCTCGCTGAAACAGCGGGCGAGAGCCTGCGCCCCTGCCTCCGGCGGAATGGCGCCCTTGGCGGCCATGCGCAAAAGGTCTTTCAGTTCGCGCGCGGCAACAGCAGGCAATTGCGCCAGATGACCGGCAAAATCGGCAACCGCTGCCTCGAACTCTGACGGGCCAAAGACATTCGTGATCATGCCCAGCATGAAGGCCCGCTCGGCAGAGATGATCCCGCCTGTGAGATAAAGCGCCTGCGCCGGGCCCAATCCCGCGATGCGCGACAGCCGCTCGATTCCGGCTGCCCCCGGAACAAGCCCGATGCCGACGCCCGGAAAGCCGACGCGCAGGTCCGCACGCCCCACGCGGATATCGCAATGAAGTGCAAGCTCAAGCGCAGCGCCGATGCAGCCGCCCTTGAGTGCCGCAAGGGTTACGGCGTTGATGGATTGAAGGGCCTCGCACGTCTTGCGCATGTCGAGTGCGAGGGCTGCGACCCCGTCAGGCGGCAGCGACGCCAGTTCCGGAAGATCAAGGCCGGACGAGAATCCGTCTTCGCCAGCGCCCGTCAGCACTACCGTGCGGATATTGGGATCGGCATTGAGATCAGCAGACGCCGATTGCAGCGCCTTGCGCACGCCAGCATCAATCGCGTTCCCTGCGTAGGGCCGGTTGATGAGGATGGTTGCCACGCTGCCGCGCTTGGTCACGGTCAGGCAGACATGGGCGCCGGGAGAATGCTTGCGGGTCATGGCGCAAGATTACGCCGCAGGCATCGTCTCCGCCAAGAGCAAAGCGGATCAGTGGCGCGAAGCCAGCCACTCACGCGCCTGGCGCTGGGCCTCGGCAATCTGAATGGCGTTCATCTCCTGCGAAATCTCGCCGCGCATGTCGCGCGCTTCACGGCTGCCCTGCATGGCCGCAAGATTGAACCATTTGTGAGCCGCGACCAGATCAATCGAAACGCCCTGGCCCGTGCAATACGCAAGACCAAGCGTGTAGAGCGCGTTCGGCTCACCCTTCAGTGCTTCAGCTTCGCAATGGCTGATGCCATTAAAATCAAGAAGGGCCATCGTTCATTCTCCCCGGAATTGCCCCGGCAGCCCTGCGGTATCGCCGGACTGCATGGCCGCATCGTCACGAAGACGGCTGAACGCCCGGTTAAAAGAAGGTTGAGCAGACGTTAATCGGGGATCAGCGGCGCCTGGCCTGCTCTGCACCGAAGAGGATGTTCCAGCGATCCGGGTTGGCGGGCGCTTCGTCGCGCTCCTTGCGCAGCACATCAAAGCCGCGCCGCACGCCGGGCCGCGCCTTCATCGCCTCGTTCCAGCGGCCAACATGGGGATACTCGGCAATGTCGATGCCGAAATTTTTACGGCCTACAATCCACGGCCAGGTCGCCATATCGGCAATGGAATAGGTGTCACCGCCCAGCCATTCGTGGCGCGACAGCTGCGTGTCCATCACACCAAACAGGCGCTTGGCCTCATTGGTGTAACGCTCGACGCCATAGGCCGCCGCCTCCGCGCCCACGCGCTGCGTGGCGTAATTGCGGAAATGGTTGGCCTGCCCGAACATCGGCCCCACCCCGCCCATCTGCCAGAAGAGCCATTGCAGCGCCGTGTAACGCGCATGCGGCTCAGCGGGCAGGAACTGCCCGGTCTTCTCGGCAAGATAGAGGAGGATCGCACCCGACTCGAACAGGGACAGCGCTTTGCCGCCCGGCCCATCCTGATCGATGATGGCCGGGATGCGATGATTGGGGCTGATCGCAAGGAACGCAGGCTTGAACTGCTCGCCCGCACCGATATTCACCGGGTGCGCGCGATAGGAAAGCCCCGTCTCCTCCAGCATGATCGAAACCTTCTGGCCGTTGGGCGTGCACCAGGAATAAAGATCGATCATCAGTGTGCTCCTTCACGCAGCAAGGGCGGCAGTTGCCCTGCCGCCCTCTGATCCTGCCCGATTATTTCTTCTTCGCCGCAGCCTTTTTCTTGGTGGGCTTCTTGGGTGCTTCCTTTTTCCCCACTGGCCGCGCCACAGACCGCTTTGTCACCATAGGCATGTGCATTCTCCCGTTTGCCGCCCCGCGCCGCACGAATCCCGCGCGTAAGGGGGAGTCTCTAGCCCCCGACCGGCATTTGACAAGCCTGCGGGATCACCCCGGCAGATTGAGCTTTTTGGCCAGAAGCTGGTTCACCACGGCCGGATTTGCCTTGCCGCCGGTCTTCTGCATCACCTGGCCAACAAACCAGCCCGCCATCTTGGGCTTGGCTGCAACCTCTGCCACCTTGTCAGGATTGGCCGCGATCACCGCGTCAATCGCCGCTTCAATCGCCGACGTATCCGTCACCTGACGAAGCCCGCGCGCCTCAACGATGGCGCCGGGCGCGTCGCGCGTTTCCACCATGATCTGGAACACATCCTTGGCGATGCGGCCCGAGATCGTGTTGTCGGCAATCAGGTCGATCAGCGCGCCCAGATTGGCCGCTGAAACCGGCGACTGCGTGATGGAGAGATTGAGCCGGTTGAGCATGGCAAAAAGATCGCCCGTCACCCAGTTCGCGGCGATCTTGGGATCGCGCCCCTTCGCCACTTCCTCGTAATAGGCGGCAGTCTCGGCATCCGAGACCAGCACGCCCGCGTCATACGGCGACAGGCCAAACTGGCTCACATAACGCTGCTTGCGCGCATCCGGCAGCTCCGGCAGCGACGCCTTGATGCGGTCAACCAGCGCCTGCTCGAATTCCAGCGGCAGAAGGTCGGGATCCGGGAAGTAGCGATAGTCATGCGCCTCTTCCTTGGAGCGCATGGTGCGGGTTTCGCCGGTGCGCGAGTCAAAGAGCCGCGTCTCCTGCTCTACCTTGCCGCCGCCTTCGATCAGATCAATCTGGCGGCGCGCCTCGTATTCGGCGGCGATCTGCACAAAGCGCATCGAGTTCACATTCTTGATCTCGCAGCGCGTGCCATATTCTGCGCCCGGTTTGCGCACCGAGACGTTCACGTCGGCGCGCATGGAACCTTCATCCATGTTGCCGTCGCATGTGCCGAGATAGCGCAGGATCGTGCGCAGCTTTTTCAGGTAAGCCGCCGCCTCTTCGCCCGAGCGCAGATCGGGCCGCGACACGATCTCCATCAGCGCGATGCCAGAGCGGTTGAGATCAACAAAAGAGAGGCTCGGGTGCATGTCGTGCGAGCTTTTGCCGGCATCCTGTTCCAGATGCAGACGCTCAATCCCCACTTCGATGGTGTCACCATTGGGCATGTCCACCAGCACAACGCCCTCACCCACGATGGGCTGCTTGTACTGCGAAATCTGATAGCCCGCCGGCAGGTCGGGATAGAAATAGTTCTTCCGGTCAAAGACCGAGACGAGATTGATCTTCGCGTTCAGCCCAAGGCCGGTGCGGATCGCCTGTTCCACGCAGAATTCGTTGATGACGGGCAGCATGCCGGGCATGGCCGCATCGACCAGGCTTACCTGCGCATTCGGCGCTGCGCCAAAAGCGGTCGCGGCCCCCGAAAACAGCTTGGCCTTCGAGAGAACCTGCGCGTGAACTTCAAGGCCGATCACCACCTCCCATTTGCCGGTGGCGCCTTCGATCAGCTTTCCTGTGCGATTGGTCATGGCCGCCTCACTTCCACCAGCTATCGGGACGCGCCTTGAAGGCGGCAGCATCCTCAATCACCTGACCTGCGCGGAACAAAGTTGCCTCATCAAACGCGCGCCCGATCAGCTGCAAACCAAGCGGCAATCCCTCATTATTGACGCCCGCAGGCACCGATATGCCCGGCAGGCCCGCAAGATTGACCGTCACCGTGAACACGTCATTCAGATACATCGAAATCGGATCATCCGTCTTTTCGCCAATGCCGAAGGCAGGCGATGGCGACGTGGGCGTCAGAAGCATGTCGCACTTCTCGAACGCCTGCTCGAAATCGCGCGCAATCAGTGTTCGGATCTTCTGGGCGCGCAGATAATAGGCGTCGTAATACCCTGCCGAAAGCACATAGGTGCCGATCAGGATGCGGCGCTGCACTTCGCGGCCAAAACCTGCCGCGCGCGATTTTTCATAAAGGTCGATGACATCATCGCCATTGACGCGAAGCCCGTAACGCACGCCGTCATAGCGCGCGAGGTTTGACGACGCCTCGGCGGGCGCGACGATGTAATAGGCCGGCAGCGCATATTTCGTGTGCGGCAGGCTGACATCAACAATTTCGGCGCCCGCATCCTTCATCCAGGCTATGCCCTGCGCCCACAGCGCTTCGATCTCGGCGGGCATGCCGTCGAGCCTATATTCCTTGGGAATGCCAACGCGCATGCCCTTCACGCCCTTGCCAATCGCCGCCTCGAAATCCGGCACTGCGATGGGCGCGCTGGTGGAATCCTTCGGGTCATGGCCCGACATCGCCTGCAGCATGATCGCGCAGTCGCGCACCGTATGGGCCATCGGGCCTGCCTGATCGAGCGACGAGGCAAAGGCCACGATCCCCCAGCGCGAGCAGCGGCCATAGGTCGGCTTGATGCCGGTAATACCGGCAACAGCAGCAGGCTGGCGGATCGAACCGCCGGTGTCGGTGCCGGTTGCGCCAAGACACAGACGCGCGGAAACTGCCGCCGCCGAGCCGCCGGATGATCCGCCCGGCACCAGCGGCGTGTTGGAACCCTTGCGCTGCCACGGGCTGATGACGGGGCCCCACGCGCTCGTCTCGTTCGACGAGCCCATCGCAAACTCGTCCATATTGAGCTTGCCCAGCATCACCGCGCCTGCGTCAAACATCTGGCGGGTGACAGTTGACTCATAGGTCGGCACGAAATTGCCCAGTATCTTGCTGCCCGCCGTCGTTTTCACGCCCTTGGTGCAGAAGAGATCCTTGATGCCCAGCGGCACGCCTTCAAGTATGCCCGCCTCGCCGCGCGAAAGCCGTGCATCGGCCCGCGTCGCCATGTCGAGCGCCAGCTCCGGCGTTTCGGTAACAAAGGCGTTGAGGCCGCGTGCGCCCTCAACTTCCTTGATGAAGGAGGTCGTCAGTTCCCTTGACGAAATCTTTTTGCGGCGCAGCGCATCGCGCGCGCCTGCCAGCGTGAGTGTTGCAAGATCGCTCATGGCTTACTCCACCACCTTGGGAACGGTGAAGTAATTGTCGATCGCGTTCGGCGCGTTCCTCATCAGATCGTCAGCAATGTTGCCGTCATTGACCACGTCGGCCCGGCGCATCAGCCGCATCTTGGCGACCGACGTCATCGGCTCCACGTTGTTGACGTCGAGTTCCCCCAGTTGCTCCACCCAGGCAAGGATCTTGTTGAGTTCGCCTGCCATGGGGGCAAGCCGCTCTTCCGGAACGGCAAGGCGGGCGAGTTTCGCCACCTTGCGCACTGTCTTCTCATCAACCGACATGATCGTGAACAATCTTGGGTGTTGGGGGAGGAAGGGGCTGGCCTCAAGGCCGCAAAGCGCCCTAAAAAGCCAAACCCTAGCTATCAATCCCGTGCGCGTGGCGCAAGGAAAGGCCAATACCACCCCATGCCCATGACTGACCCGGCAGCGTTCCGGGCTGCCCTGAAACCGGGCAGCCGCCTGATCGGCATTGATCTGGGCGCGAAGAATGTGGGCTTGGCGCTGTCGGACGCCATGCTGGTGGTGGCAAGCCCCCTGGAAACCATGCCCCGCGGCCGCCTGAAAGATGACGTCGCCACCTTGCGCGAGCGCCTGACGCGCTATGATGTTGGCGGAATCGTTATTGGCCTTCCTCGCAACATGGATGGGAGCGAGGGGCCGGCGGCCCAGGCCGCCCGCGCCTATGCCCGCAATCTTGAGCGCGAGCTGGGCGTGCCCGTGACGATGTGGGATGAGCGGCTGTCAACAACCGCTGTAGAGCGCACATTGCTTGACGCCGACATGTCGCGGCGCAGGCGGGGGGAAGTGATCGACAAGATGGCAGCGTCATTCATCCTGCAGGGCTTTCTCGACCGCCTTGCCCACATCGCGCGGTCGTAACGATGCGCCAGCTGTTTCGTCCGCCCGTAAAGCTGCCGCGCGAGCAGATGTCGATGGCCGTTCTCGTCAGCGCCGCCTTTTTTGTGGCGGGCTACGACCTGAACATCCTTGGTCTGGCGATGCCAAAGATTCTTCCCGAGTTCGGCATCTCCGAGAGTGAGCAGGGGCAAACGATCGCCCTCCTCCGGTTGAGTGTTCTTCTCGCGTTTCCGTTGGCAGCACTTGCCGACAAGTTTGGCCGCAAAGCCATGCTTGCCATCACAATTGTAGGGTCGGGCGTGTTCACGCTGATGACAGCGTTTGCCGCTACCTATGAACAGTTCATGGCGGCGCAGGCACTGGTTCGCGTGTTCGGCTATGCGCAGGACATGATTGCCATCGTGATGATCTCGGAAGAGGTCGATGACCGTGCGCGCGGCTGGGCTCTTGGTCTGCTGGCGGCAGTTGGTGCAGCTGGTGCCGGCTCTGCTGCGATTGTTTATGCGGGCGTTGATGTTGTCTTCGGTGATTGGCGCGCACTTTATGTCATCGGTGCTTTGCCGCTCTTTCTGATCGCATGGCTTTGGCGTCGCCTGCCCGAGACCAGACGATTTGCAAATCTGAAAGCGGCAGGAAAGTTACGGCGAGAATCCAGCTTCGGGGGCGTGCGCAACGTCATTGAATTGTTCCGCACCTACCCTGCCCGCAGCTGGGCCTTGGCGGCTGCCGTTGGCGCTTTCGCATTCGGTTCAGCGCCAGCACTGGTACTGAACGCAACCTTCCTGCAGGAAGTGCGCGGATTTTCTCCGGGTGAAGTCTCGCTCCTCGTCATTGCGGGCGGCACATTTGCAATGCTTGGCAACTTTGTCGCAGGACGATTGAGCGACAGGCACGGGCGCCGCGCAGTGCTCGCCATCGGAGCAATGATGACATTCATCGGGTTTGGGATCCTGTACTGTTTTGAGGATCACGCGGTCGTTGCGATTTCGTGGACCTTCGCGCTGTTCGGCTTCTTTGCTGCTGAGGTTGTCTTGTCAGCCTATGGCGCTGAACTGTTCTCGACCGCCCATCGCTCAGGTGGTTCCGGTTTGCGCACGACCGCAACAATCATTGGTGGTGGATTGGGTCTATTTGCAAAGGATGGTCTGTTCATTCTTCTTGGAAGCCACAGCCTCGCTTTCCTTGTGCTCCTTCCGGCGATTCCCCTGTCGCTGGTCATCGTCTATCTGACGTTGCCGGAAACATCCGGAAAAACACTGGAGCAAATCTCCCCCGATCATCACCCCCACGCGGGTCCGCATTAGGGGCGGCAGATGGTTGAGATCGCGCTGGCGCTGGTCCCTGTCTTCCTTGTCATCGGGCTGGGCATCTTTCTGCGCATCATTGCCTTTCCGGGCGATCATCTCTGGCAGCCGCTGGAGCGGCTCACCTATTTTGTGCTGTTCCCGCCGCTTCTTTTTCACACCATCGTCACCGCCGACATGAGCGGCGATGCGGTTCTGCCGCTGGCCGCGACATTTCTGATTGCGGTCGTGTCAATGGGTCTGCTGTTGGCGCTCTTGAAGCCCATCCTTCCCGTCTCGGGCCCAGAGTTCACTAGCGTGTTTCAGGGCGCGGTGCGCTGGAACGGGTTTGTGGCGCTGGGCGTTGTCTCGCTGCTTTACGGCCCGCCCGGCGTTGCGCTGGCCGCCGTTGCCTTCGCCACCATGGTGCCAACCGTCAACCTGATGTCGGTTGTGGTGCTCACGCGCTATGCCAGCGGCACCGCGGCTGGCTTCAAACCGGCCCTGATGGCGATTGTCACAAACCCGCTGATCCTCGCCTGCATTGCCGGGATCGCGGTCAAGAGCACGGGGATCACCCTGCCCCAGCCGATCCTGGCAACCCTCAAAATGTTGGCAGATGCCACGCTGGCGCTGGGCCTGTTGGCAGTGGGTGTGGCGCTGGACCTGCGGGCGCATGCGCAGAAACGCTTTCCGCTCGTCTTTACGACCGTGCTCAAGCTCGGGCTGATGCCAGTCTTGATGCTGGGCGCCTGCTGGCTGACGGGCACCACGGGGCTTGCCCGCGACGTGGCGCTCATCTGCGCCTGCGTGCCGGGCGCAACCTCGTCCTATATTCTGGCGCGACAGCTGGGTGGAGACGCTACCCTGATGGCCAATCTCATTACCGTTTCAACCTTGCTGTCGATCTTTACCCTGCCCCTTTGGGTGCTGGCGATGGCGCCGTAATTTCGATCCACCGCCTTGCAGCGTGCGCCCCCTCTGCCTATAAGCATGACCCTTGATGACAGGCACGACCCCCGCTCTGCCCCTGCTTCCCGGGGCGCATCTCCTGAGTGTCGAGGAACTTGGCGCGCAACACATCAGCGGCCTCCTCGATCTCGCCGAATCCTATGTTGATCTGAACCGTCAGGTGGCGAAAAAGCGCGACCTTCTGCGCGGCCGCACGATGATCAACCTCTTCTATGAAAGCTCCACGCGCACGCAAAGCTCGTTTGAGCTGGCGGGCAAGCGCCTGGGCGCTGACGTGATGAACATGTCGGTCGGCCAGTCGTCGGTGAAAAAGGGCGAAACCCTGATCGACACGGCGATGACACTGAACGCCATGCGGCCCGACATTCTGGTCATCCGCCATGCGGACTCCGGCGCAGCCGAGCTTCTGTCGCGAAAGGTGGCGTGCTCCGTCATCAACGCGGGCGATGGATCGCACGAACACCCTTCGCAGGCGCTTCTGGATGCGCTCACCATCCGCCGCCGCTTTGGCCGCATCGAGGGCCTGACGATTGCGATCTGCGGCGACATCCTGCACAGCCGCGTCGCGCGCTCGAACATTCTGCTTTTGACCAAGATGGGGGCGCATGTGCGCCTCGTTGCGCCCCGCACCCTGTTGCCGCGCGACATTGGCCGCCTGGGCGTCGAAATCTTCAACCGCATGGAAGAGGGGCTGGCGGGCGCTGATGTGGTGATGATGTTGCGCCTGCAGCTGGAGCGGATGACGGGATCGTTCCTTCCCTCCACGCGCGAATTTTTCCATCTCTATGGGCTCGACCACAAGAAACTGGCGCTGGCCAAACCCGGCGCGCTGGTCATGCATCCCGGCCCGATGAACCGCGGCGTCGAGATCGACAGCGCCGTTGCCGACGACACCGAACGCAGCCTGATCCAGGAACAGGTCGAAATGGGCGTCGCGGTGCGCATGGCAATCCTTGACGCACTTTCGCGCCAGCTCTCCAACTCCAAAGGGGGCACGCCATGATGGATGTTGCCTTCATCAATGCGCGGCTGGTTGATCCTGCCGCCAAACTGGATGCGCCGGGCGCGCTCCTCGTGCGCGATGGCCGCATCGCGGATGCAGGGCCGCGGGTCTTCAATGATGGCAAGCCAGCGGGTGCGCAAATCATCGACTGCAACGGGCAGGTGCTTGCGCCCGGCCTGATCGACATGCGCGTTTTTGTGGGTGAGCCGGGCGCCGAACACCGCGAGACGATTGAAAGCGCAGGGCTGGCCGCCGCCGCAGGTGGCGTCACCACCATGGTGCTGATGCCCGCAACCGATCCGGTGATTGATGAGGCTGCCCTTGTGGCCTTCATGCGCAATCAGACTTGCGCCGTGAATGTGCTGCCCATGGCTGCCCTTACCAAGGGCCGTAAAGGCGAGCAGATGACCGAGATGGTGCTGCTTTCCGAAGCGGGCGCCATCGGCTTTACCGATGCCGACCGCACGATTGCCGATGCCCGCGTCATGCGCCGCGCGCTTTCCTATGCCGCCACCTTTGATCTTCTGGTTGCTGGCCATTGCGAGGAGCCGTCGCTCTCGCACGGCGCATCGGCAACCGAAGGCGAAATTGCCACGCGCCTTGGCCTGTCGGGCGCACCGGCACTCGCCGAGACGATCATTGTGGAGCGCGACCTGCGCCTCGTTGAACTGACCGGCGCACGCTATCACTTTGCGCAGGTCACAACGCAAAGTGCCATCGAAGCAATTGCCAATGCCAAGGCGCGCGGCCTGCCCGTTACCTGCGGCGTGCCCGCAACCCACGTTGCGCTCAATGCGCTCGACATTGCGGGCTATCTCACGTTCCGCAAACTGTCGCCGCCGCTGCGCACCGAGGATGATCGCCGCGCCTGTGTGGAAGCGCTCGCCGCCGGCATTATTGATGTCATCGTCTCCAGCCACGATCCGCAGGCGCCCGACACCAAACGCCTGCCCTATGCTCAGGCTGCAGCCGGTGGCGTTGGCCTTGAAACCCTTCTGCCCATCACACTGGAGATGGTCCATGCCGGGCATCTGACCATGCAGGAGGCGATTGCCCGCCTGACCACCGCGCCCGCAAGCATCCTCGGCCTGAGTGATGGCGCGGGCACGCTGTCACGCGGCGCGGTTGCCGATCTCGTGTGCTTCAATCCCGATCATGCCTTCATTGTCGATGGCGACAAACTGCGCTCGCGCGCCAAGAACACGCCGTTTGATGGCCGCAAGACGCAAGGCCGTGTGATGCATACCTGGGTCAAGGGAAAGTGCGTCCACAACGCCGAGGCAACAGGTTAGGCCATGCCCTTCGATCTCATTGACCCCATCAGTCTCGAACGCTCGCTTCCCTTTTACGCTGCTGCGTTTTTTGGCGGTTACATTCT
>ERZ761609.2747-NODE-2747-length-12536-cov-8.920599_pt1 | contig 12536 bp, 10 predicted proteins | sample MGYA00511163_ERZ761609 | MGnify/ENA primary metagenome ERZ761609 (study PRJEB28899, sample SAMN02445070) | bioreactor sludge metagenome | biome: EBPR sludge | place: Australia: Brisbane, Thorneside Wastewater Treatment Plant | collected 2011-12-16 ... | reverse complement strand
CATTGGCACGTACGATATTCGCATAATTATTGATTCGCCCCCTTAAATGCAAGAAAAATTATCGGATTAGGGTAAAAACCCGCAAAAGGGGAAAATCGTCCGCAAAGCCGCCCACAGGCGGTAGCGGCCGCGCAAAGCGCCCGCCGCCCGCACGCCCCATGCAAAGCGCGTCAGGCTTTGGAAAAAAAGATTTTAAAATCAAGCCCGCCCTGCTGCGCAGGCGCAAGGGCGATGCGCGCGCGGTGCGTATCGGCAACCCATTTGACGATACTAAGCCCGAGGCCGGAGCCGCTTTGGGACTTATCCGCCCGGTAAAACCGCTCGAAGACATGGGGCAGGTGCTTATCCGCAATGCCCGCCCCTGCATCGGCGATGGACAAAACCGGCGCCCCCGCCTGCAGGGACAGCGTCACAAGCACTTCCCCACCCTGAGGGGAGAATTTAACCGCGTTATGCAGCACATTGCGCACCATCAGGCCGAGCGCATGCGGCACGCCCTGTATCGGCGGAACGTCTTCGAGCGCAGGGGTGATACGCACCTGCCGCGCGGCGGCAAAGCCGGCCAAGGCCTGTATTTCCTGCCGGACGATATCGGCCATAAGCACAGGGGCGGCATCGCTGCGGTCGCCCTGCAGGCGCGCAAAAGACAACAGCGCGTCTGTCATCGCCGCGGCGCGGTCCACGGCGGCCAGAAGATTGGCGAAGCCTTCCTGCCCCGCCGCGCTCAGGTTTTCGGATCTTTGCAAGGCCTGCACCTGCGCCTTTATTGCGGCAAGGGGCGTGCGCAGTTCATGCGCGGCATTATCGGTGAATTCACGCTCGCGCAGAAAGCTTGTCTCGATACGCGCGAAAAGATCGTTCAGTGCATGGGTCAGCGGCTTGATTTCAATCGGAATATCGCGGTCATCGATAGACGACAGGTCTTCGGCCGCCCGCGCCCCTACCTCGCCCGATACGCGCGCCAGAACCTTCAGGCTGGAGCCTGTCGCCCACCAGATAGCCACGATGGATGAAATAATGAAAAGAATACCCGGCAAGACAAGGCTGCTGAGCAGCTGGAATGTCAATTCGCGACGGATGTCGTATTTCTCGGCGACCTCAATCGCCAGTCCGGATTTTTCATCCAGCAGTGTATAGACCCGCCATTCATGGCGGCCTTTTTTGTCGTGATGCAGTTTGGAAAAGCCGGGCGGCAGATATATCCCCTCCATCGCCGGACCCTCGGCCGATGCGGTAATCACCTGCCCGTCTTTTAAAATGCGGTAGGAAATTTTGCGCTCGTAGCGGTGGGCAAGTTCGGCATCCTTGCTGCGGTCAAGACCCGCATAGCTTTCGGGGTTCGCATCGCCGATTGGCATGGAAGCCAGCGAGCGCGAAAACTGCACCAGCGTCGCATCATACACCTCGTCAACTTCGTGATAAATAAAAGCCAGCGCAAGCCCGCCGGAAAGCACAACCGCCGCCAGCATTTGCAGCAAAAGCGTTTTGATAAGCCGCAAACGCAGCGAATTCTTTTTCATGTTTCCACCACATAGCCGATATTGCGGATAGTCCTGACGAAATCCTTGCCCAGCTTGCGGCGCAGGGCGGAGATATGCACCTCCACCGTGTTGGAGCCGATATCGTCGCTGCCCCAGTCATATATCGCCGTTTCAATCTGCTGACGGCTGACAACCTGCCCCGCATGGCTGAGCAGGTATTCGGCAATCGCAAATTCACGCGCGGAAAGCGAAACCGGCGACGCCCCCACATGAACCGTTTTCGCAAGCGGGTCGAGCGATAAATCGCCGTGCCGTATTACCGGCACCGCCCGCCCGTGCGCACGGCGTATCAATGCCGCACAGCGCGCCAGCAGTTCGTCAAGGTCGAAGGGCTTGACCAGATAATCATCCGCGCCCGCATTCAGCCCTTCGATGCGGTGGTAAACTGCATCGCGCGCCGTCAAAAACAAACAAGGGGTCAGATTGTCGCCGCTGCGCAGCCGTTTGAGAAGCGCAAGCCCGCTTTCGCCCGGCAAATTGATGTCGAGAACCAAAAGGTCATAAGCCTGCGCGCGCACGGCCGCCTCCGCATCTTCGGCATTGGTCAGCCAGTCCACCGCAAAGGCCGTGCGCAGCCCGGCCTGTGTGGCCTTGCCCAGCAAAACATCGTCTTCGACCAGCAATACGCGCATCGGTGATTGGCCTTAAAAAGAGGGGCTCGCCAAGCGAGCCCCTGAATTATAGAGGAAAAACATATCCGGCTCTATCAGTTATAGCTTTTTTTAGGCGCTGCCGTTTTTATCTTTTCGCGCGCAACGCCAAGGGCGGCGCGGATTTCCTGACGGCGCCCCTCGTCGGCGAGGGTGCGTCCTGCACGGTCGGGCGCTGCAAGCGCCTTTTCCAAGACCGGCACGGCCTCCGTATAGCGGCTTTGGTTCATTAAATAATCGCCATAGAAATAGTTAGGGTCGATACCATCCGGATTGACGGTCAACGCCGCTTTCAAATATTTCTCGGCTTTTTCCTTATCCCCGAAAGCAACCGGCCAGCCCGGCACTTGATAATAAAGAGAGCCGAGAGAAGTATAGGCGGAGCCCTCCAGCGCCTCGGGGTTGGTTTCGATTGCCTGTTCCAGCAGCGATTTGGCTTTTTTTACCTTCGGCAGGGCAGACAGACCTTTGATAAAACCTGCCTCGGTCGAAAGGATGATGGCCTCCCAAATCTTGGCTTCCGCCCGCGCAGGCGCAGCCGCCACCAATGCGGCGGCTTCTTTTTCAAGCGCGCCCATGGCCGCTATTTTTTTATCCTTATCGGTCGATTTGTATTTGATTTCCGCCCAGCGCGCCTGCAAATCGCTGATTTTAAGCATCACGGCATCCGGCGCAGCTTCCTGCACAATTTGTAGCGGCGCGACAGGCGGCGTTTGAACCTGCGCATAGGCAGGCACAGCGATGGAAAGGCAGAGCAAACCTGCGGCAATTTGGGTTTTCATGGCTTTAAAATTCTCCGTGTGGTGTGTTGATTGTGATTGGGGCGCGGCGGCTTGCGCCAGAATTTTTTCGCCCACCTGCCTGTTGGCAGAAAGGCCGCGGTCAACCAAAGATGGAAAGATGGCGTGCATCACGGCAAAAAACCGCTCCGGCCAGCCGATGCGCACATCGCTGCTGTCATTTTCTATGGCGCGCAGAATAATCGCCGCGACTTTTTCCGCGCTGTCGTAGCGCACACCTGTTTGCTCGTTCAGCAAGGCTTTCAGCCCTTTGTTGGCAGCCGTTTTGACAGCGCGCGGTGTAATATGCGCAACCGTCACGCCCGTGCCCTCGACTTCGCGGCGCAGCGCGTCGGAAAAGGCCTTCAGCCCCGCTTTGGCCGCGACATAGCCCGTCAGATGCGGCAGCGGTATCAAACCCGTCATGGAGCCTATATTGACTATCTTGCCGCTGCCGCGCCGTTTCATGGCCGGCAGAACGGCCTGCGACAGCTGCATCGGCACCACAAGATTCAGATGCACAAGAGCGGCGGCATCCTGGTCTTCGCAATGCGCAAAAACGTTATAGCCGGCAAGGTTGACGAGAACATCCGGCGGCTCCGCAGAAAGCTGCGTGCGCAGCCCCGAGATGTCACCCGCAAGGTCGCCATGGGTTTTGCGGCTATGAACCTCAACCTCCGCCCCCGCCGCGCGCAAGAGCGGCACCAGCACGGCACCAATGCCCCCCGTGCCGCCCGTCACGAAAACCTTTTTGCCCTTAAGCTGCATTTTTAAGTCCCCGCTTGTGCGGCACAGCGCCCAGTAGCCCTGCGAAAAGACGGAAGGTGTTTTGCGCAACTTCGATAATTGCCGCCTGATCTTCCGCGTCGCTTATCTTGTTCACGAGGGTTTCAAAAAACTTCAAATGCTCGATATCCAGCGCGCCGTGTGAATACAGATAGGTGAACGCGCTCTTGGGTAGTTGAAGCCCCGCCATAATGGCGTCCGCGCCCGTGCTGGCGATTTGTGTCGAAGTGCTTTCGAGCATGAAAACCATTCCCAAAAACCCGACAGGGTTTTTACGCGCGATATAATCGTAGTTATAGGCAACCAGCACCTGCGTTTCGAGGTTCGGGCTGGCTGCGCGCGCGGCTTCCTTGTCACCGCCGGCTGCGGCGATGTCGTTCAGAATCCATTCTTCATGGCCTTTTTCTTCTTCGATATACTCGGCGATAGCGTCATGGAGCCATTTTTTCTCCTCCGGCAGACGCGCGCCCATAGCCATCAGGAAACGCACCGTATGTTTGACGTGGTGGTAGGCTTCCGTCAGATAGGCGATATAGGTTTCGCGGCTGATATCGCCGCGCAGCCCGTCTGCCAGCTGCGGCACCTGATAAAGCGCCGCACGGGCGGGGGCGGTTTCTTTTTGCAGTCTTTCATAGAACGTCATGTTTTTTCTCCTTGGCAAAAATGTTGAAGAACCCTGTCTCTGCGGATACGGCCGTTGCCGGTCATAAATCCGTCTTCGGCGCGCAGGCGCGGAATTTCACGCAAGTCCGTAACCTGTGCGTATTCAGCCAAGTTCTTGTTGGCGGCCGCAACGGCGGCTTTCAAATCGGCGCCTTCGGCCGCGGGCACCAGAAGCGCTTTCAAACTGGCCGCCCCTTCGCCGTACACGACGGCCTGTCCGATTTGCGGTTGCGCCAGAAGCTCGCTTTCCACCCATTCGGGGGAGATATTGCGGCCAAAGCCCGTGATAATCAGATTTTTGCGCCGCCCCTGCAGCGTGACAAAGCCGTCTGCGTCAATCGCACCTAAATCACCCGTGGAAAAAGCCGCACCGCCCTGCGGCGCCTCGCCGAGATAACCGAGGAAACAAGGGTTATCGACCACAATTTCATCGCCGCTGACACGGGCGCGGACATGCGGCAACAAACGCCCCGCGCTGCCCGCACGGTGCTGCGCCGGCGTGTTCATCGCAACGACGGAGCCGCATTCGCTGAGCCCATAACCTTCATAAACAGGCAAACCCAAAAGCCGTGCCTGCACCAAAAGCTCCGGCGCGACTTTCGCGCCGCCCACTGCGGCAAAGGACAGCGCTTGCGGCATCAGGGCAAACTTTTGCACGGCTGCCATCAAACCGCGCAGCAGCTCCGGCACCAAAATGACCGACGTCGCGCCCGCCTCCACCATACCGCGCAGCAGCGCGCCAAAATCCGGCCGGAAGGGGTTTTGAAAACCTATCGCCCCGAGCGGCGGCACAAAAACCGATGCGCCCGTCATCAGCGCCGTATAAACACCCGCGACGTTTTCAAGCAGCACGCCCAGCGGCAAAGCGCAAATATGCCGGCCGGCATAGGCCGAACCCAAAAATTCGCCAATGCCTTCAGCCACGGCCTCAAGCCCGCTTTGCGGCAGGCAAACACCCTTCGGCGCACCGGTCGAGCCGGATGTATAGGTGATTTTAGATGTCCCCGCAGGCAAGGGCGGCAGCACCTGCACAGCCGTCGGCACCAGCGCACCCGCAAGCGCAATATGCGTCACACCCGAAGACGCCAGCACAGACGCGCGCTGCGCATCCGTAAAGAAAACGGGCAGCGGCACCACCGGAATATCCATGGACAGCGCGGCAATATCGGCAACAATCCATTCTATACTATTATCACCGGCAATCGCCAACCGCTGGCAATCGGCAGATTTCAGCTTTACCGCCATACGCGCGGCTTCGTTCAGCAGCTCGCCGTATGTCAACGTGCGTGCACCATCGGAAAGCGCCGTTTTTTGCGGCGTCCTGCGGGCATGCTCTTCTATTGCCTTTATCAACCGCATGAAAAGAAACCTTTGAAAGATTTTTTATGCACGCGCGGGAAAAGCGTCACGCCGTTTTCTTGATACGTCGCACCCAAAAGCCTGTTGAGCTGGCACATGCTGGATTCGAGCGAGCCCGCAAGTACGCGCGGCTGCGTATCGTAATAGGTGCCCCAGCTTTTTTGTTCGCTATCAAGAAGACTGCGCTGCGCATCGCAAAGAACACTGGGCTGAAGCCCCATCATTTCAAAGCGGCGGTGCAACTGGTCGGTACCCGTGACGGCGGCATAGCGTGCGCCATGCGCCAGCAGGTAGCAGGCAATCGCCGCGAACAGAAAAACAGACGCCCCCTTGCCGCTTGAGGCCAGATTGCCGATTTCCGCAATTTCATCGCGCGGGATATCCACGCGCAGGCTGCGCCCCATGACCGTTTCTATCGGCGCGCGGGTATATTGTTCCAGAAACAACGGCTCTTCGCGCGCCATGCGAAAACCGGCAGCGGCGAGCACCTCGCCCTCCGCATTGCGCACGCTCATCAACGTCGGGTAGCGCACGGCAATATCCGCGCCATAGCTTTTGTGGTAAATGCCGCGGATAAAATCCTCGACCCGCGCCCGCTCCGGCGCGAAGCGGGCGGAAATATCGATAACCGACGGCTGCAAGGGCGTAAACCGCCGCATCGCCCGCCCATCCAGCAAAAGCCGGGCATGACTATCGCAGACGGGGCTGAATTCGATGGCATACATGGCAGCAGCTCCTCGGGCGGACGACAGCGGATGATTCCGCATCTATGTCGATTATCACCCGCGAAGCTGAAGCCAAGCTGAAGACGGCCTGATGGTTGAAAAACATCAAAAAACCCGCACGAAGACGGGTCAGAAAGTAGAAAGTAAATGGTGAAGGAGCCCGTCTATCGCCAAAACGCCCTATGTATAATCCCCTGTATAGGGGCTAAAGCATCCCTTTGTTAAGGGGGAAAAGAATCGCCGGGTTGTATGCTTCTGTTAAGCGGAGGTTGCGGGAAGGCTTTGTATGGTAATTTTAAAGCGCGCGCCGGAATTATAGGGGATTGCAGCGATACCCCCCCCGTGCGCCGTCAAAAGAGATTGGCTGATGACCAGCCCCAGGCCTGTGCCGCCGCTGTCGCGGCGCGTGGTAAAGAAGGGAGTGAACAGCTTGGGCATGTTCCCGGCCGAGATACCCGCCCCGTCATCGACAAAGTCCAGCTCGATCATATTGCCGACGGCAGATAACGAGATGTGTACGCCTGTAGCGCCATGCTGAAAACTGTTATCAATCAGATTAATCATGATGGATTCTAATATATCGGCGCCGATGTTTGAAAAGACTCGCTCTACATGAATTGTCGTCGTGACCCTCGGCGTGTATTTTTTATTTACGGCATTCAAAACCTCCAAGACATCGGTAGTTTCATGACCGGCCTGCATGACGTCGGCCTTTGCCAGCTCAAGCAATCGGGTGACCAGCTTCTTCAGGCGCTCTGAATCTTTTAAAATATTCCCCATAAAGCGCAGGCGTTGTTCTTGGTTCATATCGTCGGGGTGGTCAATCATCAGTTCAATGGCGCCCTGAATGGCTGTAAGCGGCGTTTTAAACTCATGCGCCAGATGCATGGCAAAGCTCCGGATATACGCCGCGCGCGCCTCGATCGTCAGTGACATTTTTTCAAAGCTTTGGACAAGAACAGCGAGTTCTGCAATAGGCGGCTCGGGCAGTTTTTCTTTACTTTTATCGCCGGACGCTAGTTGTAGCGCATGTAGATTAAGCGCCCGCAACGGCCTTCCAATTGTATAGCTGAGCAGCCACGCGATGACGCCTGTCACGACAAGAATAAATATGCCCGCAAGAAGAACACTCTCTTTTTCCTCGTATAGCGCCTTCAGGATATTGCGCGGAGACCTTGAAAGATATGTGACGCCGATAACGCTATTATTTTGTACGATTGGAAAAGCGACAAACACGCGTACATTCGCGCCCCTGCTCATTGACGCGACCGGTGGGCGGGGCTCATCGGATATACGCTGGCGCAGAACGCTTGTGTACTTGCCTGTCAGGGCACGCGCGACTTCTTCGGGCTGCGCCAGGGATAACCCCATGTCTCCCGTGCCGGCCACAACTGTTCCCTGCGGGTTTAATACGCGCAGGCTGGACAGCGTGCTCAGCTTGGCTTCTTCTAAAATGGGCGTTAGGCGCTTTCCAACCGATTGCTCTGTAGGCGTAAGAGGGGCGGAAGGGACGGTGCCATCGGGGCGCGGCGGTAAAATGTCAGAGGCGCGTAGGCCTAGACGCGGTGGAAACGGCTTGTATTTTGCGTCCGTTTGTTCGGTTTGCTGCGCTATAGGGGCGCCGTAGTTTTTTGAAGTGTTGCTTTCTTTTGCGAAGGCGTCTTTATAAAAAGACGAAATCAAAATTGCCTGCGCGATTAATTCGGCTTCGGTCTGACGAACAAGTTCGTTTTCGTAGATACGGAAGAAATACCCGCCGCTTAGCGGGAGCAGAAGGACAAAAATCAGGATAGCGGCAAATACCGTATGCAGCCTAAAGGTGAAAGATTTTTTTGTAACTACTGACATGAACCCAGCTTATACCCGATGCCATGGTTGGTGGAGATGACATCATGGATGTTTTTTTCTGCGAACTTGCTGCGAATTCTGCGGATATGGCTATCAATTGTACGGTCGCTGACCGTGATATTAACACCATAAACCTGATCCATCAGCTCATCGCGAGTGTAGACTTTGTTGGGGTATTTGAACAGCGCGAGCAGTAGCATAAATTCGGTCGCCGTAAGGGGGATCTGATGCGCGCCAACCGCTGCCGTATAGCTGGCATTGTCTATTTTCACCGCCCCATGGGACATTTTTGTTTCTGCAGAAGGGGGGAATTGCGCCGCAGATCTTTTAAGAATGGCATTGATACGCGCAACAAGTTCGCGGGGGCTGAAGGGCTTTGTCATGTAATCATCGCCGCCTATTTCCAGACCGACGATCTTGTCAATCTCCTCGTCCCGCGATGATAAGAAAAGAATAGGCGTCTCGCTTTTCTTACGAAGCGATTTGCAGGCTTCCAGCCCGTCCATCTCGGGCATCGAAATATCTAGCACAATCAAATCCGGATTGTGATCTGCGGCAGATTGCAGCGCTTCGAGCCCATTCGCAGCCTGAATGGCTTGCATACCCGCTTTCTCAAGAGTAAAGACGATCACCTCACGAATGTGAGAGTCATCGTCTACAACAAGAATTTTCCGGGTCATTTTGCGCGCCTTTTTTATCATATTATTTGTATCGGGAGTTTGGGTCAACACTTGGCGGGATGGCTTCAGCGATAGGTGTAGCATCGGATGAGACAATTTCTTCCAGCAACAACTGTTTACGCCATGTCCACGCGCGCCAATTTTCTGCTAGATCTGCACGGAGATTTGCTTGCAGCTCGGAAAGCACAGGCTGGGGAGTGGCCATTTTACTTTGGTACCGCGCGAGCGCAGGAATGGCTTCGGGCCCTAGTTCCCGCATGTATTGCAGGTCGAGGTAAGTGCCTGTGCTGCCTTCCGCTACCTCTCGCGCGTGAGCGACGTTAAAATCTGCAATCATGCGGTTAAAGTTAACAAAGCAGCAGATGTAAAGGGTAGTGAATAGCAAGAGCGTATTCGCATTCAACAACCATGTATTGCTTTTGCGCAAATAAATGCGCAAAACCATCAAAAAGATACCTGCCGCAATAAGCCCCATCCATATAAGACCGGCTGTGCGCAGCTGGGTCAGGGAATAGAATTCAATGTAGTTTACGGTGCGACTCATGGCCGAGATCACCAGAAAAATATTTTGCACTATCCACAGATACACGCCCACTCTCGCCGCCGGGCTTTGATACTTAGCGCTACCGTCACCAAAGGTAATAAGGACATATATAGCAGCGATGATTGTCGTGAAAATCAGCGGATAGGCACCGGCGTGAACATATTTAGCATAGGTCATCCCAGCGGGGAGCGCGGCACCTGTCCACAAAAACGCAACATCCATCGCGTTCTGAATGGCAAACAGTATGTTGAAGACAACAAGAGAGGCAATGATTGCATTCTTATTCAGCCATAAATCGAAATCGATTTTTCGTGTAAACTGAACGCTGCTTTTCTCAGTAGAAAGCTTAAATCTCGGGCGCAGAAGCGCCCATACAGAAAAGCCTGTTAATACCCAAAATATCCATCTACCGGGAGAGCCTATAAAAGTAAGATCTACTTTTTTAAGCATGCTGGCCAGTATGGGGTTCGCCTGCGTAAAAAGATAAATAAACGTCAGCGCCATCAGTAGCGGTAATACGGCATATCGTGCAATATTATTCAGCTTGATTCCGCGCGCCTTTGACAGTTTTTGAATGCAGGATTTATCCAAAAACCACTGCGTAAACAGGCGCGAAGAAAAACTGCCGACATCGTAACTCCACAGCTTGGCATCAAGCAATTGCTGACGCTTGCTCAAAATCAAAAGCGTTATAATGGCCAAGATATACATGACGGCCGTGAGCAGATCCGGGCTATATATCAATCGGCCAAGTAGGCTTGCGGCGATGAATGCCGTTACTTTTGATGCGCGTGATTGTAAAATATTTTTCTGCGTCAGAAGCAGGAGCGCTGCGACAAGGCCACCATAAAGCCCCAACGCCCACCCGATAGGCTGACCGTATAGCAGCCAGTCTCCCGCCGTGACCATGAATAGGCATAGAAAAAGCTTCGTCCCAAACTTTTGAAAGATATTCCGAATAGCCAAGTCGCCCCCCCGTTGAGAAGAATCTTTTCACCCATAAACCGGCGCGTTTTAAATAAGCGTTGCATCATTGCGTCCTCACACCTTCACGGTACAAAAACGCTGTGCAGGCTTGATGATGGAATTAAGGCTTAATTGTGCAAATTCGGTGCAGGGGAGGGGCAGAAAGGCGCAAATAAACGCTCTTTCCTACGGCAGGATGATTTGTGTCTGTGGGCTTTTGTGGGGACCGAGAACATCTATGATAGGGAAAGTGGCGGAGACGGAGGGATTCGAACCCTCGATACATCTTTACAAACGTATAACGGTTTAGCAAACCGCCGCCTTCAGCCACTCGGCCACGTCTCCGCATGAAGGCTTTGTTCCGGATGCGCGAGGCGGGCGCGCGGTGCGTCTGGCCGTTGCATCGGATGCAGGGCATCATATATAGCATGGCGCGAAAAGGGAAGTCTCTTGTCATCTGCGCGCGTGGAAAATCACGCATTTAAAATCAATTACTTAGCGCCATCCACGGCGGGGGCGCCGGCCGCCGCCGCGCAGGCGGCCGCCACATTTGCACGGATATTGGCCTGATTCAGGCTGCCGAAGACCATGGATGTAACCCCGGGCGTGTCGAGGACGAAGCGGATATTATCCGCCACCAGCTCCGCCGCGCCCGCGCTGCCTTGCGCATAGTTGCCGATATGGCCGGAGGCGAGGCCTTTTTTGACCAGCACCGCCTTGCCCAGTTTTTGCGCTTCGGGCAGCACACCGACTTCGTCCAGATAGCCGACGTTATAGGCCAGCATCACGCAATCGCTGAGCTGCACGGCAAGGCTGCCGCCTTCGGTGCTATAGGTCGAAACGCCGAAGCTGAGTATCTTGCCCGCGTCTTTCATCCGCGCGAGGGTTTCCAGCACGGGCGTCTCCTGTATGACCTTCACATCGTCGCGGTTTGCATGTACCAGCACGCAATCCAGATAATCCGTGCGCAGGCGTTTAAGGCTGCGCTCGACGCTTATGCGCGTATGCTCCGCCGTAAAAATATATTCGGATGCCGCAGTATCCGGATGAAATTCTTCACCTGTTTTGGAGACGAGAAAGAACCTCTCCCGCCGCGCGCCCATCAGCGCGCCAAGGCGCTCTTCCGACGTGCCGTAAGCGGGGGCTGTATCCAGAAGATTAATACCAAGGTCGAGGGAAAGGTCGAGGATGTCAGACACCTCGTTATCCGTCGGCAGCGCAAAACCATCCCCGCCCGGGTATTTAACGCCGCGGTTGCGTCCGAATTTGACTGTGCCAAGACCAAGCACGCTGACGTTTTTTCCCGTACCCGCGAAAGGACGTTGCGGCAACATCATGTCTGAAAATCCTTTGCTGCCTTGCATATCATGCCCCGCGCAGTTTGCGCCACGCGGCGTCTTCCCATGGATAGCGCCCCACTTCGGCGGGCGCGAATTTATCTGCGGGCGGCTCTGTTTTATATTCGGGCATGATTTTGCGTTCACGCAATTTATCCATCATGCGGTCCGCAAGCGCGGGCGCAAATGTTAATTTAGTCGGCCATGCCACCATAACCCGCCCGCGCTGCTGCACGAAAGGCCCCGGCGGCAAATGCCCCTCTTCGTCGTAAGGCTCCGCGCGGTCGCCTGCCCATGTCGCCCATTGTTTGTCCGACCAGTCGATATGCGGAAAGACGGATTCGAGTTCCTTGCGCGCGAATTGCAGGGTTTCATCCTCGTTCATCTTCGCACCTTCTTCGGCGATGTTGCCGCCCAAATACCAGACATAGCCGTCGCGCCCGTTGGGATGCGCGGTCACGGTCATGCGCGGCTTGGGCTTGCCGACGATGCCATGGCCATAGAGAGGCTCCGGCAGCGGGCGCACCATGACTTGTCGCAGCGGGCGGCGCTGCGACAAACGTTTTTCAATTTTCAGCATTTTAAAGGCGTCTTCGTTACCTGTGCCCGCCGAACGCATCAGAACCGTGCCGAGGATGAAGATCCACACCACCAGCCA
>ERZ761609.2744-NODE-2744-length-12546-cov-24.910976_pt1 | contig 12546 bp, 9 predicted proteins | sample MGYA00511163_ERZ761609 | MGnify/ENA primary metagenome ERZ761609 (study PRJEB28899, sample SAMN02445070) | bioreactor sludge metagenome | biome: EBPR sludge | place: Australia: Brisbane, Thorneside Wastewater Treatment Plant | collected 2011-12-16 ... | reverse complement strand
CTAGCGAGCTGCGATCGCATTTGAGTCGGTCGCACAAGGCGTCGACCAGGGTGCCGATGCGGCCCTGCTGGTCGAACACCTGGCTGACGTAGCGTTGCTCCAGCGAGGCGGACAAGACGTTGAACACGACATCCGTGGGTTCGAAGTTCTGGCTCTTGAACACGCCGAAACGCACGCCCGGCGCCGTTCTGACGAAAGTGACGAGGGCGTGGTTGTCCAGGCGCCGCTTGCCGTCGTGCAGCCAGGACACCTTGAAGTCGAGCGTGCCGCCGGCGGAGCCGCCCACGAACAGACAGGGGAAGCGGCCGCTCTCGTACAGGGCCTCCATGAAGAACGACTCGGATGCCGACAGGCCGTCGAACAGCACGTAGGCGAAGGTGTCGCGGTGATCGATGTCGAGGGCGATGCCGGCGTTCTCGATGCTCCTTGCCAGTCGCGCCACGCGCTCCTTCATCGGCACGGCAACCGAGCCGCGGCGCAAGTCCTCGCTGCCGAGGGGGATCGCCACCACTTCGGCGCGGGCCACCAGTGAGGCGTCGAAGCACTGGAGGACGATGCGATCCCAGCTTCCGCCGGTCGTGCAGTAGAGCTGGCCCTGTTCGGAGCAGAGCTCGCCTGCGGTCGTGCACATGGCCAGCGCCGCATCGGGAAAGCGCCTGCGCACCTCGGCCGCGCTGCGGTCGATGTCGACGTGCGGCGACACGAAAGCGACCACGAATGTGGGCTTGATGCGCAAGGCGTCAAGCGCTGCCCCCAGCGTCGCCGAGGATGCCTGCAAGGTCACCACCCCTGCCGCATTGGCGGCTTGTTTGCGCAAGAACAGTCCCATGATCTCCTCGACCTCCGTTCATTCGGGTTCGTTGTTGTCCGAGCATCCGCGCCGCGCTCGTTTGTAAGCACTCGGGCCAGGCAAAGCACGAAATGGGCCTGCCGTCCGGCTTGGCGCAAATCTGGACCAGTCCGTAACATCGGCACTTTTTGCGGACCGCTTGAGGATGAACAAGGCCTTTGTGAAGGAAAGTGACGGCGACGGCGATGGCGACGAGGATCTGGCGCCGGGCCTGCGTCTGCCGGCCGGCAGCAAGAACTACATGACCCGGCGTGGTTACGACGCCTTGCGTGCGGAGCTCGACCAGCTCGTGCGCTTCGAGCGTCCGAAGCTCGTCGAGACGGTGGCGTGGGCGGCAGGCAATGGCGACCGTTCGGAGAACGGAGACTACATCTACGGCAAGAAGCGGCTGCGCGAGATCGACCGGCGCATCCGTTTCCTGATCAAGCGCATCGAGAACGCCGAGGTGGTGGACCCCGAGCGCCAGCGCGAGCTGGAGCAGGTGTTCTTTGGCGCTACGGTGAGTTTCTGCGACCTGGACACCGGCGAGGAGCAGACCCTGCAGATCGTGGGAGTGGATGAGGCTGATGCGACCCAGGGGCGGATCAGCTGGATATCGCCGCTTGCACGTGCCGTGCTGAAGTCGCGGGTCGGCGACGTGGTGCGCTTCCAGAGCCCGGCCGGGCTGCGTGAGCTGGAGATCGTCGGCGTGGTCTACGTTTGAGGCAAGTCAACGTTATCTCTTTGTATTTCATTGGAGTATCTGCGGTGGTGTGGGCGCGATGCAGCTAAAGTCGGAGGTGTATTTGGCCGATAGCAAACGCACAGGTTGCAGCCGCTGGCCGTGCAGGGGGGCTGACAGACCGAAGAAATCATAGAGAGGGAGGGAAGGGATATGCGCCTTGGATCATTGACCGTCGTGCAGCGTGTCTCGCTGCTGGTCGTGGTGGCGATGGCTGGCCTGGCATTGCTCACTGCAGTGGCATTGCGTGATGCGCACCGCCACATGACCGAAGGCTATGAGCGCAACGTCAGGAGCCAGGTCGAGGTCGCCCACGGTCTGATTGCGCATTTCCACGCCCTGGAGCGCAGCGGCGCAATGAGCCGGGCCAATGCGCAGGAGGCCGCCAAGGCGGCGTTGCGCGGCCTGCGCTATCAAGGCAACGAGTACTTCTGGGTCAATGACAGCGGTCCGGTGATGCTGATGCACCCGATCCGCCCCGATCTCGAGGGGGTGGACCTGTCTCCGAATCGTGATCCGCAGGGCAAGTACCTGTTCCGCGAGTTCGTGCGCGTGGCGCGTGCCGATGGTGCCGGTTTCGTGGATTACCTGTGGCCGCGCCCGGGGTCGGAGACGCCCCAGCCCAAGCTGTCCTACGTCAAGATGTTCGCGGAGTGGGACTGGATCGTCGGTACGGGCGTGTATGTCGATGATATCGATACCGCCATGCGTGGCGCGGCGACCGGCTTCGGTATCTTCGTGCTGGCGGTGCTCGTCGTCCTCGGCCTGATCTCGTGGTGGGTGGTGAGGGGCGTGGTCCGTGCGCTCGGCGGTGAGCCGGCCTATGCCAACGAGGTCATGCGCCAGGCCGCTGCGGGTCAGCTCGATGTCAGGGTCGCCAATCGCGCGGGCGCAGACAGCCTGCTTGGTACGCTGTCGACCATGCTTGGCCAGTTGCGCGCCATGGTGGGCGAAATCGGCCAGGGTTCGGGGCGGCTGACCGATACCGTGCGGGACATCTCTGAGGTCGCGCGGGTGGTGTCCAAGGCGTCGGCCGTGCAGACCGACTCGACCGCTGCCATCGCAGCCGCGGTCGAGGAGATGACGGTGAGCGTGGAGCACATCTCGGATGGCGCCCGCCATGCCGAGGAGAACTCGGCGGCGACGTCCGAGCTGGCCCATGAGGGCGCGGCGCGGGCCGAGCGTGTGGTCACGGAGATGAACTCGATCGCTGCCAAGGTCGGGGCGGCTGCAGGCAAGCTGCAGAACCTGGTCCTGCGTGCGGACGAAGTGGGGTCGATCGCCAACGTGATCAAGGAGATCGCAGGGCAGACCAACCTCCTGGCCCTCAACGCGGCGATCGAGGCCGCCAGGGCCGGCGAGCAGGGGCGTGGTTTTGCGGTCGTTGCCGACGAGGTGCGCGGCCTGGCCGAGCGCACGGCCGCGGCGACGGTCCAGATCGAGCAGGTCATCGAGGGCATCCAGACCGAGACCAAGGGCACGGTCGATGCCATGGCCGAGGTGACGGCGCAGGTCGAGGGCGGCGTGGTGCTCGTCGATGAGACGTCCGAGTCCCTGCATCAGATCAGGTCCGGCGCCGGCGAGGCGCTGGAGAAGATCCGCGGTGTGGCCTTCGCCACCCGCGAGCAGCGCGCCGCAGCAACCGAGATCGCCCAGCAGGTCGAGCGGATCACCTCGATGGCGCAGGACACCACGGCCGAGATGGCCTCGATGGCTCAGCTGGCGGAGCGCATGGAGCAACTGGCAGGCGACCTCAACCAGCTCGTCGGCCGCTTCCGCTGCTGAGCGCCCGCCCCGCATGCGCGGGCAGGCCCTTGAAAGTGGGAGCACCGCCCCCATCTGCGGCTCCGTCCTGATCAAACAGACGGAGCCGCAGTCACATGTCCGAAGTACAGAACCCGAACAACGCGTCGTCCCAGACCCTGAACTTCCAGGCCGAGGTGAAGCAGCTGCTTCACCTGATGATCCACTCGCTGTATTCCAATCGCGAGATCTTCCTGCGTGAGCTGGTCTCGAACGCATCCGATGCCTGCGACAAGCTGCGTTTCGAAGCCCTCGACAACGGCAGCCTGTACGAAAACGACGCCGAGCTGAAGATCCGCATCGGCTTCGATGCCGAGGCCAGGACCATCACCATCGCCGACAACGGCATCGGCATGAGCCGCGACGAAGCCATTGCCCACCTGGGCACCATCGCCAAGTCCGGTACGCGCGAGTTCTTCGGCCAGCTCACCGGCGACCAGAAGAAGGACGCCAACCTCATTGGCCAGTTCGGCGTCGGCTTCTACTCCGCCTTCCTCGTCGCCGATCGCGTCACCGTGCTCACCCGTCGCGCCGGCCTGGCTGCCGGCGAGGGTGTGAGGTGGGAATGCTCGATGGCCGGCGATGAAGCTGGCGCCTACACCGTGGCGCAGGTCGACAAGGCCGGCCGCGGCACCGAGATCACCCTGCATCTGCGCGAAGGCCAGGAAGACCTGCTGTCGTCGTGGAAGCTCAAGAGCCTGGTCCGCAAGTACTCCGATCACATCGTGCAGCCGATCGTGATGAAGAAGGAGGAGTGGAACGACGAGCAGAAGAAGCAGGTGCTCACGGACGAGGACGAGACCGTCAACCAGGCCAACGCCCTGTGGGCCCGGGCCAAGAACGACATCACGGATGACGAGTACAAGGCCTTCTACAAGCACGTTGCGCACGACTTCGACGAGCCGCTGGCGTGGACCCACTCGCGCGTCGAGGGCCGCCATGAATACACCAACCTGCTCTACATCCCGAAGAACGCGCCCTTCGACCTGTGGGACCGCAACGCCAAGCACGGCATCAAGCTGTACGTGAAGCGCGTCTTCATCATGGACGACGCCGAGAAGCTGATGCCGACCTACCTGCGCTTCGTGCGCGGCGTGGTCGATTCGGCCGACCTGCCGCTCAACGTGTCGCGCGAGATCCTGCAGGAGTCGAAGGACATCGACACCATCCGCTCGGGCTGCACGAAGAAGGTGCTGTCGATGCTGGAAGGTCTGGCCAACAGCGAGGAGGCTGCCGACAAGGAGAAGTACGCCGACTTCTGGAAGGCCTTCGGCAAGGTGCTGAAGGAAGGCGTGGGTGAGGACTTCGCCAACAAGGAGAAGATCGCCGGCCTGCTGCGCTTCGCCTCGACCCAGCTCGACACGGCGGACGAGGTCGTCTCGCTGGCCGACTACATCGGCCGCATGAAGGAAGGCCAGGACAAGATCTACTTCGTCACCGCCGAGACCTTCAATGCCGCGAAGAACAGCCCGCATCTCGAGGTCTTCCGCAAGAAGGGCATCGAGGTGCTGCTGCTGTCGGACCGTGTCGATGAGTGGGTGACCGGCAACCTCACCGAGTTCGACGGCAAGCCGCTGGTCTCCGTCGCCAAGGGCGGCCTGGACCTGGGCGCACTGGAGGACGAGGCCGAGAAGAAGGAAGCCGAGAAGGCCGCCGACGAGTACAAGGAACTGCTCGACAAGATGAAGGCGAGCCTGGGCGAGCGCGTGAAGGACGTGAAGGTGACCCTGCGCCTGACCGATTCGCCCGCCTGCCTGGTGGCCGACGAGCACGATCTGGGCATGAACCTCGCCCGCATCCTCAAGGCCGCGGGCCAGAACGCGCCGGTCTCCAAGCCCATCCTCGAGATCAACCCGAGCCATCCGGCGGTGCTGCGCCTGAAGTACGAGGACAAGCACTTCGACGACTGGGCAGCGGTGCTGTTCGACCAGGCCCTGCTGGCCGAGGGCGGCACGCTCGACGACCCGGCGACCTTCGTCAAGCGCATCAACCAGCTGATGATGGCGATGAGCGGCAGCTAAAGCGGGCCCATACCGGCGCTGCGGGTCAGGCCGCCGGCTTCACGGGAGGGGGTGTCCGTCAGGGCGCCCCCTCCTTGTTCCTGGCGGTCGAGGGCATGTCCTGCATGTTGCCCGCAGTCTCGGCATTGGCCACGCCCAGGGGAGAGGTGGGCGCCTCCTGCGTAGCCGGGGCCGCTGTGGATTCGGCTGTCGAGGGCGCAGCGGTGTCTGGTACGGGGGGCTGGACCCGTCCTTCCGCCCGCCGCAGCCAGGGGTAGGCGAGTGCATGGTAGAGCGGGACCGGGGCGACCGAGCGCGATACGCCATGCGCCACCACCGCCGTCGCCATCAGCGGCAGCAGCATCTGGTGGTTGGCCGTCATCTCCATGACGATCACGAAGGAGGTGATCGGCGTCTGTGTCATGGCAGCAAGAAAGGCCACCATGCCCAGGACCAGGATGGCCGGGTCGGGTTCGCCGGGCAGCAGCATGGCGATGTCCGATCCCAGTCCGGCGCCCACGGCGAGCGCGGGTGCGAACACGCCGCCCGGGATGCGCGACACGAAAGCCAGCCAGATCACCGCCATCTTCATCAGCATGAAGGCCATCGGCAGCGCGGCGCTGCCTTCGAGCGCAGCCTTGGATTCGGCATAGCCCGTGCCGTAGGTCAGGCCGCCGCTGGCGACGCCGATCAGGCCGGTGAGCAGGCCGCAGAACGCGGCAAAGCGCACCGGCTGCGTCTGCGCGATGACGCCCACTCGCCCGGGCAGGCCGCGCGCCGAGGCGATCAGCACGCGTGAGAAGCCGCCGCCGAGCAGGCCGCCGACCACGCCGCACAGCAGCACCGGCCAGATGCCGTCGGGCCAGCCGATCGTGGCCAGGGTGCGGCCGAAGTAGGTGTAGTTGCCAAGCACGGCCAGTGACATCAGACCGGCGAAGATGACCGCGGTGAGCGTGGTGCTGTTGGCGCGGAAGGCACGGTAGCGGCACATCTCCTCGATTGCGAACATGATGCCGCCGAGCGGGGTGTTGAAGGCCGCGGCCACGCCTGCGCCGCTGCCGGCGACGATGAGGTCGCGGCTCGACGCGATGCGCCGGTGCCGCTTTCGGCTCGCCAGCATGTGCATGATCGAGGCACCGATCTGGATCGAGGGGCCTTCGCGCCCGATCGAAGCGCCCGACAGCAGGCCGCCCAGCGTCAGGAATACCTTTGCGATCGCGATGCGCAGCGACAGCAGCTGCTTGCGTACCCGCCCGTCGTCGGAGAGGGAGGCGGCGATGGCCTGTGGGATGCCGCTGCCTTCCGTCCCGGGAAAGAAACGCCGTGATACCCAGGCGAGCGCAGCAAAGCCTGCTGGCGCGACGATCAGGCTCAGCCAGGGGCGCTCGCGCATCACGCCGGCGTGGGCCTCGATGGCAAGCTCGGCACCGATCGCGAAGGCGATTGCGAGCAGCCCCGCGAACAAGGCGGCGCCAACCAGCAGCAAGCGGACACGCCAGCGGCGCAGCGAGAGCCAGGGCAGGGCGTAGCGGCGACCGCCGCGTAACAGCCGCCTCAGGCTCCAGCGAGTTCGGGTCGGCGTATCGAGTTTCGGGTCGGGGCTCATGAGGGCTCTGTTGCGGTACAGCATGGCGCCGTTCCGGAGGGGCGCTGACGACTGAACCGGGCTCGTTGCGTGCATGCTGCACATGCGAAAGGTGAACGATACCGTTACCATAGACGCCGTGGCAGGCAATGATGTTTTTTTGACAATGAAGCTTTGAGCAAATATAGTCCGAGCGAGATTCAGACAGTGGAAAACCAAGCAAGAGCAAGCAAGCCGGCCGCGCCGGTGACCCCGCTTTCGGTGCTGCAGCGTTTCAGGATCCTGATCCGCACGGCGCAGCGCCACTCCCAGTGGATCGAGCGCCAGAGCGGAGTGACAGGGGCGCAGCTATGGGCTCTGCAGGAACTCAAGGAGTCAGCTGGCCTGCGGGTGGGCGAGCTCGCCAACCGCATGGCGCTGCATCAATCGACCACGTCCAACATGGTCGATCGGCTCGAGACTGCGGGCTTGCTTCGCAAGGAGCGCACCACTGTCGACCAGCGCGTCGTCCGTCTCTACCTTACCGACGAGGGACAGGCACTGCTGGCGCGGGCGCCATCTCCGGCGCGCGGGGTTTTGCCCGAGGCCTTGCGGCTGATGGATGAGGCGGGCCTGGAGAGCCTTCAAAGCGAGCTCGACAAGCTGCTGCGCCAGATCAAGAATCTTGACGAAGGCTTTGGCATGCAGCCCTTGCCCTTCACCGAATGAGCGATGTTCCGCCTGGCACGGTCGGAACGTCCCGACCGTGTCTTACACACAGTGTTTCTTGCACTTGTGCGGACAGCAGCTTGAGCGGCCGACAGGCCGCTCTTTTTTTGTGTGCGCCCGGCATTGTGGCGTGCCAGGGCACCGCATCCGGATGCTCCTAGTGCTTTCTTGACAGCCCCTGCATGGCGCGCGCCAGGCCATCGAGCGTCATCGGGTACATGCGTCCGCCGACGATCTGGTGGATCAGCTCGATCGACTTGCGGTAGGGCCACAGGCGTTCCGGTTCCGGGTTGAGCCAGGCCGCTGCCGGGTAGGCGTCGAGCAGCCGCCGCAGCCAGGTGGCGCCCGGCTCGGCGTTCATGTGCTCGACCGAGCCATGCGGATGCAGGATCTCGTAGGGGCTCATGGTGGCATCACCGACGAAGATGAGCTTGTAGTCCGGCCCGTACTTGTGGATGACGTCGAGTAGCGGTGTGCGCTCGGCGTGCCGGCGGCGGTTGTCGCGCCAGACACCCTCGTAGACGCAGTTGTGGAAGTAGAAGTACTCGAGGTGCTTGAACTCGAGCCGGCAGGCCGAGAACAGCTCCTCGCAGATCTTGACGTGGTCGTCCATCGAGCCGCCAACGTCGAGGAAGAGCAGCACCTTGACCGCGTTGTGGCGCTCTGGCCGCATCATCAGGTCCAGCCAGCCGGCGTTGCGTGCGGTGGCGGCGATCGTGCCGTCGAGGTCGAGCTCCTCGGACGCGCCCTGGCGGGCGAAGCGGCGCAGCCGGCGCAGGGCAACCTTGATGTTGCGGGTGCCCAGTTCCACCGAGTCGTCCAGGTTGCGGAACTCGCGCTTGTCCCACACCTTGACCGCCGTGCGGTTGCCCGCCGATTCGCCTCCGACGCGGATGCCTTCCGGGTGGGTGCCGTTGTTGCCGAAGGGCGAACTGCCGCCGGTGCCGATCCATTTGTTGCCGCCCTGGTGGCGTCCCTTTTGCTCCTGCAGGCGCTTGCGGAACTCGTCCATCAGCTTGTCCCAGCCGAGCTCTTCCAGCTGTGCGCGCTCCTCGGGGCTGAGGTGCTTGCGTGCCATTGCCCGCAGCCACTCCTCAGGCAGGTCCACATCGAGGCCGGGGAGCTCGGTGACCCCCTTGAAGTACTCGCCAAAGGCTTGGTCGAAGCGGTCGTAGAGCGCTTCGTCCTTCACCAGGCAGGTGCGTGCAAAGTGGTAGAAGTCGTCGATGGAGGGGCCGCACACGTGCGCCTTCATCCCCTCGAGCACGGTCAGGAACTCGCGCGTCGACACCGGCAGCTTGCGTGCCTTCAGGTGCAGGAAAAAATCGATCAGCATCGGCAGCTCCGCTGGCGTGGGCCTCAGTCCTGTATCTGCATCGCCCAGGACAGGGCCTGCATGTGGCACTCCGTGGCCTGCTCGGGCGAGATGCCGCAGCGCTCAGCGGCTTCGGCCAGGCCGTCGCCCTGGGTTCGCTCGCAGGCGATGGCGACCTGGAGCAGGTCGTGGAGAGGGCCTCCCTTGCCGCGGACGGCAGCATCGATGTCAGCGCTGAGGGCCAGCGGCGCCAGCGCCTTGTCGAGCGGAACCTGCAGGATCACGTCGATGAGCGACAGCAGGCCGACGAGGAACAGGGCGTCACGCTCGGCGCTCGGGTGCGCGGCGGCGAGCAGTTCCATCATGCGGCCGCGGACGAGCGCCGTCTCCAGCGCCGCGCCGCCGCGCTCGCTTTCGGTTGCCGTGCTGCAGACGAGCAGGATCAGCCAGCGGTAGAGCTTTTCGCGGCCGAGCAGCGCGAGCGCGTTCTCGATCGAGGACACGCTTTGCGGCAGCGCATTGGCAGCCGAGTTGATGTAGCGCAGCAGGCGCAGCGACAGGGCAGCGTCCTGCTTGAGCAGCTCGGCCAGCTCGTGGGTATCGGCGTCGGCGCGCAGGCGGGCGATCAGGGTGCCGATGCGCAGTGTGCTGGGGCCGAGTTCGCGCTCGGTCCAGTCCTCGCGGCGGGTGATGAAGGGGCCCTGGAACAGGCTCGCGCCGAGCTTGAAGCTGAACCGGAACTCCTCGATCGAGGGCAGTTCGCGCACCAGCAGGCGCGCGTTGGGCGCAACCTCGAGGGCGATGTTGCTCAGCTGCAGGCCACGGCGGGCATCCAGGCCCTGCGCATGGGCGATGATGAAGTCGGCCCAGGGCAGCAGACCGTTGAATTCGGTGACGACGTTGGGGTCGTGCAAGCCAAGCCTGAAGCCGCGTTTGCGCAGGTCCTCGACCGTGCGCCGCAGGCTGTCGAAATCCGGGGCGCCTGCGTCGGGCAGTGCGGTGGGAATGAGGACCACGTTCGCCGCCGGCAGGTGCGCGAGGCAGGGGGCGGTGAGGAAGGAGTCCGGTACGTCGATGAAGGCGATGCGGTGCCCGAGGAGTTCGCCGATATCGGCGTTGATCAGGTTGCGCACCAGCACATCGACATAGACGTGGTGCACCCGCCGGTTGCTGTGGCGGATGCGCGCCCGCGTGCCCTCCTGCAGCATGAACTGGTAGCCGGCGATGCGCTGGTTGCGCCCGAGGACGGCCTCGCGGCACAGGAAGGTGACGATGCCGTCGGCGCTCAGGTCGGGGGTTGTCGCGCGCAGCGGGGCGTCGCGGTTGAGCTTGTCGAACCCGTCCGTCGCCGTGCGTAGCGGGGCCGCCGACGGTTTGCCGCGGCCGAACAGCCAGGCGAGCAGTGCCTTGAACATGGTGGGTTCGCTCAGCGGTTGTGGCGTGCCATGAATACCAGGCGCTCGAACAGGTGCATGTCCTGTTCGTTCTTGAGCAGGGCGCCGTGCAGGGGCGGGATGACCGCCTTGTTGTCCGTGCTGCGCAGGGCCTCGGGCGGGATGTCCTCGGCGACCAGCAGCTTGAGCCAGTCGATCAGTTCGGACGTGGAGGGCTTCTTCTTCAGCCCGGGGACGTCGCGCAGGCCGAAGAAGACTTCGAGCGCCTCGGTGAGCAGCTCCTTGCGGATTGCCGGGAAATGCACATCGACGATGCGCTGCATGGTGTCGCGATCGGGGAAGCGGATGTAGTGGAAGAAGCAGCGGCGCAGGAAGGCGTCGGGCAGTTCCTTCTCATTGTTCGAGGTGATGAACACGATCGGCCGGTGGCGGGCCTGGATGGTCTGGCGCGTCTCGTAGACATGGAACTCCATGCGGTCGAGTTCGCGCAGCAGGTCGTTCGGGAATTCGATGTCGGCCTTGTCGATCTCGTCGATCAGCACCACGGTCGGGCGCTCGGCCTCGAAGGCCTGCCACAGCACACCCTTGACGATGTAGTTGGAGATGTCGCGGACGCGGTCGTCGCCGAGCTGAGAGTCACGCAGGCGCGACACCGCGTCGTATTCGTACAGGCCTTGCTGGGCCTTGGTGGTGGACTTGATGTGCCACTGCAGCAAGGGCAGACCAAGGGCATCGGCGACCTGTTCTGCAAGCATCGTCTTGCCAGTGCCGGGCTCGCCCTTGATCAGCAGTGGGCGTTGCAGGCGGATGGCGGCGTTGACCGCGAGCATGAGGTCGGGCGTGGCGACGTAGTCGCGGGTGCCTTCGAAGCGCAGATCGGACATGCATGATTCCTCGTGTCGAATGGCATTGATTATACGGCCGGAGTGCGGGGCACTGGCCTCGCGAATCCGCCCGCGTGCAGGCAGAGCCGCCGCTGCAGTGCTAGCATCGCGCGCCATGATCATCGACGCCATCCGCCAGCGCCTGCGTACGCTCGGCGCCCGCCCCAGTCACGAAGGCCGCTTGCTGCGCGCCTGGCTGCAGGGGCGCGCGCTCGATGCCGGCCCGCACACCGACTCGAACCGCTTTCCCAAGGCCTTGCAGGCCGCCTTGCCCGCGCTCGAAGCGGAGCTGCTCGCGCTCGCCCGCGTGCGCTCCGAGCACCCCGGTGAGGACGGCACCCGCCTGCTGGTCGAACTTGCCGACGGCCAGACGGTGGAGAGCGTGCTGCTGCCGCGCGACGGCCTGTGCGTGTCCACCCAGCTCGGCTGCGCAGTAGGCTGCGTGTTCTGCATGACCGGCAAGGATGGCCTGCTGCGCCAGCTCGGCAGCGCCGAGATCGTCGCCCAGGTGGCACTGGCGCGCCGCCAGCGCCGGGTGCACAAAGTGGTGTTCATGGGCATGGGCGAGCCGGCGCACAACCTGGACGCGGTGGCTGAGGCGATCGAACTGCTCGGCACCGAGGGTGCCATCCCGCACAAGAACCTGGTGCTGTCGACCGTCGGCGACATGCGTGTGTTCGAGCGCTTGCCGCAGATGCAGGTCAAGCCTGCACTCGCGCTGTCGCTGCACACCACCAAGGCGGCGCTGCGCGCGCAGCTGCTGCCGCGCGCACCGCGCATCGACCCTGGCGAGCTGGTCGAGCTCGGCGAAGCCTGGGCGCGCGCCACCGGCTATCCCATCCAGTACCAATGGACGCTGATCGAAGGTGTCAATGACGGCGAGGACGAGATCGAAGGCATCGCACGCCTGCTTGCCGGCAAGTACGCGGTGATGAACATGATCCCCTTCAACACCGTCGACGGCCTCGCCTATCGCCGCCCGGATGCCGAGCGTGCCGCCGCCATCGCACGCAGCCTGCACCGCCGCGGCATCCTCACCAAGCTGCGCCAGTCTGCCGGGCAGGACGTCGATGCCGGTTGCGGTCAGCTGCGCGCGCGCGAAAGCAAGCTGGCATTCGTGCGCAGGGAAGAGAAGCGCGCCGTTCGAGGGCAGCTGCCCGGTTGAAGCGCTCTTGCCCCGCCCGCCCCAACCGCAAACCGCAGCGCGTGTCGCGCCCCCCTGTAGGAGCGGCGCCAGCCGCGAGGGGTCGAAGGCGGCGAGGTGTGTCGCAAGCCCCGAAAAGCTC
>ERZ761609.2740-NODE-2740-length-12553-cov-13.337654_pt1 | contig 12553 bp, 6 predicted proteins | sample MGYA00511163_ERZ761609 | MGnify/ENA primary metagenome ERZ761609 (study PRJEB28899, sample SAMN02445070) | bioreactor sludge metagenome | biome: EBPR sludge | place: Australia: Brisbane, Thorneside Wastewater Treatment Plant | collected 2011-12-16 ... | reverse complement strand
CCCTCCGAAGGCAAAGGTCAGAGGTTCGAATCCTCTTGGGTGCGCCATTCCTGTGCAAAAGCGGGCACCAGCTCGCCTTTCTTCGCAAACACAACGGCGCTGTGCGCCAAAGCTGCCTTTGGACCACTGATTCGTATCTCGCGAGCCGACACACTGATCTCGCTCACGAGAGCCTGGACATAGGCTTTGGCGAACCCCCTGTTTACAGGGTTTCGCAGCGCGGCTGAGACTGCGCGGCCAAATCGTCTGACTGTTTCATCTGTAAGGGCCTCAACCGGCGCAGACCGCTCGGCATCGAGATGCGCAACCTGCCGGGTCAGCGTCTGCACTTTGTCCTGAACCGCTTTGATGTGAGCGGACAGCGTTGCATCCATCACCAACTCACCCGAACCAACGAGCCGGTAAAGTTCCGTGACCTCGGCTTTCGCTTTTTGCCGCAAGCCATCCAGTTCCTTCCGCCTCGCACTGAGATCACCCGCGCGCTCCCCCGCGCGGCTGACGAGAGCTTCAGTCAGCTTGCGCAGCCGCTTCGGCGCCAGGATCTTCTCTTCGAGTGCGTCCAGCACGATGCCATCCAGCTCGCCCATCGGGATCGCGCTGCCTTTGCAGGCGGTCGCGCCTGAGTCGGCTTTGCGTGAGCAGCGATAGTATTGGTACTGCCCAGACTTACCGGTGAGCTTGCGCATGGGCGCGCCGCAGTCCCCGCACTTTGCGATTGCCGTCAGCAGCACATCACTTGAGACGATCCGGGGCGGGGTCTTGAGAGGATGCTGCCGGTCAAGCTTGTCCTGCGCTGCAAAGAAAGTTGCATCGTCCAGAATCCTCGGCAATGCAAACGCGACCCAATCGCCTTTCGGGCGCTCAATACCCCGACGCGAGTCTGTCCTATTGAACCAGTGTTCGCCAATGTAAGCAGTATTGCGCAATATCTTGTCGAGAAACTGCACTCGGAACGGCTCGCCGCGCCGGTTGCGGTAACCCTCTGCATTGAGTTTCGAGACGATGCGTTTGACGCCCAACGGCCCTGAATTCCCATCGCCCTGCACATAGAGCCGGAAGATCAGCCGCACCGTCTCGGCCTCTACGGGATTGATCTCGACCTTCTTCTTGACCCGTGCGCCGCGTGTTTCTGCGGCATAGGTGCGATAGCCAAACGGAGTGGACGCGCCATTCCAGAACCCCTGCTTTGCGTTCTCGATCATGGAGCGCGCAACGTGCTTAGCGGTTTCCCTGGATTGATACTCATCCAGCGCGCCAACCATCGTGCGCAGCACATCCGCCGTTTCGCCTTCGCCGAGGTCCTGCGTGATCGAAACCAGCAACACGCCTGCTTCGGCCAGTCTGCCCTGATAGACGAGCAGGTCACGGGTATTGCGGAACAGCCGCGACTGGCTGTGAACGAGGATCACGTCGAACGGGCGGTGCCGCGCGAGCGCCAGATTGATCATCCGCTGGAACTCGGCCCGCTTGTCCGAGCGCGCAGAAACACCGCGATCCACAAACTGCTCGGCGATCTCGAACCCTTTCGACCGCGCGAACACCTCGCACTGGTTCACCTGATCGGGAAGGGAGAGTTCCCCAGCCGCCTGCTTGCCGGTCGAGACCCGTGCATAGATGGCCGCACGCTTCATCGTCATCACCCGTTCGTTTTGCTTTTGGGCACCGGGCTTTCTGCCTTCGCCAGTCCGGCGATGATACCTGACAGCCAGGCCTCGGCAATCTGAAGTTCGGCTTCGGTGATCGGAAGTTCAGCCGGAAACAGGATTGAAACCCGCCGCGCGGCGGAATCCACCGCCGTGCGTGATCCTGATCTCCGTGTTCCCCTGGCTTTGCGCACCGGGCCGCTCGCCTCCTTGCGGCGGGCAAGATGCCCGCCGCTCCGGTGACAAATGCAGCACAGGGCGCTGCGCGGCGCATTTGAAAGCGCTGGCAAGAATGGGCGGTCAGATCAGGGGGCTATTCCTGTGAGCCGGACGAGATAAGCTCAGATGACAAACTTAAGCGTTATCGGGATTCCGAATGTTTCCGCGTTCGGAGATAATTGTGCGCACTGCAGTGATTAGCTTTGTGTCCGCAATTTCCAGATCAATGTAACTTGTAAACGCTTTGACAAATGCAAAGGCCTCGGTAACGCCGCTTCCCTTGTGATAATCCAGCGTAAATGGCCGTTTCAGGATATCTGCCCAAAGATAAGCAATGTTTCGAACTAAGCATTCGAGCGCAAAGTTAGGTTTGCGTCCCTTTGGCGGCGCGGAGCGCTGCTCAACATTCCCCGCGCTCACGGAAACCAGTCCAAGGAAATCGTCGAGACTGCGCAAAATATGATCGCCAACGGCCGCACTGAGGATCGGCAAGCGGCTTATCTCATCCGCATTTACGTTTGCGGTGCGCAAAGTCAGGTAAATCTCGGACCCGAGCGCTTCGAATTCTGGGAAGGCGAGCGTTTGGCGAAGGCTTTCGATCTGTTCGCGCAGTTTGCGGTGCGCCGTGCGGTCAAGTTCGCGCTCAGCTGTGTTGTTAAATACGAGCAAATCCCGGCGATAGCGCCGTGCTATATATTTGAGTTCCTGCACAAGATCGGGCCGCGTCGCATCGAACTGGAACCGGATACCCAGTTCCTGAACGAACGCTTCCGGCAAATCGGCGGTAATCTCTGTGCTTATTCTGATGTCCGACACGGTAACTGCCTCGCTTGGCGCCTTGTTCTGGCTTCCACGCGAACATTGTGCCGCAAGGCCGAGATATCAAACCTTCCGGGTACGGCCGGAGGGGACAGGCGATGAAGTCTTTGGCAGTGAGGATTTGGGAGCGGATTTGAGGGCTTCTTTTCTGGCTGGTTTTCTTTGCGCAGAAACTGGCTCCGGATTCTTGCTGCGTTTCTGGTCGGGTATTCTGCCCACGGTTTTGCCGCTGGATTTGCTGCCTGAATTCAAGTCTCCGGAAATGGCGCCTTCAAGCAGATGGATAAAGGCGGTGCGGAAACTGCCGGTTCCGAGAACCTGCGTTCCTCCCCCGGAAAGCACGGCATCTGTCAGCGCTCCAAAGATGACGCGCAGCGCCGTCCGGACTTGAGCCATCTGCCTTGATCGCCTTTCTGCAATCCATTCAGAGATCAGTTCGGTCGCGTAATCGCGATAGTCCGCAAGCTGAGAGCGGGCGGTAGTATCGGAGAGCGCGAGTTTGACGTCTGCCCGAACAAGCCCCGCAAACGTAGCGTCGGCAAATTGGTCCATCAGCAGGCCAACAGCCAGCCACGCTCTTGCGGAAGGGCCAACAGCCTTGATGTCCCCGGAGTTCAGTTCATTTTGCAAGTGCAGCGCCGCTGACGTGAAGCTCTCTGCGATGACAAACCGGAGGAACGCGTCCTTGTCGGCAAAGCGCACATAGAACGCCCCGACAGAGCACGCTGCGCCTTTTGCCACATCAGCAACCGAGAAAGCCTCATAGTCATTTACGCTGAGCAGAGCCCGGCCAGAGTTGTAGAGCGCGAGCGTTCTCGACTCCTGGATGCCGGTTGATATGCGAGGGCGGCCGGGGCGGGGCATTTGGACAAGCTCCTGATCAGAATACATATAATCCGAATTCCGATTATATGTATTTTGCGCGTGCATAGAAAGGAAGGGTCTCGATTGGACCTCAGACGACGTATGCGCTTTGCGGGCGTTCGGGCAGATATAGCTTGAGGACGTGAAAACCCATTCCGGCTTTGTGATCCGTCTGGGCGCTCAAGTGCTTTGGGAACGGTGAGACAGCCAAGTTGCTTTGCCGGGCGCGGCCGCACGGTTCGGTGCTGACCTCGAGTCTCCGCTTACCTACTCGGGAGATTCGCGTTCGATCTGGACCTGGACCGAAGCCGTCGCCTGTCCGCCGCGCCCGTCGGAGATTGTATAGGTGAAGCTGGCGAACACATTGTTGGCGCCCGAAGTGTAGAGGATGACGCTTCCATTGCTCTGGATCGCGACACTGCCCTGATTGGCATTGGCGGGCTGGGTCACGGAAATCACTGTCAGCGGATCGCCGTTCGGATCGGAATCGTTGGCGGCCCAGGGGATGTCGATATACGTGACCTGCTGGGTGTAGGCGTACGCCTGGACACTATCATTCACCGCAACGGGCGGCTGGTTGGGCGCTGGCGCGACAGTAACGGTCACGCCAGCTGTCGCGGTAGCATTCTGGGGGTCTCTGATCGTGTAGTTGAACGTCGCCTGCCCCGAGAAGCCATTTGCCGGAGTGTAGGTGATGCTGGTGCCGGAATTGACGACCGCCGTCCCGCTGCTTGGCGTGGTTACGGACTGGATCGTCAGGGCGCCGCCTTCGGGATCGCTGTCATTGGTGCGCGGGTTGAAGTTGACGGCGGTGTTGTACGCGGTGCTGACACTGTCGGCCTGCGCAACAGGGGGCTGGTTGTTGACGGTGACCGTCACGGTCGCGGTCGCCGTTGCATTCTGTGGATCGCGAATGGTGTAGTTGAACGTGGCCGCGCCGATGAAGTTCGCGGCGGGTGTGTAGGTCACACCGGTGCCGCCGCCGGTCACAACCGCTGATCCGCTGGACGGTGTGGTCACCGACACAATGGTCAACGCGCCGCCTTCCGGGTCGCTGTCATTAGTTCGCGGATCAAAGGCTTTTGGCGTGTTGGAATTAGTAGATGTGGCATCGTTCGCAGCAACAGGCGCCTGGTTGTTGACCATGACGGTTACGGTTCCGGAAGCTGTCGCATTCTGCGGATCGCGGATCGTATAGGAGAACGTCGCCGTGCCGATGAAGTTCGCGGCGGGCGTGTACGTCACGCCGGTGCCACCGCCGGTGATGACGACCGAACCACTGGTCGGTGTCCCCACCGAGATGATCGTCAGGGCGCCGCCTTCCGGATCGCTGTCATTGGCACGCGGATCAAACGATTTGGGCGTATTGGAATTGGTCGATGTCGTGTCGCCTGTCGTGTTCGGCGGCTGGTTGTTGACGGTTACCGTGACGGTCGCGCTCGCCGTTGCATTCTGGGGATCGCGGATAGTGTAGTTGAACGTCGCCGTGCCGATGAAGTTTGCAGCGGGTGTATAGGTTACACCGGTGCCGCCGCCGGTGATGACAACCGAGCCGCTGGAGGGTGTCGTCACTGACACAATCGTCAGCGCGCCGCTTTCAGGGTCACTGTCATTGGCGCGAGGGTCGAATGATTTTGCTGTGTTGGAGTTGGTCGAGGTCGCATCATTGACCGCGACCGGGGGCTGGTTGGAAGGCGGCGCGACCACAACGGCTGTTCGGTTGCCTGCAGCATCATACGCGTAAGCAATGGAAGCGCCGTTCGGATAGGTAACCGTTTCTATGCGTCCGAGCCGGTCATAGGTGTAAGAGACGGTTTGAGCGTTCGCTTCTGCGAAACCCGCTGCAGAACAATAAATGAGCAGGAGCGTGATGGCGCCACGAAGCCAGCCCGAACACACCAGCCGCATCTTGCTCTCCGACCTCTGCTTGAAACCTCTATATCGTCAGACCACGCAAGACTCAACCTGCACGATAGAAGAACAACGCGGCAGCTTTGATGTTCGGACGCAGGAAGCATAATTCTCTTCATGTCTGTGGCCGCGCCGAGAGCCATGTTTCAGGAACAAGTTTCTTGTATTTTCAGCGTACTGACAAATATTCCCAAAATAACAGGGCAATGAGAAGTCGGTCTCTTGGGTTTTGAGCAGAGTTGAACCCGAGATTGAAGTGTGCTCTCTGAGGGCTTCGTGTAATTCGGCGTTTGGTAGTGTCTGATCGTTCGAGGGCGGTGCGCATGGTTTCCAGATTTTGGCGTGTATTGGGCGCTCTTTTCGCTATCTCCTTGCCCGTGATCATCGGCAGCGCTGTGCACGCTCAGACCCCGTTGATGAAGTTCGGAGACGCCGCGCTCGTCGATCCTGCATCGGCCTGGACCTATTATCAGACGCAAAGCCTCACGAGCCCGAGCCGGACCATTGATCCCCTCTTCGACAGAACGGCCTCAGCGCTGAATGACAACGTCGATGAAATCTATAATTTCGTGCGCAATGAAATCGAGACCGTGCCCTTGTTCGGCGTCGGCAAAGGCGCCAAAGGCGCGCTGATTGACAAGTCCGGCACCCCCTTCGATCAGGCTCAACTGTTTGCCGAACTCGTGCGTGCCGCTGGCTATTCCGCAAGTTACCAGCTCGGCACCATCACGCTGACGGGCGCGCAGTTCAATGACTGGTTCGGCGTCACGAATACAGTCGCCGCAACGGAAATCCTCGCCGATGGCGGCTACCCGGCGACCGTAACGGGTGGAGCCACGGTAACGTCAGTCACGATGATGCACCTCTGGGTCAAAGTCGCGATCGGCGGAACCGTCTATGCGTTCGATCCCGCGTACAAAGCATCGACGCCGCGCTCAGGCTCCATGACGCCGTCCAGCATCGATACGGCCATGGGCCTGTCTGCGAGCACGCTGAGACCGCGCTTCCTGAGCGGTGCAACGTCATCCGCTCCGGGCGCCGCCGTTCCCTTCGTCACCAGTCCCAACCGCTCCAACCTGCGAGCCGACCTGCAGACATTCTCTTCGCAGCTCCTCTCCAGTCTGCGAACGAACCATCCCGACAGCGATCTGTCGGGAGCGTTCGGCGGCAAAGACATTTCGCGGTATGAAGGCGCGCCAATCCGCCAAGCCAGCATTCCGAACCAGGTATCAGCCCTGTCAACTTTCGCGAATGATATTCCCACTGCCTTCAGGACACTGACGCAGTTCACGGTCGGGACAGATGTCTACAACTGGTATCTCGATGAGATATACGGCGATGAGATTGCTTTTGTTCCGGAACTGGAGCCGACCGGTCCCGCCAATCAGGGCGGCGTCTATCAGTATACCTTCCAGCGCGCGGGCGCCGTCCAGGGTGGGGTGAGAACAGGCGTCAATGGCGCTGCCGTTCTCGCGATCAACCATCCCTATGCGGCATCGGCGGGCGCTTATCTGGACCGGACCGTGGTTGTTGGCGGTGACCTTGGTGCGGCGCAGGTCGTTATTGGAACCGGATTTTCGTCAGCGGATTTAGGCTCTTTCATGGAAGCCCGTTCGCCTGCGACCGAAGGCTTCGTGACCTTCCTGCATCCGGCACAAGGTGAGCCCGACAGCGTCAAGGTTGGGTCGCAGCGCGCCACGAAGCGCAGGGCGGCTGCATCGTTCATCTCCCAATCATCAGATGCCATGGCGCTGCTGGAGAAAGTCGGCGCATCCAGAATTCTGATTCACGACCTCGTGGTCACAGTCGATAGCACCGGCCTCAGCTATGGTGGAAACTGGTCACCTGTCGCTACCGTGCTTGGCGTCTCGACCAGCGGATCGTTTTCGGCGAATGCGACCAATGGCAATGCGGCAGACACAGTCGCGGTGAAGCGCACGGCCGCGATGCTCATGGCGACTCTGGAAGGCAGCGTCATCGAGCAGACCGCCGATTCTGTCTATCCGATCTCGACAGGAAGCCGGTTCGACTGGGCCTCAAGCCCCTCTTCGACGGCTGCACAGAAGACATTTTATCTCTTTAACTCAGGCAATGCAGGTCAGACCGGTTCGCTGCTGGCGCAGGACTATCGTCTCACCCCGAACGAGCCTGCGACGGCCGCGATCAAATCCAGCGTAGACGCTTACGCAAATGCCGGTTTCACGGTCATCGTGCCAAAAAGTTCAAATCTTGGGCCTTCCGATGCCGAGACGAATGTCTGCCGGAGCAACATTGTTGTTATCCCGGCAACGGACTGCCGGATCACGCCGGTGGAGCGCGGCGGCGCTTTGCTCGCCCTGAGTGCTGGCGGCGCCGATCATGTCATTCAGTATATGGGCGGACTGACCCGCAAGGGCGGCGGCGGAACTAGCGATGCGGACGTTGAGCCGGGGCGTGTGTTCGCGGTCCCCGAGGACTTCCTGGAGACCCAGTTCACGACGCGCGCACGGGCGGGAAGCGTTGATCTCGGATCGGGGACATTCTCGTTTTCACCGCCCCCTGACATCGTCGCGGGGGAAGGCGGCTATCCGTACAGCCTGAGTTATCAGCGCGCTTACCGGAGCGGCAGCCCATATGACTACCTCGCCCGCTTTCAGTACGATATGGAATCGATTACGCCGCTCTCGACCGGCATCTATGAACAGAGCGGCTGGACCTCCAATTTTGACAACAATGCAAAACCTGCCAGCGAGCTGCGCCGGATGTTCGGCGGCGACTCTCCGCTAGAAGCCACCGACACAGTCGCCTTTATTCGGGTCGCGCTGCAGATGAGCGGTGACAATGCCGATCAGCTGACATTCCTGCAGAACCAGCTCGCCGCGATTCATGCTGCCGGATGGTGGAGCGAGCAGCTTCAGTTCAATGGCGTGACGATCTCGCAGGGCAATGATGTGCGAAGCTATGTCATGCTGGCAGACGGCACGTTTCGCGGACAGCCGGGCGACATCACACAGGTTGAAAGGTTCGGCACAAGGGTCATCCGGCGCAAGTTCACCGATGCCGTCGCGCGTTGGGGCTATGGATTCATGTGCGTGCGCGCTACAAATCCGGATGGCTCGGTCGAGTATTTCGGCAATTGGAACAGCGACTTCGCGACCTGTGACACGAATGCGCCAAGTACCGGCCTTCCTCCAAGAAATCCGCCGAAATGGGAAATGCGGCGCCAGGTTTTCAAGGAAGGGGTTATCGTCTCGCGCACCAGCGGGAGCAGCGGCGGCTTCAATACCTGGACGCTGTCAAACAATCTGGGCCGCAGCCTGACGCTGACCCAAACGAACGAAGACCCCAATTCGGTATTGTTCAATGTCAAAGACAACGCCGCCACCTCGCGGGTCGTCTCGTTCAATCTGAATGTCTCGGACCAGATCGGCGGCCCCGGCGTTCTTCAGGTCACCGGCACCGACGGCAAGCTCTGGAAGTACGACGGCTCTTCCGCCTCGAATTTCCGTGTCTTCTCTCCCCTGTCACCGACAGTGCCGGTGGCGCAGGTCAATTTTGGGAATGCGCGCGGGCAGGCGGCGTCGGTCGTGGACGCCGCTGGCAATGTGACCGACTACTTCATTTCGACGGGCCGGGTCGGCGCGGTGAAAACGCCTGCACCATTCAGCGGTCAGGCCCGCGCGCTTTCGCGCGTTTTGTATGACGCGTTCAGCCAGCCGATCCGCTCGTATGACCCGCTTGGGCGCGTGACCAAGACGAGTTACGACGCGCACCGGCGCACGAGCCGCGTGGACTATCCGGAAGGCAATGCCGTAACCTATGTCTATGACAGTCGGCATAATCCCGTCCAGACGCGGCAAATCGCCAAGGCAGGTTCGGGCCTCGCCGATATTGTCACGAGCGCGACGTATGACACGCTGTGCGGCATTCCACTGACCCAGGTCGATGCGCTGTCGCGCACGACGACGACCGCGCTCCTTGCCAACCGGTGTCTCGTGTCATCTGTAACAGAACCCGCCGTGGGCGGCACGTCGCCGGTGACAAGTTATACCTGGAACGCGTTCGGCCAGAGGCTGATCAAGACCGATCCGACCAATCGCAAGACACGTAGCGTCTACAATGGGGCGACCAACTACCTGCAGCAGGTCATCGTTGCCGACACAACGCTCAATCTCACCACTGTGTTCGGGCGCGACAGTGCCGGAAACATCACCAGCGTCACTGATCCGAGAAACTATGTCCACACCGGTGAGTATGACACGTCGAGGCGCCTGACGCGCTATCTCGGGCCATCGGGCACGAGTGTCGAGACCAGATGGTTTTACGATGATGACGGGCGTATCGACTACGTCCAGAGCGCGACGGGTATTGTTGCCACGCCCTGGGCGACGACGGATTACACCTACTGGCCTACAAGCCGTGTGAAGGAGGTCAAGGACGCCGACAACCGGATCACGCAATACACGTATGATGCACTGAACCGGCCATTCGCGGTCATCGATCCGGACAATCGGCGGTCGGAGACGATCTACGATATCGCCGGACAGGTGGTCATCCAGAAGCGTGCGGTCGGAACCCCGCTCGCGCAGGATTACCAGACGAACACGTTCACGCTGAACGGCCAGCTCGCCAGCGTGAAGGACGCGAAGGGCAACCTCACGCAGTATACCTATGATGGCTTTGACCGTGCGAAACGCACGACGTTCCCGAGTGCCACGACGCCTGGCCAGGTCAACGCCGCCGACTATGAAGAGTTCGGATACGACGCCAATGGAAACGTCCTGACCCGCCGGACGCGGGCCGGCCCGGTCGTCACGATGACCTATGACACGCTGAACCGGGTCGCCACCAAAGCCGTTCCGGCGTTCGGTGCGCAAGCCTCAGCCGTGACGACGACCTACGGCTATGACTTGGCGGGACGCCCCACAAGCGTCACCGACACGCTGGGCCATGCGTTGAGCTATACGTCCTATGACGGGGCTGGGCGGCTGGAGACGGTCTCGGCGACCGGCCCTCAATGGAGCGGCGCCCAAGCGGTCTCCTACCAGTACGACGCTGCCTCCAACCGCACGCGTCTGACCTGGCCGGGCGGCTGGTATGCTTCGTACACCTATGATGCGATGAACCGGATGGATGAAGTGCGTTCGTCCGAAGGCAATCTCCTGCTTGCCAATTACGACTACACGCCGCTGTCACGCCGCAGCCTCGATACGCTGGGGGATGGCGGCACGGTCAGTTATGGCTACACGCTGGCGGGGGACCTGACGAGCCTGGCGCAGGCGTGGAGCGGCGGGGGTGTGAATTTCACCCACACCTATCATCCGGATCACCGGGTTGCGACGAGCACGCTGAGCAGCGCGGCCTTCCTCTGGCAGCCGCTCGCCGGCGGCACGGATGCGTTCGCAGCGGCCAACGGACTGAACCAGTATGGCAGCGTGACGCCTGCGGGTCAGGGCGCGCGCACACTGACCTATGACGCGCTGCAGAACCTGACGAGCGACGGGGTGAACACATTCGGGTTTGATCTTGAGAACCGGATGCTGAGCGCCTCGAAGGCGGGCATGAGCGCGGTGTACACGTATGACCCGCTGGGCCGCCGGGTGGCGAAGAGCGTGAATGGCGTGGGCACCGCGACGCTGTTCGACGGCGACAGCGAGATCGGGGACCTCGAAGGCGGGGTTTATGTGCGCCGGTATGTGCCGGGGCCTGGCATTGATGCGCCGGTGGCGATCCGCGAGGGCGCTGGCTGGGTCTGGCCGCGCCGGGACCGGCTGGGCTCGGTGATCGCGCGCACCAACTCCAGCGGGCTCTCCAGCAGCGCGATCACCTATGATCCGTATGGCACGAGCGCGCAGGCGTCGGCCGCCTCCGGCGGGTTCCTGTTCACGGGCCGCCGGTATGACGCCGAGACCGGGCTCTATTACATCCGGGCACGGATGTATTCTCCTGCGCTGGGCCGGTTCCTGCAGACCGACCCCGTCGGGTACGCCGACCAGATGAACCTTTACGCTTACGTCGGAAACGATCCCGGAAATGTGACCGATCCGACAGGGATGGACTCATGCCGTGAATGCAGGATGGGGGCCTTTCAGAAGATGTACCATCCGAGCCCTGAAGCTGAGGCGGCTACCAAACTCGTTATCGGATTTATACCCATTGTTGGAGATGTTCAGGGCGCAGCCGAGTTTGTCCAGAATCCTACTCTGCTTGGACTGGCCGCTGTCTCTGTTGGACTTGTGCCGGGCGTCGGTGACATAGGGGGCGCGGGACTAAGACAGCTCGACAATGTTGGGCCGAGCGTCGGAAGATCTGGTCCTGACTTTGTTGTGACTTCCAAGGGCGACGCAATACCTGTCCCGGATGGCGCTTCGGGCCCGAATCCAACGATCAACAAAGGAGGTAAACAAGCCGGCTTCGAGTTCACGGGAGGACACGGCGGGAAAGGAATGAATGAAAGAGTCGATGGCGTCAGGATTATGGATGCCACCCCGCAAAACGAGTGGCGAGCGGTATACATGAATAAAGGTAGACAAACGGTCGATCCGGAGACTGGTAAGACCTTGAGTAAAGACCACCCCAATGCTCATTACAGGTTGACCGAATGACTAATGCAGAAGATTCCGACATAAGTTCAATTGAGGGCGAAGAATTGAGCGGAGTGTGTTTCGTTAGAGACTACATAGAGTTTCACTTTGATGGGCCCGTACTCCGATTGTTGGGTAAAGTACTTGTCTATCGGGGCGGCATGTCCGTCTCTGGTGATTCAAGTCGGCTCAAGAATTGGATTTGTGATAACATAGGAAAGTCGGTTGAGAGCCTGAACACGAATTCTGCGAACAAACTATCGATACAGTTCGCCGATGGTGACAGAATTGAGCTGCTAAGTGTTGGTTTAGGTGAAGAGTTTGCGCACTTCATTTCATTTCCCGACAATCGAATGCAGATATGGGTTGGTGACTGAGCAACTGGCGTTCGTAGAATTTCGATCGGGCCGGACATGTTAATGGCACCGGCCTTGAGGAGGCCAATCAAGACGGATACTTTAGACGCCCACGGCAACTCATCGCCTGATCGTCAGAGTAAACAGGTGCCCATCTTCACCCTCTCCGGTGCGCCAT
>ERZ761609.2739-NODE-2739-length-12554-cov-9.149052_pt1 | contig 12554 bp, 11 predicted proteins | sample MGYA00511163_ERZ761609 | MGnify/ENA primary metagenome ERZ761609 (study PRJEB28899, sample SAMN02445070) | bioreactor sludge metagenome | biome: EBPR sludge | place: Australia: Brisbane, Thorneside Wastewater Treatment Plant | collected 2011-12-16 ... | reverse complement strand
TGTGCTCTTCCGATCTAACGCCTGATTGCACCAAACAAAAAAAAGCCGCAAGCATTTTTATTGCTTGCGGCTTTTTGTTTTCTTTATAATCGCGGCATGACACGCACAAGCACCAAAATATCTTTTCCAAACGGCCGCGGGCAGATGCTGGCCGCCATTCTGGACGCCCCCGCGGAAACGCCTTTGTTCTATGGCATTTTCGGCCCTTGCTTTACCTGCCCCAAAGAAACCCATGCCGCGGCCAAAACCTGCCGCGCGCTGGCCGAAGACGGCGTGGCCATGCTGCGTTTTGACGTCACCGGCGTCGGCGGCAGCGAGGGAAAAGCCGTGGATACCAACTTCACCACGCGCCTTGCCGATATGCAGGCCGCTTATGATTTCCTGTCTGCACAATATGCCGCACCGAAAATATTTATCGGTCACAGCATCAGCGGCACGGCCGCGCTGTCGGCTGTCAAGAATATGCCGGATATCGCGCTGCTGGCCACTATCGGCTCCCCGTCCGACCCCACGGCCATCATCGCCAAATTCCGCCGTAACGGCGACATAGAAGAAAACGCGGATGGCGCGACCATCAATGTCCTTGGCACGCCGCATCGCTTCGGCGCGCATTTCGTCCCCGACATGCTGTCGCAAGATGTCGCCGGAGATACGGCGCAGATGACGCAAAAGCTGATGGTTTTTCATGCCCCGCATGACCGTATCGTCAGCTACGACAACGCCGAAACCATCGTCGCACGCGCAGGCGCGGCGGCGGAAGCGGAACTCATCCGCCTCGATGACGAAGCAACACATTTATTTGAAAACCGCGGCGACGACGCGCTTTTTGTTGCCGAAACCATCATGCTGTGGTGTCGCCGGCACATCGTCTAATCAGCGCGGCGCCTTTTAACGCGGCGGTTTGGGCGGTTTGGGTGGCTGTTTACGGTTGTCGTTTTGCGGCGGATGGTTGACACCCGACTGCGCATCAATCATCGCATCACGCAAAATGCGGCCAAGTCCGCCCATGACAGGCTCCGTATCCAGCTTGCGCGTAAACATTTCCTTGGCATTCTTTGCCGTTTCACGCAGCGCTTCGGCCGTTTTGGTTTGCGGCAAATGCGCCGGCGCGTATTGGCCGATACGCTCGATATAAAGCTTGCAAATCTCCAACACCGCGGGCGATTGCGTTTCCGCGCCGATACGCGCGGCGGATTCAATCAACGTCATCACGCGGTCGCCTTCAGTGCGTTTTTGCGCGGCCATATTGAACACCATCGGCTTGAAAGCCTTGGTGATGTTATGTTCGGCGTCCGTGGACAGATGCGTTTCTTCCGCAATTTTCACGGCAAGGTCGCGCGCCTGCTGCGGCATCAGGCTTTGCAGCTGGCCTTGCTTGTTGAGGTCGATGACTTTTTGCACCGCGCGCGACGTCCAGTGCGTCACATCCATTTTATGCACCGCGTTCATGTTGCGCAGGTCGCGTACATATTCGGGGAAGCTGCTCTGGCTGCCGTAGCGTTGATAATGGCGTATCATCGCATAGGCGTCCGCTTCGCATTCGGCCTTGTTGCCGAAGCTGCTGGTTTTCATGCTTTGCTTGTTAATCTTCAGCATGGTGACGGCATGGCCAAGCTCGTGGTCGAGCACATAACGCTGCCACATTTCGGTATTGTTATAAGCCGCCGCCATCATCGGGAAGCGGCTGTTGGGCTGGTGATCGCCCGCAACAAAAATCGACTTCAGCAGCGTCGCGCTGAACTGGTCGCCCGCCGGAATGACGATGCGGCCGTAAATCGCGCTTTCGGCTTTTTTATTAAACATGGATTCAGAGATATTCACGCTCATCGGCAGCTTGCCTTCGAACCCGCCAAGTGCCATGGATTTCGCTATGCCTGTTTTGGCTTCGGGGTGGCGCTGTTGCAGGGCTTCGATTTGCGGCGCGATGCTTTCGACCGCTTCGCGCCCGCGCGCATGTGCCTGATGGTTCAGGATGAACACATCGTGTGTATGCTCCGGAAAGTCCGTGTAGAATTCGGCAATCGCCGCGGAAAGGTTCAGCGGGGCGCCGCCGGCATCATCTTCGGGCGTGCGGGGAATGCGCAAATCCATCGCGTGTACTCCTGATTCTTTTTTTGCAAGGATTTGATATTAGGAAAAGCGCACGCGCATGATCAGCCGTTACCGCATAAAAATGCCGATTTTGCTGCACATTTATCGCATAAATTACAATATTATGTATTAAACAAGCTTGCCCAGCACTTCGCGGAAACGTGCGCGGTATTGCTCTTCGCGTTTATGCCGCCCGTTTTGCACCACCCAGCGCCCGCCCGCCATGACGTCTTTGACAGGGTTGCGGCTGGCCGCGAAAATCGCGGTATCAAGAATATGGTCGCGCAGCTTGCCCGTCATCACGCCCATGTCGGGGTCAAGCACGAGGAAATCCGCGCGGTGGCCAATTTCAATGCGCCCGCATTTACGCCCCAGCGCCTGCGCGCCGCCCTGCGTTGCTTTTTCAAACAGCATCGCGCCGACGGAAGGCAATTCGTGGTCTTTGATAATCGTGCGTTCGCGCAGCAAAAGCCGCTGGACGTATTCAAGCCAGCGCAGCTCCTCCACCATATTCACGCTGATATGACTGTCAGAGCCGATGGCAAAACGCCCGCCCGCATTGAAATAGTCCACCAGCGGAAATACGCCGTCGCCCAAATTCGCCTCCGTCGTCGGGCACAGCCCCGCAACAACGCCCGATGCCGCCAGCGCGCGCGTTTCTCCTGCCGTCATGTGCGTGCAGTGGATAAAGCACCATTTTTCATCCGGCGATGCGTTTTCAAGCAGCCATTCGACCGGCCGTTTGCCCGCCCATTCAAGACAGCCTTCGACCTCCGCCATTTGTTCCGCCGCATGGATATGAATAGGCGCATCGGGCAAAAGGCGGCGCACGGCATCCGTGCCCTCTTTCAGCATGGCGGGCGATACGGCGCGCAGCGAGTGATGGGCAAAACCCACCGTTACCTGCGGCACGCTTCTGAATTCACCGTAAAGGTTTTCAACAATCCGCATCACACTGGCGACGTCGCCGATGAATCTTTTTTGCCCCTCCGCCGGCGGTTTTTCACCGAAGCCGCCATGCGCATACAAAACCGGCATGTGCGTGATACCGATGCCCGTTTCCATCGCCGCGCGTATCATGTGGCGCGACATTTCGGCAGGGTCGGCATAGGGTTTGCCTTCTGCGTCGTGGTGGATGTAGTGGAATTCGCCGACGCTGGTATATCCGGCCTTCAGCATTTCGATATAGACATGGGCAGCCAGCGATTCCATGTCTTCCGGCGTCAGGAAGGCAAGGAAGCGGTACATGGTTTCACGCCAGCTCCAGAAGTTGTCTTTCTTGCCGCTCGCGCGCTCCGTCAGCCCTGCCATCGCGCGCTGAAATGCGTGCGAATGTACGTTGGGCATTCCGGGCACAAGGGGGCCGGAGACGATATCCACCCCGTCCCCTGCGGGCGCGGCGGATTTGAAACTGTCCACGCCGACAATCCACCCGTCTTTATCACATTCGATAAGAACATTATCCGCCCAGCCATCGGGCAGCAGGGCTTGCGGAGCGAAAATCGTGGTCATGCGGCGTATTCCATGTTCCTTGCGCGAAAAATCTTTTATAAATGTATATCCGCCCCCACAAAAGGCCAAGCCATGTTTGATACGCTTTGGAAAAACCTGCACATCGCCACCATGGTGCCCGAAGCCGGACAAGACACCGGATATGGCATTATCAATAACGCTGCCGTGGGTATCAAGGACGGCCGCATCGCATGGATTGGTGCGGCGCAGGAACTTGCCCTGCCACACGAAAATCTGGCCGAATATGTACTGGATGGTGAGGGGAAATGGGTCACCCCCGGCCTTATCGATTGCCACACCCATCTGGCATACGCCGGCAGCCGCGCGCATGAATTCGAGCAAAGACTTGAAGGTGTTTCCTACGAAGACATCGCGCGGGCAGGCGGCGGCATCGCCTCCACCGTGCGCAGCGTGCGCGAAACATCCGAAGATAAAATTTTTGACCAGACGCTCTTTCGCCTGCTGACGCTGTTCCGGCAGGGTGTTACGTCGTTCGAGATTAAATCCGGATATGGCCTCGACCTTGAAAGCGAGCGTAAATTGCTGCGCGTTGCGACGCGACTGCGTGATGATTACGGTTTCCGCGTACAGCGCACGTTTCTGGGCGCACATGCCCTGCCGCCCGAATATAAAGACCGCGCGGATGATTATATCGATTTGATTTGCGAAACCCTGCTGCCGACGCTGGCCGCCGAAGGGCTTGTCGATACCGTCGATGCGTTTTGCGAACATATCGCCTTCAGCGCGGGGCAGGTGCAGCGGGTGTTCGACACGGCGCGCGCGCTGGGTTTGCCCGTTAAGCTGCATGCCGAGCAATTGTCGAACCTGCACGGCGCGCGTCTGGCTGCGCAGTATCAGGCTTTGTCGGCCGACCATCTGGAATATCTGGACGAAGACGGCGTCAAAGCGATGAAAGATTCCGGCACCGTTGCCGTTTTGCTGCCGGGCGCGTTTTATTTCCTGCGCGAAAAACAACTGCCGCCGGTTGATTTGCTGCGCCAGCATGGTGTGCCGATTGCCATTGCCACCGACCATAACCCGGGCACATCCCCCTGCCTTTCGCTGCTGCTGATGCTCAATATGGCCTGCACGCTGTTCCGCCTGACGCCGGAAGAAGCGCTCGCCGGCGCCACGCGCAACGCCGCGCGCGCGCTCGGCTGGCAAGACAACCTTGGCACATTGGAAATTGGCAATGCCGCGGATTTCGTTTTGTGGGATATCAGCCACCCGCGCGATTTGTGTTATGTTTTCGGCCACAATCCCGCCATGGGTATCGTCAAGGATGGGGAATGGCACGGCTTTGCCGGCTAGTGCCGTTTGATTGTTATCTTTACCGCAGGTGACACATGCGTTTTTCGGCCATTTTCTTCGTAGTCTTTTTCTTTGCCGCAGTTGAGCCCGCCGCTGCGCAGACGCAGGACGCGCCCGTAAGCACACGCCCAGCAAAAAGCCTTCAGGCGCAGGACGCCGCCTATCTCGCACTGGTGGATACCGCCTTGCAAAATCCGGCAGCGGCGGATTTTCAGGCTATTCGCTTTGCCTATGCGAAAAGCTCTTTTTATCACCCCTATGGCGGCGATAAAATCTGGAAGGAGCTTGATAGCGCAGGCAAGGCCGCACGCAAGAACATCGCGCAGCTACCGGCCTATACCGGACTTGTGCGAAAACATTTCGGCCACTACCGCAGCCATGTGCATGCAGAGCATCTCTATCAGCTTGGCGGCGATGATTTTGCTGCGCTGAAGCCGCATAAAGATTTTCTTGCCGCGCTTATCGGCAGCATCCTAAAGAACGGGGACGGGAAAGCGCCTGAAACGGCGCTGCAAATTATCGACATTACCGAAGAATATTTCCTGATGCGCAATGTCCTGAGATTGCAGCGTATAAAAAAACGCCCGACTTTACAAAAAGACGGCCATATTTATGACGTTTTCGACGCAATCGACCCGCGCAGCGGTGAAGAAACCGTGATTTATTTCAATGTTGACCACATTTTTGCGCGGCCGCTTTAAACGCCGTAACGCCCGCGCCCCCAATCCAGCAGGGATTGCAGAACACGGCCAAGAACGGGCTTCAGCCTGTCCGCCTTTTCTTCGCGGTAATGATAGGGGGCGCCGCTGTCCATGTATAAATCCCAGACAAGCTCCATCTGAATGGCGTGTATATTTTCGGCAGGGCGGCCATAGCCGCGCGTGATATACCCGCCGACAAAGCGTTTATTCAGCACCGCCGAATAATCGCCGGACGCAGCCGCCGCCAGCGCCGCCTGCGACATCGCCGCATCGCAGCTGGTATCATGTGCCGTGCCGAGGTTTAAATCCCACAGCCGCCCGTCGAACAAACGCGGAACTTCGGCGCGGATGGAATGGGCGTCGTATAAAATCGCATAGCCAAAAACGGATTTGATGCGCGCCAGCTCCGCCGCCAACGCTTCATGGTATGGCAGCCAATAGGCGGCAACGCGGTTCAGCTTTTCGATACCATCGGGCGCTTCGCCGCCTTGATAAATATCCTCGCCATCGAAGGTTTGCAGGGGGCAAAGGCCGGTTTTGACCTGCCCCGGATATAAATCCGTATCTTCCTGTGCGCGGTTCAAATCGACGACATAGCGCGAATGGGTGGACATCAGGACACTCGCCCCCATATCCGCCGCGAAATCATAAAGCCTGTCCAAATGCCAGTCTGTATCCGGCAGCGCGCGCCCCGTATCGTTCAGCCGCGCGCGGATATCCGGCGGCAGGTAAGTACCCATGTGCGGGATACTGACCAGAAGCGGCGTGCGGCCCTGTATCAAACGGCGAGACTGCATCATGCCCCCCGCTTATAGCGCGAAAGACGGCAGGGTTTTACGCCCGACGAAGGGCAGGAACGTCCCCGCCTCCACAATCCGCGTGGCGATGCGGATATCGGGCGCGAAATAATGGTCTTCGCTGTAATGGCTGACCTGCGCGCGCAGAATGTGCATAACATCCTGCAGCGGCTTGGACGTTTGCAGCGGCAGGTGAAAATCAATTCCCTGCGCCGCGGCCAGAAGCTCGATACCCACAATATTCGCCGTATTGGTCGCCATGTCGTTGAGCCTGCGCGCGCCGTGGGTCGCCATGCTGACATGGTCTTCCTGATTGGCCGACGTCGGGATACTGTCCACGCAGGCGGGGTGCGCCAGAAGCTTGTTTTCGGACGCCAGCGCCGCCGCCGTCACATGCGCAATCATAAAGCCGGAATTGACACCCGCATCCTGCACCAGAAACGGCGGCAGGCCGCTCATGCGGCTGTCAATAAGCATGGCAATGCGCCGCTCGCTCATATTGCCGATTTCCGCGACGGCAAGGGCGAGACTGTCGGCCGCCATGGCAATCGGCTCCGCATGAAAGTTGCCGCCCGATTTCACTTCGCCCGTTTCAAGGAAAATAAGCGGGTTATCGGTCACCGCATTCACCTCGTTCAAGAACACGTCAGCGGCAAAGCGGATATGGTCCAGACACGCACCCATCACCTGCGGCATGCAGCGGATGCAATAGGGGTCTTGCACCTTGGGGTCGTCTTCGTTGTCGTGCGATTTGCGAATGGCGCTGCCTTTGAGCAGGTTCACATAGACTTTGGCGACGTCTATCTGCCCTTTCTGGCGGCGTACCCGCTGGATATCAGGGTCAAACGGCGTTGTAGAGCCCTTGGCCGCATCGACCGTCAGCGCCCCTGCGACTACCGCCCCCGCAAAGCAGTCTTCGGCACGGAAAAGACCGCGCAGCGCAAGCGCCGTCGAAACCTGCGTGCCGTTAATCAGCGCAAGGCCTTCCTTGGGCGCCAACTGCAAAGGCTTCAGCCCCTGTTTTTTCATTTCCGCGCGTGCATCCTTGAGGATGCCGCCCACGCGCACCTGCCCCGCACCAATCAAGGGCAGCGACAAATGCGCCAGCGGCGCAAGGTCGCCCGATGCGCCGACAGAGCCTTTTTCAGGGATGCAGGGGTATATTTCGCGGTTATAAATTTCGATGAGGAAATCAATGACTTCGCGGCGCACACCCGAATATCCTTGCGCCAGCGCGTTGATTTTCAAAAGCAGAATAAGGCGCACAATATCATCGTCCAGAAACCGCCCGACGCCCGTTGCATGCGATAAAATCAAATTACGCTGCAATGTTTCGAAATCTTCGGGCGCGATACGCACCTTGGCCAGCGCGCCGAAGCCCGTATTGATGCTATAGACCGTCTGGCCATCGTCGATGATGTTCTGGATATGACGTTGCGACAGGTCGATGTTTTTATAAGCGGCAGGCGCAAGCGCCACGGGCACATGGTGTTTCACGGCCATGCGCAGGATAGAGAGGCTCAGCTCGCCCGGCTGGATAACGATTTTTTTCATTTTACGCTTCCTTTCGCGCCCGCAACCATGGGCAGGTGCAGGCCTTTTTCACGCGCGCAATCAACCGCAATATCATACCCCGCATCGGCATGGCGCATAACGCCGGTGGCGGGGTCGTTGGTGAGTACGTTTTTCAAACGCCGCGCGGCGTCTTCCGTGCCGTCGGCCACAACAACCATGCCGCTATGCTGGGAAAAACCCATACCGACGCCGCCCCCATGATGCAGCGATACCCACGTCGCGCCGCTGGCGGTATTGAGAAGCGCGTTCAGAAGCGGCCAGTCGGAAACGGCATCGCTACCGTCCTTCATCCCCTCCGTCTCGCGGTTCGGGCTGGCAACGGAGCCGCTGTCGAGATGGTCGCGGCCGATGACCACGGGGGCTTTCAGCTCGCCATTTTTCACCATGTCGTTAAACGCAAGGCCGAGGCGTGCGCGGTCGCCCAAGCCCACCCAGCAAATGCGCGCGGGCAAGCCTTGAAACTGGATACGCTCTTTGGCCATATCCAGCCAGTTATGGAGGTGTTTGTTATCGGGCAGAAGCTCTTTGACCTTCGCATCTGTTTTATAAATATCTTCGGGGTCGCCCGACAGCGCCGCCCAGCGGAAAGGCCCCACACCGCGGCAAAACAGCGGACGAATATAAGCGGGTACAAATCCCGGAAAGGCGAAGGCGTTTTCAAGCCCCTCTTCCTCCGCCATTGCGCGGATGTTGTTGCCGTAGTCGAGCGTCGGAATACCCATGGCGTAAAAATCCAGCATCGCCTGCACATGCGCCTTCATGGATTTTTTGGCCGCATGAATGACGTCATCCGGGGCGCTTTGGCGTTTTTGTTCTGCTTCCGCCCATGTCCAGCCGGCAGGCAGATAACCGTTCAGCGGGTCATGCGCCGATGTCTGGTCGGTCACGGCGTCGGGGCGGTATTTCGCATCAGCCTTGGCGCGCTTGACCAGTTCGGGGAATACCTCCGCCGCATTGCCGAGAAGCCCGACAGAAATAGCTTTGCCCTCCGCATGCGCGGCGTGAATCATGGCAATCGCCTCATCAAGGGACGTCGCTTTTTTATCGAGATAGCGCGTGGCAAGGCGGCGTTCGATACGGCTCATCTGACATTCGACCGCCAGCATGGAAGCGCCCGCCATGGTCGCGGCCAGCGGCTGTGCGCCGCCCATGCCGCCAAGCCCGCCCGTCAAAATCCATTTGCCTTTCAAATCGCCGTTATAATGGCGGCGGCCAACCTCGACGAAAGTTTCATAGGTACCCTGCACAATCCCCTGCGTGCCGATATAAATCCACGAGCCTGCCGTCATCTGCCCGTACATCATCAATCCCTTGGCATCCAGCTCGCGGAAATGCGCCCAGTCTGCCCAGTTGGGCACAAGGTTTGAATTTGCCAGCAGCACACGCGGCGCGTCTTTATGCGTTTTAAAAACGCCGACAGGCTTGCCCGATTGCACGAGCAGCGTTTCATCCAGCTCCAGCCCCTTCAGCGTTTCAACAATTTTGTCGAAACATTCCCAGTTGCGCGCGGCCTTGCCAATGCCGCCATAGACCACCAGCTCGTCCGGATTTTCTGCGACGTCGGGGTCGAGGTTGTTCATGAGCATGCGTAGCGGCGCTTCTGTCAGCCACGATTTTGCATTCAGAGTCGCGCCATGCGGCGCCTTGATAATGCGTTTGTTGACACGGGCGGGTTCGGCTGCCATATCTCACCTTAACTGTTTGAAAATGCGATACAAAAACATACACCATTGCGCCTTTTTGCAACAGGGGGTTGACAGTTACATAAAACAGGCAGATATTCCTTCGCTTCGGCCATGCGGCAGCGCCGCAATTTTTACTCAGCGCGATGCAGCATTTTTGGATGGCCGGCCAATAACAAGAAAAAGACTGAATAAAGAAGGTGATACCATGACTACCCCGCGTAACTGGACCGACCGCGACCTCGACGGCATTTTTAACCGCGTCGCACAACAGATTGAAAGCATCGCCCGCGATTTTGCGTCCGAATTGATTGACGTCAACATGGCGCGCGACATCGACAGCCACGAGCCCGTTATCCGCTTCGTATTTGCGGACAACACAGCCCCCGCGCTCGAGCGTATGCCGCACAGCATCGGCGGCACGAAAGTCGTCTCGACGTTCAAAAGCTGATACGAACTGAACGAACATAAAAAGAAAAGGCCGGCAATGAACTGCCGGCCTTTTTCTATTGCGTATCTGATGTTTTTATTCCGGCCATTTATCGGGCACGATGCCCATCTCGCGCGCGGTTTGCGCGGGCAATGCCTTGAACACCGCGCCAGCCGCGCCTTCGGGCGAGATTGTCGCAATCACAATCATGCTTTTTTGCTGCGCGGTGACAGCATCCTGTTTCACAACAGCATAGATTTGCTGATACTGCCCATCGACCGTGCCTTCTGTCACCAGCAGGCGGCGCGCACCGGCGGCGAAGGTTTGCAGCGCCGATACGCCGTTTGCTTCGGGCGCGGCAATCACGCAGGATGGCTGTTCGGTCAAGCCCAGCATATAAAGGCTGCCCTTGCCCTGCACAGCCAGCCCGACGCCGCGGTGGGTTCCGCCCAGAAACTGCTGCGCGAACATCTGCGGTATGGGTTTTGCGCCGATACTATAGGCCTGCTCCAGCATCTTGTTCCCCTGCCCCAGATAGGCGAGGCAAAGCGCATCGAACAGCGTGACGGCTTCCTGCGCTTTCAAATCAGGCTGCGCGGGGGCTTGAAGCGTTTGCGCCGGCGCGGGCGCGGTCATCAACAGCCACCCCGCCAACAATGCTGCTATGCGGATACCGCGCATCAGATATGCAGCGGGCGGCCATCGACCGCCAGCGCCGCTTCCTTGACGACTTCGTTCAAAGTCGGGTGCGCATGGCAAATACGCGCGATGTCTTCGGCACTGCCGCCGAATTCCATGACTGCAACCACTTCGGCAATCAGCGTACCCGCTTCAGGTCCGACGATATGGCAGCCGAGCACGCGGTCGGTTTCCGTATGCGCAAGGATTTTGACAAAACCGTCCGTCGCCGCCATGGCGCGCGCGCGGCCGTTGGCCATGAAGGGGAACTTGCCCGCTTTGTAGGGGATACCCGCTTCTTTCAGCTGCTCTTCGGTTTTGCCGACGCTGGCCGCTTCGGGGAATGTGTAAACCACGCCGGGGATGCAATCGTAATTGATATGGCCGGATTGACCCGCGATAATCTCGGCAACCACAACGCCTTCGTCTTCGGCCTTATGCGCCAGCATGGGCCCGCGCACCACATCGCCGATGGCATAGATGCCCGGAATGTTGGTCTGGAAATGCTCGTCGATTTGCACCATGCCGCGGTTATCAACCGTGACGCCCGCTTTTTCAAGACCGAGACCCGCCGTATAGGGGCGGCGGCCGATGGCCAGCAGTACGGTTTCGACTTCCAGCTTTTCCGCCGCGCCGCCGTTGGCAGGCTCCAGCGTCAGGGTGACTTTGCCTTTTTTGGTTTCGGCACCGGTGACTTTGGTGCCCAGTTTGAATTCCATGCCCTGCTTGGCCAGAATCTTTTTCATCTCTTTGGAAACCTCGCCATCCATGCCCGGCAAAACACGGTCGAGGAATTCGATAACCGTAACCTTGGTGCCAAGGCGCTGCCAGACCGTGCCCATTTCAAGGCCGATAACGCCGCCGCCGATAACGGCAAGGCTGGCGGGCACTTTGTCGAGCGCAAGCGCGCCCGTCGAGGTGACAATCTGCTTTTCATCCACTTCAATGCCGCGCAGGGGCGTGGATTCAGAACCGGTGGCGATGACGATGTTTTTTGCGCTGATGGTTTTTTTGCCATCTTTGCCGCTCACCTCGACCGTGCCCGCCGCAGCGATGCTGCCCGTGCCGACGATATGGGTGACTTTGTTTTTCTTGAACAGGAAGCTGATGCCCTGTGTGTTGGACGCGACGACTTTGTCTTTGTGCGTCATCATCTTTTTAAGGTCGAGCTTCGGCTTGCCCACATCAATGCCAAGCCCCGCAAAGTCATGTTCCGCATGCGCGAATTTCTCGGACACGCTCAAAAGTGCCTTGGAAGGGATGCAGCCAACGTTGAGGCAAGTGCCGCCCAGCGTGTTGTCTTTTTCGATGCAGGCGGTCTTGAGACCCAGCTGCGCCGCGCGAATGGCGCAGACATAGCCGCCGGGGCCGGAGCCGATAACCACAACGTCGAAAGTTTCAGAAGACATATTTCCCTCTTTGTTTTTTTGAGCGGTTTTTCTGTGCAGACTGTACGCCAAACGGCGCGCCTTTTCGAGTCAAATGGCCTTTGCGGCGGCCTCTGGCAAGGGCGTATTATTATGAAAATATGTAAGTTTTTCAAGAAACTATCTTGACCCGACTCAGCGTTTTTTGATATTCGGGAATCTTCGATTCAAGCGATCTCCTTTGCTATCGAAGAAGTTTCTTGATAGAGGGTGTCTTCAAGAAGAAAGGGTCGGTCCGTAACGCCGACCCTTTCGCTTTTTTTGAAGGTATTTCAAGAATTTCGGCTCTCTGGCCTTCTATTTCTTGCCAAAAAGCCGGTTTTTTGTTATGTTAAATGCGCATTGCAGGG
>ERZ761609.2738-NODE-2738-length-12555-cov-29.352240_pt1 | contig 12555 bp, 14 predicted proteins | sample MGYA00511163_ERZ761609 | MGnify/ENA primary metagenome ERZ761609 (study PRJEB28899, sample SAMN02445070) | bioreactor sludge metagenome | biome: EBPR sludge | place: Australia: Brisbane, Thorneside Wastewater Treatment Plant | collected 2011-12-16 ... | reverse complement strand
CAGGCCGGCCGCGCCGACGATCGCCGCCATCAGGGTATCGATCTCGGGCGCGGTCGCCACCTCGGTCAACGCCGCGGTGCCCTCGAGCACCTCGACCGCCAGGCCTTCTTCGGCAATCCGCGCGCGCAGCACCGCTGCCGCCGCCGGCTCGCTCATCACCGCAAAGCGCGGACGATGGATGCGGCACTGCTCGACCATGCGCTCGACTTGCGTTGCACCGGTCAGGGCAAAAATCTCGAACCGCCCGGGGTGGCGCGCCACCACATCGAGCGTATTGACGCCGATGGTGCCGGTAGCGCCCAGAATGGTGAGAACGCGCGGCTTCATGCGGTGCGCTCCAGCCAGATCAGGATGCCCGATGCGAGCGGCAGCGTGGAGGTCAGTGCATCGATACGGTCGAGCATCCCGCCATGGCCGGGCAGCAAATCGCCGCTGTCCTTCATCCCGGAGACACGCTTGATCCAGGATTCGAACAGGTCGCCCAGCACCGACAGGTACAGCAGGCCCGCCACCGCGGCGAACAACGGCAGCAGCGGCAGGCCGATGGTGCCGCTCAATATACCGGCATACAGCGCCAGCGCGACAATCGCCCCCATCACCCCCTCCCAGGTTTTGCCGGGGCTGATGGCGGGGGTGAGTTTATGCCGGCCGAAGCGGCGCCCCGCAAAATAGGCCGCGCTGTCGGCAATCCAGACAATCGCCATCACCGCCAGCAGCACGCCGGGGCCGCGCGCATGCAGATACAGCAGCGCGGCCCAGGTAGGCAACAGCAGCACGACGCCGACTGCAGCGCGCAGAAACGCCTGTTCGGCATGCCAGCGCCCCAGCAGCCACAATGGGGCGACTCCCAGCCAGAACGCAGCCGCCAGCAGGATGAGGGCATTCTGGAAAATCGACCATTGCGTCCCAAGAACGTAGGGCAGAGCCAGTGCGCACGCGGTCAGCAGCGCGGCATAGAGGCGCGCCGGCAAAGCGGGGAAATGGCTCAGGCGCGCCCATTCGTGAGCCGCCACGCCGACCACGCCGGCGATCAGGATCATCCACAACCATGTCGGCGCCCACAGCACTGCCGGCACGAACACCGCCAGCAGGGACGCGGCGGTCAGCACCCGGCTGCGAAGCGGCGTCATCGATGCGGTGCCCGGAAATAATTCATGATGCCGCGCTCACCTGTTCACTGGTGCGGCCAAAGCGGCGTTCGCGGGTGCGATAGGAAGCGATTGCCGCATCCAGCGCCATGGCGTCGAAATCCGGCCACAGCACGTTGGTGAAATGGAGTTCGGTGTAGGCCAGTTGCCACAGCAGGAAATTGCTGATGCGCTGCTCGCCGCCGGTGCGGATGAACAGGTCAGGTTCCGGCAGATCGGCCATGCTCAGGTGTTGCGCCAGCGCGGCTTCGCTCACCGCTTCCGGCGCCACACCGGAAGCCATCAGTTTCTTGACCGCCTGCACGATGTCCCAGCGTCCGCCGTAATTGGCCGCCACGGTGAAAGCGAGGCGGGCATTGTTGCGCGTCAGCGCCTCGGCATCGCGGATCAGGCTCTGGATGCGCTCGGAAAAGCCAGACAGGTCGCCAATGACGCGAAAGCGGATGTCGTTTTCATGAAGCCGCGCGACTTCATTTTCCAGTGCACGCATGAACAGTTCCATCAGCAGGCTGACTTCTTCCTGCGGGCGTCGCCAGTTTTCGGAGCTGAAGGCAAACACCGTGAGATGCGACACGCCGCGTTCGGCGCAGGCGCGGATCACCCCGCGCAAGGCCTCGACGCCCTTGCGATGGCCGGCGACGCGCGGCATCAGCCGGCGCTTCGCCCAGCGGCCATTGCCGTCCATGATGATGGCGATGTGCCGCGGCACATCGGCGCTTGCCGGAATCGCTTGCTTGCTGCGGATAGCCACGCCGGATATGCTCAGACTGCGAGCAGGTCTTTCTCTTTGTCGGCCAGCATCTTGTCGATTTCGCCGATGAACTTGTCGGTCAACTTCTGCACCTCGTCCTGGGTCCGGCGCTCCTCGTCTTCGGTCGCGGTCTTGGCCTTGACCATGTCCTTCAGCGTGCCGTTGGCGTCGCGGCGGATGTTGCGCACGGCGACGCGCGCGCCTTCGGCTTCGTTGCGCACCACTTTGATCAGGTCGCGGCGGCGCTCCTCGGTCAGCGAGGGCATCGGCACGCGGATGATATCGCCGTGCGTCGCCGGATTCAGGCCCAGATCGCCATCGCGAATCGCTTTCTCGATCTTGCCAACCATGTTCTTTTCGTACGGCTGGACGCCGAGGGTACGGCTGTCGACCAGCGACACGTTGGCCACCTGCGGAACCGGCGTCGGGTTGCCGTAGTAGTCGACCATGACGTGGTCGAGGATGCCGGTATGGGCACGCCCCGTGCGCACCTTGGCCAGATCGTTTTTCAACGCTTCCAGGGTCTTGCCCATTTTCTGTTCGGCGGATTGCTTGATCTCGACAATGCTGGTTTCAGCCATTTCAACTCCTTACAAAGTCACCCGCGTGCCTTCGTCCTCGCCCATCACCACGCGTTTCAGCGCGCCGGGCTTGAAGACATTGAACACGACCAGGGACAATTTCTGTTCGCGGCACAAGGCAAAGGCAGCGGTATCGAGCACGCCCAGATTGCCGGCAATCGCCTGGTCGAAGCTCAGCGTCTCGTAACGCTCGGCATTTGCGTCCTTCTTGGGGTCGGCAGTGTAGACGCCATCGACCTTGGTCGCCTTCAACAACAAATCGGCGCCGATTTCAGCCGCACGCAGCGCCGCCGCCGTATCCGTGGTGAAGAACGGGTTGCCGGTGCCGCCGCCAAAGATCACCACCCGCCCGGCCTCCAGATGACGCACCGCCGCATCGCGCTCGAAACCCTCGCCGACATGGGCGATGCTGACCGCGGTCTGCACCCGCGCCTCGACCCCCGCCTGCTGCAGGGCATCCTTCAGTGCCAGCGCGTTCATCACGGTGGCCAGCATGCCCATCGAATCCGCGCTGGCACGGTTCATCCCCGACAGCGCACCGGTGGCGCCGCGGAACAGGTTGCCGCCGCCAACCACGATACCGACCTGCACGCCTGCCGCCACCACTTCGCGGATCTGGCCGACAAAACCGGCCATGGTGCCGGCGTGATAGCCAAAGCTATCCGGCCCCATCAGGGCCTCGCCGGACAGCTTCAGCAGGATGCGACGGACCGGCGCCATGCCCGATCAGACCTGGGAAGCCGCCGCCACTTCGGCGGCGAAGTCGTTCACTTTCTTCTCGATGCCCTCGCCCACCACGTACATCACGAAGCCGTGGCACTGCGAGCTCTTCGCTTTGAGCACCTGCTCGACGGTCTGCTTGTCGTCCTTGACGAAGGGCTGCGACAGCAAGGTGACTTCCTTGAGGAATTTCTGCACCGTGCCTTCGGCGATCTTCTCCAGCATGGCTTCCGGTTTGCCGGCTTCCTTGGCCTTCTCGATCGCGACGCGGCGTTCCGTATCAATCAGCTCCTGCGACACGCCCGACGCATCCAGCGACTTCGGCTTGGACGCCGCGATATGCATGGCGACATCGCGCGCCAGCGCTTCGTCGCCGGTCACGTCGACCAGCACGCCGATCTTGCCGCCGTGGATGTAGCTGGCGAACTTGCCCTGGCCGTCCAGACGCACGAAACGGCGTACCGCCATGTTCTCGCCGATTTTGCCGACCAGCTCGGTGCGGAAATCCTCCACCGTGGCACCCTTGTAAGGCAGTGCGGACAGCGCGGCAACGTCGGCCGGATTCTGCTTCAGCACCATCTCGGCCAGCGCGTTCGAAAGCGCCAGGAAATCGTCGTTCTTCGCCACAAAGTCAGTCTCGCAGTTGACTTCGACCATGGCGGCCGACTTGCCGTCGGCGCCGATGGCAATCGTCACCACACCTTCGGCTGCGACACGGCTGGCGCTCTTGGCCGCCTTGTTGCCGAAGCGCACGCGCAGGATCTCTTCCGCCTTCTGCATGTCACCGCCAGCTTCCGACAGCGCTTTTTTACAGTCCATCATCGGCGCATCGGTTTTTTCGCGCAGCTCCTTGACCATGCTTGCAGTGATTTCAGCCATTTCGAATTCCCCATCCAGTTTCAAACAATTCAATACAGAAAGAGGGGCAGACGCCCCTCCTCTAAACACACACGCCGGAAAGCCCTCCCGGCGATGTTGCAGTGCGCCGCGCTTTATTCGGCAGCGGGCGCCCCCTCTTCCTCGATCTCGACGAACTCTTCGCCGCCGACAAGTTCGCTGATGACCTGGGCGCGGCCTTCCAGCGCCGCATCAGCCATGCCGCGCGCGTACAGCCTGATCGCACGGGCCGAGTCATCGTTGCCGGGGACAATGTAGTCCACGCCTTCCGGGCTGTTGTTGGTGTCGACCACGCCGATCACCGGGATGCCCAGTTTCCTGGCCTCGACCACGGCACCCTTCTGGTAGCCGACATCGATGATGAACAGCGCGTCGGGCAGGCCGCCCATTTCGCGGATGCCGCCCAGGCTGCGGTTCAACTTGTCGACCTCGCGCTGCACGGTGAGGATTTCCTTCTTCGACAGGCGCCCCGGCTCGGCGATCTGGGCCTCCAGGTCGTTCAGGCGCTTGATCGACTGCTTGACCGTCTTGAAGTTGGTCAGCATGCCGCCCAGCCAGCGCTGGTCGACGTAGGGCATGCCGGCGCGCTGCGCTTCTTCGCGAACGATGTCGCGCGCAGCACGCTTGGTGCCGACGAACAGCACGTTGCCTTTGTTGGACGCCAGCTTACGCACGAATTTCTGCGCCTCCTGGAACATCGGCAGCGACTTTTCCAGGTTGACGATATGAATCTTGTTGCGATGACCGAAAATGAACGGAGCCATCTTGGGGTTCCAGAAGCGGGTCTGGTGGCCGAAGTGGACACCGGCTTCCAGCATTTGACGCATGGTGACAGACATTTGAATCTCCTAAAGGGTTGAGCCTCCACCCGCCAGCAGCCGCGCATCGCTTGCCCGGATGCGCCGCCACCCTTTAATGACAGGTGTGCGAATTTGTCCGAACCATTTCGGACAGCCCGCAATTCTAATTCGTCGAGGCCTTCATTTCAAGGAGGGAGTCTGCCGGCGCACGGCCGCACCGATTGGCGGACCATGCGGACGGCCCGTGCCCGGGCAGCCGGCACGTCAGGGTTTCTCTGGCGTACACCGGGCACGCTGGCTAGAATGTGGCTTTAAAATTCCCGCCTGCCCGTTACATGACTGTCACCATCAAAACCGGCGCCGAGATCGAAGGCATGCGCATTGCCTGCCGTCTCGCCTCGGAAGTACTCGATTACATCACGCCTTTCATCAAACCCGGCGTCACCACCGGCGAACTCGACCGGCTGTGCCACGACTACATGGTGAACGTGCAGGGCACCATCCCCGCGCCCCTGAACTATGCGCCGTCTGGTCACACGCCCTACCCCAAGTCGATCTGCACCTCGATCAACAACCAGGTATGCCACGGCGTGCCGAGCGACAAGGCGCTGAAAAACGGCGACATCGTGAACCTCGACATCACCGTGATCAAGGACGGCTGGCACGGCGACACCAGTCGCATGTTCGCGGTGGGCGAAGCGTCGATCCAGGCCAAACGGCTGATCCAGGTGACCTACGAAGCGATGTGGATCGGCATCGTCCAGGTGAAACCCGGCGCGCGGCTCGGCGACGTCGGCCATGCGATCCAGCGTTTTTCCGAAAACCACGGCTACAGCGTGGTGCGCGAATTCTGCGGCCACGGCATCGGCCTCGATTTCCATGAAGAACCGCAGGTGCTGCATTACGGCAAGCCCGGCACCGGCCTCGTGCTGGAGCCCGGCATGACCTTCACCATCGAACCGATGATCAACGCCGGCCGCCGCGACATCCGCCAGATGCCGGACGGCTGGACCATCGTCACCAAGGACCGCAGCCTGTCGGCGCAATGGGAACACACGGTGCTGGTCACCGACAGCGGTTACGAAGTGCTGACCGTCTCGGCCGGCACCCCGGCGATTCCCGATCGCGTTCGTCACGCTGCGTGAGCGCCCCGCCGTTCGCCGATCTGCGCGAGCGGCTCAAATCCGGCCGCGCGGCATTGGCGGCGGCCTATCTTGAAAAACCGGTCGTCTCCACCTACCTGGCGCGCCATGCCGCTCTGGTGGACGGCGTGCTGGCGGAAATCGGCACCCGGCTCGCGCTGCCCGCCAGCTTCTGCCTTGCCGCCGTCGGCGGCTACGGGCGCGGCGAACTGTTCCCCGGTTCGGACGTGGACGTGCTGCTGCTGCTGCCGCACGAGCCTGCAAGCGGGCAGCGGGCCACGCTGGAAAGCTGGGTGCAGGCATGCTGGGACGTCGGGCTGGAAATCGGCCACAGCGTGCGCACCGTCGAGGCCTGCATCAGCGAGGCCGACGCCGACATCACGGTCGAGACCAATCTGCTTGAAGCACGCTTCCTGTGGGGCAGCCGTTTGCTGTTCGAGGAACTCGAACACCGTTTCCAGGCACGCTTCAGCCCGCAGCACTTTTTCGACGGCAAGCTCGCCGAGCAGCAGGCGCGCCACGCCCGCTTCGACGACAGCGCCTACAAGCTCGAACCCAACCTCAAGGACAGCCCGGGCGGCCTGCGCGATCTGCACATGATTCACTGGCTGGCGCAGGCCTGCGGCATCGCCGGCGGCTGGAACGGTATCGCACGCGCCGGGCTGCTGACCCAAGCGGAGGCGCGGCGCATCGCGCGCGAGGAACGCGCCCTGTCGGCGCTGCGCATCCATCTGCATCTGCTGGCAAGGCGGCGCGACGACCGCCTCGCCTTCGATTACCAGACCGGACTCGCCGCCCGCCTGGGGCTCGCCGCCACCGCGCACAAGCGCGCAGGCGAGCGCCTGATGCAGGGCTATTACCGCGCCGCCAAGCTGATCCAGCGCACCAACGACATCCTCATCCAGTCATTGCGGGTACGGCTGTTTCCGGTGACGGCACCGCCCAGCCCGATCGACGCCGACTTCCAGCTGCGCGCCAACCTGCTCGAAGCGCGCGCCGCCGACTTGTTCGAACGCAAGCCCGATGCCCTGCTGCGCGCCTTCATCCTGTATGCCCAGCATCCGGCGCTGGCCGGGTTCGAGCCGGCCACGCTACGCGCGCTGTGGCGCGGCAGCATCCGCATCGATGCCGCCTTCCGCGCCAATCCGGCGCACCATGCACTGTTCATGACGCTGCTGCGCCAGCCGCTGGGCATCACCCGGGCGCTGCGCGCCATGCATCGCTATGGCCTGCTGGGACGCTACATTCCGGCGTTCGGCCGCATCGTCGGGCAGATGCAGCACGACCTGTTTCACGTCTACACCGTCGACGAGCACATCCTCACCGTGCTGCGCAACATGCGGCGCTTCACCGTGCCGGCACTGGCGCACGAACTTCCGCTCGCCAGCCGCCTGATCGCCGGTTTCGACAAACCCGAACTGCTCTACCTGGCCGCCCTGTTTCACGATATCGCCAAAGGCCGCGGCGGCGACCACTCCGAACTGGGAGCGGCCGATGCGCGGAGATTTTGCCGCCGGCACGGCCTCGACAAGGCCGATACCGAACTGGTCGCCTGGCTGGTGGAAATGCACTTGGCGATGTCGCGCACCTCGCAAAAGGAAGACACCAGCGACCCCGGGGTGATTGCCGCGTTTGCCGCCAGGATCGGCAACCTGCGCCGGCTGACGGCCCTCTATCTGCTGACCGTGGCCGATATCCGCGGCACCAGTCCCACAGTATGGAATGCCTGGAAAGGCAAGCTGCTGGAAGATCTCTACCATGCCACGCGGGCGCAGCTGCTTGGCGGCGATGAAGCCGTCGCCAACATCGCCGCCAAGCAGAACGAAGCGCGCGTCAACCTCGCCCTGTATGGCCTGCCCACCGGCGCCGCCGACGCACTGTGGCAGCACCTCGACGCGCGTTATTTTGCCCGTTTCGATGCCCACGACATGGCCTGGCAGGCACGCATGCTGTGGCGCCGTACCGACAGCGCCGACGCCATCGTGAGGGCGCGCCTGTCGCCGGTCGGCGAGGGCATCCAGGTGCTGGTCTACACCCCCGACCGGCCCGATCTGTTCGCCCGCATCTGCGGCTTCTTTGCGCGCATCCAGTACACCATTCTCGAAGCCAAGATCCACACCACCCGGCATGGTTATGCGCTCGACAGCTTTCAGGTGATGGACCTGGCCAATCGCGGCATTCATTACCGCGATTTTCTGAACTTCGTGGAGCACGAGCTGGCGCGCGACCTCGACCCGGCGCAGCCGATGCAGCCGGCACCGCGCGGCCGTCTGTCACGCCACCAGCGGCACCATCCCTATCCCACCACGGTACAGCTGGAAGCCGATGCGCAGGGGCACGGCCATATGCTGTCGATTATCTGTGCGGATCGCGCGGGCTTGCTGTTTGCGGTAGCCGAGGTATTGATGCGGCATGGGGTAAACGTCTATGCCGCCAAAATCGACACGCTGGGCGAGCGTGTCGAGGACACCTTTCTGATCCGCGGAGGCGCTTTGCATGCGCCGGCCGGAAGGCAGGCACTGGAAACCGACGTGCACGAGGTACTGAAGTGATTCAGCGCGCCGGCTGCGCGTATTCGTCCACGTAGCGCCCGCGCGCGGGGGCCTTGCGTGCCGGCGGCGACTTCTTGCGCACGCTGCCGGCCGGTTTCTTGACCTTTTCGTCCAGCTCGGTCTTGCCGCGGTTGCGGACACGGCCGGGACGCACCGAGGTGGTGGTGCCCGCCGCGCCGACTGCAGCATCGGCCAGACTGATATCCGGATCCAGCACCGCACACAGCGAAGCCTTCATGCCGCCTCCCGCCATTCCTTGAGGCTGCCCGCCAGTGTATGGGTCAGCGCGATCAGGCTGCCCAGCGTGTCGGCGCTGGGCGCAAGCTCGCATGCGCTGATCTTGCTGTCGGCATACACCGACAGAATCAGCAGGTTCTGCCGCACTTCCAGCGGAAAAACCAGTGCGTCCTCGGCCAGCGCGATCTGAATGCCGTGCCACACCGCACGGCTGGTCGCCAGCACCGCGGCCAGGTGGGCTTCGCGGCCGGGATCGTTCCACTGCCGCTGCACTGCCATCAACTGGGCCGCAATGGCGTCGAGCTGGGCCGCCTCCCCCATCATCACGTCGGCGTGATGGATGCGGTACCGGGCCTGCCGGATCTGTTGTTCGGGATTCATGGTCGTCCTTGCAGCTTGTGCCGGGGCACCTCGCCCACGGTTACGCTTCAAGTTAGCGGCGCGGACAGGGACAACTTTAGGCAAGCTAAATGCATGCCCGAAAGCGTCGAAAACCCGTCAATCGTCCTGCAGGTTCTGTCCCGGAAACAGGGTGTCGGTGAAACCGAAATGGCGCAGGTCGCGGATACGCATCGGATACAGGATGCCGCGCAGATGATCGACTTCGTGCTGCACCACACGGGCGTGGACACCGCTCACGCTGCGATCGATCGGCTGCCCCGTCGCGTCGAAGCCCTGGTAGCGCAAGTCGGCATGGCGCGGCACCAACCCGCGCATCCCGGGAACCGACAGGCACCCCTCCCAGGCTTCCTCCATCGCATCGGACAGCGGGGTCAGCAGGGGATTGATGAGGACGGTGAACGGTACGCTTTCGGCGTCCGGATAACGCGGGTTGGCATTGACCTCGAAGATCGCCACCTGCAGGCCGATGCCGATTTGCGGCGCCGCCAAGCCGGCGCCGTTCAATGCGCGCATGGTGTCGCGCATGTCGACGATCAGCTGCGCCAGCTCGGGCGAGGCAAACTCCTCCACCGGACGCGCCGCTTCCAGCAGGCGCGGGTCGCCCATTTTCAGGACATCGCGGATGGCCATGGCTGCTCCAGTCGGGTGAGATCGTCGGCTTCCAGCCAGCGCCATGCGCCGGCGGGCAAGTTTGCGGGCAGGGCATGGCCGCCGATGGCTTCGCGATGCAGCGACTCGACCCGGTTGCCGGCCGCAGCGATCATGCGTTTGACCTGATGGTATTTGCCCTCGGCCAGGGTCAGCCGCAAGCTGCGTCCGTCGAGCGCCTCGCACGCCAGCGCGGCAATCGGCGCCGGCTCGTCGTTGAGCTGCACGCCGCTGCGCAAAGCGTCCAGCATGGCGTCGTCGAGTTGCTCGGCGCAGCCCGCACGGTACACCTTGGCGACGCCCTTCTTCGGCGAGGTCATGCGGTGGATGAACTGGCCGTCGTCGGAAAACAGCAGCAGCCCGGTGGTGTCCTGATCGAGACGCCCCACGCATTGCACCCCGCGCTGCACCAGTGGCGGCGGCAACAGGGCAAACACGCTGGGATGGTGACGGGGATGATGCGAGCATTCATACCCGGCCGGCTTGTGCATCAGCACATAGGCTTTCTCGCGGTAACGCCAGCTGACGCCGTCGAGTGTCAGTTCCAGCTGCGCCGGGTCGACCTCGGCCTCGGGGTCGTCGCAGACCACGCCGTTGACCGCCACCTCGCCCATGCGCACCCGCGCCAGGCAGGCTTTGCGGCTGCCGAATCCCTGCGACTGCAGGGCACGGTAGAGTTTCATGCGACCCGCTTCATCGCGCGTTCAGAACGTGCACAACCCGGCAGCGTCGTTGGTCACCAGCTGCTCAAGCAGATGCCGCACCTGCAGCATCACCTCACCCAGTACGGACTGGATCTCTCCCATCTGGATGCCGTCGCTCGACAGGCCACGGCCGGCAGCGTAGTTCACCACCACGCCCACCGCCGCGTAGCAGAGCGCCAGTTCGCGCGCCAGATAGGCTTCCGGCATGCCGGTCATCCCCACCATATCGGCACCGTCGCGCTCCATCCGGTTGATTTCGGCTGCGGTTTCCAGGCGCGGTCCCTGCACCGCGCCATACACGCCGCCATCGCGCAGATTGATGCCTGCGCTGATCGCAGCCTGAAGCAGCGCCTTGCGCATCCGGTCGCAATAGGGGAACGTGAAATCGAGATGGGTGACCGGCTTGTCGCTTTCGACACTACAGGTGGCCGCCCGGCCATGGGTGTAGTCGATGATCTGGTCCGGGATGACCAGCATGCCGGGAATCAGCGCCGGATGAATGCCCCCGACCGTGGCCACCGACACCACGCGGTCGACGCCATGGTCTTTCAGCGCCCACAGGTTGGCGCGATAGTTCACCTCGTGCGGCGGAATGGTGTGGCCATAGCCATGGCGCGCCAGAAAGATCACTTCCTGGTCGCAGATATGGCCAAAGGTAAGCGCACCGGACGGCTCGCCAAAGGGCGTGCGCGCCACCTTGCGATGGGTGATTTCCAGGTTGGCGAGCTGGGTCAGCCCCGTACCGCCGATAATGCCCAACATACTATTTGTCCTTCAAAGCGTAGATAGCGGGCAGATTGCGCCACAGTCCGTAAGCGTCCATGCCGCAGCCGAACACATAGCGGTCGGGCACATCCAGCCCCACGAAATCGGCCCGGACCGGTTTGTCCAGCCCGTTATCCTTGTTGGTCAGCACCGCCGACCATACCCGTGCCGCACCCATGTGCAGGAGCTTGTCGCGGATCGCGGCCAGGGTCTCGCCCTCGTCGAGAATATCGTCCAGCACCAGCACGTTGCGGCCCACCACGTTCTGCCCCGGCAGGACCCGCCATTCCACTTCGCCGCCGCTGGTTTTGCCGCGATAGCGCGTCACGTGCAGGTAATCGAACTCCAGCGGAAAACCCAGCCGCGGCAGCAACTGGCCGGCAAACACCACCGCACCGCCCATCACCGCCAGAACCAGCGGAAAGTCCCCCGCCAGCACGCGGACAATCTCCTGGCCCAGACGGTCGAGCACGGCCTGGACGCTGTCCGCAGACGCAATGCACTCGGCATTGTCCAGCAACTGTTGCGCTTCAAGCGGTGTCATGATGCGGGGAAGGATTCGGCAAAAGCCGGCAGTCTAAGCCCTCGACGCCGATGTTTCCAGACTTTGTGCGGGTCGAGTAAGCTTGCGCCATGCCGCTCTCCGCCCCCCATCCCCGCGTCCTCGATGCAGCTGGCTGGCTGTCCGCTTCGCGCCGGCTGGCCTCGCCCAATTGCGATGCGCGTCCGGAAGGGACGGCGATCGAACTCATCGTCATTCACAATATTTCGCTGCCGCCGGGCGTGTTCGACGGCGATGCGGTGATCGACCTCTTCACCAACCGGCTCGACTGGGATGCGCATCCGTATTACCAGGGCATCCGTGGGCTCAGGGTATCGGCGCATTTTTTCATTCGCCGCGACGGCACCCTGATCCAGTTCGTGCCGTGCACGCTGCGCGCCTGGCATGCGGGGATGTCGGCCTGGCAAGGACGCGAGCGCTGCAACGATTTTTCCATCGGGATCGAACTCGAAGGCACGGACGACCAGCCTTTCACCGAGGCCCAGTACGCCGCCCTGGCTCCGCTGGTGCGCTTGCTGAAACAGGCCTATCCCATCCAGGCCGTGGTGGGGCACAGCGACATCGCCGCGGGACGCAAGACCGACCCCGGCCCTAGATCGGCACTTGAAGTCGACTGTGACTTTGATCGACTCCAAGGACGCCCGAT
>ERZ761609.2736-NODE-2736-length-12558-cov-43.223386_pt1 | contig 12558 bp, 8 predicted proteins | sample MGYA00511163_ERZ761609 | MGnify/ENA primary metagenome ERZ761609 (study PRJEB28899, sample SAMN02445070) | bioreactor sludge metagenome | biome: EBPR sludge | place: Australia: Brisbane, Thorneside Wastewater Treatment Plant | collected 2011-12-16 ... | reverse complement strand
CCATCTTCCCCCACCTTCCCCCATCTCACAACTCCCACTCGACCCCAAAGACCGGTATGATACCCCACATATCCTCCTGGCGGACAGATTGTTGCTCGACGTCGAAATACAGTTGTCGCGCGTTTCGGCGGTTATAGGCGTTTACGATGCTCAGATAGACCGTAAGTGACGTAGAAGAAAAGAAGAACTTTCGGTCAGCGCGTACACTGAGGGTGTGATACGCTGGCAGGCGATCAGCATTCCATTGCGCTACGTTGAGGACTGTCTCGCCCGATGATGCAGAAGCAACAACGTCTACTGGTGTTACGGCCCTTCCGCCGGAGAATGCCCATCGTCCACTCACAAACCATTCGTCATCTGGTGTCCATCCGATGACCGCTGTAAGAATGAGTTGGTTGTCAAATGATCTGTTCCGACGAATACCTTTCAAATCAATGTACTCCGACCGCATCCAGGATGCTCCAGCCGTCCAGTACCATCCATTATCACTTCTTCGTTGAACTACTGCTTCAGCACCAAACGCCCGTGCCGTGATTGACGTTGTAAGTGGCCCATAGAAATCAAAACCAGCTACGTCACCAACAACTTCATCGGTAAGTAATCGGTAGGGTACAAGACTACTTGACGGGAGGTGTGCATATCGTTTGTCGTACAATTCGACTGAGAGTTTTGTTGATGCATCAAGGAGCACATACCAACCGGCAAGAACTTGAACTACTTGTGGTATGAGCAAACGGATGTTTTCTGGTGCTTGGGCAAGCAGTGGGGCTGGAAGCTGTTGGTGCACAATTCCGCCCGACACCGATAACCACATTCTTTCTGATATTTCATAATTCATTTGAAGTCGAGGATCCAGTACAATACGGTCCTGCGCGCTATAGTACGTCCCACGAAGTCCAAACGTAGCTGTGAGTCTACCTATTGATTGTCGCCATGACGTAAAAAGTGATATCCACGTTCCCGTATATGACAGTTCAGGAAACGCAGCATCTGCAGCATCGACGTTATGCGTTGATTGCCATCGCACCTCCGTGCCAATGTCTATGTTCGATGCCGTGTTAGGTGACCATGTTGTGATCGAACGAACATTCACAACGTCATCGCTTGATGTTCGATCCTGCGTCATCACACTATCGACAACGTTACTCCAAGTGTTCTCTGATGTCGTCCGAGACCATCCCAACCCTGTTTGTGTTGAAAGGTTATCAGTCCAGAATGAACGCCACGTCAGGCCATTCGAGAACACGTCGTAGACTTCACGCCCAAACGTGTTTTCACCATTCTCGCGTGCATTGAGTACTGATCGTGAATACTCACTTCGTCCAAACATTGACAAGAGTGAGATAGTTGATGTCTCATTTATGCGCCACGTCATCTTTCCTTGAACATCTCCGAAGTTCGGAGCACGACCTACGTCGAGCAATGCTACAAGAAGATCAACCCATGATCTGCGTACGCCAAGCAGGTAGGATACATTCGATGTAATCGGCCCTTCGATAACACCTCCGAATCCTGTCATATTCAGATCGGCCTGTACGTGATGACGTTCAGCATCACCATCACGAAGGGCGATATCAACGAAGGCCGACATACGATCACCGTACGATGCATCATATCCTCCAGCAGATAATGTCATCGATTGTACAAAGTCCATGTTGACGATTGATATGTCGCCCCCTGTGCCCCCTTGCTGAGGGAAATGGCTGATGTTTGGTATAAACACTCCATCGATGTAGAAACCATTTTCGACGGGTGAACCACCGCGTACTATCAAATCATTGATAGCATCTTCGGACTGTGCAACGGAGGGAATATTCATCATTGCACGAAGTGGATCTCCAAATCCATTCGGAGCTCGTCGAACTTCCTCAGCACTCAATTGTATGGTACCAGACCGCGCACTACGTGCAGCATCAAACGCTGTTGAGGTTACAACGACGTCACGCGTCGTCATGGTTTGTTGCGTCAGTTCTACATCCAGAGTCGTGGTCCGGTTTGCACGCACAACCACATCAGGTTCACGTCGACCAGAGTATCCTACCATAGAAACATCAACGACCCATGTACCTGCAAGTACCGCAACGATTTCGAATCGCCCGTGTTTGTCTGTTACGGTGCCTCGGTCTGTTCCTGCTATACGTACGGTAGCACCAGATATGGGTTGATGTGTTCCACGATCGGTAATCGTCCCCGAAAGTTTACCCGGTGATTGTAATGGTGACTGTAGAGGTGATTGTGCCCCAAGTTGCCCGCTCATCACGACACTGATGAGAAAGAAAAGGGGCAAAAGGGGCCGCAGCAGGAACTTCATTCCGGCAAACTTACCGGAGGATCTAACGCCGTGCTCTTCGCATTACCACGTACCGTCTTTGCATGTTTGCAGTCCATGAAGATTGAACGCACGATCCTGAGTCGGCCATTCCCTCGTCCAGAGAGCCCCACGTCCGGCCTCTATGTTTCGATAGGGACCGGTGCCTTCATCTCACTCTTTCTTCTTGTCTTTACACCTTTTGGCCTGCACGAGGCGATGCCACGTCACTGGCCTGTCGTAGCCGGTTACGGCGTTGTAACAACGCTTGCGATGATACTTGTGGCCTACGTTTTGCCACGCCTCTTTCCGACGTTCTTTGCTGAAGAGGTGTGGACGACGGGCAAGGAGATTCTTGAAGCGATTACGACCATCCTGCTGATCGCCGTCGGGAACAATGTCTATTCAGCATGGATGTTTGGAATGGTCATTAGTCCGACCTCCATTCTTGTGTTTATACTCTTTACTGCCGCCATCGGAATTATACCGTCTACCGTGATCGTCTTATGGCGCTTTTCTGTTCTTACGCGACGGTACACCGTTACAACATCAGAGAGTGTTCCTGCAGCTCATCGCGAGGATCACGGTCGTGATAATCTTGCCTCACCGCTTCCAACAGTGCACACGGCATCCGCACCAGAAGTATCGGAGTCGGAAGCAACAGTTTCTGAGATAACCTTATCGTCAGATGATACGAAGGTTTCCCTACGTATTCTCGAAACGGAGTTACTCGTCATGACGGCGGCAGATAACTATGTCGAGATTCGATATCGTCGTAAAGGTGTACTTCGGACTGAACTCGTGCGTACCAGTCTCCGATCTCTTGAGGAGCGGACATCGTTTCCACCAACCTGGTGGAGATGCCATCGAAGTCACATTGTGAATACTACGGCTGTGCGCCGAATCAGCGGAACGGCACAAGGTTATCGGCTGCACGTTGAGGATGGAATATCCGTACCCGTTGCTCGCAGTAAGAGTGCAGAGCTCAGAACACGTCGTGCAGATATGTTTTCTGCCGACCGTTAAGTCCCTTGTCCATACAGTTCGGTCCCTGACCGTGCAATTCGCCCCAAGTAGCTGGACTCGCACGTGGTTACGCGCGTAGGTTGCATGTATGGAAACACTCACAACATTCTTTCTTGTGCTTCATGCGACGGCAGGAGCAGGTGCTCTCTTAACCGGTACTGCCATTGGCTTCTTGAAAAAAGGTGACAGGCGACATCGATTGTTGGGACAGTGGTTCGTGAGATGTATGCTTACCGTCGGAGGAACAGCATTCTTCTTAGCGACTGTCCGGCCAAGTCCATTCCTGTTTGTCATAGGTGTCTATAGCGTCTACGTGTCCCTTATGGGCCGAACGGCTTTTGGTGAAAGACGCACGTGGCACAACATTGCACCGTGGATCCTTGGGTTAACATCACTGGCACTGGCAGTCTGGTCGATTGTACAGGACACGTCGATGATGATTCTCGGACTTGTTTTCGGTCTAGGATTTTTAAGCCAAGCGGTTACCGATATCATCAATCTGAGAACGGCTGGCAACTCACGGCGGGTCAAACTCATCCGCCACATTTCGTGGATGGGTGGAGCACTCATCTCAACGTGGACAGCATTCCTCGTCGTAAACATCCAGGTCAGTTGGCAGATAGTGCTCTGGATTGCACCCGGTGTTCTTGGCGGACTAGCGATATCACGAGCAATTCGGCGGTACGTTGGTCCTTCGCCTGCCAATATCCCATCGTGACATCGACCCGACATATGCGCGGTACAAACGGCATCGGATGCAGTTTGTCCGTACGAATCGTTGTGGTGACACTCGTATTCGTGACGTGTCTCTTCTTCACTCCACGAGCATACGGACAGGTCTATCTCGACAGCAATACATCACACCGATTCGCCCAGCTCACGATTGGAACGGGAATACAACTCCTACCTCCAGCAAACGGTCTCAGCCCATCGCAGCGGTTAACCCTCCACGTCGGTGGCATCCATTTCTGGGGGCACACACATTTTTTTGTTGAGTTCTCCCCTGTACGCCTGTTTGATGACGCAGTAACCGCTCGGTCTACCCCACTTGTTGAAACGGGAGCTGAAGTATATCCGTGGCGGATCGAGAATTCTACGATTCGCCCGTTTGTTGGCGCATCTTGGTTGGTACACACGTATGCTGATCCGGATGGACCCGTTCTCACGCGAAACTCGCTTCAGATTTCACCTGGAGCAACATGGTCAACTTCGTTTGGACTTATCTCCGCTGCTGTTAACATTCCGTTGGCATCACGAACACCCTATCCAATGAGTGACGGTGGTACGAAATCTGTTGGCACTCATGGGTGGTATGGAAGAATACGCTGGTCGTATCCGATTGAGACTACATTGGGTGCAGAGAGCTTTCGTGCGTCCGGATCGGAGGAACGTATGTATCGACAACTCCTCGATCAAGGAAAACTTGATGGCCTCTTCGTGAGCTTCGGCGCTTCATCTGCTATCGCCGTATCTCGGGCCACATTTTTAGCGAACAGGCATCCTGAAGTAGACGTGCCATCACCGTTTACCGTCCTGCCGATTGTGTCCCTTGGCTGGCGATTCGAACAGCTCCCCGGATTTATACAGTTGGCCTATCGGCCGATTATTGCCTCAAACGCTGGATATGGCACGGCACAACGGTGGATACGACATGCGATTGGACTTGAAGGCGTTACGGAGATAACGAACTATCACGGATTTGTACCGTTTGTTGGTATCGGATGTGGTTACGATTTCTTGTCATATCGTGAAACCCGTTTAGGAATTAATCAAGAGCATCAGACAACATGGAAACCAAGTTGGCACCTTGTTGGGGGATGGGACATCCGACCGACAAAGATTGACCGATTTATCCTGCGCACGATCATGAGGTGGTCACCTGGATTATCACTTGCAGTTAGCAATGGTATAATGCCATTTGACCACCTTGAAATCGACTTCATCCAGCTCAGTGTACGATTGTGAACCTATGGGTTTGAGAATCACTGCGCAGGACAACGACGTAGACACCTCGAGCAAGGTCGGTCATGTCGATCTCACTGCTCCGTCCATACAAGCTTGCAGTCGATCTACCGTGAACATCATACACGATAATGCTGTGGTCACCAGGTGTCTCAATGGTGAGCACATGACCGTTTCGACGCACGCGGATGTTGGACAGGTTAACGTCCTCAACACTGACAACTTCAATCGAAGCCGTAACAGGAATACGAATGACGTCGGCACATCCATCAAATCGGAACGTAAGCGTGTCCGTAATGAGCCCTGCAGGCAGACCCGTTGTTGCGAGTGTAATGCGTGCCGACATTGTTTGATCATTCATCAAGGTAGTGCCGCGCGCTAACGTTGTCGAGAACGGAGGATCAATGTGGACGGAATCAACCTGAACACTTCTGACGGGAGCCATTGAGGGCCGCAGATCAAATCGTTTCTGAATCTCCGGGGTCGAGTTGTCAACGGTACCGAACTCAATAACTTCTGGACGTTCAAATGTCCACGCTACGTCACCGTACCGAATTGGTACAAGAAGTATATCAGTACACGACGGTGTTGTATACTCAACTACAATAGTATCATCGATAACGCCAACCGGTATTGTCGTTGATAGTGTTGCTACTAACTGTGTTGTTGTTGCAGCATTCAACTGCACTGTCTCGATGTCATCTAGTGTACGTCCCGACAATAGACGAACGGATACGATATCGGCGGTTACGGCTGACGTGTTTCGAATGTCGACGCGAATCTCACGAGAACTAACTCCAAGGCAGGCAACTCTCTCAGCCATTACAACAGGAAGGGTTGATGCAGGGTTAACAGATCCGACACGGGCTAGTAAACGAGTACTCCACGACATGTTACACGACGTTTCCTTGAGAACGATCGGCGCGTCAACGACGCCTTCTGGAAGTCCAGTAATCAGAACTTCTATGGAATCTGTCTGGCCAGGAAACACCTCGATTGGTAGAGGACGGAGAGACGTGATGGTACCGGGACTCGTGAGAGTTCGAATAAAGACAGGCAATGTCCCAGGATTTGTCACCACGATCTTGGCCTGTACTGCCGTGTCACATGGTGATGTTGCTACGGCAGCTGTCGGAGTACGCACGTCGAGACGAAGTGTCCGCACATCTACAAACGCTTCTGCTGTGTCTGCACATCCATTCGCGTCAACTCCGATACATCGGACTGTTACGGAACGTTCTACGGGTAGGATGAGCTCTGCATCGGGATTCGCCCGTGGCACACCGTCGATATACCACTGCATCGTAAACGGTGCACGTCCACCAGCTGTTCGTGCTGTAATACGGACTACGTCTGCACTACAGACAGGCGGAACGGCATCTATGGTAACAAAGGGAGCAGGACGTACAATAACCGTCGTTGTATCAGCGGCTGAACAAGCGTTACGTGAATCTGTTAGTCGGCATACAACGAGCAAGGTGTCCACAGTAGGCGCGGCAAAGGCGAGTGTCGCACTCGTTGTCAGCGTATCACGTTCTGCATACGTCCATCGATACAGCGCTGTTCCTACAACATTTGTTGGTGTTGCCGTTATGCTCACCACACCTCCTCGACAAACAGAAACGGTTGGAGTCGTTGAAACAACAAGGCGGGGCCCAACACTCACACGCACCGTATCCGTCACAACACGATTGCCAGCATCTCGCACTTCAATAACATAGGCTATATCATCAGAGGGTGAGGCAGTGGATACTGGTACGGTAGGGCTTCCAAGTTCAATGCGTGGAGTCCACGAATATGTATATGGCTGAGTTCCTCCAGAAACGTTCGCCACAAGCGTCATCACGTCACCAATACAGATCGCCGTGTCTGAGTTTGCCGTAACGGAGAACGTGCCTGGTGTTCCAACGCATGTACGAGCTGCGAGGCGATTTTTCATGTGCGTAGCAACACGCGAATCAATAACGAGCTCCGTTCCGAATGGTGTAAGGTGACAGTAGCTCATAATCGTTCCGCGGCGAGCTCTTGTACCGGAAAAGCAACCGCCTTCAGAAGTAAAACATGAATCGATGGGAGGTGCCCACCAGCATGAGTGTGTGTGACGTGCACCGATATTATGTCCAAGTTCATGAGCCACAACATCAGTATCCCATGCATATCCCGTCACAGGATACGTAAGGTTATTGTCTGTGCCACTCACGGCATAACCATTTGAGTTACTACAGAGAGCATCAAGATTCGCTAAGCCCCCGATACCGTTCACACCACTCATCAGCGTAACACAGTTTCGGTCAATACCACCTCGATTGTTTATCCAATACGTTCTGAGTTGTGTAAAGAGATCACTTGATGACGTTCCGGGGAAAGGATCCGTCGTTGTCCATACACCCATCCACGTTGTTGAGATTGTTGCATCTGCGTCACGTTCATAGATATCACTGACGGCACCAACTACAGCTTGAACGTATTCAACCGAACGATAAACATCTCGATTATGGTCGTTGTAGAACTCTTCGTCACATTCTACGGCGAGTCGGATTACACGAGTTATGGCCTGATGCTGATCGATGTCCTTCTCAGGTCTCCTCACTCCTTCGGTCAGATCATCCACGCCGCAAATCCATCCATCACGCTTTTGTCCAAATCGTTCGTCGTATACAACGGCAACATTCGGAGCTGCGGTACCCACCATACCAATCAGATAGCGACGTCCTGAAACATCATCCGTAATGTATCCAGTGCACCACGTACGATAAACGGCCAACATCACGTGAGACGAACGCCCTTCTATCTGTCCATGCAGGAGAAGGCCAAGGGGCTGGGAAAGGGGCTGCTGGACACCGTTATTACCGAGTGCGACAAGTTTCGACGAAGCATCCAGTACATCAAATCGTGTGAGAATCAGGCGTGACTGGCCGAAGTTTGGCAGCGTCACATCCAACAACACTCTCTCACCGAGTCCGATACGAGCTGCGTCGCGCACAACAGACTCACTTTGAATCTGAAGAAACGTGGCGGGATGTGTGATACCTATGCCATTAGGCTTGGTCACATTCACAACAACATCGGAAGCCACTTCAGCTTGTGCTATAGCCGTAAGCGCCAGACTTACAGCAGCAAACACGAACAGAATACTTGTCCTCATAACCTCTCCAGATTCAGTACGGAGAAACTACGAAGAAAGGGTGATGCTACATTTCTCCTGAGTCAAAAGGTGCCGGGGACCTAAAGGTCCCCGGCACCTTCCCTTTTTTCCCTTTTCGGCACCTTCCATTTAGGACGTTGACATTCGTCATTGTTCCGCCACGGTTGGATTTCGAGCTTGCAGTCACGTAAGCTCATGGGTTTGAAGAACTGCCCGTGGCTGCGTGACTCACATCTGGGATACAAGACATGCTCGGCACCCTTCGCCCCTTCTTCGCCCCTTTCCTTGTCATATTCTCGGTGCTGTTAACGGGGTGCCCATCAGAGGATCCCGTTGGACCGGATCAACTTGCCGGTAAAATTGAGGTGGGGACGCGGTCCAATGACGCAATTTTCGATGTTGGTTCGGGTGGCGTTACGGTGCGTATCACACAAGGTGACATCACTGGATTGCGGATAACCATTCCACAGAATGCATTTGACGGGTCGCGTTCTTTCACAATTTCCTCAGCACCAATCACCTCACATACGTATGGTGCGGCACTTAACGTATTAACGCCACTGATTCGCCTTGACTATGGCGGGGGATATGCGCAGGATCTTCTGAGAGTTGACGTTCCAATCAACCTACCTCCTGGCCACTTCGCAATGGCCTTCCTGTACGATGAAGCGTCGGGAGAGCTGGAGGGCCTACCTCCGCTCGCACTCACTGACACATCCATTTCCGTGCTCACGGCGCATCTCTCTGGCAGACATCTTAGTGATGGTACAAAGGGCGGTATTCTAGGATCAAAGACCTACGTTGACCTTCTCATAGCTAGCATTGCTGCATCTGAACTACAAGGTATTCAATCAACAGGATTTGTTCCTGGTACTGACGATTGGGAGTTCACCAACTTCGGGTCCTATCTCGCTCCCAAGGGTCATTGTGCCGGACAGAGTGTATCGGCAATGTGGTATTGGTCAAAAAAGAAACAACGCGATAATGCATCATCACTGCATGGAAGATATGATCTCATCGGCGGAGCATTCTGGCAGGACAATCCGCGTGGATACCGTTTTGCTTCAACCGTGCAGGAAGCGCTGGACTGGGATAAACGTGACACATGGTTAACAAAGTTTGAGACAACCGGACAATCGCGCTTTCCGCACGACAGTTTACACTATCTGTCATTCGTGTACGGAATCAAGGCAACTGGTAAGCCACAATACGTTGGTATTCGTAGTGCAACTGGTGGGCATGCTATGATCGCGTACAAGGCCGGAGGAAATAAGATTTGGGTTGCAGATCCGAACTATCCGGGCAATGTGTCACGCACCATTGAGTTACAGGGGAATGGATCATTTACGCCGTACATGTCCGGTCCGAATGCCGATGATCTTGGCACACCATATCCGCATATCAACTACATCGCGAAGACATCACTTATCTCTCACGAAGGGATTGATGCACTATGGAAAAAGGTTGAGGATGGGACTATCGGTAAAGGTGTCTTTCCATCTTGGCAGCTATACGTGCGCGATGCGGCAACTGGTGACTATGTAGAGCATTCATCCGATACGATTTACTCTGAGCCGGACGGAACGGTTTCACTCCAGGCACGCTGTACTTCTTGTGCCTATGGTTGGGAGCCTATGGAGATGAAGCAAGATATCATGCTGATTTCAACAGACTATACATTACTTGCATCAGCACAACAAGGTACAATAACGATCAGTGTTAAGGAGGGAGCTTCCGTCTTTGCCGGACTGTATGTGATGTCACAAGTGGGCACTGACCCTAAAACTGATTCAACCTATCTCGATTTTCGGTGGCTTACGATCATTCGTCCAGGCATGTCCATCGTGCCGTCAGATACAACGATTGACGTAGGAGAAGACGTCACCTTCACCGTACGCACGAACGGCACTGCTCCATCATCTGCTCGATACACGTGGTACTTCAGCGATCTTGATGATGAAGTAGTTGTCGACGGTGACAGTACCTACACACGGAGTTTTCAGGATGCAGGTGACATCTCTGTCGGTGTCATCTTGTCAGACCGTTCAACGGGCAAGAACATTGATACGGCCGAGGCCAAGGTGCGGGTGGGTACAGCGTGGACAAAACTCTACATACAGATTGCAGACTTTACGATTCCAGCCTCTGAGCCTAACAGAGGACCCCTCGTCTTTAGTGACGGCTCACGGGCGAACTATCTCACATTCGTGAATGGTATGGATGGCCTGTCACCCGCTTGTAACGCACTGACGTGGAGTGGAGAATCATTTTCTGCAGCGATCAGTTGTGAGGAAGATGTTTCGGCCTACGTCCTTCGGCGCACAGGAAACGTAACGGGACGTCTGAATGCAACGCGTACGATGCTTCTAACAGCAACGATGAACATCACGACAACTATTACGTTTGACGACAACACAACACAAACCGTTGCTGAGCAGTCGATTACAATAACGAACCTTCCAATCACCTATATCTACGGCGCTATTTCCGGCCCAGGTGCTGTGGTGCGAGGAACAGCTGCTCAGCAGTATGTAAGCGCTATGACGTATACGATTCCATCAACATCGTCATCACAATTGCGCTACATCGATCATGTTGATTGGGGAAGTGGCGAAACAAAACTCACCGTTGTCTTTACGGATTAGTAGTTGATGGGTGGAGTTTCAGTACGGTGCCGGGGACTATTAGGTCCCCTGCACCGATAACTATTCGATCCGCCCATCTCCATAGATCGTAACGGTCATTGGATCAAGGTGCTCCGTTCGGAGGAAGACGTCTTCGTTACAATCGAATACATGTCGAAGTTGGAGAACGGTTACCGCGCCGTCAATAATTGCGCCGGTTCCCCGCAGAAATGTTTCGTCACACGACGTTTGAAGTAACGCGAACAACGATTTTGTGAGTAACTCTCCATCGACTGACGAAACAAGCCATACAGCATCATCGCGTTCGCCCTCTATTCCTCGTATGAAATACAGATGCCAATCTATAACAACACCGTCGGTCTCTGACCGACAAGAGTCAAGTCTCCACATTTGAACGCGGTCCGGCACGTTACCCGTCGAGTCCACGTATCCAGCAAATGTCAGTACACGTTGTCGTACGCTGTCAACAATCTCACGTCGTTCTGGCCAGCGCTTTGCTGGTTCAAGCAGATCTTTTTCACCAATCGGTGTTGTAAAGAATGTCAGCGCGCAAAGAATGTCGAGCATGCGAAGGCATTGTTAGTCACAGCAAGTATGTTCGGCGTCGGAACAAGGTCCGCTTGTACAACATGACCCTTCAGAGCGCTCAAGGTTACCAGCCTTCATAGCTTCAATCTTACAACAGGCTGTTAACGATTCCATGAGTAGGGCACGACCACGTTGTACGCGTGACTTCACGCCAGACACTGAGATACCAAGTTCTTCTGCAATGATACGATGTGCTATTCCATCGATCTCAGATTTCTCGATAACGATACGATAATGTTCTGGTAAGGCAGCAATGTGAGGACGGATACAGTTTTCCATCTCAATGACGGTTTCCGAATTCGTCTGTTCAAGTGGTACGTCGTCTGCCTCCCACCCATCAGCCTCAACCACCAAATGCCGTGCGCGATAGGTATCGCGCACGGCATTCATGGCAATTTGAAAGAGCCAAGAGACGAGTTTTTCATCACTGCGAAGACTGTCTCGTTTTTGAAACGCCTTCAGTAACGTATCGTGAACGATGTCCTCGGCGAGTCTATCGTTCCGAACCTTGGAGCGTACGAATCGGAGTAAACGCGTTCGTAATTCGCGCCAGTTTGCGTCGTCGCGTCGGGTCGTCTCCATGGCAGTGTCCATCATTACACCGTTGTGCAGGTGCACGATGTGCACGTACACGTGCAGTTGCAATTGCAGTTACACGTGTTTTCCTTCGTTGAACACACACAGGTGTTCGGTGCGCAACACGAATCCATGTCAGTCTCCTGAGCATTGTTTTCCGGCCGCCACCTTGACGGCCTTCTAGGAGTTAGACGGAGTCAGGTTCAAAAGGACGCACGGAGGATTGGATGTTTTTCCGAGGTGCCGGGGACCTTTAGGTCCCCGGCACCTACCCAGAATCCGACGCTGCATTTCTCCTGAGTCAAAAG
>ERZ761609.2734-NODE-2734-length-12560-cov-8.221271_pt1 | contig 12560 bp, 9 predicted proteins | sample MGYA00511163_ERZ761609 | MGnify/ENA primary metagenome ERZ761609 (study PRJEB28899, sample SAMN02445070) | bioreactor sludge metagenome | biome: EBPR sludge | place: Australia: Brisbane, Thorneside Wastewater Treatment Plant | collected 2011-12-16 ... | reverse complement strand
CCGGCGGCGGCTCGAAGAGGCGCGCGCCGCTGCCCTCGTACTCGAGACGGTGCGCTGAACCCGGGCTCCCTTGGCCAATCCCGTGGTCGCGCCCGTCAGATCGCTTGCCAGCCCACGGCGACGATGTTATGGACCCTCGCCCGTCACCGTTCGCCGGTCGATCCGACCCCGGCGATGCGCCTGTGTGCCGACGTCCCGCAAGGGCCTTCGCGACAGGGCAGGCGATGCCGGGTCTTGCAGGTTCACCGTCGCGCCCATGGCCGACCGCGTGGCCGTTGGCAGGGCGATTAGCTCAGTTGGTAGAGCAGCTGACTCTTAATCAGCGGGTCGAAGGTTCGAATCCTTCATCGCCCACCAAACTTTCTCAAAGATAACAGGTGTTTGTGATTTTGGCCAGCTTCGACGCTGCGCCCGAGTTCGCGCTGGGGCGGCACCGGGGCGGCACCGCACGGAAAGTCACACGAGCGGTCTTCTAGCGACGACGTTGCAGCGTATCGCGAAGGTACGAGTTCACTTCATCTGCCCCCGCGAAACGCCTCCGTTAGAGGCTCGGGTTTTCCATATCGTTCCGGAGGTCGGGGGGCCGCGTCCGACAATCATAGGTGCCGGCCATCCAGGCAATGGCAATGATCGCACGCGCATGCTTTGATCTGTTTCACCACAGCCGCTCCACTTCAGATGCCCGACGCGGAGGCCGTATGAATTCCCCTCAGATCTTCGACCTGTCTCCGCTGGCACTGCAATGCGGCGTGACGCTGCCGAAAGCGCATCTGGCATTCCAAACCTATGGCTCGCTGGCGCCAGACAAATCCAACGTCGTGCTGTACCCGACGTCTTACGGCGCGCATCATTCGGACATTGACTGGCTGATCGGCCCCGATCGGATCCTCGATCCCTCGAAATATTTCATCGTTATCCCGAACCAGCTGGGCAACGGGCTGTCGACATCGCCGAGCAATCTTGCGGAACCCTACGGCCTCGGCCGCAATCCGCATTTTACGCACTGGGACAACGTGCACGCCCAGGAACGGCTGTTGCGTGAAACGTTCGGGATCACACGGTTGCCGCTGGTTTACGGCTGGTCGATGGGAGGACAGCAGGCACTACATTGGGCGGCGATTTTTCCCGAGAAGGTCGAGCGGATCGTGGCTGTCTGTACCTCCGCACGCACGAGCCCTCACAACAAGGTTTTCATAAACGGCATTCGCGCCGTCCTGACGGCTGATGCGAACTACCGCGACGGCCGCTTTGCGGAACGGCCGATCGCGGCGCTGCGGGCGTTCGCACGCTGCTATGCGGGATGGGCGCTGTCGCAAGCCTTCTATCGTGAGCAACTTTGGCGCGGCATGGGCTACGCGAGCCTCGAAGATTATCTGATCCGGGACTGGGAGGGCAATTTCCTGCGCCGCGCTGGAGAGGATCTGATTTCCATGCTCGACACCTGGGCCGCGTCCGATATCTCCGACAACACCATCTACAGGGGCGATATCAGCAAGGCCCTCGGCGCCATTCGCGCCCGCGCCCTGATCATGCCGTCAACGACGGATCTCTATTTCACCGCCGAGGACAGCGCTATCGAGACGCGCCAGATGCCGAATGCCGAACTCAGACCGATCGAGTCGATCTGGGGTCATCGTGCCGGCAATCCGCGATTTTCCCCTGCCGACGAAGCCGTCCTTCGAAAGGCCGTGATCGACATTATGGGTCGGTAGGTTGAGTGCCGACGACGTGCCACGAAATTCCATGGCGCCGGCGTTTTTCATCTACGCAAGTCGTCATTCGTGTGGTGCGCCACTTGTCCCGTCGACTCAAGCCCCGCTTCGTCGAGGGCGCGCCTGCGTCGCCCTGACAAAAAGACGAAACGCGGACGGACGAAGTGCGTTCCGTCGAAAGCTCGGCCCTCGGCGACGAGAGCAGCCACACTCGGATAGATTGTCGGCCCTGAGACACTCCCGGCAGTTCGTTCAGGGCGCTCCCTGGCTCGGAAACACTCGGCACCTCTGGCCGCGAATGCTTGCCGACCCCGTCACGGGATCGAACGGGCCGTCATACGAGAGGATGGCATTGATGTTGCCATCAAGGACACCGTGATCGGGTGCGGTGACATCCGGCCGCCACCACCCCATGCCTGTCGACACAACGCCTCGCGGGGTTGCATCCGAGATTTTCAGCTTCAGTCTGGCCTGGCCGTTCGCACCGGCCGCTTCGACGACGACCCACGACTCGTCATGCAGCTCCAGAGCGCTGGCGTCGTCGGGGTGCATCAGAAGTCGCGGGTGCGGCGAGACCTTGCGGGCCCATGGCTGCTCCCTGAAGCGGGAGTGATGATAGTGCTTCTCGCGATCGCCTGTGATCAGTTCGAATGGATATTGCCGAGGTTCATCGGCGGTCGCCGCAATCGGCGCAGCGGCAAGGCCGGGCAACGGATCGAGGTGGTGACGCGAAAGTGCGGAGGCGTGCAGTTCGATCTTTCCCGACGGCGTTGGAAACGGCTTGTCGTCGAAGTTGCCGAACTTGTACGGACGTTGCGCGTAACCATGCGTTTCCAGCTCCGAAAGTGAGACGTCACTGTCCTTGAGCAGGAACGCGTTGAAATCACGCTGGCTGGACCACGGGATCAAATTCTTGACCAGTGCTTGCCGCGCGGCCATCCGATCCAGCAGCGGACGCGCGATTTCGATTTCATTGCGCGCTTCGCCCCGCGCCGGTACCGCGCGCGCATAGAGGACGGCCTGGCCGATGCCTTGATAGGACACCTCCTCCTCTTCGAGCGAGGTGGTTTTCGGCAGGACGATATCCGCCCATTCTGCGGTCGGTGACATCTGATGGGCTGCAACCACAACGAAGTCGAGTGCCTGCAATGCCTCGATGGTGCGCTGCGTGTTGGGGTACGTCAGCAGAATGTTGACGCCACTTATGTACATCGCTCGAACCGGATAGGGCTTGTCCGTCAGGATTGCCTCTATCACCGAGGGATTGTGGCACGCCATCTGCCAGGCATTGGATCCGGCCCATAACGGAAAGGCTTCGGCGCCGATCGTTTGCGCTTCGGCCTCCTCGCCGAGTCGAAACTCGGAGCGATGCAACAGCTCGAGGTAGCTGAGAACGCCCTTCGGTTTCTTGTCGCGCAGGTTGCCGCCACGCCGATCGACATTGCCACAGATCGAGACCAGGCAATGATAGGCCCGGAATGCTTGCACGCCACCGGCAAATGCATCGATGCCATGGCCCGACAGGAACGTCGAAGGCCCCTGCGCATAGACACGGGCAGCCGCGATGATCTGTTCGGCGGGGACGCCGGTCAGTTCCTCGCCTCGTTCGGGCGAGTAGTCGTTCAATCGCTGCTTGAACTCATCAAATCCGACAGTCCATCGCGCGACGAACTCCCGGTCGTAGAGGTTCTCCGCCACGATGACGTGCGCCATGGCGAGCGCGAGCGCCGCATCGCTGCCAATGCGAGGTCTCAACCAGATGTCGGCGATATCAGCAGCCGGCGTCCGCTTGGGATCTATGACGATGATGCGGGCGCCCCGCTTCTTCGCCGCTTTCAGTTCGGCCCACTGGATCGGGTCGGCAACGGCTGGGTTGCGGCCGACGACGAGCGCGCAGTTCGTGTTCGCAATGTCGCCTCCGGCATCTATGTCGAGCCCCGTAACGCGCGCGCTGACGGCGCGGCAGCCTCCACAGAGGTCCTGGTTGATCATCCAGTTCGACGACCCGATCGACCGCATCATCAAGGCCGTGACGACGCTCCGGCTGAAGTATCCGCCGCTGGTTGCGCCAACCAGACTGCGAGCGCCATGCTTGCGGCGGATCTCGCTGAACCTGTCCGCCATCTCGTCGAGGGCTTCGTCCCACGAGATCCGAGCCCACTGACCGCTGCCACGCGGGCCCGTTCGCTTCATCGGATGGAGTAGCCGATCGGGGTGGTCGCGCAGTCCAGTGGCTCCGCGGATGCCTTTGATGCAGAAATTCCCCTTCGAGTACGGATGATCCGGGTCAGGGCCGATACGGGTGATCTCACCGCCCGCCACGGTCACGATCGATCCGCAGTTGACCGAGCACTCCCAGCACGTGCTCTTGAATGTGCCGTCTTGCATCGCTAGCTCCACCGCGCCGGCCCTCTATCCACTGCCGAAGTTCGCGCATCGACATTGAGGAAGGCAATGGGACGAGGCTACCGTTGCCGAAGGGCTTCGACAAACACAAAAGGCAATTCGGTTGCCGCCGTGTCTCGCACCGCCAATAACAATCGGAACCTCGATGACAGATCTGTCGAAGGCGCGGTCGTCGGTCAAGCCTCGTCCAGCAGCGACACGCCTTCGCGACCTTCCAGGAAGCGCCAGACCTTGTTCGTCATCGCATTGCCGTGCCGGCGGATACGCAGGAGTTTGATGTCGAGAGCGACTTTCCATCGCCGACCGCCGATCTGCGCGACATGCCCCGCCTCGAGATCCGGCGCTACGAGGCTCTTGGGCAGCCATGCGATGCCGATCCCCTCTCGCACACGAATTCTCAGCGCCCCGGCCATCGAGTTCTCGTAGACGACCTGAAGCCGCGCATGAAGATTGTTGGCATTGAGCAGCGGTTCGATGTGCTGGCTTATGGGCGCGGTCGGACCAAAGCGCAGGTAAGGGATGGTGAGGTCCCTGCGATCGAGATCAAACATCGGCCGTCCGTCCGGACCGGCCTTTGAAACCGGAATGAGCGAGTCCTTGCCGATGCGAATGGTTTCTATCTCCCGTGAACCCGGTGACGACGACGCCTGGCGGCTTTCGTAGGCGATGACGAAGTCCACCGATCCCGATACGAGATCCTGCAGGCAATTCGGCAGATCGTCGGCGCGAAGGCGTGACATGATCGGACCGAAAGCAGTCTCGAAGGCTTGCAGCCAGGCGGGATAGAAGCGCCAGCCGATCGAATGCTGTGCGGCGAACGTCACCGCGAAGCGATCGGGCCGCGTCTGCGCTTCCCGAATGTGCTTGCACTCGTGGTGGAGACGGTCGCGCGCCTGCTGACCGGCCTCCAGGATCTGGAGCCCGGCCCCCGTCAGCGTCACCGGATGCCGCGACCGGTCCACGAGCGCCGCGCCGACCCAGGCCTCCATCGCCTTGATGCGGCGGCTGAGGGCCGGCTGACTCAGACTGCTGCGCTGCGCGGCCTGGGAGAAACTGCCTGTCTGAGCGAGATGCTCGAGATCCCGAAACCAGTCGAGGTTCATGGCTGTCCCCGGGGTTATGCGTTCGACGCATAATGTTAGGAGAACATAGCATTGGCCACAAGCCGAGAAGTGCTGCCGTATTCGGGTAGGAGCCAACACCAAGGATGAGGGACCGCAGATGGTCACAGCTATTCGCCAGTCTCGGCCAGGCAACGGTCTCGATCTCGACCGGTTCCCCCGCGTTCCGCTCGTCCATGGTCCGACACCGATCGAAAGCATGCCTCGCCTGAGCGCCGCCCTCGGTGGGCCGCAGCTGTTCATCAAGCGGGACGACTGCACCGGACTTGCCGGCGGCGGCAACAAGACGCGCAAGCTCGAGTTCCTCGTCGGCGAAGCGCTGAAGCAGAATGCCGACATGCTGGTCACGCAGGGCGCCGTGCAGTCCAACCATGTCCGGCAGACCGCGGCCGCAGCCTGCAAGCACGGGCTCAAGTGCCACGCGCTTTTGGAGCGCCGCGTAGCGAAGCCGGGTCCCGCCTATGAAACGTCAGGCAACGTGCTTCTGGACAAGCTGTACGGCACCACGCTGGAGTTTCGCCCCTCGGGCCTCGATATGAATGCCGAAGCGCAAGCGGTGACCGATCGACTGAAGGCCGCTGGTCACCGTCCCTATTTCATTCCAGGCGGTGGCTCGAACCCTGTAGGAGCTCTGGGCTATGTCGTTTGCGCTCAGGAAATCGCCCGGCAGTGCCGTGACGAAGGACTGGAATTCGATTGGCTGGTGATGGCGACAGGCAGCACCGGGACACACGCCGGGCTGCTGGCCGGCTTTCACGCGCTCGGCATGAATCTGCCGGTGCTGGGCGTCAGTGTCAGGCAGCCACGTGCCCGCCAGATTGGCGCGGTGCATACGCTGGCAGAGGCGACAGCACAAAAACTAGGCGCGTCGCCGCTCGCCGCCGACCGGACAATCGTCGATGATCGGTTCGTTGGCGAAGGCTACGGCATACCTGCGCCATCGACCTTGGAAGCCATCGAGATGGCAGCGCGCCTGGAAGGACTGCTGTTGGATCCTGTCTACACCGGAAAAGGGATGGCGGGCCTGATCGGGTTGGTCCGCGAAGGCTTCTTCAAGGCGTCGGACCGCCTGTTGTTCCTTCATACCGGGGGCGCGGCCGCACTGCCCGCCTACGAAGAATATTTCACGAAATGAGCAGGCCAATCTCAACGACGAAGCGGAGAGACACTATGCGAACTTTCATGAGGTCTTTGGCACTATCAGTGGTGACTGCGGCGATGATGTCCGCCGCAGCTTATGCCCAGAAGCCCGGCGGCACGCTCGTTCAGATCACCCAGCCGGAGCCGCCGAATCTGGCGCCGTACATCTCGACCTCCGGACCCATCGGGCAGGTCACGGCGAAAGTGTTCGACGGCCTTCTTGAGTACGATTTCAATCTCAAGCCGCAACCGGGCCTCGCCGAGAGCTTTACGGTGTCTCCGGACGGCAAGACGGTGACGTTCAAGCTGCGGCGCGGCGTCAAGTTCCACGACGGAAAGCCCTTCACCTCTGCAGACGTGCAGTTCAGCATCATGGAGGTGCTGAAGAAAAATCACCCACGCGGAATTGCCACATTCAAGGAAGTGGAAGCGGTCGAAACGCCGGACGAAACGACGGCGATATTCAAGCTCGCCAACCCCGCTCCATACATGATGGCCGCACTGTCGGGCTATGAAAGCCCGATCGTCCCGAAGCACGTCTACGGCACAGGTGACATCAAGGCCCACGCCAACGCCAATAATCCGATTGGAACAGGTCCTTTCAAATTCGTGGAATGGCGGCGCGGCGAGTTCGTGCGATTGGACAAGAACCCCGAGTATTGGCGGGCGGGCCGCCCCTTCCTCGACCGGATCGTGGTCAGGTTCATCGCCGATGCGTCGACACGTACAGCCGTTCTCGAGAAGGGCGAAGCCCACATCGCCGGCTTCGGTGCAGTGCCTTACAATGACGTCAAGAAACTTGCAGCCCTTCCATCACTGGAGGTGACGACCAAGGGTTACGAGATGATCTCTCCCATCGTGGAGATGGTCATCAATACGAAGAAGCCACCTTTCGACAACGCCAAGGTCCGTCAGGCCATCAACTACGCCGTCGACCGCAAGTTCGTCATCGACAACGTCTGGTTCGGCTTTGGTAAGCCCGCAATGGGCCCGATCAGCTCGAACTTCGAACCGTCCGGCCTGTATGGCGCGGGCGTCGACTACACCGTCGCCGATCGCGTGGAACGTGCGAACAAGCTTCTTGACGAAGCCGGCTTCCCGAAGAAGGCAGACGGCTTCCGCTTCGAGATGGTGCACGATATCACGCCCTACGGCGAGGAGTGGCAGCGCTTCGGCGAGGCGGTCCAGCAAGCGCTCGCCAAGGTCGGCATCAAGGCGACGCTGCGCTACGAGGACGTTCCGAAGTGGTTGAAGCGGATTTACACCGACTACGATTTCGACATGTCGTCCAACTTCCTCTACAATCTCGCCGATCCGGTCCTCGGCGTGCACCGCGGGTTCCATTCCGACCGCATCAAGAAGGGCACTGTCTTCGTGAACGGTTCGCAGTGGTCGAGCCCGGAAACGGATGCGTTGATGGACAAGGCAACTGTCGAGGCCGATGCGACCAAGCGCGGCGCGATGTATCGCGAACTTGTCAAGAAGGTCACGGAAGCGAGCCCTGTCATCTACGTGCATGAGCTCCTGTTCCCGACGATCATCAACAAGCAGTTCAAGGATCTGATCGACGGGCCGCTCGGGATCTACGGAAACTACGCCAACGCGCATCGCCAGTAATCAGCACTGCAGACACTGAGCCGACGCGACCGAAGATCACGTCGGCTCAGTGCACCGAAGACGATGACGCCAGGGGCCTTGCTGCGGAAGGGAATGGATGACCATGGCCGGATACGGTCTCGGCAGGTACATTGTCAGGCGACTGCTGCAGACCATTCCGGTCGTGCTCGGCGTCGTCATCCTGAACTTTCTGCTGCTTCAAATGGCGCCCGGCGACCTCGCTACCGTGCTTGCGGGTGAAGCTGGAGGCGCACCCAAGGAATACATCGATCAGCTCCGTCAGCGCTTCGGACAGGATCAGCCGGTCTATGTCCAGCTCTTCAACTACCTGAAGAACCTTCTCGTCCTTGACCTCGGCTATTCGTTTCGACAGAGCGCGCCCGTCCTGGACCTGCTGTTGAAGCGTCTCGGCCCGACGCTTCTTTTGATGGGTGCGACCCTCGTTGTCTCGCTGCTGATCGGAGTGGCGATGGGCCTGCTCGCAGCGCTCTGGGTCCGCACCTGGAAGGATCATGTGATTTCAGTGGCTGCGATCATCTTTTATGCGACGCCGCTGTTCTGGATCGGTCTGATGCTGATCCTGGTATTCTCGATCAAGCTCGACTGGTTGCCGACATCGGGCATGGAGGACGTCGTCGCCTTCCACGAGGGGTTCGCGCGCGCCGTCGACATAGCCCGTCATCTCGTGCTGCCGACCGTAACCCTGTCGATGTTTTATCTCGCGCTTTACGCACGCCTGATGCGCGCGTCCATGCTCGAGCAGCGCGGTCTCGACTACGTCACGACCGCCAGGGCAAAAGGTCTGACGGAGCGTCAGATCATCACCCGGCACGTGTTCCGCAACGCACTCCTGCCAGTGATCACGATGGCTGGCATTCAGTTCGGAAGCCTGCTCGGCGGATCGGTTGTTGTGGAGAGTGTGTTCGCCTGGCCAGGGCTCGGGCAGCTCGCCTACCAGTCCTTGTTCGCCCGCGACTTCAACCTGCTTCTTGGCATCTTCTTTCTGTCTGCGTGTCTCGTTGTCATCGTCAATCTTCTGGTCGACGTGATCTACGTTCTTCTCGATCCAAGAATCCGTATTGGGTAGGACGACCATGAAATCCTTCTGGCAGCGATTCTTGAGTAACCCGCGGGTTGTCATCGGCCTCGGTTGGCTTGCGTTAGTGCTCGTCGTCGCGATTTTCGCGGACGTGCTTTCGCCGCGGGATCCCTTCGCCATCGTCGCGAACCCGTTCATTCGCCCGAGCAGTTCGTTTCTGCTGGGCACGGATAGCCTCGGTCGCGATGTCATGGCCGGTCTCATGCATGGCGCCCGGACGACGTTGCTTATTGCCGTGCTTGCGACCCTCGCGGCGGTGGCTTTCGGCACGCTCGTCGGCGCTGTTGCCGGCTATTACGGTGGCGTCATCGACGACGTGCTGATGCGGCTCACAGAGTTCTTCCAGACCATCCCTTCGTTCTTGTTCGCAATCGTTCTGATTGCTGTCCTGTCGCCCTCCGCAACGAATCTCGTCATCGCGATCTCCGTTGTCAGCTGGCCGCCGATCACACGTGTCGTCCGTGCCGAGGTCCTGTCGGTCAAGTCGCGCGAATTCGTGCAGGCTGCAGTCGTCGCTGGCCAGTCCGACCGCGCGATCCTGCTGACGCAGGTGCTGCCGAACACGCTCTCTCCGCTCATCGTGACGGGCTCGCTTCTGGTTGCGACGGCAATTCTCGTCGAAAGCGCCCTGTCCTTCCTTGGGCTTGGTGCACCAAACCAGATGAGCTGGGGGTTCATGATCGGCGCCGGGCGCTCGTTTTTGCGTGATGCCTGGTGGCTGGTGACGGTCCCTGGCATCGCAATCCTGCTGACCGTGCTCTCGATCAATCTTGTCGGTGAAGGACTGAATGACGCCCTCAACCCGAGGCTCGCCGACCTATGAGTGAAAGCGTTCTGAACATCGAGGATCTGACGGTCGCGCTTCCGAGCTGGTCTGATCGCAAGAGCGCCGTCTCGAACGTGTCGCTCGGGATCGGCAAAGGAGAGATCGTCTGCGTCGTCGGTGAGTCCGGTTCCGGCAAATCCGTTATGGGCAAGGCCATTCTCGGACTCCTGCCGAAGCCGCATCTGCGCGCAACCGGCGGCCGCATCGTCTTCGATGGCCGGGATCTTCTCACCCTGTCGGACGAGGAGATGCGCAAGCTGCGCGGCGGTCGCATCGCGATGATCTTTCAGGAGCCGATGACCGCCCTTAGTCCTTTGATGAAGGTCGGTCGCCAGATCGACGAAGTGCTGGAGGTGCATACCGACCTGAACCCGGCCGCGCGGAAGCAGCGGGTACTCGAGCTTATCCAGGATGTACAACTGCCGGATCCGCCAAGGATCATCGACAGCTACCCCCATCAGCTCTCCGGTGGCCAGCGTCAGCGCATCGTCATCGCCATGGCGCTGGCCCTCGAGCCCGCGCTCATTATTGCCGACGAGCCGACGACTGCGCTCGATGTGACGACGCAGGCCCAGATCCTGCATCTGATGAAGGAACTGCAGCGCGCACACGGCACCTCGCTGCTCTTCATCACGCACGATTTCGGTGTCGTGGCCGAGATCGCCGATCGCGTCGTCGTCATGCGCCATGGCGAGGTCGTCGAGCAGGGAACTGCCGACGAAGTGCTGCGCGCGCCACGAGCGGATTATACGAAGGCACTCATCGCTGCGGTGCCGGGGCTGACGCCGAGGTTGAAGGATGCGGCAAAGGCCCAGCCGCGACTTGTGGTACGGGATCTGGAAAAGACCTATGTCACCGCCGGCGGCTTCGGAAAGGCCGCTCGACACGTCAAGGCCGTCGACAAGGTCAGTCTGGAACTCGGCCGGCAGAGCTCGCTGGCCCTCGTAGGTGAATCCGGCTCCGGCAAGTCGTCACTCGCGCGCTGCATCGTCGGGCTCGAAGTGCCCGAGGCAGGTGAGATCCTGCTCGATGGCGAGCGTATCTCGGGGCTCAATCGCAATCAGTTGCGTCCGTACCGGCGCCATATCCAGATGGTGTTTCAGGATCCCTTTGCGTCCCTCAATCCGCGCCAGAGGGTCGGGGACATCATCGCCATCGGTCCCATGATCCAGGGTGTCAGCCGCGAACAGGCCATGACGGAGGCGCGCGAGCTGTTGTCACTCGTCGGGCTAAAACCCGAAGCTGCGGATCGCTACCCACACGAATTCTCTGGAGGACAGCGCCAACGCATCGGCATTGCGCGAGCTTTGGCCGTAAAGCCAAAGCTGATCGTTGCCGATGAGCCGGTTTCGGCTCTGGATGTGTCGGTGCAGAAGCAGGTTCTGGAATTGCTGAACGAGCTGCGGCGGAAGTTCGAGCTTTCGATGCTGTTTATCACTCACGATCTGCGCGTCGCAGCGACGGTATGTGAAGACATCGCCATCATGCAGCGCGGCGTGATCGTGGAACGCGGGCCGACCGCGCAGATTTTTGCGAACCCGGAGCACCCCTACACACGCAGTCTCCTGGAGGCCGTTCCGGGCAAGGAATGGATCAATTCTTTGGCGTGACCCTTATCTGAGAGCCTTTCGGCCATGGCGGCGCCTGGTGCGCCGCCGGCTTTGTCCGCTGTCATGGGTATCAGGTCGCTGATTGCGAGCCCGATCTTCTCCCGAAAGCCCTTCGCGTCATCCATATACTTGCCGGGTGAATGCACAGCGTTCTCGCTCGTCAGGATTGCGGGCAGCACCTGAACCTCCCGGAGAAGGACCGGAACTCCGTTAGTTCAGCACCGCCTTCTTCAGTCGCAGCGCGTACGTGCCGGACGATGCTAATATGGTGGGATTTTGTTGCATCGGCTTTCGGTTAACGGCTCGAATTGCCAATCACAGAAGTCTGAAAGCCGTACCCTTGATCAGCGGGTCGAACGTTCAAACCCTTTATCGCCGACTATGCATTACGAAAGATGACAGTGGTTTGTGATTCTGGCTCGCGACGATGCCGTGTCCAATTCTGCACTGGCCGGCGCCCTGTGGAAGCATGACGTCCGGTCGTTCATCCGCCGAAGGCGCGATCGCTCAAGACCCGGAAGGCGTGCGAGCCGCTATCGTCCTGTTGCTGATTGCCATTTAAGGTCGTGCGACCGCTTCGACCAACGCCTTTTCGTAAGCCCGCACCTGTTATTGATCATGAGCCGACGATTCCGACCCGTGCGGTCATCGTGTCGACGTTCAATACGTACAATGCAAATTTGCAGACCGCCGTGGCAGCCAACGTGTTCATCGCAACAGCGTCACTTGTTACTGAAATTAAGCGCCAAGACAGCTTGTCACAGAAGAGCGCCTCCGCTCTCATCTTCGAGAAAAGCCAACACCGGCAATACGGGCGATCAGACGACGTGCGCCTGCGATGCACATCGGGTTGGAAGTCGCCGACTCGAGAACCGCAGCAGTGCGTCACGAGAGAGGCACATTCTGGCGTCTGGCGACCGCTCTAGGCCCTATCGAGTCGGCAGGCAATCAAACCCAAGCCGTGAGTTCTTACAAAAAGCGGAAATGGCGCATATTCGATGCTAGAGCTGCAGGATCACCTTTCCGTCT
>ERZ761609.2733-NODE-2733-length-12563-cov-7.372881_pt1 | contig 12563 bp, 12 predicted proteins | sample MGYA00511163_ERZ761609 | MGnify/ENA primary metagenome ERZ761609 (study PRJEB28899, sample SAMN02445070) | bioreactor sludge metagenome | biome: EBPR sludge | place: Australia: Brisbane, Thorneside Wastewater Treatment Plant | collected 2011-12-16 ... | reverse complement strand
CTTGCCGGCGATACGTCCCCCGGCTTCACCATCGATCTCGCGCACAAGGACCTGTCACTCATCGTGCAATCGGCGAACGCGGCGCGGCTGCCGATGCCGGTCGCGGCCACGGTGCGCGAGGCGTTTTCGACGGCGCGGGCGCGCGGGTTCGGCAACCAGGATTTCTCGGCCATGGCGGACGTTCTCTGCGACCTCGTCCAGGTCGAGCGGGCGCGGCTGAAGTCGAACTGATCGAGCCTGATACCACTCCATTCAGGAGGTGCGCATGAGCTATCGCGGCATGACCGTCGAGGTCGTTACCATTGCCGGCGACAAGGGCACGCCGATCCAGGCTTATGTCGCGCGTCCCTCGGGGCCGGGTCCGTTTCCCGGCGTCGTGCTCGTCCATCACCTGCCGGGATGGAGCGAGATGTATATCGAAATGACGCGGAAGTTCGCGCACAACGGCTACATCGCCATTTGCGCGAACCTCTACGAACGCAGCGGACCCGGTCTGCCGGACGACGTGGCAGCACGCGTGCGGGCCGATGGCGGCGTCCCGGACGCTCAAGTCGTCGGCGACACGGCGGCGGCTGTTGCGTGGCTGCGAAAGCAGCCCGGCCACAACGGCAAAGTCGGCCTGTTCGGTTCCTGTTCCGGCGGCCGGCATGCGTTTCTTTATGCCTGCCAGCGCAACGACGTGGATGCCTGCGTCGATCTCTGGGGTGGTCGCGTCGTCATGGGACCGGACGAACTCAACGCCAAAACACCGGTCGCGCCGATCGAGCTGACCAAGGACCTGTCATGCCCGTTGCTCGGTCTTTTCGGCAACGAGGATCGGGCGCCGAGCCCGGAGCAGGTCGATCAACACGAGGCGGCGCTCAAGCAGTTCGGCAAGACTTACGAGTTCCATCGCTACGACGGCGCGGGGCACGGCTTCTTCTATACGCACAGGCCGATGTACCGGCCCGAGCAGGCGATCGACGGCTGGGCCAAGGTCTTCGCGTTCTTCTCCAGGTATCTTGCGAGGTAAGACCATGTGCACGTCCATCGTCGAGATCGTGGCCGCCGAGGGCATGGCGAAATCTGGGGACGCATGGTTCGACCTCACGAACGCCGTCGTGGCCTACGACCACGCGCGACATGCCTTCCTCGCCGATGCGATCACGCTCGATTTCGTGAACCGTGCCCGCCCCGCCGGGGACCGGGCAGCCGCCGAGTTGTCGCTCGAAAGCGCAAAAGCACTGCACGCAGCGCTCGGCCGAGCGATCGCGGCAGCGGAGGCTGAAGAGGCGGAACGTGCTGCCCATCTTGCCTCGTTATCCATCGCAGCCGAATAGGCGGGAAGACCCATGAAGCTCCTCATCGCTGCACCGAGCCCCTACGCCCGGAAGGCCCGCGTGGCGTTGCATGAAAGGGGCATCGCGTTCACGGAAGAGGTCACGATCCCGTGGAACAAGGGAACGACCGCACCGGATCACAATCCGCTCGGCAAAATCCCGGTCCTCATCCTCGACGACGGACGCGCCATCTACGACAGCCGAGTCATCGTCGAGTACGTCGATACCCTGCCCGGTTCGACGCGTCTCATTCCGGACCATCCGGCACAGCGCATTCAAGTCAAACTCATCGAGGCGATCGCGGACGGCGTGGCGGATGCGATCGTTCTCATCCTCATCGAGAGCCGGCGGAAGGCCAATTTGCAAAGTCGCGACTGGGTAGCGCGCCAGCGTTCCAAGGTCGATGCCGGCATGGCGGAACTTTCACGCCAACTCGGGGAACAGGCGTACTACGTCGGGGACCGTTTCACGCTCGCGGACATTGCGGCGGGTGCGGTTCTCGCATATGCGGCGCTGCGCTATCCGGACAGCGACTGGGCAACACGTTTTCCGAATCTTGAGGCCTACTCGGCGCGCATGGAAGCGCGGTCGTCGTTCGAGAAGACGCGGCCGGGCCCGCAGTTTGTCGAAGAGATCGGGTAGCGGGCGATCAGGTCGCCGCCGTCGTGGTCTTTACCGGGCGAATGCGAGGACGAGCGTCACGAAGAATCGCCTCGAAGCGGCTCGCGTCCTCGTCCATCATCTTGAACAACTGCGCGCGCATGCGCGGCTCCCAGAAGTTCGAAATGTGCTCGGCGGTGGCTGCCACTGCCTCGTCGTAAAGTCGCGCCTGGAACGAGCGCGCGATCTGGTTGGCCATGTAGATCAGTTTGTCAGGCGACATGGGCTACGACTTCCGCTGCAATTCTTTCGGGACCGGTGAAGATTTCAAAGCTCGAGCCGCGCACGACAGCGGCGAGCGTGATGTTCGTGTCGCGGGCCGAGCGAACCGCGAGCGCCGTCGGTGCGGAAATGGCCGCAAGCAGTCCGCAACCGGCCACCGCCGTCTTCTGGATCAGTTCGACGGAGACGCGGCTCGTGACGACGAAGCCCCCGTCGCGTGCGGCGAGGCCTCTGCGCAGGACCGCTCCGATCAGCTTGTCGAGGGCGTTGTGGCGGCCGACATCCTCGCGGGCGAAAAGTACAGGCTCTCCGGACACGAAAAATCCGGCCGCGTGTGCAGAACCCGTTGCGCGATTGAGGATCTGGTGGTCTTCGAGGGTGCGGGCGGCCAGCGCGATGCCGTCCGGCGTGAAGCGGGTGCTCGCCCGGACGAGCGGCAGGTCGCGAGACGCTGCTTCGAGACTGTCGAGGCCGCAGAGACCGCAACCGACGGGGCCCGCCATGGTGCGGCGGCGCTTCGCCAGCCGATCCGCGACGCTGTCGTGCACGCGCACCTGCACGTCGAGGCCAAGATCGAATTCGACGACGCTGATGGCCTCAATGAGGCGCACGTCATCGACGATGCCCTCCGTCAGCGAGAAGCCTACGGCCAGATCCTCGAGATCGGCCGGCGTCGCCATCAGGACGGCATGGGTCGAGCCGTTGTAGCTGATCGCGACCGCAGTTTCCTCGGCGAGCCGGCGCGCGCCGTCGCTGGCGCTGCCATCGCGCCAGAGGGTGCGTCGGAAACTCTCGCTCGTCGCGGTCACGTCAGCTCCTTTATCGTCACTCCGCCGCGATGCGGCGCGAACGCGCGGCGAGGGCGTCGTATTCTTCCTGCCATTCGGTCGGGCCGTTCGAGGGCGAGACCTGCACCGCAGTCACCTTGTACTCGGGGCAGTTCGTCGCCCAGTCCGAGTAGTCCGTCGTGATGACGTTGGCCTGCGTCGTCGGATGGTGGAAGGTCGTATAGACGACACCGGGCGCAACGCGGTCGGTCAGCACGGCGCGCAGAGCGGTCTCACCCGATCGGCTCGCGAGTTTGACCCAGTCGCCGTCCTTGACGCCGCGAACCTCGGCATCGTGCGGATGGATTTCAAGCACATCCTCCTGATGCCAGACGACGTTCTCTGTGCGGCGCGTCTGCGCACCGACGTTGTATTGTGACAGAATACGGCCAGTCGTCAGCAGCAACGGGAAGCGTGGTCCCGTCTTCTCGTCGGTCGGGATGTATTCCGTGTTGATGAATTTGCCCTTGCCGCGCACGAAGCCCGTCACATGCATGATGGGTGACCCTTCGGGCGCCTTCTCGTTGAAGGGCCACTGGACGGAACCGCGCTTGTCCAGCTCGTCGTAGCTGACGAACGCGAACCCCGGGGTGGTGGCAGCGATCTCGTCCATGATTTCAGACGGATGCCTGTAGCTCCAGTTCGCGCCCATGGCATTGGCGAGCATCTGCGTGATTTCCCAGTCGGCGTAGCCGTTCTTGGGGCTCATGACGCGGCGGACGCGGTTGATGCGGCGCTCGGCATTCGTGAACGTGCCGTCCTTTTCCAGGAACGTCGAGCCCGGCAGGAAGACGTGCGCGTAGTTCGCGGTCTCATTCAGGAAGAGGTCGTGGACGATGACGCAGTCCATCGCGGCGAGGCCGGCAGAGACGTGCTTGGTGTCGGGGTCGGACTGAAGGATGTCCTCGCCCTGGATGTAGATGCCCTTGAACGTGCCTTCGACGGCGGCATCGAGCATGTTCGGGATGCGGAGACCCGGCTCATCCGAGATCGTGACGCCCCACTTCTCCTCGAAGATGGCGCGGACATCGGCGTTCTTGACGTGGCGGTAGCCGGGCAGTTCGTGCGGGAACGAACCCATGTCGCAGGAGCCCTGCACGTTGTTCTGGCCGCGCAATGGATTCACACCGACACCCTTCCTGCCGATGTTGCCGGTCAGCATGGCGAGGTTGGCGATGCCGATGACGGTGGTCGAACCCTGGCTGTGCTCGGTGACGCCGAGGCCGTAGTAGATCGCACCGTTGCCGCCGGTCGCGAAGAGACGGGCAGCTGCGCGCATTTCGGCTGCGGGAACGCCGGTCAACGCTTCGGTCGCCTCCGGGCTCATGGTCGGATTGGAGACGAACTCGGCGTAATCGCGGAACTCGTCCCAATCGCAGCGCTCGCGGATAAACTTCTCGTCGTAGAGTTTCTCGGTGACGATGACGTGGGCAAGAGCCGTGACGACTGCGACGTTCGTACCGGGGCGAAGCTGGAGGTGATGCGACGCCTCGATATGGGCGGAGCGGACGAGGTCGATACGGCGGGGATCGACGACGATCAACTTCGCGCCCTTGCGAAGGCGCTTCTTGAGGCGCGAGGCGAACACGGGATGGCCGTCGGTCGGGTTGGCGCCGATGACGAGGACTACGTCGGAGTGCTCGACGCTGTCAAAGTTCTGCGTGCCTGCAGACGTGCCGAAGGTCTGTCCGAGACCGTACCCCGTCGGCGAATGGCAAACGCGGGCGCAGGTGTCGGTGTTGTTGTTGCCGAAGACGGCGCGGGCGAGTTTCTGGACGAGGTAGGTTTCTTCGTTCGTGCAGCGCGACGAGGTAATGACGCCGATGCTGTCGCGGCCGTGCTTGTCCTGAATGGCGCGCATCTTCTTAGCGGCGAAGCCGAGGGCTTCGTCCCAGGAGACTTCGCGCCAGGGCTGATCGATGGTGTCGCGCACCATCGGCTTCAGGATGCGGTCCTGGTGGTTGGCGTAGCCCCAGGCAAAGCGGCCCTTGACGCAGGAGTGCCCGCGATTCGCGCCACCGTCCTTGTAGGGGACCATGCGGACGAGTTCCTCGCCGCGCATTTCGGCCTTGAAGGAGCAGCCGACGCCGCAATAGGCGCACGTCGTCACCACGGAGCGCTCGGGCTGGCCGATTTCGATGACGGATTTTTCGGTCAGCGTCGCGGTCGGGCAGGCCTGGACGCAGGCGCCGCAGGAGACGCACTCGGAGTTCAGGAAGCTCTCGTGCATGCCCGGGGAGACGCGGCTGTCGAAGCCACGGCCTTCGATGGTGAGCGCGAACGTGCCCTGCACTTCCTCGCAGGCGCGAACGCAGCGCGAGCAGACGATGCACTTCGACGGATCGTAGGTGAAGTACGGATTGCTCTCGTCTTTCGGCATCCAGCGGAGATTGTCGCCGCCACCATTGCGGGCCTTGACGTGATTTTCGCCTTCGTAGCCATACCTCACGTCGCGCAGACCGACAGCGCCGGCCATATCCTGGAGTTCGCAATCGCCGTTGGCGGCGCAGGTGAGGCAGTCGAGCGGATGGTCGGAGATATAAAGTTCCATCACGCCTTTACGAATGTCTTTCAGGCGTCCGGTCTGTGTGTGGACGACCATGCCGGGCGCTACGGGCGTCGTGCAGGATGCGGGCGTTCCGGCACGGCCTTCGATCTCGACGAGGCAGAGGCGGCAGGAGCCGAAGGCATCGACCATGTCGGTCGCGCAGAGTTTCGGAACCTGAATGCCGGCTTCCATGGCGGCGCGCATCACGGACGTGCCTTCCGGCACGGTGATCTCGAAACCGTCGATGGTGAGTTTTACGGTGTTTTCGGACCGGGACGCCGGTGTGCCGTAGTCGATCTCGTGAACGAGGCCCATGGGATCACTCCGCAGCTTCGGCCTTGGGGGCCGTATTGAAATCTTCAGGGAAATGCTTCATCGCGCTCATGACCGGATACGGCGTGAAGCCGCCGAGCGCGCAGAGAGAACCGAACTTCATCGTGTTGCAGAGATCGGCGACGATCGCCTTCTGCTTCTGAGGTTCGATGCCGCGCCGGATGTTGTCCATCGTCTCCGCGCCACGCACTGCGCCGATACGGCAGGGCGTGCACTTGCCGCAACTCTCGATAGCGCAGAACTCGAAGGCGAAGCGCGCCTGCGACAGCATGTCGGCGGTGTCGTCGAAGACCACGATGCCGGCATGACCGATGAGGCCATCCTTGGCTGCGAACGCTTCGTAGTCGAAGGGTGTATCGAAGAGCGCGCGTGGGAAATACGCGCCAAGCGGTCCGCCAACCTGCACGGCCTTCACGGGCCGTCCTGTCGCAGTGCCGCCGCCGATCTTGTCGACGAGATCTCCGAGCGAGACGCCGAAGGCGGTTTCATAGAGGCCACCGTGGCGCACGTTGCCGGCAATCTGGATCGGGATGGTGCCGCGCGAGCGGCCCATGCCGAAGTCCTTGTAGAACTGCGCACCCTTGGCGAGGATGATCGGCACCGTGGCGAGGGAGATGACGTTGTTGACGACCGTCGGGCGGCCGAGAAAGCCGTGATGGGCCGGTAGCGGGGGCTTCGCACGGACGACGCCGCGCTTGCCTTCGAGGCTGTTCAGGAGCGAGGTTTCCTCGCCGCACACGTACGCGCCGGCGCCGACGCGGATCTCGATATCGAAGGCGCGCCCGGTCGCGAGAACAGATTTGCCAAGAATGCCGGCCGCGCGAGCCTTCGCGATGGCCTTGCGCATGACGTCGATGGCGTCGGGGTATTCGGAGCGGATGTAGACGAAGCCCTGCGTCGCGCCCGTTGCGAGGCCTGCAATCGCCATGCCTTCGATCAGGACGAACGGATCGCCTTCCATGATCATGCGGTCGGCGAAGGTGCCGCTGTCGCCTTCGTCGGCGTTGCAGACGATGACTTTCCGCGCGCCCGGCGCATCAAGCACCGTCTTCCACTTGATGCCGGTCGGGAAGCCCGCACCGCCGCGACCGCGCAGGCCGCTGTCGGTTACGGTCTTGACGATGCCCGCCGGCGTCATCGCTGCTGCGGCACGGAGCCCTGCAAGGCCGCCGTGCCTTTCATAGTCTTCGAGGCTCAGCGGATCAGTGATGCCGCAGCGTGCGAACGTGAGCCGCGTCTGGTTCTTGAGAAACGGGATATCCTCTGTGGGTCCGACGCACTTCGCGTGCGCTCCACCGGTCGTCAGACCGGCGTCGAACAGGGAGGCCACGTCACCGGCATCGACCGGACCATAGGCGATGCGCTTGCCACCCGCGTCGACTTCGATCATCGGCTCGAGCCAGAAGAGGCCGCGCGAGCCATTGCGCACGACGCGGACATCCATCTTGCGACGCGCGGCTTCGGACATGATGGCAGCGGCAACGTCGTCGGCGCCAACGGCGCGCGCGCCGCTATCCATCGGAACATAGATCGTCGTGGTCATCGGGTGGCCTCCGCGACGAGGGATTCGAGGCGCTTGCCGGTCACGCGGCCGACGGGCCGGCCGTCGAGCATGGCGGCCGGGGCGGTGGCGCACATGCCGAGGCAGTAGACGGCCTCTAGCGTTACGGCGCCGTCCTTCGTGGTTTCTCCGAACTTGATGCCCAAAAGGTCGCTGATGCGCTGCGCGCCCGCCTCGCCGCCCATGGACTGGCAGGCTTCGGCGCGGCAGATTTTCAGGACGTGGCGACCGGCGGGGGACTCGCGGAAGTCGTGATAGAAGCTCGTGACGCCATGAATTTCGGCGCGGCTCAGGTTAAGCGCGTCGGCCAGGAGCCTCTGCGACTCGCCCGGGACATGGCCGAACTCCGCCTGCACAGCATGCAGCATTTCCAGGAGCGGCGCTTCAACACCTTGAAACGACGCGATAATCCGCTTTGTTCGCGCCGCGATGTCGGCATCCGTCGTTGGCATACCAGGACTCCCGTTGTTTTTCCTATATTTGGACAGGATGTCGCACCCTATTCAATAAAGCAGATCCGTTTTGCAATAGCAAAATCCTATCAAAAAGTCGCGAAAGCCTGATTAAACGACCTTGCCGGTCCGGTCGGTCGGAAATGCCGCCTCGGCCACCCTGACGAAGCGGCTGACGAGAGGGGTCTGGGTGTCCCGGTCCGGCAGGATAAGACCGACGACGTGGCGCACGTCCGGATCGACAAGGGGGATGGCCCGAAGCTGGCCCGGGGCGGCGAAGGCATCGGCGAAGCGGACCGGCATGATGCTCGACCAGCCGCCGGTCCGGACGTGGTTGTACAGAACCAGCATGGAGTTCGATTCGATGGTCACGTTCGGTTCGGCACCGGCTTCGCGCAGGTGCCGTTCGGTCAGGCGCCGGTTCTGCATGTCCGCCGTCAGCTGGCAGAGCGGCAGGCTCCCTGCCTCTCGCCAGGAAACCGTAGCGCGCTTCTGGAAGGGGCCGTCCGGCCTCACGAGAAGAGCGTAACGCTCCTCGTAGAGCGGCACGCCACGGAAGCGTCCCAGCGGCTCGGCGTCGAGGTAGGAGATGCCGGCATCCAGTTCGAGATCGGCGAGTTTCTGCAGGATCTGGTTCGAGGTCAGCGAATAGACGCGACAGCGGACGTCGGGGTTTTCCGCACGCAGCGGCACGGTCAGCGCGGTCATGGCCGGCAGGGCCGTGGGGATCACGCCGAGGCGCAGTTCGCCTGCGGGATCGCGTCGTGTCGCGGCCAGTTCCTGCTTCATGGCGCGGACGTCGGCCGTCAATTGCCGTGCCCAGCCCAGGACACGCTCGCCTTCCGCCGTGAACCCCTTGAAGCGCGAGCCACGCTCGACGATGACGATGCCGAGCTGTTCTTCGAGGCTTTTCACTGCTGCCGAAAGGGAGGGCTGGGAAATGCCGGCAGCCTGCGCCGCCTTGCCGAAATGGCGCTCGCGGGCGAGGTGGATCAGCAGCTCGAGTTTGTCGATCATGGTGCGGACTCGGGCGGCAGTGATGTTGCGCTCTTGTTTCTCACACAATACGCGCGTTCGCGACGAGAATGCACGCACACATCGCGCCGGCAGCGTCCGTAAACACAGGCGATCCGGCAGGGGTCACATCCTCGCCCCAATTAGCCATAGGTTCATGCCCTGGGGAGGGTCACAAACACGGAGATGATCCTCATGATGAAGCTCACAGGACTAGCACTGGCGGCTTCGCTCATCGCGACACCTGCATTTGCCCAGACCAAAGGCAATTCGGCGACCGCACCTGGCCAGACCGGCATCACGCCCGGCCAGTCGCAGACCACTCCGGGCGGCGCGAAGGCGCTGGCACCGGGGCAAAAGCAGACTGCACCCGGCGGCGCGAAGGATCTTGCGCCGGGCGCCGCGCAGAAAAAGCAGAAATAGCGCTCGGCAGGGCCTTCCACGCGGGAGGCTCTTCCGCTTCCTTCGCCCGTTCGCGCCGTCATCCACACCCGCTCGCTGTCCTGCCCTACTCGCGTCCACCGAATCGGGTCATGAGTTGTATGCAGCAATCGAAGCGGCGTGGAGTTCGACATGAGCGGGCGCAAGGGAACCGAGAGCAAGCCGCGCGGCACGACCGCGAAGAAGGCGGCGGCGCCAAAGAAAGCGAAAGCTCCCGCGCTCAAGGTCGTTTCGGGGTCGTCGACGAAACCGGCGTCCGCGTTCAATAAAAAGACCATCGCGCTGATCTACGATTTCGACGGTACGCTCTGCCCCAAGCCGATGCAGGAATATGCCTTTCTGCCGAAAATCGGTGAGGACCCGCGCGCGTTCTGGAAAGAGAGCAACCGGATCGCCAAGGCCGAAGGCGCAGACCCGCTGATCACGTACATGCACCTGATGTACAAGAAGGCGAAGGAGCGCGGCATCCGCATCGACCGCGACGCGCTCGTGGCGCAGGGTGCGGCGGTGGAATTCTTTCCCGGCGTCATGCAGTGGTTCGACGAGATCGCCGAGTACGTGCGCATCCGCGCCGAGAGCCATGGCGTCACACTGCGGCACTATCTGATTTCTTCGGGGCTGACCGAGATCGTCGAGGGCACCGCGATCTATCCGAAGTTCCACAACGTGTTCGCGTCGGAATACTGGTTCGAGGCGTATGACCTGCCGTATCCGAAGCGCGTCATCACGGACACCGGCAAGACGCAATATCTCTTCCGCATCAACAAGGGCATCGAGAACCTCGGCGACAGCATCAATCATCATATGCCCGAGGTGGAGCGCCCGATTCCATTTTCCAACATGATCTATTTCGGCGACGGGGAGACGGACGTGCCGTCGATGGCGGTCGTGAGGAAAAACGGCGGGCACGCCATTGCCGTCTACGGCGAGGATGATGCCAAGGTGAAGTGCACCGATCTCTTCAAGGCTGGCCGCTGCGACTTCTTCGCGCGTGCCGACTATCGCCGTTCGTCACAGCTTTTCAAGCGCACCTGCCTGCTCCTCGACAAGATGCTCGCCGACATCCGGATCTCTGAAGAAACATGGGCGTTGGGCAAGGGGTGAGTTGAAGCATGATTGTCCTGCGGAAATATCTTTTGGAATGCTGGCGAAAAGCGCGCGAACTCCGCCAACGACAGAAAGCAAACATTGCCCTCTTCTCTGCAATTATTGCTTATCCTATTATGATGTTTGCAGGGGGAAAACTTGAGCTTACGGAAAAGGGAGTAATTTGGTTGGCCGCATGGCTATCATTAAGTGCGTTCATTTATCTTTTCGTCGCCGCCCCATTTCTTCTTTGGTCAGAACTTCAGGATAAGCTGACTACTAAGAGCGCTGAGCCTGCAGAATTGCGCGCCCAGTTATTGCGCTATGAAGCCGAAAATCTTACGACACTATGGGAAGCGGTTTCAAAGATGCAGTCTGCTGTGAAAGTGCGCAGCGTTGGCGCAATTCGCGGGGAACGTAATAGCGATGATATTCGATATTTTGATGCTCGACAACGTGCCCTCCAATGCCAAGAAGCACTCGGAGTCGGGCACCCAGTCTACTCAATAAGCTGCGATGCCGTCCACAAATGCGATATGCTATTATATGAAAAGCAGAATTTCAGAGACACAAGGCAAGCCATCGATGAGATGCATGTTGCAACAGAGGAACTCAGAGCTGCGATATTCAAAAATTGTACTACGTGAGCTTATTCAAAAATTTATTTGCCCTTAGCCTCCTCCGCTGCCCCCTGCCCCTCGCCAACCCGTGCTTGGTTTTTTCCCAGCGGTAGGGGTCCGTTGCGAGCTGATAGAGCGCGCGATAGGCGGCGGTGGAGATCATCAGCCAGTAGACGGGCGTCAGCAGCGGCTGGAACCAGTACGTGTGCCCTCGCCGCGCACCAGCGACGATGTTCGTTGCGATCGAGACGACGTAACCCCCGACGAGCGTCGTGATCGCGACCACGTAGAGCGTGCCCGCCATCAGCGGTTCATCGCCGAAGGGGCGAATGCCCAGCGCGTCGAGCCCGTATCCGGTTACCAGCCCCACGTAGAGCCAGGGATGGGCGAGCGCCGATACGACGAGCCCGGTCATGTAGACGTGGAGGCCGAGCGTGCGCCAGAGACCGAGGTCGCGCCGGAGACGCCGATGCCGGCGCGTGTGCACGAGGACGGTCTGCATCCAGCCCTTGAGCCAGCGCGTGCGCTGGCGGAACCACTGCAGCGGCTCGACGGGCGCTTCCTCCCACGTCGTCGCGGTGATGGTCGCCGTGCGCCAGCCGCGACGCGCGATGCGGATGCCGAGGTCGGCATCCTCGGTGACGTTGTAGGGGTCCCACCAGAGAAGTGCATCGATGACGCCGCGCGGGAAGTGGTTTGACGTGCCGCCGAGCGGCAGCGGGATATCGAGGCGATGAAGCGCGGGCAGTATCGCATCGAACAGCGCCGAGTATTCGAGTGCGAACTGCTTCGACAGCCAGGACTGGCGCGCGTTGTAGATATTGAGTGGGGCCTGCACGCAGGCGAGGTCGGGGCCGCCGGTCGCGAATGCCTCCAGTGCCGAGCGAAGCTGATCCGGCTCGGGCCGGTCCTCTGCATCGTAGACGACGAGATAGGCGCCGCGCGCGAAGGCGAGAGCGTAATTGAGCGCTTTCGGTTTCGTTCGCGGCAGGCCGTCGGGAACGACGACGATGCGGATAAACGGGGGCAGACGACGCGTGGCGACCGCGGCCTGTGTCTTGCGGTCGCGTTCTTCAAGGACCAGCAGTACGTCGAGCTTTGCTGCGGGATAGTCGATCGCGGCCAGGGACGCGACGAGATCGTCGAGCACGTCGGCCTCGTCGACGAGCGGTACGAGAATGGAATAGACGGGCAGTTCTGCATCCGGGATTGCGGTCGCTTGTCCGGTGCGCGACGGACGGGGGCGCAATGTCTCGATGAGGGCGACGGAGCGGACGGCGACCACGGCGGCGAAGAACAGTGCTGCGGCGATGGCGAGAAAACCCAGCGTCTGGCGCGGGTAGATCGCGAGGACGCCAATTGGAAGCCCGATCGAGAGCAGGAGCGCCAGCAACTGACGCAGCGGCACGGCGCGGCTCGCCGATACGTCCGGCCGGAGGCGGGCCAACGCCCGCGTAGCGCGCGCCAGCAACACGGCAGT
>ERZ761609.2732-NODE-2732-length-12565-cov-29.344125_pt1 | contig 12565 bp, 11 predicted proteins | sample MGYA00511163_ERZ761609 | MGnify/ENA primary metagenome ERZ761609 (study PRJEB28899, sample SAMN02445070) | bioreactor sludge metagenome | biome: EBPR sludge | place: Australia: Brisbane, Thorneside Wastewater Treatment Plant | collected 2011-12-16 ... | reverse complement strand
GCGGCGCCGAAGCCGCCGGCGACTGGGCGCGGAAGCGCGTCCGGTGCACCGGTCGTGGCCAACGTTCCGGCGAAGCCGGAGAAGGGGGTGGTCCGGTCACAGCTTGCCGACCGGGTCGTCGACCGGGAGCCAGCGGGTGCGCTTCAGTCGCCCGTGGCAATCGCAACCGGCGGGCGCACCGTCTACTACTTCAACGAATTCCGGAACTTGGCCGGAAGGACGGTGACCCACCGGTGGGAATACGACGGCCGGGTCATGGCGGTGGTCTCGTTCAAGATCGAGGGCGACCGCTGGCGGGTCTACTCCAGCAAGCGTATCCGGGAAAACCAGCGCGGCGATTGGCGGGTCACTGCTGTGGACAAGGCCGGCGCCGTTCTGGCTCAGACGGAGTTTCGCGCCGAATAAGGCGCGCGAGGATCGTCGCTGCGCCGAGCCTTGCCTCCCTAAACAATCGGCGCGATCATCGTTGGGCCGCCGCAAGAGGCGGTCGTTAGGCAATACCGCGGGAAGCGGGAGGCGAGAGAGGGAGGCGCATGACAGTAGCCATCGACCATCTTATGGACAGCATGGAAGGCATCGTCTTCATGACCTCGGCCGACGGCACGATCATGTCCATCGGCAGGAGCAACTGGAACCGGTTCGCGCTGGAGAACGACGGAGCCGCCCTGCTCGACGGACGCGGCGTGATCGGCCGCAGCATGTTCGACTTCATTTCCGGCACCGACGTCCGCGACATCTACCTGGGTTTCTTCGCTGCGCTTCGCTCCGGCGCTGCCCGGCGTGCGAGACTGATGAGCCGATGCGACAGCCCCGCGGTCCGCCGCGAGTTATGGATCGTCATCACGCCTGTACAACAGGAAAGCGTCGTGAATGGCTTTCTCGTCCAGTCGTTGACGGTTTCCGAGACTGCGCGCCCGCCCATCGATCTTTTCGACTTCCAGGCGGTGCTGGAGCGCTCGCGCCGCGACAAGGTGCTGCCGATCCTCGCCATGTGCAGCTACTGCCAGGACGTCCGCTACCCGTCGGGCAGCAGCGAACGGGATGGCACGTGGCTCCCGGCTGAGGATTACTACCACCTCGGGGGCAACGCCAACGTGCGCGTCAGCCACGGCATCTGTCCGGCGTGCGAGGAGCAGAGCATCCAGGCGATCGCCTGCTGAGCCGGGGGATCGTCGGTCAGGTGTCGGCGCCGTCGCACTCCGCCCAGCAGTGGGGCGTCTCGTAGCAGACCACCGCCGTCAGGAGCGACAGATCGGGCTTGATCCGCCGCCAAATCCACCGGGCGATCAGTTCTGCGCTCGGATTGTCCAGCCCGGCGATGTCGTTGAGGTAGGCGTGATCGAGTTGCGCCAACACCGGCTGGAACACCCGCTCGATCTCGAAGAAGTCCACGACGAACCCCGTTTCGGGATCCACCGGGCCTTCGAGGCGCAGCACGACACGGTATGAATGCCCGTGCAGCGCATAGCAGCGGTGGTTGGGTCCGACCTTGGGCAGGCGGTGGGCGGCCTCGAAGGTGAAAGCCTGGGCAATCTTCATGGCAATCCGAGCAGTTTGTGGGTCTGCAGGCTGAGCCGCCAGCGCGGCCGGCGCAGGCAGTAGGAAACTGCCATTGCCGTGTTGTGATCGCGATCCGGACCGTCCATGGGCTGCAAGAAGAAATGGGTGAAGCCCAGCGGTTCGTACAGCTCCGGTGGTGCACCCGCTTGCGGAAACACGAGCTTCAGTTCGTCGCCCTCGCTCTGCCGCAGCGCCACCCCCGCCTTCGGGCTGACGCAGATCCAGTCGAGACCCGCCGGTGGCGTCAGCGTGCCATTGGTTTCGATCGCAACGGCGAAGCCCACTCTGCGCAGCGCGGTCACGGCCTCGGGGTCGAGTTGAAGCAGCGGCTCGCCGCCGGTGCAGATCACGTACCTGTCCTCGAGGGCTTCAGGCCAAGCCGCAGCGACGGCCGCCGCAAGCGATGCCGCGTCGGGGTAGGTCCCCCCGCCACGCCCGTCGGTGCCGACGAAGTCGGTGTCGCAGAAGCGGCAGGTCGCCTTCCCTCGATCGCGCTCGCGGCCGGACCAGAGGTTGCAGCCGGAGAACCGGCAGAACACCGCCGGTCGGCCGGCCCGAGCGCCTTCGCCCTGTAGCGAAAAGAAGATCTCTTTGACGGCATAACTCATCTCGGTCGGGTGGGCGCCCATGTTCAAGCTGCGGTTCCGGCAGGGTCGCGTCTAGTTCTGGGGGCGCGCGGGCGCGGCGTCAACGCGGGAGCACTGCGGCTGCTCGACGGGAGCGCAGCGCAGCATTCTGGCCGTATCAGCCTGGCCAGAGCAACCAGGAGTGATGAACGCCTATTGCCGCGTGTGCCGGTCGTCCGTCGTCTGCCTGAGGTATCCCGAGAGGGCGAACAGCGACGCAACGGCGACATCGATCCGGTCCCGACTGCGGCGCTTCGTCGGCCGGAGTTCTCCAGTGGGATTCGCCTGCACGGAGGCGTTCGCCGTGCACCAGCGCATAACCGGGTTGCCGTCATGCCGTAGCCGCCGGTCACGAATGACCGTTTCGAATTCACGCACGGCGGCGTTCAACGACGGGGCGTCTTGCTTGACCGGGGCGCACGCAACACCGCGTTCGAGCAGGCCAGCGACCAGCATGGACGCGCACCACTTATCGTAAGCAACTTCGAGCACGCTGTACTGGCCGCACAACTCTACGATCTTCTCCTGCACGGCGGTGTAATCGACCGTGTTTCCGTGTGTCGCCGTCAGGAATCCGCCGTCCACCCACTCCCGATAGTCTACGCCGTCGCGCCGGCTCCTTCGGTCCACGGTTTCTTCCGGGCAGAACGCGAACGGAAGCAGGGTGTAGCCTCCATCGGCCTCCATGAAAGCAACCACGATTGCAGTCAGGTCCATGGTGGCTGAAAGATCGACGCCGATCCTGCAGGGACGATGCTGGTAACGAGCCCAGTCGATGGAGCGGGCGCAGCGATCCCATTGCTCCATGTCGATCCAGCGCGAGCTGCGATCCGTCCAGACGTTCAGGAAGGATCGCCGGAACGCATCCACGTTTCCGGGCGCGGCCAGCGCGCGACTGCACTCCTCGCGGAAGAAGGCCTCGCTGATGGTTGTCCCCAGGCCCGGGTGGGACCTTCTCCACACCTGCGGGTCGGTCCAATCATCCTCGGCGCTGGCCGCGAAAATTCTGACCAGCCAGGCCGGGTCGTCGATTTCGCCGGAGGCGACGCGCTCCGCGTACCGGTGCAGGGACCACCCCGGGGACAACTTGTCGGAGCCGGCAGAAGCCAGATACAGGACGATTGGGCTGCGCCTCGCGGCCGTGCTGCATTTCAGGGCATCATGGACGTCATTTTGCGATAGGCTCTGAACGTCATCGACCACCACCATGCTGATGTCCATCCCCCCAAGCGAGCGGCCAAGGTTCGGGACCACCTGTATGTGGTTATTCTTGTAAGAGATGGTCTTGCTGCGCACGCTACATACGGATGACATGTCCGCATTGTTCTGGACCATGCTTTTCGCTATATTGAGACAGACAGAAGCGCTGGCACTTGACGAAGAGCATATCGCTATCTCCGCACCTTGCTCCTCATCCACTAGAAGCATGTAAAGCATGAGCGAAGCGGCCAGAGTACTCTTGCCTGACTTCCTTGGAGCTTCAAGCCAAACGAACTTGTGCTTGCGCGTGCCTTGGGCTGTCAAGGAGCCGAACAGAGCGGAGACAAAATCCGCCTGCCATGGCGCCAGCAGGAACGGCTGCCCAATTCGGGATCCTCGCGCGTGCGTGCAGTACCTCTCAATGAACGTCCGCGCCCGGGTGGCGAGCTGCTGGTCGTGAACCGTGCTGGTCATTTGAACATGCCGGTCCCCTTCCCTTCATGTTGAGCGTGGTGCGCGGCGAAGGGCGAGATGCCGAGTTGTTTGGCAAAGAGGCGCACGGAAGCCCAGCCTTCTTCCGCATCCTGTACCGCTGGATGACGTCGCTTGATCGTCGAGCCGCTTCGGGTCACCGTCCTGTAGTAACGGCCTTCCTTTGCAAGGACCTGTTCAGCCCGCACCGATCGTGCAAGAGCATTGCAGTATCCTGCCAACAGTGGCCGCATCGTCTCATCGAGCAGCCCGCGCTTCAAGAGCGTGGGGGCAACCGTCAGCCATTCGCGAACGGCGATATCGTCCACCAAATAGCTTGGAGGTTCAACATCCGTCGGCGGCCGCACCGCCGATCTTGTTGGTTGTTTTAAGGCGCCGCTGTAACCGCTGAGAGCAACTAGCTCAAACTGCTGCGCGTTTCCTTCATGCAGCAGTGATCTCGCTTTGCTTACGCTTGAACTGGAAAACCGCACGACAGGAGCGGTGGACGGATTCCGCTGACGCATGAAGCTTACCCGCCTCTGTTCATCCGTTCGGTGACCGTCAGCGAGGAATGACAGCTTCTGCATAGCGCCTGAAGATTGGAGGGGCGGTTATCGAGGGCGTTGCTGTTCCGATGATGCACCTCCACCGAGAAGCCTTCCACGCACCGCTCGCAACGCTGGTTCGTGCGTAGCTTGTACATCCGCACCCGTTTCCATACGCGCCTACCGTACGCCGCCTTTGCGCGGTCCGGACTGACAGTCTGGGCTGAGTGCCGAGCGGCAACAGATGGGCTCCAGGGCATGAACTGTCAGTATTTTCTAGTTCTTCTGGTAATTGTCGGTGCGCTCATATGCTGCCGGGGTCGTATACCAGCTTCTTTGTGACTGACCACACTGCGTGGACAACCGGTCGCCAACTTTGCGACGTTTCCGCATGAACCAAATGTGAAGCACGAACGTTTCTACCCCAAATAAGGTAAAATTTCCAGCCGTTTAACAAGCTTGAACGGCGGTGGGGTCGTTGCGCATGAGCATGGGGAACGTCGGGAAGCGGCGCAGCCTCAAGGTCGCTTAGGAACGGCGCTTCAGGACGGACCGGCCGCCTATGAAGGCCACCGTCAGCCAGCCCGCGATCAAGAGTATGCCGCCTGCAGGCGCAGCACCGGGCGCAAGGAGCAACCCGGTGGCCGCGAAGGCGTACAACGCTCCAGAGAAAAGGACGATGCCGATGGCAAATGCGGCGGCCGCGGCCCCGGCGGCCGAGGCGACGGACGCACGCGTCAGTTCTGCCAGGCACGCCAAGCCGACCAATGCCAGGGCATGGCTCAGTTGATAATCGGCAGCGATGGCAAAGATCTCGCGCGGGTACGGATCCGTCAGGGCGTGCCGGCCATACGCTGCGGCGGCAACGGCAATGCCGCCGTTGATGCCTGCCAGAACCAAACAGATAGAGGCAAGGCGATTGTTCAAGGACGCAACCGCACGATCAACCGGGATTCGCCCTCTGGCATGCGCCCCAGTCGCAGGCTTGGCGGCCACAAGGACCAACGCTGGTCGACGGCAGCGCGTTAACCCGGGCCGCGGTTATTGCCCTGGATACGGTCCCGTCGCTGCACTCCGGGCACTGCAGCCCTGCCGCGGCCGCCTTGTCCTCGTACTCCGCCGCACTGATGAACCACTCCTCGAAGACGTGTCCGTTCCCGCACCGCAGGTCATAGACGATCATCGCCCGAAAGCTCCTTCAGCCGGCCCATTGATGGTGCCTCGGTTTCAGCGCGGCAGATCCGAGTAGCCCATCAGCATTTCATCGACCGAACGCGCGCATTGCCGTCCCTCGCGGATCGCCCAGACAACGAGCGACTGGCCCCGGCGCATGTCGCCGCACGTGAAAACCTCGGGAACGTTCGTTCGGTAGGAGGCTGCTCCGGCATCCGTCTCCGCCTTGACGTTGCCTCGCGCGTCCAGATCAACGCCGAGTTCGCGGAGCACGCCCTCGTGGAGGGGGTGGACGAAGCCCATGGCGAGTAGGACCAAGTCGGTCTCGACAAAGAACTCGGTCCCTTCGCACTGGTTCAGACGCCAATTCCCGTCCGCAGACCTCTCCCAATCGACGCGGACCAATTCCAACGCCTCGACGCGGCCGTTCCCGTGGAAGGCCTTCGTCGAAACCGCCCAATCGCGATCACATCCTTCCTCGTGAGAGGTCGATGTCCGCAGCTTGAGCGGCCAGTCCGGCCACGTCAGGCCCTTGTCCTCCTTCTCCGGAGGCCGCGGCATGATCTCGAGTTGCGTGACCGACGCCGCTCCCTGGCGAACGGACGTTCCGACGCAGTCCGAGCCCGTGTCCCCGCCGCCAATGACCACGACCTTGCGGTCCGTCGCGAGTATGGCGGCAGCAGGGTCCACAGGGCGACCGCCGACGCGTGCGTTCTGCTGCAAGAGGAAGTCCATCGCGAAGTGGACGCCGGGTAGGTCGCGGCCGGGGACCGGCAGATCGCGTGGATGCTCGGCCCCGCCGGCGAGCACGACTGCATCGAACTCGGCTAGCAATTGGCCCGCCGGAACTCCGGCCCCTACGTCGCTATTCGGCCTGAACTCCACGCCCTCGGCCTGCATCTGTGCCATGCGCCGGTCGATGAGATGCTTCTCCATCTTGAAGTCCGGTATGCCGTAGCGCAGGAGGCCGCCGATGCGGTCCTGCTTCTCAAATACGACCACCCAATGCCCCGCTCGCGCCAGCTGCTGCGCGCAGGCCAAGCCCGCCGGCCCCGACCCGACCACGGCGATCCGCTTCCCGGTGCGGCGCATGGGGATCTGAGGCAGAACCCAGCCGTTCTCCCAGCCCTTGTCGATGATCGCGCACTCGATGGTCTTGATGGTCACCGGCTGGTCGGAGATGTTCAGCGTGCAGGCTGCTTCGCACGGCGCCGGGCAGATCCTGCCGGTGAACTCCGGGAAGTTGTTGGTCGAGTGGAGAACGTCCAGCGCCTCGCGCCAATCGCCCTGATAAACAAGATCGTTCCAGTCCGGGATGATGTTGTTAACCGGGCATCCCTGATGACAGAAGGGGATGCCGCAGTCCATGCAGCGGGCGCCCTGCCTCGAGAGCTCGGCCTCGTCCATCGGCACGACGAACTCTTTCCAGTGCCGCACGCGAGTGCCAATGGGCTCGTACGACCGGTCCCGCCTGGCAATCTCTTTGAAGCCCGTCGGCTTGCCCATCTCAGTACCCCACCGCGACGCTGACCCCGGTCCGCTCCGTGCGATGCCAACGCGCCTGCATCTCCTCGAGCGCGCGCCGGTAATCAACCGGCATCACCTTCACGAACCGCGGCAGGAAGCTGTTCCAATCCTCAAGGATGAGGTCCGCGCGTCGGCTGCCGGTGTAGCGATGGTGCTTCTCGATCAGCGACCTGAGGCGGTCGGCGTCGTGCCTCGTCATGTCGTGCATGATCTCCACCCGGCCGTGCGTTTCCAGATCACCGCCCTGGTGGTAGATCTCCTCGAGCCGCTCGTCCTCGTCCACGATGGGCTGCAACTCCACCATTGCCAGATTGCAGCGGCGCTCGAACATGCCGTCCTCGTCCAGAACGTAGGCCACGCCGCCGCTCATGCCCGCCGCAAAGTTGCGTCCCGTCTGGCCCAAGACCACGACGCAGCCGCCGGTCATGTACTCGCAGCCGTGGTCGCCGACGCCTTCGACGATGGCGAACGCGCCGGAATTGCGAACCGCGAAGCGTTCTCCGGCGACACCCCGGAAAAACGCCTCACCGGCGATCGCACCGTAGAGGACGGTGTTGCCGATGATGATGTTGTCGTGCGGGTCGATCGGGCTCTTCGACGACGGCCGCACGATGATCTTCCCACCCGACAGCCCCTTGCCGACGTAGTCGTTGGCATCGCCTTCCAGTTCCAGGGTAACTCCCTTGGCCAAGAACCCGCCGAAGCTCTGTCCGGCGTTACCGGTGCACTTGATCCAGATGGTGTCCTCGGGGAGGCCCTTGTGCCCATGCCGCCGGGCGACCTCACCCGAAAGCATGGCGCCCACGATCCGGTTGGTGTTGAACACCGGAACGCTGAGGCGGACCGGGCGGCGGCCATCCAAGGCCGGCCAGGCTTCCGCGATCAGCCGGTGATCCAAAGCGCCATCCAGGCCGTGATCCTGCGCCTCGCAGTTGTATCGGGCGACGCCGGGAGCAACGTCGATCTTATGCAGCAACTTGCTGAAATCCAGGCCCTGGGCCTTCCAGTGGCCTATGGCGGTCTTCGTCTCCAGGCGGTCGGTCCGGCCGATCATCTCGTTCATGGTCCGGAAGCCGAGACTCGCCATCAGCTCGCGGACTTCCTCCGCGATGAACACCATGAAGTTAATGACGTGCTCTGGCTGGCCATTGAACCGCTTGCGCAGCTCCGGATCCTGCGTCGCCACCCCGACGGGGCAGGTGTTCAGGTGGCACTTCCGCATCATGATGCAGCCGGCGGAAATCAGCGCCGCGGTCGAGAAGCCGAACTCGTCCGCGCCGAGCAACGCTCCCACGACCACGTCGCGCCCCGTACGGAAGCCGCCATCCACCTGCACAGCGATGCGGCCGCGCAGGTTGTTCAGGACCAACGTCTGATGCGTCTCTGCGAGCCCGACTTCCCAGGGCAGGCCGGCATGCTGGATGGAGGTGATCGGGCTTGCGCCGGTCCCGCCTTCGAACCCGGATATGGTCACGTGGTCCGCGTGCGCCTTGGCGACGCCGGCGGCAATGGTGCCCACTCCGACTTCGGAGACCAGCTTGACGCTGATGCGTGCCTGAGGGTTCACGTTCTTCAGATCGTGGATGAGCTGTGCCAGATCCTCGATCGAGTAAATGTCGTGATGGGGCGGCGGCGAGATGAGCCCGACGCCCGGCGTCGAATGCCGCACCCTCGCGATCCACTCGTCGACCTTGTGGCCGGGAAGCTGACCGCCCTCGCCGGGCTTGGCGCCCTGCGCGATCTTGATCTGGATGTCGTCGGCGTTGACCAGATATTCGGCGGTCACGCCGAACCGGCCGGATGCGACCTGCTTGATGGCGGAGCGCATCAGATCGCCGTTCGGCAGCGGCTTGAACCGTTCCGCCTCTTCACCGCCCTCGCCGGTGTTCGACTTCCCGCCGAGCCTGTTCATGGCGATCGCGAGCGTCGTGTGCGCCTCGTAGGAGATCGAGCCGAAGGACATCGCACCCGTCGCGAAGCGCTTGACGATCGCCGCCACCGGCTCGACTTCATCCACCGGGACCGGCTCGCCGGCCTTGAACTCGAACAACCCGCGAAGGTTCTTGAGCTTCACGTTGTGGTCGTTGATCCGTCGGGTATAGGCCTTGAACCGGGCGTAGTCGCCGGAGCGCACGGAGTGCTGCAGCATGGCCACCGTCTCCGGGGTCCACATGTGCTCCTCGCCGCGCAGCCGGAACTGTACCTCGCCGCCCACGTCCAGTGCGTTCCTGTATAGCGGCGCGTCGCTGAACGCGATCCGGTGACGCCGGACCGCTTCCTCGGCGATCTCCGGCAAGCCGATGCCGCCCACCGGCGTGTGGGTTCCGGTGAAGTACTTCTCCACGAAGGCCGTGGACAGTCCGATGGCGTCGAAGATCTGCGCGCCGCAGTACGACTGGTAGGTGGAGATGCCCATCTTGGACATCACCTTCAGGATGCCCTTGCAGATCGCCTTGGTGTAGCGCTTGTGCGTTTCCGCCTCGTCGAGCGTGGCGGACCCCACGCTATGGCGGAGGTTCGACAAGGTGTCGAACGCGAGGTAGGGATTGACCGCCTCCGCGCCGTAGCCCGCCAGCAGGCAGAAGTCGTGGACCTGCCGCGCTTCTCCCGTTTCCACGACCAGACCGACGGCGGTCCGCAAACCCTTCCGGATCAGGTGGTGGTGCACCCCAGCCGTCGCGAGCAGGGCTGGGATGGCGATCTGGTCGGCGCAAAGCCCGCGGTCGGAGAGGATGAGGATGTTGTAGCCCTTGACGACCACCTCGGTAGCCTGGCCGCAAAGGCGCTCCAGCGCCGCCTCCATGCCGGCCGCGCCATCACCGGCCGAATAGCAGATGTCGAGCGTGAACGTGCGGAAGGCATGATCGACGTGATTCTCGATGCGCCGGATCCGCTCGAGGTCCACGTTGGACAGGATGGGCGTGCGCACCTCCAGGCGCTTGTGGGTCGCTGCCGCCTCCCGCTCCAAAAGGTTCGGCCGGGGACCGATGAGCGACACCAACGACATAACCAGCTCTTCGCGGATCGGGTCGATCGGCGGGTTCGTCACCTGTGCGAAGCACTGCTTGAAATAGTCCGACAGCATCTTCGGCCTGTCGGAAAGCACCGCAAGCGGGATGTCGCGCCCCATCGAACCGATCGGATCTTCTCCGGTCTGGCCCATCGGTGCGAGGAAGAAGCGGAGATCCTCCTGCGTGTAGCCGAACGCCTGCTGACGATCGAGCAGTGTCCGCGCGTCCGGCGGCATGGGCCCGACCTCAGGCGGAAGATTTTCGACGCGGATTTGCGTGTCGTCGAGCCACGACTGGTATGGCTGGTCCGCAGCCAGCTGCGCCTTGAGCTCCTCGTCGTCGATGATCCGGCCCTGCTCCAGGTCGATGAGGAACATCTTCCCCGGCTGCAACCGCCACTTCTTGACGATCTTCTCCTCCGGGATCGGCAGCACGCCGACCTCGGAGGCCATCACCACCAGGTCGTCGCTGGTGATGACGTAGCGGGCCGGGCGCAGGCCATTCCGGTCCAGTGTGGCGCCGATCTGGCGGCCGTCGGTAAACGCGACCGCAGCCGGGCCGTCCCACGGCTCCATCATGGCGGCGTGGTACTCGTAGAAAGCCCGCCGCTTTTCATCCATCAGCGGGTTCGCGTCCCACGCTTCCGGGATCATCATCATCATCGCGTGCGGCAGCGAATAACCGCCCGCAACCAGAAGCTCCAGCGCGTTGTCGAACGTTGCCGAGTCCGATGCGCCGTCACCGATCAGCGGCCACAGCTTCTCCAGGTCGTCGCCGAGCAGGTCGGACTTCATCGAGTGGCGGCGCGCCAGCATCCAGTTGATGTTGCCGCGCAGGGTATTGATTTCCCCGTTGTGGCAGAGGAAGCGGAACGGCTGGGCAAGCTTCCACGACGGAAACGTGTTGGTCGAGAAGCGCTGATGCACCAGGGCCAGCGCGGATTCCGTGCGGGCGTCACAAAGATCGGGATAATACCTCGGCAGGTTCTCCGCCAGGATCATGCCCTTGTAGTTCATTACCCGGGAGGACAAGGACACGATGTAAAAATGCTCTGCGGCGGCGCTGGGCTCGTCCCAGATGGCGTGGTGCACGCGCTTGCGGATCACGAACAGCTTGCGCTCGAACGCGTCGGCGTCCGCGCAGTTGCTGGCGATGAAAACCTGACGGATCACCGGTTCGATCGGCTTTACGCTGTAGCCCAGCACCGAGTTGTCGGTCGGCACGTCGCGCCAGCCGAGAAGACGCTGGCCCTCGTCCGGAACCACCCGCTCGAACGCGGCAGCGACCTTTGCCCGCGCTTCGTCGTCTCGTGGCAGAAAGACGATGCCGGCCGCGTAGGCTCCTGCAGCCGGCAAATCGATGCCGAGGGCGGACGCTTCCTCCCGCATCAACCGATCCGGCATCTGGATCAGGATGCCGGCGCCATCCCCAGCCAGCATATCCGCCCCTGCCGCACCCCGGTGACGCAAATTCGACAGGATCTGCAGGCCTTGCTGGATGATCGCATGGCTCTTGCGGTTCTTGATGTCGGCGACGAAGCCGATGCCGCAGGAGTCGTGCTCCTTGGCGGGATTGTAGAGACCCTGCTCCGCAGGCGAGGCACGTCTGATCATCTGGCGCATCCCAATGCTAGATCGCCCTTTCGTTTCGAACGCCTCTGAGACCCGATATCGCCGTCGTCGACGTTATGTTCGTTTTCACGCGGACCTGGGCGCGGGTTTCCCCGTCCGCGCCCCGATCGAGATGGCGAAACAATGTTGCAGTTTCGACGCGTTCTCGGACACAAAACCACACGCCGCGCACGCTGAGTGTGGGTCCGCCGCCCGCAATTTACAAGGTCGCCGCCCGCCCGCAACTTTTTCTTTCCAGTCCCGGAGAACTGCTGCCTCGGAAGGCAAGGTGGGTACCCGCGCCTACGCCATGAGCGACGTCGATGCAGATGATCGGCAATAGCTCGAGGTGCCGCGATCGCAGGGACAGGCACGGGCGCCGGCCCGGGCGAAACGTTCGGCCACGTGCTGCCGCTGCCGGCGGATTGATCACCCCAGGACGGCAGCGACAAGCAGGGCAGCAACAAGCAGGACTGCGAAAGCGGGCGGTGCGGCGCGGGCTCGACGCGCACGGGCCGGGCCGATGCCCGCCTGGATCCGGTCTACCTGGGCGACGGCCTGTATTCCGCCAGCCAATCTGCGCCGCGGTGACGGCCCGGCGCCCATGTCGGCCTTGAAGCGGCCGTCGTCGAACCAGCCGGTCTCGGAGAGCACGTCGATCCGGAGGCTCTCGACCGTGCCGATGTCCTGCCTCTCAAGCATCGTCCATCTCCCCGGCCGTGTCGGTATCGAGAGTACGAGTCTACACCCACGCCGGCGACCCCCAGGGCTATCGCATTTGGGCCACGGCGACCCCCCCCTGGCCGCCGCCAACGACGCCAACGACGCGCCACGGGGCC
>ERZ761609.2731-NODE-2731-length-12566-cov-47.414835_pt1 | contig 12566 bp, 12 predicted proteins | sample MGYA00511163_ERZ761609 | MGnify/ENA primary metagenome ERZ761609 (study PRJEB28899, sample SAMN02445070) | bioreactor sludge metagenome | biome: EBPR sludge | place: Australia: Brisbane, Thorneside Wastewater Treatment Plant | collected 2011-12-16 ... | reverse complement strand
CGGATGGGTATGTGGTTTCGGCCTTCGGCCGGCTGCCGTGGCTGGGGGGGCTGCTGGCGGCGGCTCTCGCGGGCTTCTGGCTGGGACCGCGCGCGGTGGCGCTCGTATCGGATGGGTATGTGGTTTCGGCCTTCGGCCGGCTGCCGTGGCTGGGGGGGCTGCTCAGCGTGCCGCTCGAGACGGCATTTACCGTAGTAGCCGGACTATTCATGCCCATGACATTCGCCCTGCGGCGCGTCAGGAGTTCCCGCTGGCGCTGGGCTATCCTGCTGGGCTGCGCCACGCTGGTAAACGTGGGCTTCAGCCCGCACGTCTTCGTGTCCCCGGCCAGGCTCGTAGAGGCGCTGCTGGGCGTGGCGGTGCTGATTGTTCCATTCTTCGTAACCGACCTGCTGGCTTCCCTGGTGGCGACGTCACTCTACTTGCTGGCATTGAACACCTCGGCGCTCGCCTGCCTGTCGCCCTGGATGCTGCCGGGCATGGTACTGCAACTGGGGCTGGTAACCGTCGTGCTGCTGGTGCTGGTTGCCTCCCTGCGCGGTGGCGAGACGGTGACCGAGGAGGAGGTGAAGCCGCAGTATGCGCGGAACCTGGACCAGCGGCTCTCGATGCGGTCGGAGATCTCGGCGGCGCGCGAGGCGCAATTGCGGCTGTTGCCCGCGCGCCCGCCCCACGTGCATGGGTTGACCGTGGCGGCTTCGTGTCTGCCGACCGGCGACGTGGGCGCGGACTTCTATGACTTCCACCTGCTGCCGGGCGGGCGCGTGGTGCTGTTCGTGGCCAGTGGCGGCGGGCTGGGCGTGGCGTCGGCGTTGACGATCGCCTTGGCGAAGGGCTACCTGATGTCGGACTTGCGGCGCGCGGACACCCCGGCGGCAAGCCTGGCGCGGCTGCGGCGGCTGTTGTCGGACCGGCTGGGCGAGGTGGCTCAGCGGGCGCGCTTTGCCCTGGTCCGGCTGGATCCCACCACGGGCGCGCTCGAGGCGGCGCGGTGGGGCGAGGTGCCGGGCATCTGGCTGTTGAACGCCGGCGGCGGCGAGGCGCGGGAATTGGAGTTTGCGCCGGGTGAGTACGGTCTACCCGAGACGCGGACCGGGCTGGCGGCGGGCGATGGGCTGGTGCTGCACACCGAAGGGCTGGTGTCGGCGATCGAGGATCAGTCGCCCGCGGGGCTGCGCGCGTGGTTTGGGAGCCTTTGTCCCCACGGTGTCATGGACGCAGATGTGTTGCATGCGCTGGTGCTGAAGAGGCTCGCCGACGGGAACAAAAAGGTGCTGCAGCGTCGGCTCCGGAGCGACTTGACGGCCGTCGCGGTGAGACGGGAGCCTGCGGCGGCGATGGAGCAGGAGTCCGCCGCATGAGAGGGTGGCTGATCGCGGGCGGCCTGGGTGTGGTCGCGATGGCGGTGCTGCTGCCAAGGCACCATGAGGTCCCGATCCGGCGCGGGCAACTGGAGGAGCAGACAAGGCAGCTTGCAGCGCGATTGGGTTGGGACATCCGCGGATGGGGGATGACGGTGGCGGCGGTGGATGAGCCGCAGTGGCGGCGGTTGCACGTGGCCTTTCCGGATTCTGAGCTGGTCACATGGCTGCCGCGGGTTCGCTATCGGGTGCACGCGCGCGGGGAGGGAAACGAGGGCTTCCGTGCCGAGTTTGGCGATGCCGGGCAGGTGATGAGCTTCTCATTCACTGGGCCGAAGACGCCGCCGGAGATTGACCCGGCACGGTTGCCGGAACTCTTCGGCGGGGCGCGGGCCGCGCAGTTCCGGCCATTTCAGCCGGGCGCGGGTCCGCGGCCGGAGCGGCCCTTCGGAGCGCGGCGGCGCGGCAAGGGCGAGCAGGAGAAGGGGCGTCCTGCTGAGGGTGAGCAGCCTGGGATGGGCGGGCGGCCGGAGTGGGAGTGGGTAGAGACCCGGGAAGATCCCCTGGCGTTGCGGATCCACTTGCAGCATGCCGAAGGTCAAGTGCGTGGGGCGCGGCTGGACTTGACCGTCTCGCGGACGCGGCGGGCGCAACTCGAACCGCCGGGCGATGACGTGCGGGGCGTGGTGCAGGGGCTGGGCGCGTTCCTGTTCACCATAATGATGGGGTGGGCGATCTGGCGGGTGCTGGCCGAGTTAGGTGTGCGCCGGGACTACCTCCGGTTGTTGTTCACGGTCTGGGCGGCGGTGGGCGCAGTCTCGCTGGCGCTGTTCCTGGCTGGCGGTCCGGGATCGATCCTGCGGGCCACAAGTCTGGGGGGCGAACGGGCATCGGGAGAGGTGTTCGGGTTCCTGTTCGGTCTGCTGGTGTCGAGGCCACTGGCTCTGGCGCTTCCCCTGTCAGCAGGGTTCTTGACGATCCGTGGGCGGCACATTGGACCGTGGGTGGGCCTGGCCGCGGCGACGCTGCGGAGGCAACTCCCGTGGAGCGCGGCGCGCGGGTTGTGGCGCGGCCTGGCCGTGGGTCCCGCGCTGGCGGCGATCCCCTACCTGGTCGCCGCGGTTGTGCCCGGCAAGGTGGCTGTGGTCAGGCCGGAAATGGAGTTGCTCGTGCATCCGTTTCCGGCGTTCGAGGCGCTGCGGCGGCTGCCAATTGACATCCTGGGCGGGGTGCTGCTGTTTGCGCTGCTGCTGCCGTGGATGCTGCGGCCCGAAGCTCCGTCGAAGTTGCGGCGGGTGCTGTTCGTGGTGGCGGCGTTGCTGATGCTGGGGCAGCGGATGCACTGGCTGGCCGACCATGGCTGGGCGGCGGTAGCATCATTGCCGGTCTGGCTGGGAGCTTCCTGGTTTGTGCTGGGGCACGCGGGGCTGTTGGGCTTGCTGGCGGCGTGGCTGGGTGCGGCGCTGGCGCCACTGGCGGGCGTCTTCCTGATGGCTCCGCACCACTTCCCCTGGCCCGTGGCGCAATGCCTGGCAGTCTATGCCGCGCCGGCGGCAGTGGCGCTCTGGGCTGCGCGGCGCGTGCCGATGACGGAAGCGGACGAGGCCGATTTCCACGAAGAGCTACAGCGGCGGAACCACCCGGACACGGCGCCGCGGCTGAAGTCAGAGCGCGAGTATCTGCTGAGCGAATTCGCCCTCGCGCGCGAGGCGCAGGAGGGCATGTTGCCCGATGCGCCGCCGGAACTGCCGGGCTATTCGCTGGCGGCGCGTTGCATCCCGGCGCGCGAGGTGGGTGGGGACCTGTTCGACTTCCTGCCGCTGCCGGGCGGGCGTCTGGGCTTGTGCGTCGCCGATGTCTCGGGCAAGGGCGTGCCGGCGGCGCTCTACATGACCTTGACCAAGGGCATGCTGGCGGCGGAGCAGGACATTGGCTCGCCGCCGCGCCAACTGGCGCGGACGCTGAACGCCCAACTGCTGGCGACGGGCAAGCGGCGGACGTTCGTAACGCTGATCCTGGCGATTGTCGAGTCAGAGACGGGCGACGTGGAACTGGTGCGGGCCGGCCATAATCCGGCCCTGTGGTGGCGCGCGCGGGAGAGCAAAGCGTCGACGCTGCAGCCGAAAGGGATTGGCCTGGGGCTCGCGCCGGACTCGCTGTTCGAGCGCTCACTGGAAGCGCAGTCTCTTCGGATGGAGGACGGCGACCTGCTGCTGCTCTACTCGGACGGGCTGACGGAGGCGATGAACCCACGCAACGAGATGTACGGCGAGGCGCGCCTCGAGGCGGCGGTGGCGCGCTACGCCCACCGGACCGCGCCGGAGGTGCTGGAGGCGCTGCTCGAAGAGGTCGCGCGCTTCAGCGCCGGCGCGCCCGCCCACGACGACCTCACCGTGCTGGTGGTGAAGAGGGAAACGCGGGCTTGAAGACGGACGTGCCTTGTGCTCGCCCTGACGGTCGGGGCGGTGGGGCTATCGGCAGGTGGTGCGGGTCCGCCCAACTTCTTACCCCTGTCTCGAACAGTTCCACCTACACTGGAAGTCCGCCCATGCACCTCCTCGTCGTCCTTCTTCTCGCTTCCCTGGCGCAGGCCGAGGACCCGGACCTGGCCCGCCTCTTCGCCCGCCGTGGGCTCACCGGCACACTCGTGCTCACCTCGCTCGACGGCAGCCGCACGTTCATCCACAACGACGCCCGCGCCGCCGAGCGCTTCATCGCCGCCTCCACCTTCAAGATCCCCAACACGCTCATCGGTATCGAGGAGAAAGCGGTCGATCTGGACAGCCGCTTCCCGTGGGATGGCGTCGAGCGCCCGTTCCCCGGCCACAATCGCGACCAGACCCTCGAAAGCGCCTTCCAGGTCTCCTGTCTCTGGTGCTACCAGATCATCGCCCGCCGCGTCGGCGCGGCGAAATACCCTGAATATATCCGCCGGATGGCCTACGGGCAGCTCCGCGAACCCTTCGACGGCACGGAGTTCTGGCTCGACGGCTCACTCACCATCAGCGCTCAAGAACAGATCGCCTTCCTCCGCAACCTCGTCCAGCGCAAACTCCCCTTCAGCCCCAGGAGCTACGACATCCTCGCCCGCATCATGGTCGCGGACTCCCCGCCCGGCTACACCCTCCGGGCCAAAACCGGCTGGTCCGGCGGCCCTCACCCTCAAGTCGGCTGGTACGTCGGCACTGTCGAAACACCGAAGGAGGTCTGGCTCTTCGCCCTCAACATCGTCGTCCGCTCCCCAGACGACCTGCCCCTCCGCGCCACCCTCGTCCGCGAAGCCCTCACCCTGAAAGGAATCCTGCCCAAATAGCCATGCCCATGAATTCCCCGCCCACCCCGGCCTGATCATCCAGCACGACTGCCTCGAACCCCTTGGACTCACCACCGCCGCCCGCGCCCTCGGCGTATCCCGGCAAGCGTTGAACAATGTGGTGAATGGCAAATCAGCCCTTTCGGCCGAAATGGCTGTCCGGCTCTCAAAGGCCTTTGGCTCCAGCCCCGAAGCCTGGCTCCGCATGCAATCCGCCTACGACCTCGCCCAGGTCAAACAACGCGAGCGCGAAATCAAGGTCACCCGCTTCCATCCGCCCTCCGCCGCGTAAGGTCCGCGGCTGCGGGACCGCTGTCTCTACTTCCCCTCCCGGTCCTCCATCATCCGCTGCACGTTCTCCAGCTGCCGCGACAGCCGCCGTCCCCGCGCCACCAGCGTCAGAACATACGCCACCAGGATCACCCAGCAGGCGATCAATCCATAAGCCAGATACTCGAAATTGCGCGCTTCCGAATCGCTCATCCCGTCACTCCCTAGAACGAATGCGCCGCCCGACGCAGCGCGTCAATCTCCCGCTGCTGGTTCTCCTGCCTCATCCGCAGCGCCACCAGCACCGCCGCCACCAGCAGCAGCGGCACCCAGTTCCCATACAGCATCGACCGGTAGATCTCATCCATCTTCCCGTCCCCATACAACACCGGCTGCGGATGTTGCGTCCGGAACCACTTGATCGAGAAGAACACAAACGGCACCACCGAGAAGTTCAGGATAAGCATCACCGCCCCCAGCCTCGCCCGCTCCGTCGTCTCCTCGATCGCCCGCCGCAACACCAGGTAGCCCGCGTACAGCAGCCAGCAAACCAGCATCGACGTCAGCCGCCAGTCCCACGTCCACCAGATCCCCCAGATGATTCGCGCCCAGATCATCCCGCTGATCAGATTGATCGCCCCGAACGCCAGCCCCACCTCGGTCACCGACACCGCGAACGCATCCCACCGCAGATTCTTTTTGGCGAGATACACGATGCCCGCCACCAGCGCCAGCAGGAAGCACAGGAAGCACGTGAACGCCGCCGGCACATGGAAGAAGATGATCCGGAAGATCGCCCCCTGAAACGCCTCGTGCGGCAGTTGGGTCAGCATCACCCAGATGTTGCGCGTCAGCAGCACGGCCGCTAGGCCGCCCAACACAATCAGCACGGAATCTCGCATGGGTGTTTTGGACATAGGTCTATCCGATAAGCACGGTATCGATCAGGATCACGGCCAGCGAAGTAAAGATGATATCGAAGCCAATCAACAATCGCAGCCACGCCACGTCGTCGCCCGTGATCGGCTGCCCGTCAATCAGGATCGTGCTCAGCCGCATCGCCGCCATCAGGCACGGAATCAGCACCGGGTACATCAACATTGGCAGCATGATCTCCCTGAGCCGCAGGTTCACCGTCAGCGCCGAAAACACCGTGCCCACCACCGTCATGCCCCAGGTCGCCAGCAGCAGCACCAGCGCCAGCTGCCCCGGATGCGTCGTCCACGTCACGTTGTAGAAGACGCCGAACACTGGCAGGCAAATCGCCTCAATCGCCAGCAGCAGCGCATAGTTCGCCAGCGCCTTGCCCAGAAACAGCGCCGCCGCCGGCACCGGCGAGGCGTTCAGCATATCGAGACAGTCGTTCGGCAACTCCCGCGCGAACGACCGGTTCAGGATCAGCACGCCCGCGAACGCGAACGCCAGCCACAGCAGCCCGCCCGACATCTCCCGCGTCGTCTCCGACGTCGGATCGAAGGCGAAGCTGAACAGCAGCAGGATCACCAGCGCGAACGACAGCGACGCGTTGATCGCCTCCTTCGTCCGGATCTCGCTCCGCAGGTCCTTCGCGGCCACGGTCAGCATCTGGCGCAGGAACGTCATTCACGCCTCACCGTGGACGCGATAGAGATACCCCGGGTCGGCCAGCATCTCCGGCGTCCGCACGCCCGCATGCGCCATCCGCCCGCGGTTGATCAGCACCACATGCGTCGCCAGCTCCAGCGCCTCCCGCAACTGGTGCGTGGACATCAGCACCGTCCGCCCCTCGGCCAGCGCACCCCGCAGCAGCCCTTGCAGCAACGCGATCGCCCGGTCGTCCAGCGCCGTGAACGGCTCGTCCAGCAGCAGCAGCCGCGGTTGATGGAGGAACGCCCGCGCCACCGCGAGCCGCTGCCTCATCCCGCGTGAAAACTCCCGCACCAGCCCGTCCTTCACCCGGTCGAGCCCCGTCCGCTCCAGCCACTCGCCCGCCACCCGCGCCGCCCCCGGCAGCGCGTACAGCTCCGCGAACAGCTTCAGATTCTCGTACGCCGACAGCTCATCGTAGATCCCGATGCCGTGGCCGATGATGCCCACCTGCGCCCGCGTCCGCCGCTCCACTCCGTCCGTCCCGAACAGCCGCACCACCCCCCGCGTCGGCCGCGACAGCCCGGCCAGAATCCGGATCAGCGTCGTCTTGCCCGCGCCATTGCGCCCCAGCAGCGCCGTGCACTGCCCCGGCTCCACCGTGAACCGGATGTCCCGCAGTGCCGGGTAGTCGCCGTAGAACTTCCAAACGCCGTCCACGGCGAGCGCGCTCATGCCCGCCGACGGCTCCCGTCGCCCTTCAGATACTGAGCCACAAAGCCGAGCAGCAGGATCAGGCCGCCGAAGATCAGCACATACAGCCAGCTGCGTTCGTAGCCCGGCGGCGCAATCGTTTGAATGCGCGGCGAGCCGTCGTCGCCATCCGCAGCCGCCGCCCGCGCCCGCAGCGAACCCGTCCCGGTCAGCGTCACCGTGAACTCGGGCCGCTCGATCTCGAAGATCGCCGCATTGATCGACGGCTCCGTCCCAAGCATCTTCAGACCGTCGCCGATCGCGTTGATCGAATCCGGCACAATCAGCCGCGCCTTGCCCTCGTGCAGGATGCGCGTCGTCAACGCAGCGAACTCGCCCACCGGCACCTTGTAGCTGAAGTCGAACCGCGTCTCGCCCGGCTTCACGGGCGCATCCAGCGTCCACACGTTCGCGGGCCCCGCGGGGCGCGGTTGGCGATCGACCGGAAGCCCGCCAGGAGCCACCACGCGCGCCCGCACTTCGCTCCCTGCCGCCGGGGGCACCCACACCCGCACCGCGCCGCCCTTCGGGTCGTTCCACGTCGTCAGCGAGTCGTTCTGGAACAGCAAGGTCTCGTTGACCGTGATCGACTCGCCGTCGTTCTCCACCAGAATCATGTGCTGGCCGATCTCCACCGCGCTCACCCGCGGCAGCGCGTCATAGACCTCGATCTCGACCTTCGCCGCACCCTGCTGCAGGCTCTTGTTGTACGTGACCCCCTGCCACTGCGCCTGCAGCAGATGGGCCGACTCGGTTGAGGACTCGATCCGGAACCGCCCCTCACCGTCGGTCGTCGCCCGGCCCGCCGTCTGCATCCCGCCCGCGCCCATCGTGGTCATCACCACCTCGACGCCCGCCTGCGGCTTGCCCGACGTGCGGTTGATCACCACGCCTTCCACCGCGGCCTGCATCAGTGCCGCGCCCGCCAACACCAACAGCGCCAGCGCCCTCATGCCTTCGCCTCCATCGGCTTGCCGCACTCGCCGCAGAACTTCATCGTCTTCTCAAACTTCGCCCCGCAATGCGGGCACTGGAGCGGCTCGGCCTTGGCCTTCGCCACCGGCTTCTTCACCGCGCCCGCGGACTTCACCACCTCATCGATCGCCGCCATCACCTTGGCCAGTTCCGCCTGCAAACCGGTCTTGGCCTTCTGGTAGTCCGCGTCGGAAAGCTTGCCCAGCTGGTACTCGAAGTTCAAATCACGAAGGTTTTCGTAGATCGCCGCCTTGCGTTCGTCCAGGTGCTCCGTGGGCGAAGGCGGCGGCGCTTCAGGCAGGTCCTGCGGGCGCACCAGCAACACGAAGGCCAGCACGCCGGCCAGTAGGAGAATAGAGACTACAGCAATCATGAATCGAGGTTCGCGAGATCCTTTTCGATCCGCTCCTTATAGCGTGCCAGCTCAGGGGAGTCTTCGGGTGCCGCGCCGGCGGCGGCCACGGCCGGACGGCGGCCCAGATAGAACCGGATGATCAGGACAATCACCCCGAGCCCGGCCGCCAGGCCCGCAAAGGGCATCACCCAGCCCATCAGGTAGAAGCCTTCTGACGGCGGCTGCCGCAGAATCGCCTTGCCATAGGCCGTCTCCATCTCGGCAAAGATGTCCTTGTCCGATGCGCCCTGCTCCACCAGGGTGAGCAGCTTGTGACGCACCGGGTCGGCGAAATGGCAGTTGATCATGTTGCAGCTCGTCACGCTCGAGTTGCAGCCGCACATGCAGTGCAGCATCTCGCCCAACTGCCGCACTCGCTGATTGGTGAGCGGCGTTGCGCCGTGCGCCAGGGTGAAGGCCAGCAGTCCGGCGAGCAGCAGTCTACTGCGCCACGGGTTCCTTGGCATATGCGCCCACCACCTCCGTTTTCGGATACGAGTACTTGACCTTGCTCGGGATCAGGCACACCAGCGTGCCACCCATCAATACCACGAAGCCGATCCAGATCCAGGTCACCAGCGGAAACAGATAGACCTGGATGATGGCGCGGTCAGCTTCGGTCTGCGACATGCCGGCGAAGTTGAGGTAAACGTCCTCGTTCAGCCGCCGCCGGATGGCGACCTCGGACGTGGGCTGCTCGGAGGCTTTGTACACCCGCCGCTCGGGCATCAGGTCCTGAAGGAACGTGCCGCCCTTCGAGACGCCAATCACGGCGTGCTGCCAGATGTAGTTCGGGTTGTCGCCGTCGGCCACTTCCTTCACATGGAACTGGTACGGGCCCAACTGGAAGTCGTCGCCCAGCTTCACCTCGCGCGTCGTGTCGCGGTTGAACGCCGCGCCGGTAAAGCCGATGAACATCAGCACAATCCCCATGTGAACCAGGTAGCCGCCGTAGCGCCGCGTGTTGCGGTGCGTCAGCTCGATGGCCGCCATCAGCATGTTGAGCTTGTTCTTGATGGCGATCGCGCGCGAGCCCTTCCAGAACTCCATCACGATCGTGCAGGTGACGAACGCGCACAGCCCCAGGCTGACCAGCGCATAGAAGTGCCGCACGCCAAAGGCAACCAGCGCCGCAACGGTCACCGCGAACGAGATCGTCGGCCAGAGGAAGGCCCGCTTCAGGCTCTCCCACGACGAGCGCCGCCAGGCGATCAGCGGACCCACCCCGGTCAAAAACAGCAGGAACAGCCCGATCGGGATGTTCACCTTATTGAAGAACGGAGCGCCCACCGTCACCTTCTCGCCCATGATCGCTTCAGTGATCACCGGGAACATCGTGCCCCACAGCACGGCGAAGCAGGAGGCCAGCAGGATCAGGTTGTTGAACAGGAAGCTCGATTCGCGCGAAAGAACGCTCTCGAGATGGGCCTCGCTGCGGAGGTAGTCAAGCCGGCGCAGAATCAGAACCGTGGTGATGGTCATGCCGATGGCGAGGAAGCCCACAAACCAGTTGCCGAGCGAGCTTTGCGCGAAGGCGTGAACCGAACTCACAATGCCCGATCTCGTCAGGAACGTGCCGAAGATGCACAGGAAGAACGTGGCCGAAATCAGCACCATGTTCCACACCTTCATCATTCCCTTCTTCTCCTGCATCATCACCGAATGGAGGAAGGCCGTTGCCGTGATCCATGGCAGCAGGGAGGCGTTCTCCACCGGATCCCATCCCCAGTAGCCGCCCCAGCCGAGCACCGCATAGGCCCAGCCGGCGCCCAGCAGAATGCCGATCGACTGGAACCCCCAGGTGATCAGAGACCACCGGCGCGTCGTGTGGATCCAGGCATCGCCCGGCTGCCGCGTCATCAGCGAGCCGAAGGCGAAGGCGAAGGGCACAATGAAGCCGACATAGCCAAGGTAGAGCGTCGGCGGGTGGATGGCCATCGTCCAGTACTGGAGCAGCGGATTCAGGCCCTGCCCGTCGGCGACCGCGGTCACGCCCTTGCCCACGGCGAGCACCTGGAAGGGCGGCTCGACGAAGGCGTTGAGCGTGAGGAAGAACACCTGCGTGACCATCAGCACCGTCAGCACCCAGGGCATCATGTCGCGCAGCTTGCGGCGGTTCGTGAAGACGACAATCGCCGAGTAGAAGCTGAGCAGCCAGCTCCACAGCAGCAGCGAACCTTCCTGCCCGCCCCACCACGCGGCAAACTTGTACACCGCCGGCATCGCCCGGTTGCTCCGCGCGGCGACGTAAGCGAGGCGGAAGTCGCTGGTCAGCAACGCATAGACCAGGATCCCCGATGCGACCGTCAGCAGGAAGAAGATGCCATACACCGCGCGTTCCGCGCTCTTGGTGAGGTACGGTTTGTGGCGCAGGGCTCCAACCACGGACCCCAGCACTGAGTAGATGGCAAGGCAGAATGCCAGAAGGATGGATAGCGCGCCCAGTGTTTCCATCTTGTTCGATCAGGCCCCTTTACGTAAGCGGGGAGCCACTCGGGCTCCCTACAGCGAAGATTATGTCAGATGGACGACGGCTTTGTGTTCAACGGCTGCTCGGCTTTGCCCTTCGAGGTGTCCGCTTCGTACTTCGAAGGACACTTGGCGGCGATGGCCGAAGCGTGGAAGGTGCCGTCCTCGCTCAGTTTGCCGTCCGCCATGGCTTGCGCCTCGTCGCGGAAGGTATCCGGCAGCGGGTCTTTGCCCATGTAGGTGACGTTCAGGAAGCTGTTCGTTTCCTTGTCGCAGATCTGGAAGTGGACCAGGGCGCCGTCGCGCTTGATCGAGCCGGGAACCACATCGCCCGTCACCCGAACGCGCTTGTGTGCGTCGTCGCCGGTCAGCGCCTTGAGTTCCGCCACGGTCTTGTAATACGTCTTGGACTCATTAATGCCGCTGGCGGCAAGCCAGGCAAGCGTTCCCAGGATTCCGACCACCAGTACGGCGAACTTGGCGTAGGTCTTCATGCACGTCCCTTTCTGTCCTCCAGTATAACGCGTATATTCAAGTCAAGATCACTAATCGGAAGACATTAGAACGCGATTTTTCAGAGGTTTGAGGCGGGCCAAAAGGGAGTTGGCGGCCTGAAGATCCCGCCGCCCCGCCTGCTACCAGAAGTGGCTGGCCACCAGCCGCGGCGGCCCCGGCGTCGTGCCGACCACTTTGCAGTGCAGCACCAGCTGGAAGCTGCGCTTGGGCCAGTCGGCCGGGGCGTCGCGCAGTGCCGCTTCCAGGTAGTCGTTGCGCGTGAGCAACTCGGCCGCCGCGTGCGTGCCGGCGTGGGTGATGCCGGCGGCGAGCACGATGGGTTCGCCGCTGTCGCCGCGGAGGATGCGGGACACCAGTAGGTAGTCCTGGTTCGAACGGTACCCCGGGCGGAGGTCGTCCAGGCGCCAGACGCGCTCGGCCTGCTGACGGTCGATGATCGAGTAGCGGGCGAAGCTGAAGCGCCCTTCCATATTCATCCGCATGCTCCAGCGGTTCGAGTAGGCCCCGATCAGAACGGCCGGTGACGTGCGCAGGTCGGAGAATGAGACGTCGTTGCCGATCCGAATCTCGGAGGGCTTCTGCAACTGGCCGAACAGGGCGGCGAACTGGCTGGCGGCGTAAGCGTCGCCCACGCCCACATACTGGTCGGCGCTCTCGATGATGCCGCGCTGGAGGAGTTGGGCCGCCGTGGGGCTGAGGGGTTCGTTCGCCGGGGGCGGCATTTCCGGGTCGGCGAGCAGGTACACGGTCGGATGCGCGAGGCAGATGAGAATGGGGCGGGCGTGGCCCACCAGTGGAGCCCAGAATTTCCCGAGGGCCGATTGCGAGTGCCCGGAGGGCCACAGCAGCGCGGCGGCGATCGCCATGGCGGCCACGATCAGCAGGGCTGCGGCGGCGGGGAAAATGCGCGGGCGGCAGGGGTTAGATCGGAAGAGCACACGTCTGAACT
>ERZ761609.2730-NODE-2730-length-12567-cov-32.936381_pt1 | contig 12567 bp, 8 predicted proteins | sample MGYA00511163_ERZ761609 | MGnify/ENA primary metagenome ERZ761609 (study PRJEB28899, sample SAMN02445070) | bioreactor sludge metagenome | biome: EBPR sludge | place: Australia: Brisbane, Thorneside Wastewater Treatment Plant | collected 2011-12-16 ... | reverse complement strand
CTCCACCGCCAGCGCCGCCAGACCGGCCCGCTCGCCTGCGGACCAGGACGGCCTTTCCAGCAGCAACTCGCTCTTCGCCGCAGCCACCAAAGCCTGTCCGCCGCGCAGCGCGGCAAGGGCGGACTGAAAATCCGCGTCTTCCTCCAAATCCGGCGCCCCGCGCAGTGGTAACACGGCGGGCAAAAGGCAGAGGATCAAAGGTCGCAAGGCATCTCGCATGAGACGCGCAGGCTACAGCATGGCCGGCCCGTTTTCCAAACGTCTTTCTCCACCGTCAGCCATGCCAGGCTAAAAAGCCCGATGCTGTCCTGGATCAAGGCGGGAGTCTGCCGCCATCTCAATCCTCCGTCCCGGCAACCCGGGCCAGCCCTTCCCGTAGAACAGCGGCATCTTCCTCGGAGACAACACCGCTGCCGACAACAGCCGCCTGGAGAAGGCCTAGGCTGCTGGAGCAGGCGATGAGCGTGAGATTGCGGCCGGGGGCTATTTCGCGGGTCATGAGACCCGATATGCTGCTGAACGCCCCCGCGCTTTCACGCCGCGCCGAGTTCAATGCCATGAGTGTCGAGAGCACCAGTCCGGCGGCGTTTGGCGGTCCCCAGAGCAGGTCGCCATGCTCGTCCACCACAAGGATGTCCGCGCCTTTGAAGCGGCCGCGCGCCCATTCCGCGAATGTCTCCAGCCTGGCTCCGAGCTCCCCCTCCGCGTCAAAACAAAGATCGGCGGTGCTGAATGCGTCCCGCTCCCTCGCGGCATTTCCCCGCTCCTGAACAGTCGTGGCGTTTTCAACCGGAGTCCCGCGCCGTTGCAGGAGTCCGGCGATGACGGCCTGCTCGCGAATGTGGCGCAGTCGCTCGCGGATGGAGTCAATCTCCTTTTCGGAGGCAGTCTCGGCGAGTGCCGGCTCCCCGTCCTCGGCCGACTCATGTCCGGAAGGAAAGATGTCCGGTGTTTCTGGCACCGGAGCACGAGCGGGAGGGTCCGTAAGTTCGGAAATCCAGGCGCTCCACCCCGGAGCTTCCGCCTCCGAAATTACCGGAAGCGCGGGCGCGGGAGCATCATGCGACACGGCAGGCCGCCCAGGCTCCAGTCCGGCGAGCAACCCGGAGACCTCATTCGGATCAATCCAGGAGACTTGCATGGCTTTGAGCAGCTTCACGATCCTCCGGCAAGCCTGTGCGCTGCTCGATCTCCGCCGCGATCTGGTCGAAGATGAGCGCCTCGGGCGGCGGGTTGCGTTTCATCAGCGCCACCGGCACCCCCATGGCGCTGGCTTCGAGAAAGGATTCCAAACGGGGCACATTCTGCTCGAACATGAGGCTGGCGGGCAGCATGGCCCGCAGTTCGTTGACGACTTTCTGGCTGATGCTGTTGCCGGCCATGACCATCGTCAAAAGGATGCCCGCCACCTTCACCGGCGCCCCCTCGCTGCGGTAGCGGGAGAGCGTCTCCAGCATGTGCGGCACACTGCGCACCGCCAGAGGCTCGGCCTGCTGGGGAATGATGACGTAGTCGCATGCCTTGACGACGCTCTCGGACATGCCGTTGAGGCCCGCGGCGGTGTCCATGATGAGGCAGTCCACGCCGCGCAGTTCGGCGGAGCGCAGGATGTCAGCCAGACGGGCCGGCACCTCATGCGCGGGCCAGCCCCGGCGGGAGCAGGCGTCATACTGGCCGGCGGGCAGGATTTGCAGTTCGGGCAGGCGGGTGGCCAGCACGAGCTTGTCGAAATCCCCGCCGCCGCAAAGGTAGTCGTAGAAGCCCTGCTTGGAGCGGGTGGAGCGCGCCAAGGATAGGCCCACGCCACCCTGCGGGTCGGTGTCCGCGAGGAGAACGTTCCACCCGCGCCTGGCTAGGGAGTAGGCGAGATTGATGCACAGCGTGGTCTTGCCCACGCCGCCCTTTTGACTTGCTGTGGCAATGGCGATCACTGGCCGGATGCTAAAGCGCGATGCCGTGGTGGCAAGGCTGTCTTGGCTTGCACGGCTCACTCCTGTGAAAATCCCCTCCGCCGCTGGGGATGGTGCGCGATGCAGGGTTCGAACCTGCGACCCCCACCATGTCAAGGTGATGCTCTACCACTGAGCTAATCGCGCGATGTTCCATCGAGGGCCGATTAGTTACCGCCTATGCAGGTGCGGGCAACCGATTTTTTCAATCTCCAAACACGACAAAAACCACCGCGCAAATCCAGTCATGCCACGGCAAGATCGAGGAAAAGGATGTTCGCTGCGCCCGGTCCGTGGCATACAAGCTGCAGCGAGTTCACACCCTCGCGCAGCATCCTGGCCGGAATCAGCCACGCGCGCAGTTCCTCAGGCTTGCCCAGCATGGATGGAAACGGCACCGCAAAAGGCTCTGAGACATCATTCGTGGCTGTCAGCGGCTCCCCGTTGAAATGAGCCGCCAGATCGGTCGCATCGGTCCGATCCATCTGAATCCGCACCCGCGCATCACCACGAGGGCTTGCGAGGTCGAAGTTGAACTTCTCTGTCTTGCCCTGCGCCAGCTTGCGCGGCACGGGCAGCGGCTTCGCCCCCGGTGAACGCCACCCGCTCGCAATGAACCAGTGCTGCGGCTGTTTGGCGAGCGTTTGCGGCTCGCGCAGGGCTTTGAGCGCCTCAAACGGCGGTTCGCCGAACACGCCGCGGCCATCGCCCTGCCCATGCTGTCGGTAGTAGGCGAAGTTGAAGATGCTGATGCCGTCCGCGCCGCGTGCATAGGCGAGATGCGCGCTCGTGTGGAGATGCTCGCGCGTGGCGCGGCGATACGGAAACACGTCGTAGCCCGCCTGCACCTTGTCGCCTTTCCAGATGGTGTGGCAGAGCTCGAAGTAGAGCGCGGCACCCGTGGTCATCTTCCGAATGGCGGCCAGATCATGCTGCTGCGTGGTGAAGTAGTGAGAGGAGGCGTTCACCATGTCGAGACCGGCGGCGACGAGCGCTTTCAAATCGAGGCCCAGCTCATCGAGAGCGGTCAAATAGCATGGCACACGCGCGCAGAGCCATTTTTGCGGCCCGAGCATCCGGCGCACTTCTTTGACGAAGGCGGTCATGATGACGCGTCGTTGCTCAAGCGGTGTTTCGGGGCGGAAGTAGCTGTAGAAGCGCAGGAAATCGAGTTCGAGGCCGTCGAGGTCGTAGTTCGCACACAGCTCGCGGAGCATGGCGAGCTTCTGCGCACGCACCTCGGGCTCCGCCCAGTTCAAAACGAGGTCCGCACCGCGCAGAGAGCCCGGTTTGATGCGATGATCGGGATGCTCGGCATACCAGCGCGTCACGCTCATGCCGATGCTGCTGCCCGGTTTGTCGCCGGGCTTCGGATCGACGAACTCTTTGTGATGCGCGTCGTTCATGCGCAGCGAGATGAAGGCTGCCTGGCCTTTCGCGCGGCAGTGGTCGATGAAGCGCCGCACGATGTCGCCACCATTGAGCACGAACTGGCTGAACGAGTCCGGCTTCTGGCCGTAGCGCTGTTTGATCCATGCAAAGTGCTCCTTCAAATCGATCACCTTGCTCGGCCACAGCGGCACCACGCCGAGTCCCGGCTGCAAAAAGTGCGCGTCCACCAGCCCCGCGACTTCATCAGTCGACGCATCGAGCATCTCGGACCGAAACGGTTCCCGCGCCGCATGAAACGGACTTACGCAAGAGGTGATGTTCGTGAGGTCGTTGCTGTACAGCACGCGCAACGGCGCTTTACGAGGAGCATCCGCAGCGATCAACGGCGATGTTGTTGTCGCAGCGGCAGTTTGGAGAAAGCGTCGGCGGTTCATGAGCTTATTCGCATCAAGCCGCGCCGGTGAAGATCTGCTCGATCGGCTTGCCGTTGCGGATCAGTTGAATCGGGCGGCCGGTGTCGATGTGGTATTCCCTATGCGGATCGATGCCGATGTTGCGATAAAACGACGCGGCGATGTCGTCGGGGGACCAGCCGCCGTCGGTCGGCTCGGAGGCGGTGGCGTCGGTGGCGCCGAGCACCTGCCCGCCATGCACGGCGCCGCCGGCCATGAGCGAGAACATGGCGCGGGGCCAGTGGTCGCGGCCTGCGGTGCCGTTGATCTTTGGCGTGCGGCCGAATTCGCCGGTGACGAGCACGGCGGTGGTGTCGAGCAGGCCCTTGTCCTTCAGCGTGGTGAACAGCGCGGAGAGCCCCTGGTCGAACTGCGGCAGCAGTGTGCGCTTGAGCGTGGCGAAGTTCTGCTGATGCGTGTCCCAGTTGTCCACGATCACCGTGACGAAGCGCACACCGGCCTCGATGAGCCGGCAAGCGAGCAGCAGGCTCTGGCCGGTCTCGTGCGCGCCGAAGCGGCCGGCGATGTCCGCTGGCTCGGCGGCGAGATCGAAAGCTTTGCGTGCGCGTGCGGAGCTGAGGATGCGATGCGCCTTGTCGGAAAATTCGTCGATGGCGGTGATTTCGCCGCTGAGTTTTTCGTGGCCGCGGAACAGCGTGTCGAGATCACGCGAGAGCTGCTGGCGGTTTTCGAGCTGCGTCAGGCTCAGCCCGCCGTCGAGCGTGACGCCACGCACGCTGAAGGGCTGGTTCGGGCGCGGCTTGTTGCCAGTGGCCAGCGCGCTGTGCTGGATGCCGAGGAAACCGGGGCCTTCGAGAGGCTCTTCGATGCTGACGAACGCCGGCAGATCCGGCATGACGGACAGCTCCGCGCTCGCGACAGAGCCATAGGTAGGATATTTGACAAGCGAGCCGGGACGATTGCCGGTGAGCAGGTAGGTGCTGCCGAGGCCGTGGTCGGCGAGGTTGTGCGTGAGGCCGCGCACGATGGCGTATTGATCCGCGCAGCGTGCCAGCTTTGGCAGGTGCTCGCAGATCTCCACGCCGGGCACGTTGGTCTTGATGGGGTTGAACTCGCCGCGGTATTCAGCGGAAGCGTCGGGCTTGAGATCGAACATGTCCTGGTGCGACGGCCCGCCGCGCAGAAACACGAGGATGCCCGAGCGTTTGGTCGAGGCATCCGTCGCGCCCGCGCTGGCGAGCCGCAGATACTGGCTGAGCGTGAGCCCAGCGCCGAGCGCTCCGACTTTGAGAAGACGGCGGCGGGGGATTAAGGACGTGCTGCGCGTGTTCATGCGATTCAATGGTTGAGGATGAATTCTTTCGTGTTGAGCAGCGCCCAAAGCAGATCGCGCATGCCACCGGCGGTGCTGGCGGCTTTGGAAAAATGCGCGAGAGCTCGCTCTTGCTCCGTGGTCCGCGGCGGTCGCGACAGCACGCGCAGCCAGGCCTCGCGGATGAGCGGCTCCAGTTCCGCACGTGGCGGTTGCGCGCTGGAGGAGTGCCGCGTTTCCAGCTCACGCAGCCAGCCGCCGTCGTCGAGACGGCCTTGCATGATGGGATCGTTGCGCAGAAAGAGGCTCTGCAGCAGCGAGGGGTCCGCCGAGCGCTCGCAATCCGAGTTCGTGGCGCGCGCGGGCTTGCCAAAGATGTTCATGGCGTAGGTGCCGGCCATGCGCATGGAAAGATGCCCCACGGCGCGGCGGTCGAGGTTTTCGCGCACCTCTTCGAGCTCACCGACCGCGGCCACGATCTGGGCCAGCGAGTCATACACCACCTCGGCGGGGATGCGGCGCGGCACCGCGCGGCTGAAATGGCGCTCATCGCCAGCGTTGGTCGCATTCGGCTCCCAACTGCGCTGGTAGGCGTGGCTGTTCACGATTTCACGGTGCAGCCACTTCATGTCGTAGCCGCTGGCGACAAATCCCTGCGCGAGATGGTCGAGCAGCGCCTCATTGGAGGGTGGATTGGCGGGGTTGAAGTCATCCGGCGGATGGACGATGCCACGGTTGAAATAGTTCGCCCACACGCGGTTGACGAAGGCGCGGGCGAACCACGGGTTGTCCTTCTCAAGCATCCACGTCATGATTTTTTCACGCGGATCTTCATCGGAACGAAGCGTCAGCTCGCGATCTCCGAGAAGGTGCAGCTTCAGCTCGGGACGGTTGCCTTTCTCCACATAAAGCTCGCGCCACGGCACCACGCGCCCATCCATCGCCATGGCCTGCATGTCCTGCGACATCATCATGCTCTGCATGTTCATCGTCGCGCTGCCGGCGGCGGCGAGCTGTTTCGCCGTCTCTCGTGCGGCGGGCGGAATGTCGAATTTCACCGGCTCGAAGAACCTGGTGAACTGCTTGAAATCCTGCTGCGTCCACTGGTCGAAGGGATGCTTGTGACACTGCGCGCACTGCAGGCGGATGCCGAGGAAACTGTGCGCAAAGGACAACGCCTTGTCCTCCGGCTTCGTCATCGTGCGCCGCGTCCAGTAGTGCGGCATGGTCGGGCGTCCGGTGAAATCGGCGGGCTTCGACGCGCGGAAGTAGGCGGACATCTCGGCGGCGTATTCTTCGTAGCTCTGCCCCTCGCTCCGTCCTGTGGCGAGCACGATGTCGGCGACCAGCTTGTCATACGGCTGGTTTTCGCGGATGCGGCGGAAGATCCAGTCATACCACTGCGAGGCGAGCTCCTGGCCGAGCTCGGCCTGCTGCTGTGGATTGTTGCCGGTGAAGTCGCACAGCTTGTTCGCCCACCATGCGGCGTAGGCGGGGCGCTGCAGCAGCTCGTCGATTTTGCGCGCGCGCTTGTCACCGCGTGTGTTGGCGAGAAACGCCTCCACTTCCGTCGGCGTGGGCAGCGTGCCGGTCATGTCGATGCTCGCGCGGCGCAAAAACTCCTCGTCGCTGCACAACTTGGAAGGCGTGATGCCGAGCTTGGCGAGTTTTGTCTGGATATGGCGGTCCACGGTCGTGGCCGCCACGGCATGGGCGGACTTTCCAGGCAGTGGCTGCATCACCGGAACCGCGGCGACACCGTTGTCATAAAACGCGACGACATGCGTGTCGCCCGCGCCGCGTGCCGTGACACGGCCTGTGGCCTCGACTGCGGCGACGCCGTCGTTGTTGCTCTGAAAGCGCGTCAGCGGTGTCACATCCTCGCGCGTGCCGTCAGCCCACACGGCCACCACGCTCAGCACGGCGGTGTCACCACTTTGGCGGAAAACGATCTCCGCAGGAGCCACCTCGAGGCGTTCGAAACGCTGCTGCCGGTTCTGCGCGGGCGCGCCCTGCTGGATCCAGCGCAGCAGCAGCTCATATTGCCAGCCTCCCTTCTCGATGCGCTTGCCACCTTTGTGCGCGACCTCCCGTGCCGGTTTTTTCAGCATCAGGCTGGCAGCGGGGTTGTCCTTGTCCGCACGCGCAACGCCGTGTTTTTCCACGAGCTTGGTGAGCGCCTTGTGGTCCGCGTCGAAGTCGTAGCCGAACAGTGAGAGCTGGAAGCCGCCCTTGCCTTGCGCGGAGCCGTGGCAGTCACGCCCGTTGCATCCCGCTCGGCTCAACAATGGCAACACATGGCGCTGAAAGTCGATTTTCAGGGAGCCCTCGCTGCCGATGCGCTGGTCCACCGGCGCGAGAGTTTCTGCAAGCAACACAGGGCTGCAAAACAGGCAGAGCAAAGCCAGGGCGCGGTGTCCTTTGCGTTTTGGTCGAGTCATGGTCTTCGCCCTCATGGTGATGAGATCAGCGGGGTTGCCGTCGCGTTACTCGGCCTTGCGCAGCAGCTCGCCGGGGAAATCCATCGCCTCTCCGTGGTTGTGGAAAGCCGCCAGTTCGATGCGCTCGCCGACATTGATGATCAGCAGGTTGTCGAGGAACTTGCCGGCGATCTTTTGGATGCGCCACTTCTGGCCCACCGCGCTCTCCGGATGCGGGGCCGTGCTCTTTTTGAAGACCGTCTTCACCGTGTCCACCTCGATCTCCACCTCGCCCTTTTCGATGTCCTTGGAGAGCAGCTTGCCGACGAGGAGGCCGCGGAAGCCGTTCAGATCCGCCCGGCCTCCCGTCGCCTTGGCGGCTGGTTCTTTCGCCGGTTCGTCCCCCGCCTTCTTCAACCACTCGCCGACGAAGCTGAGCTCGTCACCGCGATGGTGGAAGGCCTCCACCTCGACGCGGTCGCCGACTTTCAGCGTCAGCAGGGTGTCGAGCCACTTGCCGGACACGCCGTTGATCTTCCAAGTCTGGCCTGCGGCCGCCTCGGCGTTCTTGGCGGTGTTCTGCTTCCACACTCGGGCGATTCGCTCGATCTTCACCGCCAGCGTGCCCTTCTCCTGATCCTTCTCGACCAACGTGCCGACAAAAATGCCGCGGAAGCCGTGCATCGCCTCGCGGGGCGATGCGCTGGCCGAGGATTCACTCGCGTCCGGCGCGGATACCTTTTTCATTCCTTCGCCGATATCCATCGTGGTGTCGCCGTTCACATGCTTGACCTCGATTTCGAAATGATCGCCCGGCTGAAGCGTCACCAGCACATCCACGGAGCGGGAGTGGATGTTCGTCACCGTGAGGCTGCGGCCCACGATATCCTCGGGCTTGGCAGACTTGTTGTTTTTCCACACATGCAGCAGCTTGTTCACCTGCATCACCAGCGAACCGCCATCCACGTCCTTGCTGATCAATTTGCCGGAGAGATGACCGCTGAAGCCGTGCAGAGTTTCAGGAAGCGCGGCAATGGTTGCCGTGGCGGCCGGTTTTTCGTTTTCAGCCTGCGCTGGAACGGCGGCAAACAACGCGGTGCCCGCCAGCAGGGCGGCGGCTTTGGATGTGAGTGTCGATTTCATGGTGGAGTTGGGTTGGGATTGGGGATTCGGATTCGAGGCGACGGCGCGAGGCGCGGCCATGGCAATCAAAAGCAGGGCGGAAACGGCCAGCGCGACGACCCAGCGACGCATGCTGGCGGATGCATCATGCCCCAGGCCATCTTCAAGCAGCAGCTCCACCCGCTTGCCGAGTGTGGAGCGGCAGGCGCCCATGCCGGTGGCCAGCGGATGAAACACCGGCTGGCGGCCGACGCCGACGAGCCACTCACCCAGCGCAACCAACGCGCGCACCAAGCCCATCTCATCAGGCAGCACCTGCAGCGCACGCCTGTCGGCCAGATATTCCGCCTCCGTGCGCAGATGACGCCGGACCACGCGGTTCAGGGGCTGGAAGAAGAACAAACAAGCGATCCACTGGCCGGCCGCCAGCCACCAGTTGTCACCACGCGCCAGATGAGCCAGTTCATGAGCGATCACCGCCTCGCGCTGCTCGGCATCCAGACGCTGGAGAAAGGCCTGCGGCAGAAACAATCGCCAGCGCGTCAGACCCGCCGCCATCGGGCCGCGAATGGCCGGTGTGATCCAGATTTCCAAGGGTCTGCGACTGCCGAGGCGTCTCTGAATGCGGTGCGCGCATTCCGCGATCTCGCCGTGGTGGACTCGCGTGGCTCCGCGACGCAGCCGCAGCAATCCGAACCAGCTACAGCCCATGCGCAGCAGACCCAGCAACACCAGCGCCGCCCACAGCCAAAGCAGGCCAGCCTCGTCCACGAAGGTTTGCTTGAGCCAGCCGATCGCTCCAGAAATCAGGTCATCGTGACGGGCCGCCATTTCCAAGCGGTCCTGCGCCTCCAAGGTTGCAATCGCCGCGCTTCCCTCGGGTGCCGCCACTGATTGCGGCACGACATCCGTTGCAGACACTGCATCTTGCCGCGCCAGCAAAAGCACCTCGCCCCAGTGCGGAAAGGGCAGCAAACCCTGCGCAAGCGTGGTGACGAATCCGCCGACCAGCGCCGCCTTCCACAAAAGCTCGCGCAACTCCGGCGACCGGGGACGCGCCAGCCGCACCCACAGCCACACGGCGCCGATCACCAGCGTCGAATGAATCGCGTAGGTCAGCAACCACGCTCCAAAGTGCAGGCTAGCGTCCATGGCTGCCTCCCTTCCGTCGTGTCGCTTTGTGGTTCGCCACCATCTCCTTGATCCGCGCCAGTTCGTCTGCGTCCACCTCATGCGTTTCGAGCAGATGGCTCACCAGCTCCGCCGGGCTTCCTCCGAACACCCCTTTCACCAGCTCACCCACCATCGTGTTGCTGACATCCTCTTCGCGCACCTTCGCGCGGTAGTAGAAAGTGCGTCCCTCCGCCCGGTGTGACACCGCACCCTTCAGCTCCAGCCGTGACAGCAGCGTGGATACCGTGGTGTAGGCCAGCGCCCGATCTTCCAACGCCTCCTGAACCTCAGCCACGCTGGCCTCTTCGCAGTTCCAGAGAACCCGGAGAATCGCAAGTTGAACTCGGCTAAGTGTCATGGTCGCAATGGATTGGATGGTGGACTCGGACGGTGGCCGCCACTTGAACTACAACTGTAGAAGTAAGTCAACGTCTTTTTAGCGGTGAGTAAATGATGCTATTCTTCCCACCACGACACCAAAGCGGCAACCTTCTCGCACGAAGCCGGCCACCAAAGTCCTCCTCCCTACACTACACCTTCAAGAGAGTGGCCTGCAGCAGTCCCAGCATGTATCAGCCGCGATGATGTGAAAGATCAAGGCTGTGCAGCTTTCCAGCCTGCTTTCAACTGCCCGGCGAGCTGTTTGACAACTTCTGAATACGCCGGGTCATCAGCGAGATTTTTGGACTCGGCAGCATCGTAAAGCTCGGTGCCGACAAGGTTCTGCTTCGGATCATGCCACTCGGTGTAGCGCCAGTCGCGGGTGCGGATGCTGCGGCCCATGACCGGCGGCTTGCCGGGGCGAAGGTATTGGCTGAAGGCGGCTTTTTTCCATTCGCGGTCCGGCTTTTCGAGCAATGGGGCAAAGCTGGCGCCTTCGAGCTGCTTTGGCAGCGGCAGCGAGCACAACTCGGCGAGAGTGGGATAGATGTCCACAAACTCGACGAGCGCCTTGGTGCGCTGACCGGCGGTTTTCATTCCGGGGGCGCAGAGCATGAGCGGAGAGCGCGTGCCCAGTTCGAAGTTGGTCATCTTCGTCCAGAGGCCGTTTTCGCCGAGGTGGTAGCCGTGGTCGCCCCAGAGCACGATGAGGGTGCTTTCGCGCAAACCGAGGCGGTCCAGCTCATCCAGCACCTTGCCGAGCTGCGCGTCCATGAAGCTCACGCAGGCGCGATAGCCGCGGATGAGATGGGGGGCCATCGCATCGGGAATTTTGCCGTTTTCCGGCACGGTGCCGTAGCTGCGCAGTTCGTAGTTGTTGTGAAACGCAGGCCCGGGCGCGTTTTCGGGCCGCGCGGCATTTGCAGGCATGTGAATCGAGTCCGCCGGATACAGGTCCCAATACTTCCGCGGGCAGGTGAAGGGAAGGTGCGGCTTCACAAAACCCACGGCGAGGAAGAACGGCTTCGCTTCGGTTTTGAGGCGCTGAAGGGTTTCGATGGCTTTCACGGCGGTCTGCCCGTCGGGATAGGCTTCGTCCGGCTCGTCAGCGGCCTCAAAGGGCGCGGCGCGCAGTTGTTTCGGCTGCTTGTCCTTCGGCAGCGCTTTGAGCTGCTTCACATAATCGAGCGATGCCTTCGTGAACCAGTGCCTGTAAGGCTGGCCATGATACCAGGCGGGCTCGCTCCATGACTGCGGATCGTCGCCCGGCTCCCGGTCGCTGTGATGGAACACCTTTCCGAGGGAGAGCGTGGTGTAGCCGTGGTTCTTGAAATGCTGCGGCAGTGTCAGCACCTGCGGCATCTCGCCGCGCAGAAAGTGCTGGTTGTCAAAAATGCCCGTCGTGTCCGGCCGGCAGCCGCTGAGCACGCTGTTGCGCGAGGGATTGCACACCGCCACCTGGCAATACGCCCGCTCAAACAGCATCCCCTGCGCGGCGAGTCGGTCGAGATGAGGCGTCTGCATGTGAGCCGCGCCGTAGCAGCCGATTTCGGGCCGCAGATCATCCACCGCGATGAAGAGGACATTCAGAGGTGCTGAAAAGAGCGGAAGCGATATTGTGATCGCGCAAAGAATGATGAGAGCGGAACGGAATGCCATGTGCCTCAAACGAGAAATCAGGATGGCCATTTCGTGAAACAGGCTGGCAAACCGCCCCGATCTCCATGAGCATGAGGTTCTAAGCCAAAGTGTCCGCAATGCTCTCCCTCCCTGGCTTGATGATGCCGCGCCAGACAATCATGGCATCCGATATGGGAGCGACGGCGGTGGCATGGAATGAAGTTTTGACCAAAGGCTGCCGAGATCCCGCCTCAAACTCACTTTCCGTCCGATGTTGGCCGTTTGTGGCAAAAGATTAGCGTCTCGCTGGCATTATTTATGCCCTGCTATCAACGTGTCTTACCTCCAGTCCCTGCAAGCCAGCGCCCCGGTGGCGCATGACATCCTGCTTTTCAGCATCGTCATCCTGGCGGGGATCGGCCTTGGGCGCGTGCCGTTCGGCGGCGTCCGCCTGGGGGTGGCCGGCGTGCTGTTCAGCGGGCTGCTGGCCAGCCATTGCGGACTGGAGCCGGATGGCAAAGTGGCGCATTTTTTGAAGGATTTCGGGCTGGTGCTGTTTGTCTTTGCTCTGGGGCTGCAGATGGGGCCGTCGTTTTTCGGCTCGCTGAAAAAGGACGGGCTTCGGCTGAACGGCTGGGCAGCGGCGCTGGTGGCAGGCGGGGCGGCGGTGGCCGTGCTGGGAGCGTGGCTGCTGGGTCTTCCTCTGCCGGCGGCAGCGGGGCTCTTTGCCGGCGCCACCACCAACACCCCCGCACTGGGCGCGGCCCAGCAGGCGCTGCAGGCCG
>ERZ761609.2729-NODE-2729-length-12569-cov-55.543391_pt1 | contig 12569 bp, 8 predicted proteins | sample MGYA00511163_ERZ761609 | MGnify/ENA primary metagenome ERZ761609 (study PRJEB28899, sample SAMN02445070) | bioreactor sludge metagenome | biome: EBPR sludge | place: Australia: Brisbane, Thorneside Wastewater Treatment Plant | collected 2011-12-16 ... | reverse complement strand
TAACCATTTTACCGATAAACTCCTACCTTTGTCGAAAGACTTTTTAGACAGCCCCCGCTAAAATAACAATTAACGGACTAAAACTAATTTGTTATATAGCCACGGTTGCCCATTTACTGCAATATGGTAGAAATAAATACCATTGGGTAGGTGCGGTACAGCATACTGCATTTGTCCTGAATTTTGGAGATGGCTGACGTATAAAACACGTCCGGTTGCATCGTAAAGGGTAAATACAGCTTGAAATTTTTCAGGCAAGTCATAGTCCAAATAAACGATATTATTTGCCGGATTGGGATACAAGTTTCCTATTGTTACAAGTGGCACTTCCAGTTTATTTTTAAAATTAATTCCTTCAAATAAAAGCTGATTTAACAAAGCCGTGTCTAAAAAAGACGGAAAATCGGGCAATACAGCAGGATATTCCTCACCACGGGCTATCAGCAACATGGTTTGTGCATAATGGGCAGAGGGCGAGTAGGCTGTGGCAATGTTACGCAGGTCGGTTTCTTCCTGTGGCGTCAGTTGCAGATAGGTTCTGTTTTGGCTTTTCAGCAACCATTGTATTTCTGCCGTCTTTCTGAAATGTTGTTGGTCTTCGGTGGCGGCGGGCAGAGCAGTTAAAGTAGTGCTTATCATAGCGGTATCGTTTTGCTCCATATATTTTTGTAGCAGTAGGCGTTGAGCAAACTCGTTGTTTACGCTTTCGAGCAGGTTAACGGCGGCTGAGGTATCACCCCCCTTTTCGTAGTAGCGGGCTTTGCGCAACATTTCACTGTTTAAAAGACCGAGTACGTTCATTCCCCTTATTTCATTATCGCTCAATAAATTTCGGTTTCCACAGTTCTCTTCGGGGCTATCAGGAGGTGTGCATAGCGAGTTGATTACATTGACTGATAGGGTAGGCATAAATTGGGCAACACCGGGAATATCGGCGCGGTGGAAATAGGTAAACATTCCACCTGTGTGTAGCGCCCTTATATCGGTAAAAATAGTCGGCAAACCGGGTACGGGGTTAAAAACATTATCGGCTGGGTTTTGGTTTCCAAATAAGCAATCTCCCTGATTGTCTATGCTGCCAACAGTCAAGACTGTGCCGTTTACCACATAGTCTTGAGTAACAATGGCAAAAGCACCGTTGTCGAACCGATTGCAGGTGATTTGTACCCCGCCCAAAAGGGGAACACCATTATTCCCAAACGCCCAAATACCAACCGCGTTGTTGTTAAAATCGTTGTTGCGGATTGTGTTGGGCAAAAGTCCGGTATTCATCAGAATGCAACCAAAAGTATTGTTGTTGATGATGTTTTGGTTTTCGATATTGAACAGACAACCTCTGGCAAAAATGCCTATAATACCTATACTGCTTGGAGTGGCATTGATGCTGTTCTGTGAAACTTCCATAGAAGTGCCACTAAACTGCATGGCTACACGGGCATTGTTGATTTGATTGTTATTCACCATATATTGAGATGCTAACGGGAATATACTGGCCGTGGCGGCAGAAATTCCAACTGTACAGGCATCAAACCGATTGTTAAGGATGGTAACTCGTGTGCATTCTTCGGCACGGATGCCATATTTAAGTCCGGTGAAAGTATTGGTAGCCGAGGTTGCAATTTCGCCTATTTCTACCGATCGGTAGTTTTGCATATACACCCCGGCTTCGGTTCTTGGCATTGTAAATAAATTGGAAAACGGGTATTTTAAACCATCGGAGATAAATCTTGCCCTCAACACTTGGGAACGGGGTTGTCCGTTAAATGAATTATTAAACCAACTCAGATTGATTCCATGAAAGCAATTCAAGAAAGTTGCCATATCACTATTAACAATACTAACTCCACCGGCGGTAGCCAAAGCGCCTGCTTGATTTAAGTAGTTTGTGAGAAGCACGGCAGTCAGTGTGGGGTATGAAGTAGAATTTTGCGGGTTGAAAATGGCATTATTGTTAAATGCCAAGCTAATACCATATACATCCATAATTGGCAGGTTTTGAGTAGCTATTCCGATGATGGCATCTTCAATTAGCACTTGTACTTGTGCACTTCCAAATGTAAGTACTATACCGAAATTATTGAAACCTGTGCCGGAATTAAAACCTCTTTGGATGCCCAATCCGGGACCCTCTACCTGTATGCCTTGCCAAACGCTGTTGCACATTCCCGATAGATGAGTTTGGAATTGAGTAGAATTAAGCAACAAACGTGCACCCCTTTTGACTAAAAATCGGGTGTTCGGGCTAAAAATCATACGTATGTCTTGCAGAAACAGCGTAATGCCGGCAGGCACAATAATATCCACATCTAAGACTATGGGGCTGCCGGAGGAGGTAAGACCAAGAGTTACAAAGTCGTTGTTGGTGGGTGTCCAAGTAGCGTTTGCAGGAACAATGTAGGCGGGTCGGTTATCGGTAGTAGCATCATTGGTTACTTGGGGCATACCGGGTTGCAGGGCAAAAGCTACGGTATCTAAACAACAAAGCAGGTTGAAGTTGCTGTTAATTTGTTCAACAGGAATAGGCTCGGGTGGGCAGCAATTGCCGCAAACGGTAAAATGGGCGGTATCTGCCAGGCAGGCAAAGTTGCCGGTAACGGGGTAAGCTGTACCTTGGGTTTGTATATTGCGAATGAGGCGGTAATGCAGGCAGTTATCGCAGGCGGGGGCGCTCATTAAGGTAGGTTCGGTTTCGCCTTCCACGAGTTCCCAGTTTCCGTTATTGGGGTTTTGGAGTTCCCAAGTATAAAACATATTGGGTATAACGTTGTCGCAGGAGTTGCCGCTTAGTATAACGCTGTTGCAACAAGTGGTGTTAATGGTTGTATCGCCCGAAAAGAAGGTATCGGGCATAATGCTGATGTCGTCTATGAGGAAATAGGGGAGACCACCACCATTCTGCATGCCATTGATTAGTATGGAGTTGTAGGCGTTTGTTGCAGTAAAACAGGTAACAGCTTGCTGCCAACCCTGAACGGGTAAATTGGTTTCGGTATAAATGGTTTGGCTGTTGGGTATAGGGTTAGGAATAACAGAAATAGCTGTATTGCATGAAGCATCGCCGGCATCTATCAGCCTTACAAACAAGTTGTGTAATGTAGCACCGCCAAGAACGCCCACTAAAGGCGAAACCGCTCTATGAAACGATAAAATATAGCGTTGTCCGGCGGCAATATTTACAGCACCTATAACCGCTTCTCCTCCTTGATTGCTTGACCACATTCCTATGGCAGCCGGGGGCGAGGGGAAATTTTGGAGTAGGGGGAAGGTAGTATTTAAAATTAAATTGGGCGAGCCAAAACATGAATGCCAGCCATCAAAAATGGCGCAATTTTCTAAGTTGAGGTTAAATATGCTAACTCCGGGAGGAAGGGGAATCGTGTAGGTATTCGGATTGAGGAAGGTGCAGTCATTTATGAGGGAACTATTACAGACCACATTACAGGGTTCTAAGTGCATGCAATTGTTTATGCAGGGTTCTACTGTAAAATAAATGAACGTAGTATTGGCTTCTTCGCCTGTGGCAGCGCTTATGGGTATATAACTGAGTACGTTCATGCCTAAACTTGCCCCTGTGATGGTGATGTTGGTGGTAGTGGCGTTAAAGATGATGTTGCCCACAATGGCATCTATGCAAGAGGGGTCTAAGGTAGGCTGCACTCCCCTGTCGTTGGCTAAAATTTCGCTGATGGGAATGATAAATGGGGCGTCGACTATGAGGTCGCAGGCAGAAAAAATGTATCGGTCGTGGCAGTTAGGTCCGTCATCGTCAACGCCTGCTGCAATAGCGCCGCAGATGGGCAAATAGTCATCATTTTGTGCAGAGTGAAAGGGGAGTGTGCCATCGCCGTAGCCGCCTTCTATCCTATATCCTATGGCGCAGAGGGCTTCTATTTCGGGGTTGGTAGGGCGGCGTATGGCAAACCCGGTAGTGCCATTTGCTATAAAGGGGCTCATTAAATAAACCGTTGCATCTCAGCCGGGGTCGTTTTGAGGAAAATCGCCAAAATGACTGATACTGCTGCCACCACTCCACGTGTTGGGGTCATATATACCCAAGTTGGCAAAAGGGGCAAAAGCGGCTAAAAAGCGGACGTTGCTGTTGCAGCCGGCGGTAAGGCAAGAAACCGGCTGGTTGAAACCGGTTTGATAGCAATTGTCGGCATTAAGAATTAAAGGCGCGGCGGTGGGGTCTATGTTAAACAGGTACTTATCGTATCGGGAGTAAAGCCCTGTGCCCGGCGGGTTGTACCCCAAAAACGGCTGCCATTTACTGTTGCCGTTGTTATTAATAAGCGAACTGATGCCCAACATGTGCATTGTTTCATGCAGTACTACCTGATAGAAATCTACATTAGTAGCAGCATTAACAAAGGTCATGTTGGTCATGTCGTAGTTCCAGTTGATATTTGGGTGAAAATTGAACCTCATGCTACCATGATACAGAAAATCGCCCACTATAAACGGAAATGAGGTAGGGTCTTCACCGCCGTTTATGGTACGCCAAACGCTGTTGTGGGTAATGCCGGGTTTGGTGCCATTAGGTGTACTGTAATTGTAATGGTATGCCGATGCTAAACCCAATGTAATTGAAGGTGGCGTCCAATCAGATAGAGATGGCAAAATTTGTATGCGCAATGTAGGCGGCAGCCCATTGCAAGTGGGGCTGGCATCTAACATAAAAGATATATCGGTTAGCACTTGGCAAACCACATCGCGTGCGGCGGCGGCGGCAGGCGTACCGGCGTTAAAACCTACTCCGGGCGGGTCAAAAAAATCGACCTGAAAATTGAAATTAGCGCCGTTTACCGTACCGGCTTCAAAATCGCAAGGAAATAACTGCATACGGTTACCGGGTTGGGTTACATCTTCTAAGCTGTACGAGTTACCAAAATCGTCAAAAATTTGCAACGGGCTGTCTAAGTTTACATTGTTTACAGGGTCGGGCTCGCCGCAATACCACATTTCAGGAGGCGTTTGCCCCATTAACACATTACCCCCCCCCCATATATGTAGGGTGAGGAGTAGGCATAACAGGAGGAGGGAGGAGGGAGTTGTTTGTGCGGACACAAACAACGGCTGAAACATCGGCAAAAATCGGGCAAAATTCAACTTTTTCATAGTACTGTAGTTTATGTTTGAAAAAAATAACAATAATACTCTTTGTTTAAAATTGTGTTCCCATTGCGGGGCAATGTTAAGCATCTTTTTTCAATTTTGCAACTCATCGGGAAAGAAATTTTTAGTTATGAGTGATGAATACTATCCTATCTACCCACTTTTCACTACCCACTACCATTCTGATTTTTTTTCACGCAAAGGCGCAAAGACGCAAATTGGTTGTTATTTCGTAGTACCCACTAACCACTAACCACTACCAAAACTATCCAAAATCCGGTAGAACATGGTAAATGCCCGATTATTCCCTATATTTGCCCCACAAACCAAACACGTTTAACACCTTGAACGAACAATTTGTAAACCTGCTTGCCAAACAACTGCAAATTAGCCCCAAACAAGTAGCAGCCACCATTTTGCTGCTTGAAGGCGGCGCTACCATTCCCTTTATTGCCCGATACCGAAAAGAACTTACCGGCAGTCTTGATGAGGTTCAGATTACCGCCATAAGAGATGGACTCCAAAAACTGAAAGAGCTGGAACATAGGCGAGAGTTTATTATCCAAACTATTGACGGACAGGGTAAACTAACACCGGAGCTGAAAGCCGCTATTTTGCAAGCCGACAACATTGCCCTGCTGGAAGACCTTTACCTGCCCTACAAACCCAAACGCCGAACCCGTGCCGTAATTGCCCGAGAAAAAGGATTGGAACCCCTTGCCCTGCAAATTATGGAACAAAAAACCATAGACCTTTCAGCGCTTGCCGCCAAGTTTGTGAATGCCGAAAAAGAGGTAAATAACCCCGATGAAGCCCTTGCCGGCGCCCGCGATATTATTGCAGAAATCATTAACGAAGATGCCCCTACCCGCTCTATCATGCGCCGGCTTTTTCAGCGAACAGGCGCGCTTACTTCACGGCTTATTCCCGAAAAAGAGGCAGAGGGCGCTAAATTTAAAGATTATTTTGAATGGCAAGAGCCCCTCACCAAAGCTCCTTCGCACAGGCTGCTGGCTATGTTTAGGGGCGAGGCGGAAGGCATTTTGCGTGTACATATAGAACCCGATGCCGAACAAGCCCTTGCCCTGTTAGAAAAAACTTTTGTAAAGGCAAATAATGAGTGCGCCACGCAGGTAAAAATGGCTGCCACCGATGCTTGGAAACGCCTGATGAAATACTCCATAGAAGCCGAAGTGCGCAACGAAGCCAAAGAAAAAGCCGACCTTGAAGCCATTAGGGTTTTTGCCGATAACCTCCGCCACCTGCTCATGGCGCCGCCCTTGGGCGCTAAAAACATTATGGGCATAGACCCGGGGTTCAGAACCGGTTGCAAGGTGGTTTGCCTTAATAAACAAGGTAAACTGCTCCAATATACCGCCATTTTTCCGCACGAAAAAAATTCGCTTAGACGCTATGAGGCGGTTAGCGCCATTGCCCAACTTTGCGAACAGTTTCAAATAGAAGCCATAGCTGTAGGCAACGGTACTGCCGGCAGAGAAACCGAAGAGTTTATCCGCAGCCTCCAACTGCCCAGCGTGCAGGTGGTTATGGTAAATGAAAGCGGCGCCAGTATTTACTCCGCATCGGAAGTGGCGCGCGAGGAGTTCCCTAACGAAGATTTAACCGTGCGCGGCGCTGTTTCTATTGCCCGAAGACTGATGGACCCGCTGGCAGAATTGGTGAAAATAGACCCTAAATCCATTGGCGTGGGGCAGTACCAGCACGATGTTGACCAAACACAGCTCAAACAATCCTTAGATGATGTGGTTATCAGTTGTGTAAACAATGTAGGGGTGGACATTAATACCGCCAGCAAGCAACTGCTTACTTACATATCGGGAATGGGTAATAAACTGGCTCAAAATGTAGTGGAATACCGCAACCAAAACGGCGCTTTTGCCCGAAAAGCCGACCTTAAAAAAGTGCCGGGCATAGGACCAAAAGCATTTGAACAGGCAGCCGGGTTTATACGCATACCTCATGCGCAAAACCCCTTAGATGCCAGCGCTGTTCACCCCGAAAGTTATACCGTAGTAGAAAAAATGGCAACAGATTTAGCCTGTAAGGTGAATGACTTGGTTGCCAATGCCGAACTTCGCAACAAAATTGACCTCAAAAAATACATTACCGATACCACCGGCTTACCTACCCTTACCGATATTATGCAGGAGCTTGCCAAACCCGGCAGAGACCCCCGAAGCCGCTTTGAGCAGGTGCAGTTTCAGGAAGGCATTAACAGCATGGAAGACCTTACAGAGGGTATGATTCTAAATGGGGTGGTTACCAATGTAACCAATTTTGGCGCATTTGTGGATATTGGCGTTCATCAAGACGGAATGGTGCACGTGAGCGAAATAGCCAATAAATTTGTTAAAGACCCTAAATCGGAATTAAAAGTACAGCAAATTGTGAAGGTAAAAGTGCTTAGCGTGGATATTGCCCGTAAACGAATAAACCTGAGCATTAAACAAGCATTAAGCTAACCTTGCCCCCTTTCAAATTGCCTCATGGAAGAACGCATACACATTACCACCACCCAAAACGTAGGCATAGACTACGAAGTAGCCAGTTTGGGCATTCGCTACGTAGCGGGCATGATAGACGCTGCCCTGCTGCTGGGTTATGTGCTGTTTTTTGTTTTTTTGATTGAAAATTACAATATTTGGCTGCCCAATTGGTTGTATTACATTTTGCTGTTTATGCCCATATTTTTATACGACCTGCTCATGGAGTTTTTCTTTAACGGGCAAAGTTTGGGCAAGTATGCCATGGGGTTGAGGGTAGTAAATTTAGATGGCTCGCAAGCTACGCTGGGCAGTTTTTTGCTCCGTTTTTTGCTGCGCCCCATTGATGTAATGTTGTCTATGGGCGGTGTGGCAGTGGTGAGTATTGTTGTTACCGGAACCGGTCAGCGCCTGGGCGATTTGGCGGCAGGTACTACGGTGGTTTCCTTAAAAAACAAGGAAACGCTGCACGAATCATTTTTTACCATGCCCCCACCCCACCACCAAATTACCTTTGATGAAGTAAACCGGCTTACCGATAAAGATATTGACCTCATCAGAGAAATTTACAAAGAAGCCGATGAGCTTGAAAATAACCAAGCGGTACAAGCGCTCGCGCTAAGGGTGGCAGAGGTCATGAACGTTTATCCCGAATTGCCCGCCCGATATTTTCTGAACACGGTACTTGCCGACTATTACCACCTCCACTCCGGCGCTATCTAATACCGCATGGGAGTGTAGTTTACGCCCCCCTTAACCAAATCATCACTTTCATTTTTTTAACACACCCCTCTCCTATTTACACCTACCCATACCCACCTGATATGCTTACTAAAATAGACACCGCCCTTACCCGCCTGCTCCCTATAAAATTCCCTATTATCATGGCACCCATGTTTTTGGTTTCTAATACCAAAATGACACTGGCAGCCATGCAAAGCGGCATTACCGGCGCTATACCCGCCTTTAACTACCGCACCGATAAAGATTTTAGGCAAGCGCTGCAATGGCTCAGAAATGAATCAACGGCGCCGTTTGGCATTAACCTCATTGCCAATAAATCTAACGTGCGCTTAGACGAACAACTAAAAGCCTGCCTCGATTTTAAAGTGGATTTTATCATTACCTCCTTGGGCAATCCCGAACAAATTATAAAAGCCTGCAAACGCGAGAAAATGTTGGTTTTTTGTGATGTAATTGATGCCTTTTATGCCAAAAAAGTAGAAGACATGGGTTGCGATGCCCTTATAGCCGTGAATGCCGAAGCCGGTGGACATGCCGGTAATATACCCGCCGCCGAGCTGATTCCTATGCTTACCCAAAACAGTAAACTGCCTGTAATTTCGGCAGGTGGCGTAGGCACAGGGGAGGGTATTTATCAAAAAATACAAGCCGGTGCCTGTGGTGTTTCTATGGGCAGCATTTTTATTGCCACTCCCGAAGCCGATGTATCGCAAGAGTACAAAGAAGCCATTGTACATTATGGCGCTAACGATATTGTTATGACCACCAAAATATCAGGTACGCCTTGCACCATCATCAATACGCCTTATGTGCAGCAAATAGGCACCAAACAAAACTGGTTAGAAGCAATTTTGAACCGAAACAAAACCATAAAAAAATATGCCAAAATGCTAACCTTTTATAAGGGTATGAAAGCCCTTGAAAAAGCAGCATTTAGCGCTACTTACCAAACCCTTTGGTGTGCCGGTCCATCTATTGAATACGTACATGCCATAAGACCGGTGCAGGAAATAGTAGAAACCTTGGTAAATGAGTACGAGCAGGCAGCAAATACCGAATCGGCAAATATTGCTGTTTAAGCAGTCCCGATTTGTTTTTTTGCGTACTACAAGCTGCGTTTAAAAAATTAGTCTTGGCCTATTTTATGGAATTGGTTTGGCAAAAATGATGGGCTATGTAACAGGCATTCCATTCTACTGCCACAACTGCCCTATGTTTTTTTTCATTTACAAAAATGACCTGTTTTACCTTGCGCTGTCTAACCTAATGCTTCCTGCCCCATACCCGCAACCATGCAAAACCATAAACCACCTCCCTCTGTGGTAAAACAACTGTCGGATAAGGAATTGATAGACCAAATTCGAAACTCGGGCAACACTGCCTTATTTTCGGAACTTTACGACCGGTATGCTAATAAGGTTTACCGAAAATGTATAGCTATGGTAAAACACCCCGAAGATGCTCAAGACCTTACGCATGAAATTTTGGTGAAAGCCTTTTTAAACTTAGCCGGTTTTGCCGGTAATGCCAGTTTTGCCACATGGGTTTACGCCATTACCTATAACCATTGTATAGACTTTATTAAAATTAAACAAAGACTGAAAATTAGCGATACCGAAAACGAACGCCTGCCCGATGTTACCGATGACTCCGATATTGACGAAAAAGAATTGTTTGAAATAGACATTCAACTCCTCAGCTCACTGATGTATCAGCTCAATGCCGATGACCGCGCTATACTACTGATGAAATACCAAGACGATATGTCGGTAGATGATATTCAGCAAGTGCTACGCCTAAACAGCAGCGCGGTTAAAATGCGCCTTAAAAGAGCAAGAGACAGGCTCAAAATCCTGTTTGAAAAACACCAACAACACAAATAACCTTGCCTATATCTTATTAAAACTCGCGCACAACAACAGCTATTACCTCACAATTACCAACTAAAACAACCTACCATGAGTGCAAACAATCCGTTTAAACAATTGGCCGCTACCGATAAATTGCCCGATAAACACAAATCGGGCGTATTAAACACCATCGACACTACTCGTTTTATCATAGAAATCATTGACCTGTTTACCTTTAAACAGATTCAAACAGACTCTGCCATCATTAAAACCCTGTTAGAAAACACCGCCGATAAATAACCAATCGTTTTACCCTGTTTATGGTCTTAACTAAATCCTTTGTTGTAACCACAAAGTTAGCTTGCGAATACGCCATGAACCTGCAATTTTTCAAAAATCTGTGCAAATCAGCCACATCTGCGTTATCCGTGTGCTAATTGCTGCCGTAAATCTTACCAATTTAGTCTGCAAATACACCATCAATTTAAATTACAGACAGTACCTAAGTAGTTACAACCAACATTAAGTTTTTACTCATCTTAAAGCCACATACTCATGAATCAGCTCTTAAACATAAAAGATGCTATTGTAAACTCGCTGTTTGCCTTTCAGGAGCAGTTTTTGCAAGTACTGCCAAACGTACTGGCGGCAATTTTTCTTATTTTAGTGGGCTGGTTAGCGGCACGGTTACTCTCCTACCTTTTTGGCAAACTGCTCAAAGTGGTTAAGTTTGACTCATTTGCCAACCGTATCCATGCAAACGATATGCTCAGACGTGCCAATATATGGCAAAGTCCCTCGCAAATTATAACCCGATTTTTGTACTGGCTAATACTGTTGCTGTTTTTTGTTACCGCAACCGATGTGCTGGGGCTTACGGTGGTATCGGAACAAATTAGTAAACTCATCGGATTTTTACCTACCCTACTGAGCGGCATGGTTTTATTTATCGTTGGCTATTACATTGCTACTTTTTTCAGAGAAGTGCTATCGGCTACTACTGCCTCGCTGGGTCTTAGCGGCGGTAAAATGATTAGCAATTTTGTGTTTTACTTTTTAATGGTCATTATCAGCATAACCGCCTTAGACCAAATAGGCATTGATACCACCATTATCACCTCTAATGTGGTACTCATTTTAGGCTCTATATTATTAGCTGCAAGTATCTCATACGGGTTTGCATCGCGACATATTCTTACCAACATGTTAGCCGGTTTTTACAGCCGCAAAACTTTTAGAGCAGGTCAGTACATTCGTATAGACAACATTGAAGGAGAAATTATTGCTATTGACTCCATTGCCGTTACCCTACAAACCCCTACCGAAAAAGTGGTAATGCCCACACAAGAACTGATTACCAAGCGTGTGTTTATTATACGCGAAGACTAATGGGCTTGTTTGAGGTTAACGTTGGGTGGGAATTAAAATAAACGCCCGATAAGGGGTAAACCCTGCGTAAGGTTTACATGCACTCGTTAAAATGGGCAACAGATTACGGTGTGCTGCATCTTTTAACAACACGGTTTGTTGCTGTTCTACCAAGATTTAAAGGCTTAACTCCTTTAACCTACCTGAACTGTACAACCACAAACATACCTCTGATGGCACAACGTATTCGCCCGATGCTTATGTCGCAGAAAAACAATGGACGTATCTACGCACCTTACACCCCAGTACTTTTTTGTGTGTTAGTGCAAACGCCGCTTTTACCCACAATGATTTAGGGCAAATGTCTGAAAAACGGCTTGGTATGCTTGCCACAGATTCCTATTTGCAAAACATAAATTACTCCTACAACCCAAGAGGTTGGCTTACTGCTATTAACGACCATACAAATCTTGAAAACGGACCTGCCAACCAAATTTTTGATGACTTGTTTGCCCTAAGATTGTATTACAATACCTCCTCACCTACATTAGCCTCGCCTAATTACAATGGCAATATAAGCGCTATGCATTGGCGAAGTGCACAGGACAATGTACTATATGCGTATGGTTTTGCCTATGATGACCTTAACAGACTTACAGCAGCCTACCAACCCCCTACTACCGGTGCAGATCCCCTTGCCGGTTATTCCGAAGCATGTACCTACAACCCTGCCGGCGGCATCACCTCCCTCATCAGAACCGGGATAAAATACCACAACCCCACTCCGGTTTGGGGAAATATAGACAAACTTACCTACACCTATGCCCCCTCTAACCCCAACCAACCCCTATTTATTGACGACGAAGTAACCGATACCACCCCCACTCTAAACGACTTTAAAGACAACGGCAGCCAATACGCCCCCGCCAACAGCCCCGAATACGCCTACGATGCCAACGGCAACCTCATTATAGACGGCAACAAAAGC